>Ga0315901_10008121_pt1 | contig 12249 bp, 8 predicted proteins | sample LakEriMetagenome_10_FD_203761 | JGI IMG/M metagenome (GOLD analysis project Ga0315901, IMG submission 203761) | Freshwater fungal communities from buoy surface, Lake Erie, Ohio, United States - Buoy 2 MA116 | ecosystem: Environmental > Aquatic > Freshwater > Lake | place: USA: Lake Erie, Ohio...
GTATTCGGCTAGCTTCATGGGTGGCTCTCAGGCAGGCTGGATGAGCCTTGACTGTAGAGCTCAGCCCCGCATCTGCTGCGGCAGGAAAGTGACGATGCCCGGGAACAGCCAGATCAGCCCCACCGCGCCGACCATCAGGAAGAAGAACGGCAGCGTCACCTTGGCGATCCAGCCGATGTCGCGCCCCGTCATGCCCTGCAGCACGAAGAGGTTGAAGCCCACCGGCGGCGTGATCTGCGCCATCTCGACCACCAGCACGACGAAGATGCCGAACCAGATGGGGTCGATGCCGGCGGCGATGACCGTGGGCATCACCACGCCCATGGTCAGCACGACCATGCTGATGCCGTCGAGGAAGCAGCCGAGCAGGATGAAGAACAGCATCAGCGCCAGCAGCAGCTGCCACTGCTCGAGGCCCAGGCCACCGATCCACTCGGCCAGGTGCCGCGGCAGGCCGATGTAGCCCATGCTCAGCGTGAGGAAGGCCGCGCCCGCCAGGATGAGCGCAATCATGCAATACAGGCGCGTGCCGCCGAGCAGGCTGTCGCGGAAGGTGGCCCAGTTCAGCGTGCCCTGCACGCCGCTGATGATGAGCGAGCCGAGCACGCCCACCGCGGCGGCTTCGGTGGCGGTGGCGATGCCGCTGTAGATGCTGCCGAGCACCGCGGCGATCAGCAGCACCACCGGGATGAGATGGCGCGATTCGGCCAGCTTGCCGCGCAGCGAGAGCCTGGCGTCCGGCGGCGGCACGAGCTGCGGGTGGCGCAGCGCCCAGAACACGATCCAGCCCGAGAACAGCAGCGCCAGCATGATGCCCGGGAGAACGCCGGCGATGAACAGCTGCGCAATGGACACCTCGGCCGCCACGCCGTAGACGATCATGATGATCGACGGCGGTATCAGCAGGCCCAGCGTGCCGGCGCCGGCCAGCGAGCCGACGCTGATGCCGTCGGGGTAGCCACGGCGGGCCAGTTCCGGCAGGCTCATCTTGCCGATGGTGGCGCAGGTGGCGGCACTGCTGCCCGACACCGCCGCGAAGATCGCGCAGCCGACCACGTTGACGTGCAGCAGCCGCCCCGGCAGCGCCTGCATCCAGGGCGCCAGGCCGCGGAACATGTCGGAGCTCAGGCGCGTGCGGAACAGGATCTCGCCCATCCACACGAAGAGCGGCAGCGCGGTCAGCGTCCAGCTGCTCGAGCTGCCCCAGATGGTGACGGCCATGGCGTCGCCCGCCGGCCGGCTGGTGAACAGCTGCATGCCGATCCAGGCCACGCCGGTGAGCGTGAGCCCGATCCACACCCCGCTGGCGAGGATGGCGAACAGCGCCCCCACCAGCAGCAGCATCACGGCGATGTCGTTCATGCGGTGTTCACTCCGACCGCGAGGCGGTGTCGATGGTGGAACGCTGGCCGCGCAGGGCCATCACCAGCTCGTCGACGAAGGCGATCGCCAGGATCAGCGTGCCGGCCGCCATGGCCAGCTGCGGTATCCACAGCGGCGTGGCGTCGTTGCTGGTGCTGATGTCGTGGAACAGGTGCGACTGCCACACCAGCCGCGCGCTGTAGAACGCAAAGAGGCTTGCCAGGAAGGAGGCCGCGGCCAGCGCCCAGAGCTCCATCGCACGCCGCGCCCGCCCCTGCAGCTTGCCCAGCAGCAGCGTGACGCGGATGTGCTCGCCCTTCTTCAGCGTGTGCGCCAGCGCCAGGAAACCCGCCGCCGCCATCAGGTAGCCGGCGTAGGCGTCGGTGCCCGGCACATGGAAGCCGACCTGGCGGCTGACGATGGACAGCAGCACCATCAGCAGCAGCCCCACCATCGACAGCGCCGCCAGCCAGGCGGCGCCGTCGTACAGCGCATCCAGCGCACGGCGCACGGCAGCCCCGCCTTACTTGCGGAAGGCGTCGAGCATGGCCTTGCCGTCGGCGCCGGCCTTGTCGGCCCACTCCTTGAGCATGGTCTCGCCGACCTTGGCCATGTCGGCCTTGAGCTGCGGCGACGGCGGCAGCACCTGCATGCCTTCGGTCCTGAGGCGCGCGAGCGTGTCGACGTTCACCTTGCGGCTGGCCGCCCAGCCGCGGGTCTCGGCATCGGCCGCGGCCTTCTGCACGGCGGCCTTGGTGGCGGCATCGAGCGCATCGAAGGCGGCCTTGTTGACGATGACGGCGTTCTTCGGCAGCCAGGCCTGGGTGTCGTAATAGAACTTCAGGTGCTCGAAGAGCTTGCTGTCCACGCCCGTGGCGCCCGAGGTCATGGTGCTCTCCACCACGCCGGTGGCCAGTGCCTGCGCGAACTCGGCGGCCTGCACGGTGACGGGCTGCGCGCCCACCAGTTCGGCGATGCGGCCGGTGGCGGGGCTGTAGGCGCGCCACTTCACGCCCTTCAGATCAGCGGCCGAGGCCAGTGGCTTCTTGGTGTAGATGCCCTGCGGCGGCCACGGCACCGAGTACAGCACCATCAGGCCCTGTTCGCCGAGCTTCTTGTCGAGCAGCGGCTTCTGCGCACGCCACAGCTTCATGGCCTCGTCGTAGCTGTCGGCCAGGAAGGGCAGGCCGTCGGCGCCGAACACGGCCCATTCGTTGGCGAAGTTGGCGAGCAGGATCTCGCCGATCTGCGCCTGCCCGCCCTGCACCGCGCGCTTGATCTCGGGCGCCTTGAAAAGGCTCGCATTGGCGTGCAGCGTGATCTTGAGCTTGCCGCCGGAGGCCTTGTCGACGTCGTCGGCGAACTGTTGCAGGTTGACGCTGTGGAAGTTGGTCGCCGGGTAGGCGGCGGGCAGATCCCACTTGGTTTGGGCGTGGGCCACCAGCGTGATGGCGGACAGGGCGGAAGCGCCCAGCAAAGAACGCAAAACAGGCAGCAACTTCATCGGAGGTCCTTTCCAGGTGTCCCGGTGTCTCGGGGTTTGCCAGAGGTGCGTTGAAGTCTAGAAAGAACATCGATAAAGTGTCAACGTTTCTTCGACGTTCTGGTGAAAACACCGATGCCCAAACAAGCCACCACCCCCGCGAAAACCCGCCCACGCCAGCCGCGGTCGGGCGGCATCGTCTCGAGCTCGCACCTGGTGTCGCCGCGCAGCGTGGAGCTGTCGGAGTTCGAGTTCGGCCTCATCGTCGCGTGGAACGCGTTCTCGCGCTGGTGCATCCGCTGCATGGCCGCCGCCGGCTGCCCCGACCTCACCATCACCGACGTGCTGCTGCTGCACAACCTGTGCCACCGCGTGCGCGGCAAGAAGCTGGCCGACATCGGCTTCATGCTCAACTACGAGGACACGCACGTCGTCGCCTACTCGCTGAAGAAGCTCGTCGCCGGCGGCCTGGCGCAGGCCGAGAAGGTGGGCAAGGAGGTCTTCTACAGCCCCACGCCCCAGGGCGAGGCCTTCGTTCAGCAGTACCGTGCGGTGCGCGAGCAGTGCCTGGTGCAGAGCCTGGACACCGAGCTCAACGCCGACATCGGCGAGCTGGCCCGGCTGCTGCGCACCATGAGCGGCATGTACGACCAGGCGGCACGTGCCGCCACCTCGCTGTAACCCATTTGAGGATTCCACGATGACCCGCTGGCAGTTCTGGATCGACCGTGGCGGCACCTTCACCGACGTGGTGGGTCGCGCGCCTGAAGGCACGCTGCACACGCTGAAGCTGCTGTCCGAGAACCCCGAGCAGTACCGCGATGCCGCCGTCGAGGGCATCCGCCGCCTGCTCGGCCTGGCCGCCGGCGAGCCCATCACGCCCGAGCGCGTGGACTGCGTGAAGATGGGCACCACGGTGGCCACCAACGCGCTGCTCGAGCGCAAGGGCGACCGCACGCTGCTCGTCACCACGCGGGGTTTTCGCGACGCGCTGCGCATCGCCTACCAGGCCAGGCCCAAGCTCTTCGAGCGCCACATCCAGCTGCCCGAGCTGCTGTACGAGCGCGTCATCGAGGCCGAGGAACGCATCGGCGCCCATGGCGAGCTGCTGCAGGCGCTCGACGAAGCCCACCTGCGCGAGCGCCTGTGGGCCGCCTTCGATGCCGGCATTCGCGCCGTGGCGGTGGTCTTCATGCACGGCTACCGGTACACGCAGCACGAGGCCGCCGCGGCACGCATCGCGCGCGAGCTCGGCTTCACGCAGGTGAGCGTCAGCCACGAGGTCAGCCCGCTGATGAAGCTGGTGTCGCGCGGCGACACCACGGTGGTCGACGCCTACCTGAGCCCCATCCTGCGCCGCTATGTCGACCAGGTCGCGGCCCAGATGCCGGGCGTGCGCCTGTTCTTCATGCAGAGCAGCGGTGGCCTGACGGAGGCGCACCGCTTCCAGGGCAAGGACGCCATCCTCTCGGGGCCGGCCGGCGGCATCGTCGGCATGGTGCGCACCGCGGTGGCCGGCGGGCACGGCAAGGTCATCGGCTTCGACATGGGCGGCACGAGCACCGATGTCAGCCACTTCGCCGGGCAGTTCGAGCGCGCGTTCGAAACCCAGGTGGCGGGCGTGCGCATGCGCGCGCCGATGATGAGCATCCACACGGTGGCCGCCGGCGGCGGCAGCCTGCTGACGTTCGACGGCGCGCGGCTGCGCGTCGGGCCGCAGAGCGCCGGCGCCAACCCGGGCCCGGCCAGCTACCGCCGTGGCGGGCCGTTGGCCACGACGGACGCCAACGTGCTGCTGGGCAAGATCCAGCCGGCGCACTTTCCGGCCGTGTTCGGCCCCGCCGCCAACGAGCCGCTCGACCGCGGCGTGGTGGTGGCGAAGTTCGAGGAACTGGCGATCCAGGTGGCGCAGGCCAGCGGCCGGCCGACGACACCCGAGTCGCTGGCCGAGGGCTTCCTGCAGATTGCCGTGCAGAACATGGCCAACGCCATCAAGCGCATCAGCGTGGCGCGCGGCTACGACGTCACGCAGTACACGCTGCAGTGCTTCGGCGGCGCCGGGGGCCAGCACGCCTGTCTGGTGGCCGACGCGCTCGGCATGGGCCGGGTCTTCGTGCACCCGCTGGCCGGCGTGCTGAGCGCCTACGGCATGGGCCTGGCCGATCAGATCGCCATGCGCGAGGCCAGCATCGAATGCCCGCTCGACGCCGCCGGTCTGGCCGAGGCCGAGGCGCGGCTCGCGACGCTGGCCACGGCGGCCGCTGATGAGCTGCGCAGCCAGGGCGTGCCGGCAGCCGACATCCAGGTCCAGCGCCAGGTGCACGTGCGCTACCAGGGCACCGACACCGCGCTGGCCGTGCCGATGGCCGGCATCGGCGACATCACCCAGGCCTTCGAGGCCGGCTACCGCCAGCGCTTTGCCTTCCTGATGCCGGGGCGAGGGCTCGTGATCGAGGCCGTGAGCATCGAGGCCGTGGGCGCCGGCGAGCGCCATGCCGATGCGCTGCACGGCGGCGAGCCCGCAGCCCACACGCCGCCGCCGCAGGCCCGCGTGCGCATGCACAGCGGCCAGTGGCACGAGGCCGGCCTGTACGTGCGCGAGCGGCTCGAAGCGGGCGCGCTGATCGACGGCCCGGCCGTCATCGCCGAGAAGAACGCCACCACGGTGGTGGAGCCCGGCTGGCAGGCGCGGCTGACGGCCGCAGGACCTATCGAGCTGCAGCGCGTGCGGCCGCGCGACAGCCAGCACGCCATCGGCACCGACGCCGACCCGGTGATGCTGGAGGTGTTCAACAACCTCTTCATGAACATCGCCGAGCAGATGGGGCTGCGGCTGCAGAACACGGCCTACTCGGTGAACATCAAGGAGCGGCTGGACTTCAGCTGCGCCCTCTTCGATGCGGCCGGGCAGCTGATCGCCAACGCCCCGCACATGCCGGTGCACCTGGGCTCGATGAGCGAGAGCATCAAGACCGTGATCGAGCGCAACCCGGCCATGCAGCCGGGTGATGTGTACGTGCTGAACGATCCGTACCACGGCGGCACGCACCTGCCGGACGTGACGGTCGTCACGCCGGTGTACTTGCAAACCCCTGACACGAAGCCGAGCTTCTATGTCGCGAGCCGCGGCCACCACGCCGACATCGGCGGCAGCACGCCGGGCTCGATGCCGCCGTTCAGCACCACCATCGACGAAGAAGGCGTGCTGTTCGACAACTTCCTGCTCGTGCGCGACGGCCGCCTGCGCGAGGCCGAGCTGAACGCGCAGCTGGGCTCGGGCCGCTGGCCGGCGCGCAACCCGGCGCAGACCATCGCCGACCTGCGCGCGCAGATCGCCGCCAACGAAAAGGGCGTGCAGGAGCTGCAGGCCATGGTGGCGCAGTTCGGCCGCGCCACCGTGGCGGCCTACATGCGCCACGTGCAGGACAACGCCGAAGAGTCGGTGCGCCGCGTCATCACCGCGCTGAAGGACGGCCAGTTCACGCTGCCGCTGGACAACGGCGCGCGCATCGCCGTGAAGGTGACAGTGGACGCCCCGAACCGCGCCGCCACGATCGACTTCACCGGCACCAGCGCGCAGTTGCCCAACAACTTCAACGCCCCGAAGGCGGTGACGATGGCGGCCGTGCTGTACGTGTTCCGCACGCTCGTGGACGACGACATCCCGCTCAACGCCGGCTGCCTGAAGCCCTTGCGCGTGATCGTGCCCGAGGGCTGCATGCTCAACCCCAACCCGCCGGCGGCGGTGGTGGCGGGCAACGTCGAGACGAGCATGTGCGTCACCAACGCGCTCTACGGCGCCCTGGGCGTGATGGCGGCGAGCCAGTGCACGATGAACAACTTCACCTTCGGCAACCAGCGCCACCAGTACTACGAGACCATCAGCGGCGGCAGCGGCGCCGGCGACGGCTTCGCGGGCACCAGCGTCGTGCAGACGCACATGACCAACTCGCGCCTCACCGACCCCGAGGTGCTGGAGTTCCGCTTCCCGGTGCGGCTGGAAAGCTACGCCATCCGCGCCGGCAGCGGCGGCGCAGGCCGCTTCCGCGGTGGTGATGGCGGCGTGCGGCGCGTGCGCTTCCTCGAGGCCATGACGGCCAGCATCCTGAGCAACGGCCGCACCGTGCCGGCCTTCGGCATGGCCGGCGGCGAACCGGGCGCGCTGGGCCTGAACCGCGTGGAACGCAGCGACGGCCGTGTCGAAGCGCTCGGCCATATCGGCCAGGTCGAGATGGCGCCAGGCGACGTGTTCGTGGTCGAGACGCCGGGGGGTGGCGGATGGGGGCCGGCGTGATGCGGCTGCTCGTCACCGGCTTCGAGCCCTTCGGGGGTGATGCCGTCAACCCGTCGGAGCTGGTGGCGGCCGCGCTGCACGGCCAGACACTGCACGGCGGTGGTCAGCGGGCGATCGTGGTCGCGCAGCGGCTGCCCTGTGCCTTTGGCGTGGCGCAGCGCGTGCTGGCGGGCGCCATCGAGGAGTTCCAGCCCGCCGTCGTGCTGTCGCTGGGCCTGGCGGCCGGCCGCGCCGGCCTGACACCCGAGCGCGTGGCGGTGAACCTGGCCGACGCGCGCATCGCCGACAACGCCGGCGCGCAACCCTGCGATCAGCCGGTGGCGCCCGAAGGGCCGGCCGCCTACTTCACGACGCTGCCCGTGAAGGCCATGGTGGCGGCGATGCGCGCCGCAGGCGCGCCGGCGGAGCTGTCGCTCAGCGCCGGCAGCTTCGTCTGCAACGAGATCTTCTACGCGCTGATGCACTCGCTGGCGCAGCGCGGCCCCGCAGGCTGCCGCGCGGGCTTCATGCACCTGCCGCTGCTGCCGGCGCAGGCCCAGGGCCCGGCCGGCCTGCGGCCCAGCGTCGCGCTCGACCTGCAGGTGGCCGCCGTGAGCGCGGCGCTGGCGGCGGTGCTGGCGCACGAGGCCGACATCACGGCAGCGGGCGGCAGCATCGCCTGAGCGGGGCGGGCCCGCATCCCGAGCGCCTGGGCGTGGCCCGGCGCGCCTAGGCGCGCTTGCCCCACACCGTGGCCTCGGTGCCCGAGGGCCAGGCACAGGGACCGATGAGGCGCTGCTGTGCCGCCACCCACTGCAGCGTGCAGCGGCCCTGCATCAGGGCCTGCCCGAAGAGTTCGGCCTGCACCTGCAGCACCAGCTGACGGCCGTCGAACTGTCCTTGCCCCTGGCCGACAGCGATGCCATTGGCCTGGAACTGCACGCTGACACGGTCGCCGATCTGCTGCAGCTCGATGAACACCGTGGGGTCGTTCTCGGCCTGCCAGCGGCCCTGCAGGACACGCTGCGCAAGGGCCTGCAACTGGTCCGGGGGCATCAGCGCCTGGGCCGGCGCGGTCGGTGCCGGCATGGGTGCCGGCATGGGTGCGGGTGCCGGTGCGGGCGCAAGAGCGGGCACCGCAGGCTGCTCGGACGCCGGCGCAGGTGACGGCGCTGGCGGATCGGCCACCAGCAGCGACACGCCGAGCAGCCCGCCCACGCCGAGCGCGATGCCGGTGAACAGCGCCTTCTTCGAGGTCGGCGCGGGTGCCGGGATCGGCACGGGCGCCGGGGTCGGCAGACGCTCCAGCCCAGGGATGCGTTCGAGCGTCTCGACCAGCCGCTGCAGATCGCCGCGCCAGCGCGCGTCCGACAGCGGCAGGCTCTGGCGCCGCACCAGGGGCCGCAAGTCCTCGGGCAGCAGCGCCGCGTCGGGCAGCGGCGTGTCCTCGAGCATGACCGGGATCAGCCGCACCTGACGCGCCAGCGCACGCGCCACCTCGGTGCGGATCCAGTCACCGGGCTGGTCGAGCCGGCGCCGGCCGTCCTTGTCGGTGATGCTCAGCCAGCGCGGGCCGATCACCACCAGCATCACGGCGCAACCCTTCAGCGCCTGCTCGAGCGCGACCTCGAAGTCGACGCCCGGGTCGATGCTCTCGACATCGCGAAAGATGCGCGCGGGCCCGAAGGCCGCGGCGAGATCGTCGCCCAGGCGGCCGGCGGCGTGCCGGCTGTCGTCGCGGCGGTAACTGATGAAGATGCCAGACATGGGCGGAGTCTAGTCAGCCACCGCCCCCGTGCCATCCCCAAGGCACTACACAGCCCCAGCCCGCCGCAGCGTCTCGAGCACCGGCCGGCGCAGCACGCCGCGCAGGCCCCACCAGCCGGCCATCAAGGCCAGCACCGCCCCCGCCACCGTGCCGGCCAGTGGCACCCAGGGACTCGGGTTCCACGCGAACTCGAAGGCATAACGCGCCAGCAGCCAACCCACCACCATGGCCGCGCTCGAGGCCAGAAAGCCCGCCAGCGCGCCCACGCCCAGCAGCTCGGCACGCTGCACCTGCGCCAGCAGCGTGCCGCTGGCGCCCATGGCGCGCATCACCGCGAACTCGCGCGAGCGCGCCTCGCGCGTGGCCGTGATGGCCGAGAACAGCACCACCAGCCCGGCCAGCAGCGTGAAGCCGAACAGGAACTCCACCGCGCGGATCACCTGGTCGAGCACGCGCTGCACCTGCGCCACGCTGGCCGAGACATCGATGGTGGTGATGTTCGGGAAATCGCGCGAGAGCCGGTTGTCGAAGCTCGGCTGGCCGGCCACGGCCGGCGGCGCGCGGAAGGCGCTGATGTAGCTCACCGGCACCTCGCCCATCTGCGAGCGCGGGTAGATGACGAAGAAGTTGACGCGCATCGAGCCCCAGTCCACCTTGCGCAGGCTGGTGATGCGGCCTTCGCTCGGGATGCCGGCGATGTCGAAGGTGAGGCGGTCGCCGAGCTTCAGGCCGAGCTCTTGCGCGAGGCCCTCTTCGACGCTCAGGCCATCGGCCTCGTCGGGCGTCCAGCGGCCGGCGACCACCGGGTTCTTCGGCGGCAGCTCGGCGGTGTGGCTGAGGTTGAACTCGCGCTCCACCAGGCGCGCGGCGCGCTCGCTGGCGTAGTCGTCGGCCTTCACCGGGGTGCCGTTGATGGCCATCAGCCGGCCGCGAATCATCGGGTACCAGTCGTAGTTGTTCACGCCCACCTCGGCCAGCCGGGCCCGGAAGGGCTCGGCCTGGTCGGGCTGCAGGTTGATGACGAAGCGGTTGGGCGCATCGGGCGGCGTGGCCTGTCGCCAGGAGCCGATGAGATCGGTGCGCAGCAGCACCAGCAGCATCAGCGCCAGCAGGCCCACGCTCAAGGCACTGACCTGCAGCACCGCAAAGGCCGGCCGCGCGGCAATCTGGCGCGTGGCCAGCACCAGCCAACGCGGTGCCCGCGACTCCGGCACCGAGCGCTTGAGCAGCATCACCGCCACCCAGCTGAGCAGCGCGAACACGCCGATCGCCACCAGGAAGCCACCCACCGAGATGAGGCCCAGCCTGAGGTCGGACGACACCGCCATCAGCAGCGCCACGAAGCCCCCCGTGCCGGCCAGCAGCACGCCCAGCGAGCCGGCCTTGATGCCGCCCACGTCACGCCGGATCACGCGCAGCGGCGGCACACGCGCCAGTTGCAGCACGGGCGGCAGGCCGAAGCCCATCAGCAGCGTCAGACCGACGCCCAGACCGAACAACGCCGGCCAGATCGACGGCGGCGGCAACTCGGCCTGCACCAGGCCGGCGAGCAGCCAGATGAAGACGTTGTGCACCAGCAGGCCGATCAGCACCCCGGCCACGCTGGCCAGCACGCCCACGAGGGCGAACTCCATCGTGTAGGCGCCCGCGATGCGGCGCTGGCTCAGGCCGAGCACACGCAGCATGGCGCAGTCGTCGAGATGTCGGCTGGCGAAATCGCGTGCCGCGATGCCCACCGCCACCGCCGACAACAAGGCCGACAGCAGCGCCACGAGGTTGAGGAACTTCTCGCCGCGGCCGAGGGTGCGCTCCATCTCCGGGCGGCCGCTGGCCAGGCTTTCGACCTGCATGCCCCGCAACGGCACCGCCTTGATGCGCGCCTCGGCCCAGGTGACGAACTCCTTCACGGCCGCATCGCCGCGCGCGATCGGCATGCCATCGGGCGCGGCCACCGCGAGCCGGTAGCCCACGCGGCTGGCCGGCTGGACGAGCCCGGTGGCAGCCAGGTCGGCCTCGGCCAGCATCACCCGCGGCGAGAAGGTCGAGAAGCCGGCGCCGCGGTCGGGTTCGGTGACGATGACGCGGGCGATGCGCAGACCGATGTCGCCGAGCAGCAGCGTGTCGCCCACCTTCAGGCCGAGCGCATCGAGCAGGCCGGGGTCGACCCAGGTGGTGCCGGGCTCGGGGGCCGCGGCCAGCACCTGCACCGGGCCACCGGGGGCATCGGCCAGTTGCAGCTGGCCACGCAGCGGGTAGTTGGCGCTGACGGCCTTCACCGATACCAGGCGCGACTGGCCGCCCTGCGCATCGGGCGCACGGGCCATGCTGGGGAAGCCGGTGCTGGTGCTGGTGCGCAGGCCCAGCGCGGTGGCCTTGGCCACCAGCTCGGGCGGGGCCGGCTTGTCGCCACCGACGACGGCATCGCCGCCCAGCAGCTGGCGCGCGTCGCGCTGCAGGCCGTTGTTCAGGCGGTCGGCAAAAAAGCCCACGGCCGTGAGCGCGGCCACGGCCAGCATCACGGCCACGGCGAGCAGGCGCAACTCGCCGGCACGGAAGTCGCGCAGCGTCTGGCGCCAGGCCAGGGCGCGCAGGGACGGCGGGCGGGCGGGGGCCTCGGCGGCGGCGGAAGCAGAAGCGGGTGCAGACATCACCCGATCATCGCCCAAGCCCTGCCCGGCCGTCGGTGCGGCATCGATTCGAACCCAGTCGACAGCGGCTTTGAACGGCCCTTGCGGCGGCTTCAGGCCCAATGTGGGCATGGACACACCGCGGCTTCCTCCTGTCTTCCTCTCGCACGGCTCGCCGATGACGGCGCTGGAACCCCGCGAGGCCGGGCACTGGTGGCGGCAACTCGGCGTGCAACTGGCCGTCTCGGGCCGCAAGCCGCGCGCGGTGCTGGTGGCGTCGGCCCACAGCCTGACACGCGAGCCCGTGCTGCTGGCGGCCCCACGCCACGCGGCCGTGCACGATTTCGGCGGCTTCGACCCGCGCCTGTACGAGATGCGCTACGACGCGCCCGGCGCGCCCGAGCTGGCCGCGCGCGTGGCCGCGCTGGTGCACGGTGTCGGGCTGCCGCTGCACGTGGTGGCCGAGGGTGGGCTGGACCACGGCATCTGGATTCCGCTGCGCGAGATCCTGCCCGAGGCCGACGTGCCCGTGCTGCCGCTGGCCTGGCCGCCCGGCTGGACCCCGGCGCAGCTGTTCGAGCTGGGCCGCGCGCTGGCGCCGCTGGTGGACGAGGGCGTGTGGGTCGTCGGCAGCGGCAGCATCACGCACAACCTGCGGCGGGTTTTTGCAGGCGGCCTGCGGGGGCGCGAGGACGCGCCGGCCACGCCCGAGAGCACCGCCTTCCGCGACTGGTTC
>Ga0315901_10008122_pt1 | contig 12249 bp, 11 predicted proteins | sample LakEriMetagenome_10_FD_203761 | JGI IMG/M metagenome (GOLD analysis project Ga0315901, IMG submission 203761) | Freshwater fungal communities from buoy surface, Lake Erie, Ohio, United States - Buoy 2 MA116 | ecosystem: Environmental > Aquatic > Freshwater > Lake | place: USA: Lake Erie, Ohio...
GAGATTCCCATGGTGCAAACCTTGCCTAAGCCAGACCTTGTCATCGACCTGGACGAGGTCTATTTCAAGTTCGATTCGATCGAGATCCGTGATCCCAAGGGTTACCAAACGATGCAGCGCCTTTCTGAAATCTTGCGCGAACAAGCCACCATCGAGCGTGTGGTGATCGAAGGTCACACCTGCGACCTCGGATCGGAAGCATACAACCAACGATTGAGCGATCGACGAGCGATTACGGTTGAAAAGTGGCTTACAGAACATTATGGAATTGATCAGAAAAAACTTCATTCGATCGGTTGGGGAGAGTGGCGGCCTAAGATGTCCAACGATTCGACCGAACATCGCCGTTTGAACCGGCGAGTGACATTCCGTGTTTATTTCGCCAAAACAGGGCTCGAGCCTTCGAAACTGGCTGGTTCCCTAGAAAACAGACGCCCTTGAGCGTCATTATGTCTCATCTGCCTCGATTTTTCCCTTCAGACACCTATTGGCCGAAACCAGAGCCTCCTTCAGGACCTTAAGCGCGTCTTATTGAAGTAATTCCTCCGAATTTTCCCGCGAATGAACCTTGCCCTCCCCAGACTGGCCGAAGTAGTTTATGGTCCATCCCCTGGGACTCAAGCCTGATGACTCGCAACGAGACACCGGGCCGCGACACTCCTCATATGCCGTTTTCATGATAGGAAAGTACGAGAGCATGCGCATCATCTACATGGGTTCTCCTGCCGAGGTGATCGGTCCCCTCGAACATCTCTTGGATCACCAGGCAGAAGAGGGTTTAACCATCTTGGGAGTCGTCAGCCAGCCAGCGAAACCCGCGGGGCGCAAGCAACTGCTGACAGACCCCCCCCTGGCAGACTTCGCCAAATCCAAACAGCTGACCTGTTGGCAACCGGAGAAGGCGAGTCACGTCGACTTTCTACATACTCTAAGGGAACTTGCTCCCGATGTGATCATCACAGCGGCCTACGGACAGATCTTGAGCGAAGCTTTTCTCGCGATTCCGAGGCGGGCTACGATCAATATCCATCCCTCGCTGTTGCCCGCCTACCGCGGGGCGACACCTGTTCCGGCGGCGCTCTTAGATGGTTGCCGGGAGACTGGCGTGACGATCCTGTTCACAGTCAAAGCCTTGGATGCTGGGGCTATCATCGAACAGGAACGCTTCCCTATTGCTCAAACAGACGACTCAGGCATCCTTACGGAGCGATTGTTTCTCGCAAGCGGACCGCTATTGATCAAAGCATTGGCACGCCTGCGTGATCCTGCTTTTCAAGGCATTGAGCAGGATCCAACCCAGGTCACACTTTGCAGGAAAATCGCTAAGACTGATGGTACCATCGATTGGACCAAGCCAGCCGAGCAGATTCTCAACGAATACCGAGCTTATAAGCCCTGGCCTGGCTCTCATACTCAGCTCGGTGAGCAGCGTATCGTGATTGAGGGCATGCGACAGGCACCCGAAGGCACAGCTTTGGCTAAACCCGGGGTCTTCACTCTCGATAAGCCGCTCAAAGCGCTTCGAGTGGGAACTGGTTCGAAGGCTCTGCTGGTCACCCAGCTCAAACCTGCTGGCTCCAAATCACTCGATGCATTATCCTTTTGGAATGGCGCTCGGCTCAATGAGAAAGGGACGTTCACATGACGGAATCAGCAACCGCAACCCCAATACCGATCGCAGTGGCCGTCTCCGGCGGTGGTCGAACATTGAAAAACCTCTGGCAACAGCAGTTTGGCAAAGCCTACCGGATTGCCGCCGTCATCAGCTCCAGGCCTGACTGCCTCGCGAACGCCTTTGCAACAGAAAAGGGGCTACCAATCTTTATCGGAGCCTTTAGCACTCAAGCAGATCCAAATCTGCTTGGCCCACTCACCGCTTTTCTCCAGCAGCATCGCGTCGGGCTGATCGCTCTTGCTGGATTTCTGCGGCCATTCCCGGTTCTGCCAGGGTTTGAGAAAAGGATCGTCAACATCCACCCTGCGCTCCTGCCTCGCTTTGGTGGCAAGGGCATGTACGGTATGCATGTGCATGAAGCTGTGCTCAAAGCAGGCGAGCAACACTCGGGTGCCAGCGTACACTACGTGAGCGAACACTATGACGAGGGTACGATCATTGCGCAGTGCCAGGTCGCAATCGACGATCTGAGCGATCCTGAAAGTATTGCAGCTCGCGTCTTTGGGGCTGAATGCCGTCTTTATCCCGAGGTCCTCGACAAACTCTGCTGTGGCCAGCTCCCTCGATCCGATCAGTCGATCTACATCATGAAGGAATCGGAACATGACAGCCTTGCAAGTCCTGAACGTTGATAACTACCTAGGATCCATCTATCGGTTCAACGATAGACAGGCCGGTGTAAGTCTTATCTACGATCCAGAGCGTGAGCTTTATACGTACAATGCCTATTGTCTGGAAACCAAGATCATGAAAGAATTATTCACTGTTGAATGCGAGTACCTGGAAGAAGCCCTAGACCTCATCAACCAGGAATTTGGGAGTTGGGAGCTTGTCGAACTCAATACAAAAAGCTCGGGATGTGGCAGCTGCGTGGCTAAGTAAACTGTCTCGGCAGCTCTTCAGCTGGCTGCTTGCTCTTTCGAGCAGTCATCTCTGGGCCAAAGTACCTTCTAAGCCCCAAACCAAACCGATGCCCCCCCCGACCCTCTCGACCAGCTGTGAGCTGCTCTCGCGCGGCCCTGATGTGAACCTGATGCAACAAGAAGTCACCCTCCACACCTTCCTCAATGATTTGCTTAAAACGCTTCGCCAGGACGACTACACACCCCTCGCCCAGTTCTTTCATCCTAAGGCCAAAGCTGGCAAGAACATCGGTGACAAACTTCATGCCCTGCTCCGGAATCGCTACGATAAACCTTGGCAGTTCTCTATCTTTCGGGTCTGGCGTATCACCTCTCCTAGCGGCAGCAAGGATCTCCTCGACTCATGCCCCGAAAGCGCTGGTGCCAAGATCATCACTCAATTTGGCTTTGAAAAACAGTTTGCTATCTGGATTCAGATCATGGGGCAAAACGAACTCGGACGCCTCATCTTTGCCATTGCTACCGACAAGGGCAACATCGCCATTACGGGCATGCGTCTCCAGCAATGGACACAGGGTGGTCACGATTGGGAGTACTGGCGCGAACAAGCAGAGCTGCAGGCGAAACAAAACGATAAGCGCTCTGCTTACTTCACTCTAGACGTGGCTCAAAAGCTCCTCGCCGGAGAAGACTTTGTTATTTATCCTGAGCAACGTCTGATGCAAGAGGCTCGCAATCAATTGATGAGTAAGGCTGAAGTCATTCATGACATCAATAAGTCCTTAAAAGTGGAAAGCATCGCCTATGTGGGCAGCCTCCTTGCTAAAGACGGAACCGGACTTCTCATACGAGAGATCGTTCCGCCTCAGGCAAGTACCCACGAGCTTTTAGCGCTTTGTCGAAAACGGGCTGAATCCCTGCAACAACTCGCCTGGTTGAAGCCTAAGCAAGGACTCCGCTGCAATTACATCCTAGCCGGTATGGACCCTGAGCAGGATTCTCCTCTCGGTGGTTTCTACATGACTCCCGACGACTTAAAAAACTTTCAAAAATAGACTTTTTCCTGTCCACCTTCCGCATGGAGAGGAGGCCACTCCCAGGCCCCACTTGAATCTGTGCTACAATAAATTAAATGTAACCACGTCTCATCTCCGATTTTTGCCGAATAACCGGCCTACAGATTTCCACATTCGAGGGAAAAGGCTGTGTCTAGCAGCGCATTGCTTAAACTCTATTCCTTTCATCGGGATTTGTATTCACATGCCCTGGAAGCAGCAAGGCACTTCAATTCGTTGAATACAGCTGAAATTGCGTCTTACTCTCAAAGCTTTCAAGATAGTCTTCCATCGCACTGTGAGCGTACACAGGTCGATGATATTATGACAGCATCAAGGGCGGCACAGTTTCTCCTGTTCGGGGACTTTCATACTCTTCGGCAGTCGCAAAGAAGCTTTCTTCGGATGCTACGCCAGCTCCATGATTCAGATCCAGAACGCCCAATTTGCGTAGCGATGGAAATGTTCCTCGCAAATGACCAGCCCCTCATCGATGCTTTTCTTGACAAGCGAATCAGCGAAGCAGAATTTCTTAAAAAAATTGACTACTACAATAAGTGGGGCTTCCCTTGGGAAAATTACCGCCCGATTATCGAATACTGCGTTCAAAATCGCATCCCTATCCTTGGGATCAATTCCGATTTTGACTCTCCGAATAGACTCATTCGTCGGGATGAATTCGCAGCACGCATACTCAATCAATGGGCTCACCATCACCCTCAGCACCTTTGCCTCTGCTTGATCGGAGAGTATCATCTTGCCAACAACCATCTCCTAGCAGGTCTGGAGGCCAGACAAAAGACCATCCGCATCGTCGTCAATGTGGATGAATACGCCCTACGGCCCAGCAATCATCCGTTTGCTACCACCGAATACTTGCGACTCGACTCCAATTTTTACTGCATTCTGGACACAGCTCCTTGGATTAAGTGGCAGTCCCTAGCTATGTGGGAAGAACTTCACGGAAATCTTGAACATACTCTGAATGCTGATGATTTTGACCCTTACACTGAGCATCACTACGACTTTGATTATCAACTTCTGCACATCATACGATCTCTCAATGACTTGCTTCAGCTCGGAATGAGCAGCAGCGAGCTCTCGCACTTCGATCTTTATGTCCGTCCTGATCGAGCTACTCTTCAATACATCAGAAACAAGCTGAACCTCGAACGGTGGGAGCTTCAGGCTAGCGATCGGCGCATACTTGCAGACGGATTCTACTACTTCAGCCCATCAAAAACCATCGTCCTCAATGAGTTATCTATCAACCGTTTCGCTGAGATTGCAGGCCATTATCTCTACAATGCACTTCGCCATCAAACAGCTATACAGCCCGGGAACACGATTCAGTCGAGAATGGAGCGTCAGGTCTGTGGAACCCTCGCCGCTCTCTTGATGAACCCTCGCCGCCCGACTCTCCGCAGCGAAGATTTGCAGGATTTCTACAATAGTGTCAAACGAAGACGACTGGTTGGGGAAGCTCGCCAAAGGCGAGACGCATCCAAAGCTGTTCTACCGCTGTTAAGCGATGCTACTGAACTTCAGAGCTCAATCCGCTCCTTGCGAGGTCATGCGATTGAGGATAAGGATCGCAAGTTATCCTGTCTCATCAGTCGTCAAACAGGCGAAGCTCTCGCAGGTCACCTCTTTCCCTCTCTCCTACAGGGGAGCGAAAGTGATTTTTTGGAGAATCTACGGAAAATCTTTACCGCTGACTTTCAGGAGCAGGTACAAATCCTAAGGCGCCTTCAGCAGATGCCTCATCTTCCTCGCTCAGCCTCCTGAACCGGATTGTTCGAATACTTTGATCAAGTTTGAGATTTCAACATCACAAGATGCCAATGTCTCTCTTTGTGATCGTAGACCAACCACTCGAGTCGAGCCGCCCAAGGCAAATGAACCAACGCAAGCTCAAGGAAGGTCCGCGTCCGACTGATCAACTTATTGAGATTACACTCATTCGATTGAGTCCGACGGATACTGGTCACAGGTGTTTGCTGATAAACCGATTGAGTAATCGCCAGTTTGTCAGCTACGTGCTCAGGGTGTTGGAAGAACACCTGAAGCAGTTTGAGTGTAAGCGGTCGGCTTGCAAGGGGTACGGGTACATTGTTCACAAGTAAATTGGATCCTCGCAGATCGACTTTGGGAGGCACATACAGGGATGACCAGGAGCTCGCAGACGGATGGCCTAAGTCAAGTTGTTCAAGGATCACATCCAATGTTTCCCGCATATGGTGGGTTGCTTGTAAAAGCGTGCTCCATTCTTGATAGCTGGCGAAATCATCACTTTGCTTCATGAGAGAAACCTTCCGAGATCAGCATTTTGGGGCCATAGGGCCATCGATAGCGCCTTGATCGCAAAAGTCGCAGGTGAAAGCAAGGAGGAGCCAACGAAAAGAGCCGCAGAAGCGGCTCCTAATCGTGCTAGGTGTTCGGAAAAGTGTTCAACTCAGAAGAAAAGCACGTCACCTCGTTCGGCACCTTTATCAGCGTTGTCCTCTTTTTCCTTCTTTTTATCTGCGTCAGTCTTTAAGGCCTTCTCTTCCGGCGTATCAAAAACCATGACATCAGTCTGCTTGGTGTCTTTCTTTCTCGCCGAGGGCGACTCCCCGGATCCTTCGCTCGCCTGACTGGATGCCTCGGCTGGATTCTTCGCTAGTACATCGTCAAGCTCGTCAAAGAGCAATCCTCCGCTTGCTTTAGCAGGGGGAGTAGACCCGCCTCCTCCGTCACCGCCTCCTCGCCTCGAGGCAGGGACAAAGTCCTGTCCAGCCGCCATCTTCATCGGTCGTGCTCGAGTACCTTCCACTTGGAAAGGCACAAGCCTATTCACCATCTCCTCGGCGAGATTGGAGATCTGCCGAATGGGCACTACGGCTGCTTCAATCTCCTGTCGGGTGATATCTTGGAACTGGAGGCTCAGAATAATTTGGTCGATGTTATGAGCGACGCTTTGCGAGCTGACCACCGATGAATCAACCAACTTCGAGAACACAGCTGTTGACTCGCGAGCTGTTTGGAGTAGGGACTTCACCGCTTTGTCTACACTATCTTTCTTACCTTCCGTCTTCGATCTGTTCTCCGTAAGCGACTTCGAAATAGCCTCGACTGAATCGTTGACCTTGCCTACGATCTGGGTAATATCATTCGACGCTTGGTTGGTTCGGTCCGAGAGCTTGCGAACTTCCTCGGCCACCACGCTAAAGCCTCGACCATGCTCTCCAGCTCGAGCCGCCTCGATTGCCGCATTGAGTGCCAGAAGGTTCGTCTGATCGGAAATATACTGGATATCTTCTGTGATCTTGTTGATCGTCGCCGTATTTTCGAGAATCGCCTGAATCGACTGCGAATAGTGGAGGTTGAGTTTACCGTTCTCTTCCAGCATCTGAGTCATGTCCTGAAGGAGCTTTAAAGCGACAGATATCACACCAGAGAGCGAAAGTTTATCATCCTCTTCGGCCGACTTGCTGCTGTGCACGCCCGAGAATTGTTTGTTGATTTCGTTGGATTCAGCCAAGTGTTCTTGGGCTTTCTCGTAGATGGACCGTACTTTGTCGCCAATCTCAATAGCTGACGTTTCCGTGTGCTCCACCACGACCGACATCTGCTTTTGAATCTGGGGAATAAGTTCTAAGATATGGCGCAGGAGCTTTTCCTGAGCTGCTAAGTGCTCGTCTCGCTCGCCTAGGTGGGACTCCAGCTGCCGAATCCTTTCGTTGAGACGAGTCACCTCGTCCTGCTGCTTGCCCCGCGTCTCTCGACTTCTAAGAGTCTCGAGTTCAACTTTCATATCATTAAACTGCTTGCGAATATGCGCGGCATCTGTATTTCTCTCACCAAGCTGAATGCGCAGTCGATTATTCTCGACCTCCATTTCGCGTATAGCGCCTTCCAGTGAGCTTTTCTCGGTTGCAAAGGTTTTCTCGAGCTGTGACTTCATAAGAGCAAGACGTTTGTCGGCCCGGACCTCCAAACTCTCGTCGAGTGCATTCTTATCGTGTAATTGGACAGGTTCGGGAGCGATTGCTGGGACGTCTTCTCGTCGTGAAAGAATTGCTTGCACGACTATAAATGCCCAGAGGAGAATAGCCAGAAGAGGTATGACGAATGGCTTGTATTCAATCACACTCGAAAAACCGATGGCTACCGCTGGCACGGTCGCCAACGCTGCCACGATCATGGGATCACGTAACACCCTAGACATGCTTCAAACCCCTTCCATGGATTCGCATGAGAGCTCTGCTCTGGAAATGGTATCGGTAACTTTTGCCACAGCTTTACCTCTAGGCAGAATAAATGCACGGGGGAGCATCTCTAAATAGCAGAAATCTCAGCATGTATATGTCCGAAAAGGTCTTTTTTTAAATACTCCCACAGGGTCCAAAGGATTGGCTCATCCCGTTTCGAAGTGATGTGTCTATGTGCATTCCCAGAGGTCCTAAGGGTTTTTATGCGCCATCATTTACGGGTGATTTCTGAACTTGCACGAAGCTAGGGCGGCAAATTTCTTGCTTACCTGCCTTCATTCTGCCAGAGGTCTTCCAATTCGGTTTTGCGGGTATCGAGACGCATCCGAGCGTAGCGAACCTCCGGGAGATTTTCTGGACCTTTGGCGACGAGCATACGCCAGAGGCTTTGTGCTTCAGCCTGCAATCCCTGCCGAGCACTCAGCTCCGCAACATTCCAGATCATGCCAGCTGTTTCTGCATTCAAAGGCAGATAACTTCGGCTCTGATATTTAGCCGCTAATTCTGCTAGTCGATCGGCATGCAGCTGAACCTCAAACTCCATGATAGAATATGCACAATTGGTCTCGAAACGAAGCAGATCCTTCAAGCTCTTGTCAATGAATGCTTCCGCCTGCTGCCGAAATTGGTCTGTCAAACGCGAATTCGCCTGATCCTTCATACGCTCGAGCAGCGGATAAACAAAATCACAGGCCATAGCCACATCCGCTGCAGACCACTGCATGCCGAGCTGTAGGATCCAAGGATGATAGGCGGAGGCGAAAGCTGTTGCAAGGATGCGATTGAGCATCAACTTGACTCGAGGTGTCGGCTCCAGTCGAGGTTTCAGTTCGAGTAAGCGATCGCCGAGTTGACGATTGGTTTTTTGCCAAAGATCGTCTTTGCCCTTGGATGCCTGCCCGAACTCTGCGAGAGCCACAGCCAACCGCAGCCAACCCAAGTCATCCAATTGTCGATCCCGGTAGGCGTCAAGGAAGGGACGGGCTTTCTCTGTTTGCTTGATGTCCACATAAGCCATAAAGAGTTGGGCGCCAAGAGAAGCCGATACGGTCGGAAACAGGGCTTCACGGGTTTTCTCGAAAAACTCAACGGCACCGTGGGCATCGCCTGCTTTGAAGTAAGTTTGGATGTGGCGGGCTTGGACCTCTCGCACTGGATTGACCAGCTCTTTTAAGAATGATGAATCAGGATATCGTCCTGCAAAAGCTCGAACCCGCTCAACCATGTCAGGAGTCCGCTCATGCTGAGCGTAGGATGCTGTTTCGCAGGTCCAAGCCATCTCCTGAGCAGGGCCCGGAACGATGTCAGCAGCATGTTTAAGGTCACCCAGCAACTTGCGTGCATGTTCGATATTGCGCCCGTCGTAGTAGGGCAACTCAAGACAGGCAAGCCGGATCCTGGCTGCCGCAGCCGTCACATGACCTCGAAATTCATCCGCATGACGAAAGTAGGCAAGCTTGGCTTTGTCAAACTGCCGAAGGGCCAGCCAACTGTCAGCAATACGCATCGAGGCCAAAGCCTGCATGTTGACATCGAGATCTTCGAGCGATCGAGGCATCACACCGATGTCACCCTCCTGATGCTGATGAGGCAGATGGGCTGCTCGCAAGGCGTACTCCATCATGCGCCGAGACTCTTCGAATCGCCCCAGCCAAAACATTGACTCTCCCCGGAGAATATACTGGGAGGGCCGTACATATTTTAATTCGCGATCGATCTTGGCAGCTAGCGCGTAGATTTCTTCAGCTAGTTCGAAGTTGTTGAGTCCGAAGTAGATGTCACCAATACGAGCAAAGACGGCGGCTGCCGTTTCGAGATCTTCATCCTGCCTGAGTGTCAGATCAAGTTCGCGCACAGCTTCGAGGTAATCTTGATTGCGAATGTGGGTCTCCGCCATCATCCGCCGCAGGTCACGCCGATACTCCTTACGACCGCTTTGTCTTAAAAAGTCGAGCCCCAAAGATACAGCACCGACCACACCGCCCCAACGTTCGTAGGCGTAGTAAATTGCAGCGAGGTTGTAATAGGCCTTCGGTGCGACTTCGTCGAGAAGGGGGTCCGGCAAATCTTTCTTGCGATCGAAAGCCCAAGAGAAAAAGGTACTCGCATTGACAAAGCTCTGTCGAACATCGGGGCGGTCAAACACTTCGCCTGCTTTCTTCCAAAGATCGATACCCGTATAGAAGAACGAGTAGGCAATAAAGTAGTCAGCCCGTCGGTGTTGCTCGTAATCGCGTCCGTAACGAGCGCGACCACCGAGCCAGGTGTTGCGTGCTTCGTCCACCTGTCCGTTTAGGAATAAGACCCGCCCCCGATTCAAATGCTGGAGAGCACGCCCACCCCCCTCGGTCTGGGGGAATTCCAGACGCAGCTTGGGATGATTGAAATCTGACTCGTATACCAAAGGAAAGACGATCTTGGGCAAGCTGAAAGGGTAGCGCCAGAAGATTTCTTTGCTATTCGGCCGAGTCTCTTCTTTGATCTCAAAATCGCCGACAAAGGTCACCCCGCGGACCAGCTCTTCAAGAGTCGGTTCCTTCCGAGGCGTCGCATTCAGCTTCTTGCTCTGTGCAACAAGTGGCCAACACCATGCTGAGAGCCAAAAGCTCAGTGTGAAAAAAGCGATTCTTGCCAAAGTTCCAACTCCACCACCTTGGGGGATCTGTGTCTGAGGGGGTATTCGGCAGAATCGAGAGAATATTAGAGGGCGCTTGGGCTCGAGCCTTGCGATCGCCGGAGCAGATCTGCCTGATAGGATTTGACAGCCTCGGCGACATCATCCATCGTTTCCTGAACCATTACGGATTCGCCGTTGGTAAAAAAGATCAGGGTATCCGGAACTGCCTCGAGATATTTGACGGTTTCCAGGTTTACCAAAATCTTCTTTTGATCCAGTTTGGTAAGCATGATCATGGGCATGTCCTCGTGGGTGGTCTTGGACTGGCAGATTCTCTCAAAGTATGGTACGTTCGCAGCCATTTATGAGTCAACGTTCCGCCTATGAGGTCCTTTCTATGCAAATCGACGTCCTCCAATCCCGCGCCAAAGAAGCCAGCACCAAGTACGAGCGCGTATGGAGGTTTCTTTGACGTCCCTGCTAAAGAGATGCAATTAAAAGATATCGAGGCGGAAATCGATGCCCGCCCGGACTTCTGGTCAAATCCTGAGATCTCGGCGCCTATTTTGAAGAAAAAACGGGCACTCGAACTCGCCGTCAATCGGGCTCATCAACTCACCGCGACGCGCGACGATGTGAAAGCCGCCCTCGAGCTAGCCGAAGAAGGCGGTGAGGAATATCTGGAGGAAGCGGATCGCCTCCTCCATCAGCTTCAAACCGAACTCCAAGCGCTTGAGATTCAAAGCTTGCTCGGTGGCGAGCTCGATCCCAATGATTGCCTTCTGACGATCAACGCAGGAGCAGGCGGAACCGAGTCCTGTGACTGGGCTTCCATGCTTTTTCGCATGTATCTCCGCTATGCCGAACGTAAAAGCTGGGCTGTTGAGATTCACGATGTGCAAGAAGGCGACGAAGCTGGCATCAAAAGTGCCAGTATCGAGATCAAGGGCCCTTACGCCTTCGGTCTCCTCAAAGCCGAGAGTGGAGTGCATCGACTGGTTCGGATCAGCCCTTTCGACTCAAACGCTCGGCGTCATACCTCGTTCGTTTCAGCCTTTGTGACTCCGATTATCGATGACGAGATCCAGATCGAATTGAACGAAGCGGATATCAAGGTCGACACCTACCGGGCTTCGGGCGCTGGGGGGCAGCACGTAAACCGGACCGATTCAGCAGTTCGGATGACCCACATGCCGACCGGCATTGTCGTCGCCAGCCAGATGCATCGATCCCAGCACCAAAACCGTGACCAGTGTTTGAAGCTGCTGAAATCGCGCCTCTACGAGCGTGAGATGGAGGAGCGGAAGAAGGCACAAGCTATCGTCGAAGGCTCCAAGGCCGACGTGAGTTTCGGGAGTCAGATTCGAAGCTATGTGCTGCATCCTTACAAGCTTGTGAAGGACCATCGAACGGATTTTGAGAGCTTCAGTCCAGATGAGGTCCTCGATGGGGGGATCGATCCCTTTATCAACGAGTTCCTGGCTCAGTCTTACCAACCGCAAGGTGCTAGCACGTCGTGATCCTACCTGCCTCAAGCTTCCAGGTGGGTACTGCTTTGGTTGCGGGTCCTAGAGACCCGCTATAAACCAGTGTCTTTTCTGAAATACCCGTTTAAGTGTTCCGAGGCTATGCGCATGACATTCCGAAGCCCGGCGTGGACATCTTGTCCGTGAAGAGCTGAGGGATTTTATGTGCTGATGCCTATGTCTGAATGCGAAATACTCTCGACACCTTAGCAAGTTAAGCCGAAGCCGTCACGGCTTCTTCTACGCCTTCTAGCACAAAG
>Ga0315901_10008123_pt1 | contig 12247 bp, 27 predicted proteins | sample LakEriMetagenome_10_FD_203761 | JGI IMG/M metagenome (GOLD analysis project Ga0315901, IMG submission 203761) | Freshwater fungal communities from buoy surface, Lake Erie, Ohio, United States - Buoy 2 MA116 | ecosystem: Environmental > Aquatic > Freshwater > Lake | place: USA: Lake Erie, Ohio...
AGTCTGTAAACAGCAGTGCAATCTCCCAACTCTCTGTAATCTCTGGAGAAGTGGAAGGAACCTATGATCTGCTGGTTATCTTCAACAGCAATCCTGATAAAATCTATCAGTATGCTTTTGAAGATGATGCTGCTGCACTTCGTTGGATTGATCTTCTGAGCGATAATGAAGCACGAGAAGCAACATCCTGGGGTCGCGAATTGAATCGTGCTCTGAAGCATGGTGATCTCGAAATCCTTGCAATGTGACGATCTGATTCTATTAAAATGGGGATTGCAAAATCCCCATAATCACCACAATTACAACTCATGACTGACACTACCAGCATCAAAGAGTTTTTCACAAATGAAGAATGGGATGCAATTTATGAAGCAATGAGTGAGTTTCAAGATCATGGTGATGAAGAATCAGAATTGACTGATTCTGTGCAACTCAAGATTCAACAACTGTTTCTGAACTGAATCATGCGATCCTACAGTCCTGCATCTGACATTGAAACAAAGCAAATCGTTTGGAGTTGCTTTAAGTTTAATCAACAACTGATGCACAATGAAACACCACAAGTTCATGATTCAGTGTTTCTTTCAGGATGCTTTGCAGATCGTTACTCTGACGAAGTAAAGACTACTACATTCTGAATATCTTGTCCTGAAGTATGACAGTAAACTGCTTCACTTCAAATCCTTTACTTTTTGATGATGCCTAAGTCTACTCTGATCAATCTTCTCAAGCAAGGCAACACTGGCAATGAGATTCTTGAAATTCTTGAATCTCTGACAAGTGAAGAACCGCAAGGTAATCAACAACCCACATTGGATAAAATTGCCTTCTAAATAATAATGCTCTAATGAGTTCGCAACTATAAGAGCGTGGAGGTTCTTTGGAACCTCCTTTTTAATTTTTTTTAATAAATAGTAATGCGAACTCAATTAGAAGCACAATTATGACTTCACAAAGTCCAAGAATTTACACATATAAGATTACCTTTGAAGAAGTTCCATATTACTATTATGGAATGCACGAAGAAAAGGTATATGATGAGGAATACTGGGGTTCTCCTGTAACAAATAAATGGTGTTGGGAACTTTATACTCCAAAGAAACAGATATTAGAAACTTTCAATAATCGTGAAGATGTTGGTGAAGTTGAGAGAAGATTGATAAAACCAGTTTATAATACTGATAAATGGTGTTTGAATGCGAATTGTGGTGGTATTATTTCATTGGAAGTTCATAGAAAAACAGGCAAAAAAACATATGAAAAGAGAAAAGGATTTCATGCACTTACTAAAGAACAAAGATATAATAATAGCAGTAAAGGAGGAAAAATAGTAAAACAACTAGGTAAAGGTATTTTTGCACTTACCTCTGAACAAAGAAATGAGTACAATAAAAAGTTAAAAGAACAAGGTAAAGGTATTCATTCTTTTACATTTGATCAAAGAAGTGAATATGGTAAAAAAGCATATAAACTTGGTGTTGGTGTCCATGGAAGAACAAAAGAAGAAATGATAGAGCAAGGGAGCAAAAATGGAAAAAAGTTATATGAACAAGGTAAAGGTATTTTTGCAAGAACAAAAGAAGAAATGACTGAACATGGCAAAGTGGGAGGCAAATTAGTTTCTTTACAAAAGTGGCAATGCACTGTAACTAAACATATTTCAAGTGCTGCATCATTAGCAAGATATCAAAAAGCAAGAGGAATTGATACATCTAATAGAATAAGAATAGAGTAAATTTTAATTTTTCTGTAATTTCATTTGATCGCATGATTCGTGGCATCATTCAAAACAGAATTGCAATTTTTTTTTTTTTTGAATTTGCTTTTGCCAGTTGGATAACTGTCCACTTAACCACCATTAGGTTTCGTTTTCCGGTATTCTATAAAAGTTCAAGAAACATCAGTTGTATCATGACAACTACCACCATTGTGTCTCAATCTGAAAAGAACTTCTACGATTCTTATTCAGATCAGGTATCAAAGTTTGGACTGTTGAATGTATTTGAAGAACGCGAAGATCGTGTTCTGTATCGAAACATTGAACGTGCATTGTTTGGAAAGGTTCAGTATGCTAATCCAATCAAAACCTGGACAAAGGGTAAGGTAACGCAAGTTAATCGTAAAAACATCATTCCTTGGACTGATGAAGAATTGAACTGTATTGCAGACCTTTATCTGAAACATGTTTCTCCTGAAACTGGATCTGATGCTGCAGCAGTTATTCTCACTGAGTTTCGCAAGTATTTTGATACTCACAGCGATGATGCAGTAGAGATTGCAGTTCGATCATTTGTTCGACTTGATTCTCATTATCCTTCTGTTGGTCGCACACCTACAAGACGATATTATGAGATCATGGAAAGCAAATGTCCAGGTCGATTCATGACACCAGAGGATGCAAATGATTTGTATTCTTGAATCATAAGGAGAGAAGAGAGGGTAACACCTCTCTTTTTTTGTGTTTGTATCAAAAACTGTTTTTTCTTTAATTTTATTTGTGGTGCATGAGTGCTTCTACGTTACTGGTGAAATTGCAGGTTTTTGCGGTTTTTACTCTAGTGTCCATCAGGGTTCTCAGTGAGTCTCAAGTGCAACAGCAGTCCCATACCAGCAGATCGTACCATTGTGCCAATCCCCAAACTGCCACATGCTCATGGCACAGAGTCCAAAATCATGTATTCTATAAGAGTCGAAAACAACACAACGACATGAATCGCCAAGCACTTCAAGATCAACTGATTCAGCAGATGTTGGATGACATGGATCTTAAGACAATGACTCAACTTTGTTATGATTATCTGGATGAGGGTTATGCTAAGTATTCTGATGAAGAACTGATTACTGAATGTGAAGAATACTATCCTGAACTGATCGAAGGGTGACGATCTGAGAACTGGCACAAGAGGGATTGCAAAGTCGAGCAATCTCTGCAATACTTAAAAAGTCGAAAACAACACACCGACATGTTTGCTGTTCTTCCCACTTCCAACAACTTCTTCAAAGACGATGCAGAATGGTATACTGATCTTGAACATGCTTATGATGTTGCATTTGATTGGAGCGTTGAACTTTCTGGCGAACGTGTCAACATCTATGAAGTTCGTAGTGGTGAGTTTATCAAACTGACTGAGGTATTTGCATGAAACTTATCCAGTTCTGAAACTGGTACAGCAGAGGTTGCAAAGTCTAGCAATCTCTGCAATACTTAAAAAGTCCAAAACAACTCAAACGACATGAATTACTACAAAATCACCAAAATTGAGTTTGATTTTGATGGTGAAGATCTCACTCAAGAAGAGCAAGATGAGATCATTCAAGAAGCAACAAATTGTCTTTGGACTTCACCAACTGAAGAAGATCTAGTAGATACTATCAGCGACAATACTGGATGGTGCATCAATTCTTTGTCTTATGATGTCATTGTTGCTTGATTCTAAGATGTTTACCATTACCTATCAAACTCCATACAATTCTTGTGAATGGAGAACTCAAACATTCTCTACACTTGAAGAAGCAGAGAGAATGATTGAATTCTATCGTTCTTGTGGTTCACCTTCACATCTTGTTACTGATTTCTGATCATGCCTACCGTCACCACCAGTCAATCCTATCTGAACGAACTTGGTCAGATTTTTGTTGATGAGTGTATGAAGTTTGTGTATCATAACTCTCATGATACAAAATCATACATTAGTGCGTCCAATGAGATTGAAGATTCTATCTTTGGGCGAGAATGGCACATTGAGCGTGATGGTGTCTATCAGTATGGTGTAGGTAGTTTTGATCCTAATGAGATGTGGTTCATTGGTGACTCATGGTGGACACAATATGAAGATCTAGATACAGCAGAAGAACAGGAATATGTGAAGAATTATATTAAAGATGTCTTCCCTGACACTTGGCGTCCATAGTATAATAGTTTTATAAGTTGGTGAATACAAAGTGGAAGGGAGTTTGCCAGAAAGTGACTTCCGTAGAGTGTAGATAATCAGTCTTGTGGTTCACCTTCACATCTTATTCTTGATTGAATCATGCAATTCCAAGTTCTAAACATTGAGTTTGATTTCACTGATGATCTTGATGATGAAGCACTAGACGTAGAGGCACAAGATGAGATTTATGATGAAGTCTTTGGGCAAGTATGGGAAGCAGAAGATGAAGAAGATCTCATAGAAGAGATTACAACTGCCTATGGTTGGTGTATTAAGTCTCTTGATTATCGACACGCACTTGAACAACTCATTATTGATCATATCAAATGACACAATTCGTTTGCATCACTTTTGGTCCCAGAACTGACAATCCTGCACAATTCTACAATGAAAGAACTTGGTGGGATCATCAAAAGCAAGCAGAACAATGGGGACTTAAATCTCTTTCGATTGCAGGATGTTTTGGTTATGTTGTAATTGAAGAAGGTGAAGATTGGTGGCAAGTTGTTGATGAATTAGGTGCTCCTGATCATTGCACTTCTATTTCATGTGATCGACTTGGCACTTTTAGTGTTCAACCTTCTCCTAAACTGATTCTACTTTGATCATGGACCGAACTGAACTTGAGTTCTTTTTGAATGAAAAATGCCGTGAAAATCCCGACCTTCTCGCTACAATTATTAGTGAGTATGTTTGGAATCTAAGTGCATCTAAACTTGATGAACTTGAAGACTTTCTCTCTAACAACTTTGGTGATGACTGATCAACAAAAGATTGATGCTCTAACTGAACTTCTCTCCAATGTGATTCACTCTTTGGAGATGACACGATTTGAGATTGAGGATGTATCTGAAGCAGCAAATGTAGTTCGTGATGCAGACCACTATCATCAACAAATGCTGAACATTCTAAACTCTGAAGACAATGAAACAAATTAACTGGAAGTTTCCTCAAACCAAAGACAACAATCTGTTGCCATGGTATGTGATGCTGAAGAATCTACCTGCACTTCCTTTTATACTATTGGCACTTGTATTTGGGTGTGCTTATGTAACATGTATGAGTATTGGTTATCTTATTGCCAAAGGACCAACTTTTGCATGTAATTATGTAAGTGACCAGTTTAACAATTTTGATCTTAGGTAACAACAATGTTTTATCAAGGTGATTCATTCTCAAAGTACGATGCTTATTTTCAAGAAGATGTAGAGCACGATGATATAATGAATGCAGAAGATTATGAATGTCGTGAATACTATCGCAATGGTTGGAATGAGTCAAGTTATGAAAGACAAAGGTTCTAATTCGTGAATAGAAACCTAATACAGAGAGAGGGTACTTATATCCTCTTTTTTTATGTTATAATACTGCTAAAAACGAAATGAAAAAAAGAGGAATTGTGTATGGTGTTGGTATCAATGACGCCGATTATGTAGTGACAAATTGTTTATATTATCATAAATGGAAACATATGTTGAGAAGGTGTTATTCATCCAATTTTCATATACAGAATCCATCGTACATTGGTTGCACTGTATATGAAGAATGGAAGGTGTTTTCTAATTTTAAGCAATGGATGATGTCTCAAGATTGGGAAGGAAAAGAGTTAGATAAGGATATACTTTTTCCAGGTAATAAAGTCTATTCACCAGATAAATGTGTCTTTGTTGATAAAGAAGTGAATGAGTTGTTTAGTAAGAAGAATAAGCACAATGTTCGTGGTGTTCATTATGTTAAAAGGATTGATAGGTATGTGTTACGAACTAGTACAATCAATTCTGATAAAAAAGCAAAGTATGTTGGTTCTTATGTAACACTTGAAGAAGCAAAGATAGCATCTGATGAGTTGAGAAGAAATCGTATCGTAAATGTAGCAAATAAGCAGAAAGATAAGAGAGTTAAAGATGCAATTATGAATCTGATAAATGTTCGTGAATGAAGGTGTTTTTATTGTTTTTTCGTTAAAATAGCGTAAAAAAACGTTTTTTTAATAATTAAATATCAATTAAAATATAAACGATCGAATCATCTCTCTGATCAGTATTGTTATTAAAAGGTGATAATGATAAGAATTCGTATCAATTAGAGACTGTTTTATGTGTCATTAAAATGTACTGAGACCTTGTGTTTATACCCTTTTAATACCTCAGAGTCTTGTGTTTATAGTCAATTAAATGTACTGAGACCTTGTGATCTTAGACAACTTACACTAACGAACGCGATTTGTCAACTCCGGAGGGTCACAAAACCCTCACAAGTCCGCCATAAAATCACACCAGACCCACATAAATATGCCACAGACCTTGACATCCACGCCACAGCATCTTACAATACTCTCATAACACAAAGGAGCGTACTTATGTCCGTTGCATACAGTCAAGCACAGAAGGTTCGTTATCGCATCACCCTAGACATCTCTGCGTTTCCAGACTTCGACCCACATCAGATTGACTGGGAAAAACTCTTTAAGTTGGAACCTGCAGAGAGAGTAGATGCGTATATTGAGGATTTGTCAACACCCGATCGCTGGTAAGTACGCCAATTCGTTTATAACAATCCAAATATCGTGAATGAAGTCCCGCAGGTATCAGAGCACCTGTGGGATTTTAATTTTGCATGAAATAGTGAAAGTATAAAGAACTGGTTTTTTCGTTGTTTATACCTTATTATTACAAGGCAGGATAGGTACAAACGTAGTCTATCAGATCTCAGAGCATAAGTCAAGGGGTTTTCATGAATCGTTACATAAGCATTGCTGATCGTTAAATGCTTGACAAGATCCTAGTTCTGTGCAATTATATAAGGGTCAAGATCAATTCTTCACATGAAACCGATTAAAGTTGGCATGATGACTGAAGATGGAACCTGGAAGATTCTTGCCAGTTTCTCTACTTATGAAAAGGCAGATTCTGCTCTTGATAAGTATTGTGACAAGTATCCTAATGCTTGGATTGATATTCTAGATGGAGCATTGGCAGAATAGAATACCATAGAGAGTTGCTTATAGTAACTCTCTTTTTTTATTGTTTATACTATTATTTCGTGGCAGGGTAAGTGACTAGATTTGTGTCATTGCGTTCTCTACGCTTTCCAAATTGTAAATTAAACACTCATAGGTGTCTTCCCTTGAACTGATAGTATTGTAGGGCATACAGGGGCATCTAGAGGGGTCTGGTGGACGCTTTGATAGGTGGCACAAGGTTTTGGCACTGGGCGCAGAATGGTGTATTCTTAATAAGTCGAGAGGGATTCAACCCCATGCAAGTTGCACTCACCAAGATCTCCAGCAACGCTAAGACTGGACCGATTCCTACTACAACAAGTGAGCGTAGTTCCTGTTGGAATGGTTGTCCTTTTTACGATAAAGGTTGTTATGCTAAGAGTGGTCCTCAAGCATTACATTGGCGCAAGGTATCTGAAGGCGAACGTGGTATGTCTTGGGATGCTTTTTGTAAGGCAATTCGTGACATTCAGCGTGGTCAGATCTGGCGTCATAATGTAAGCGGAGATCTGCCACATAATGGTCTTGGTGATATTGATTCAAGTAAAGTTTCACAACTCGTGAATGCAAACAAAGGTCGTAAGGGTTATACTTATACTCATCATCCTTTGAATGAGAGTAACATTAACGTGATTCGTGAATGTAACTCCAATGGGTTTACTGTCAATGCTTCTACAGAGGATGTAGAAGTTGCAGATAAAGTTATGACAGAGCATGGTATTCCTGCTGTTGCTGTCGTGAATTCAGAAGAATCACGTCGATTCTTTACTACTGAGAGTGGTCGTAAGGTTATCGTTTGTCCTGCAACAATTCATGATAATGTAACTTGTGCAACTTGTGGTTTGTGTCAGAAAGCAGATCGTGAATTCGTAATTGCTTTCCCTGCACATGGTACTGCTAAAAAGACTGTGAATGGCATTGTAGCATAATACTTTAAGGGAATGAGATGCGCCCTAAAGACACTCAAACTGTCCCTTTAATTCTTTTAATTCATCATGGTTAAGTTCAACAGCAGCGTGATCACCAGCATCAGCGAGATCGAGAACAATCAAGTCACCATTGAGTTTAATGGTCGTCCCTATACTTACACTGTTTCTGACACTGAAGGTTTCATGAATGACCTTACTGATGTTGTAGAAGAAGGTGAAAGTGTTGGTAGTTTCATCAATCGTGCAGTGCGTGCAAATGTTCTCCAACTGATCTGATCTTTCGTCAATAAGAATTATAGGGAGAGGGTAATACCTCTCCTTTTTTTATGTTTTCAATTTAGTATAATCTAATTTTTGTTTATTAAGAAAGTTCTTTTGTTGTTGCAAAGCATCTTTTATTTTTTGCTCTCTCTTGATTAGGTTTACTGTGTTTATTGGTTTAGGTTTAGTGCGTTTCTTTTGGTGCAATCTTTCTCCTAACTCTACATCAAGTTGTTCAATAAATGCAATAAATCTTTTTCTAACTTTCTTATATTCAGACAGTGAAAGTTCTTCGCTTTCAACAAGATACTTTCTTTGTTGATGTAGTAAATCTTTGATTGTCTCGTTAATCCAATCGTCTATACTTTTGACGTAATTGTTTCGTTCTTTTTGATAAACTATCTCTTCAGATTTAGTTTTAATTTTTAGTATTTCTAGTCTCTTATCTACAAAGTCGATAATTTTGTTTCTTTGATTATTGGTTGGTGGTCCAATTATAGTAGAGTTTAGTTCATTAACACTTTCTACTAAAATAGAATCCAATCCATCAATGTTAAAGACTTCGTTTAATTTTTTACAGTTAAAATGTTCCATGTCTATTCTGTTTGGGTTGCAAGTATTATTTATATTAAAGGTGCCAGAGAAGTGTGAACTAACTCTGGCACCTTATCTGTTAAGTGCAACCCAAACAGATATTATATTTAGCGAAGGTTTTTTTGCTGTCTACGTGTATACTTTCACTTTTTTCGTGAATAGTATCGTGAATAAAACTACTTGACAACCTTAAGATTCTTGAGTAGACTATCTTTGTTCCGGATGATAAACACCGTATAAGCTATCTAAACCGATTTAAGTGAAAAGAGATTCTACAGGGTATAGAGTACCTTTTCGTGAATAGAATTACAAGAAAAGAAGAAAGTAATAAGAACTCGTGAATAGAAAAGTATAGTGAATTGTTTTTTTGAGTTTATTATACTATTATTTCAAGGCAGGGTAGGTACAAGACCAGTATAGTCGTTTTGAGAGGTAGTGGTTGATATTGTGGACACTCTGATAGGTGGCACAAGGTAATGGCACAAACCCAGAATCTGTGCAATTATATAAAGGTCGAAATCAATTCTTCTCATGACTGTTAAGGAACGCCTGATCGCTACTGGGTATTCTTTTGAACCACAAACAGGTTGCTGGGTGAATGTTAATGAATCCAAGGGATTGTTGTATTCCTATCTGCAGGATCCTGAAAGTGTAGGTGATGATGATATTTGGTGCTATGAAGAAGTAAATAAGGATGGTGATCTTGTTGATAAACATATCTTTACAGAGTACAGTTTCATGAATTACTGATAGAAACTGTGAGAGGGTTTCGTGAATAGAAACCCTCTCTATTCCTTAGTCAATTCTTTACATTTAACTAAGTATAAAGTATTAAATAGTGATTCTTAGTTAATTCTTTATAGTATTATTTCATGGCAGGGTGAGTGACCTGTTTTGTATCATGGCGCTTCTGCGCTTCCCTCTCTTGTCTCCTAAAGTCTACCATGCCAGACGCCCAGATCGCGAGGATCCAAGAGCAAAAAAACCAGTTCGCTAACTGGCACAAGACCCCATTGTGCTTTGCCTGAATCTATGGGATTCTATAGGGGTCGAAAGGGATTCAACCCATGACTGTCACTGTTACTACCAACAACCAGGCACGCAAGTGCATTATGGGGCAATGGTTGCCTGGTTTCAGTGCATTTAATCCTGGAGGTTTGTACGTTAAATTGCGCGAGCAGTTTGACTACCTTACTCAGGATGAGTTTGATGAAACTGAATTCTTTCAATATAAAGGGGATTGGTATTCTGTAGGTGATTTTATCAGGGTAGTTGCTGCACCTCATGAGCACCTTTATGGTTGGGATGGGTATAGTTCAGATTCCTACTTTAGTGGGGTTGTGATGAAGTATTGCTACGATGGCACTGTAATTGTGGGACGTTATTGTTCCTGATAAAGTAACACAAACTGTAGGGCACCTGAGTATATCTTGGGTGCTTTTTTTCATGCCTTGTTTTATACCGGTATTTCAAGGCAGGGTGCGCTCGGTGGTAGTCTACTTGATCCGGGCATCCGGTCAACCGGTTTTTACAAAACTTATGATCAGAATCTCTTATGAGATGAGTTTTGATTTTGGTATCGCAGGATACATTTCCGCCTTGACAGGATCCTGGATTTGTGGGATTCTTAATGGGTCGAGAGGGATTTCACCCCATGCGCAAGATTGAAACCCAGATGAATCAGGCGATCCAAAATGAGATCGACTGGCAGAAAGACAACACTAAAGTTGTCAATGAGGAGGGTGTATCTCTTGTCTATTTGTACAACAATCTGATCGCAATGGTTGGCGATACGTGGTTGGAACTGTTCGACGCTGGGTATCAAACTAACACTACAAAAAGCAGGTTGAACGCTATTCTTTCTGCGCATGGCAATGGTGAGAGAATCTATCAGAAAAATCACCAGTGGTTCCTGTCAACATCTGATGGTGACGTTGAGTTTAATGGCAATATCAGACTTGACTGATAAAGTATAAAGAACTGTCCTGGGCAAGACATAAAACTGCCACAAACAGTTCTTTACACTTTTCGACCAATGTTTGAAGCACTTCTGGCAACTGCACTGATGGTTGGTAATGTAGAGATTGGACCTGGAATTTATCAAGAACAATATATCACTGTTGTAGATAATGTGCCTGTTTTAGTAGAGTTTGAGTCTGATGTAGAGTGATCTTAATATAAAACTACCCACTCAATTCTTCTCACAAAATGTCTACTTACCCTGTCATGATTCCTTACTCCCAGGCACTGAGTTTCGCCACTGATTGTACAGTAGGCGTGGAGTTCGTTAATACTTATGGCAGTGCAATTCGCTGGCAGGATTGTCTAATCGACATGGGCGAACTTATGGCATTTATTGAAGACAAACTGAATGCTCGTTAATTAAAACTTAAGAGGTGCTGAGTTCTTTATACTTAGCACCTCTACGGTTTTTTATACCTAGTATTTTTGGGCAGGGTGCGCCTGTAGGTAGTCTACTTGATTTTGGTCTCCTGTAAAGGGTTTTTCACATATCGACACATTCGAATCGCTTATGGGACTGATCAGAAAAAATCATGAGTCCAAGACGTTGGAAGTGGGCAAATATCGACTAGTATTGCGGAGCAAACGCACCAAGGGCGAAGCGATGTCTACCTCCACCTCCACCAGCAACGATCGCGTCGACGCCCTTCTCGATCGCGTGATCTCTGATTTGCACGCTACTAATCCTCAGGCAGCAGCGAACCTTGAATATGATTTAGCGCAGGAAACTAACGTGCAAACGTTTACTGTAACTGTAAAGGGCGAAGTTGTTACTTTCACCTCTACACTTTCTGATTCTCAAGTGTTGCAAACTCTGCGTGGGTTGCGTTCTACTTTCGCTCAAGATCTTGCTGCTAAGTTTAATCGTCTGAGTGAAAAGCAATACGCTTGGGCGCACAAGTTGGCAGTTGATAATACCCAACCCCAAAAGGTTGATAATACTCAACCCAGTCAATTTGAAGCGTTGTTTAATGCTTTCGAGGCAGCAAAGCGTAAGGGTGCTAAGCGTCTCACCCTGCGTTTTGAGGGTATTAACGTGAAACCAAACAGGGATCTTAGTGCCCTTTGGGTTACTTCTCAGACTGAGACTGAGATGGGTCAGTATGGTCAACAGGCGAAGTATCTGGGCAAGGTGACACGTCAACAGATTGATTCGCGTCTCTCTGATGATGTTAAAGAGGTCATTCTGAGCGCCTCCAAAGACCCTCTCACTGCTGCAATCCGCTACGGTAAGGTATCTGGAGAGTGCTCATGTTGTGGTCGTGAGTTGACTGATTCCCAGTCAATTGAGCGTGGCATTGGTCCTGTCTGCGCTCGCAAGTTTGGGTGGTGATGTAACGAACTGTAGGGTGCTAAGTTATACTTGGCACCTGCAGTGAATTATATTGTCTTATAGATGTTTCGTGTATTATAATTAGCGTGTATTCGTGATTAATTCGTGATTGTTTATGCGTGTATTCGTGAATTGTCAGTGTCGTGAATAGGCAGTATTTGCGATTAATTTGTTA
>Ga0315901_10008124_pt1 | contig 12247 bp, 8 predicted proteins | sample LakEriMetagenome_10_FD_203761 | JGI IMG/M metagenome (GOLD analysis project Ga0315901, IMG submission 203761) | Freshwater fungal communities from buoy surface, Lake Erie, Ohio, United States - Buoy 2 MA116 | ecosystem: Environmental > Aquatic > Freshwater > Lake | place: USA: Lake Erie, Ohio...
ACTCGACGAAGGGAACGGTGATTCAAAAAGTCCGACACATATGGCAGAGCTGGGGACCGAGACTTACGAACAAGAGTTTAGTTTGCGAATGATGGAGAACGAGCAGGACGTGCTCGATGAAATTCGAGCCGCTCTCACCCGCATCGATGAAGGCTCTTACGGGGTGTGCCAAAGCTGTAAGGAAGATGGACGTCCCCCCTCCAAGTGCTGGATCCCGAAGGTTCGCCTGAAGTACATCCCCTACGCTCGCAACTGCGTCGAGTGTGAACGTCACAAAGAAGGCTCGTTTGCCCGACGCTAAGTTCGGATAACGAGCCTTCCGCCATTTGTGGGGAGGTGGCCCATGTCCACCCCGCAGAATGTGTCGTATCTGATCTTCGACATCGAGACCGTTGCGTACGGAGCTCTGGTGTCGAAGATTCGTTTTCCGGGGCAGGGCCTCGATCCGCACGCGGCCACGGCCAAGTACCGCGCCGAGCTGCTGGAGCAGAACGGCAAGGACATCCTGCCCGCAACATTCATGTTGCCTGCCTGTCTGGTGGTGGCCAAGGTCGGGCCCGATTTCCGGCTACTGGATCTGGTGGCGATCGATGAGCCGAATTTCCGCCCGTATCACATCGTCCGCGGGTTCTGGCAGGGCTGGAAGCATTACTCGAAGCCGGTGCTGGTGACTTTCAACGGACGGGGTTACGACCTGCCGGTGCTGGAGTACGCCGCTTATCGTTATGGATTGTCGCTGCCGGAGTGGTTCAACATCGGAGCCATGTCGTACGAGCAGTCGCGAAACCGGTACAACGTCAACTCGCATCTTGACCTGTACGACCTGTTTTCCAACTACGGAGCCTTTCGACCGAGCGGGGGGCTGAACCTTCTCGCCAATCTGATCGGGAAACCCGGCAAGTCCGGGATCGATGGCTCTCAGGTGCAGGACTACTTCGATTCGGGAAAAATCCAGGAGATCGTCGACTACTGCCGCTGTGATGTGCTGGATACCTACTTTGTGTTCCTGCGCAGCCGCGTGATGCTGGGCCGGATTTCCCTCGAAGAAGAACAGCGACTCGTCGACGAGGCCAAGGCCTGGATCGAGCAGCGGGCCGAGAATCAGCCGGGGCTCAAGCACTATCTCGAGAACTGGGGCGACTGGCAGGCTCCCGAGACCGAACCTCGAGCTGCCCCTTGACCGTCAGTGCGAACAGCCGCAACCGCCGCCGGAACCACAACCGCCTCCCGAGCCGGGTTGGCTGACCAGCCCCTCAGGACCAACCGGTTGGACTTCGATAATCCCAAAACCGCTGGCTGCTGCCTGAATCGCCAGCTTCGTACACTCCGGTCCACGCTCGTTCAGCACATAAAGAATCAGCTTCGAGCCATCGAGTGTTCGCTCCAGATCAATCAGCTGCAGATCGATCTGCCACTCGGTCACGCGCGCGACCCAGACGTCGAACTCATCCGCCGCAGCTTGCCGAGTCCGAGCTGCGGTCTCCAGGTCAGTCGATTCGGCGACGCGCAGAATCGAGAAGGCTGTCGGGTGAGCTGCTTCAGAACGGACGTCCCCCAGCACTTCACCCAGCTGGGGCCCGCGATGAGTTTCAACGACGACCCGGTCCCCGCGTGATGGCGCGGTTGCCCCCGGTCCGAGCTGGCATCGCGCCACTTCGGGCACAGCTCCATAACGGACGAGGTAATCACGAGGGTAATTCCGGTCGACCATGTGAACCTGCGGGTTGGAGATCACAACGCTTTGCAACACGATACGATGATCGCGGGTGCTTGTCTTGCCTGAGTGGTAAAAGAATCTGTACGAGAAACTTGAAAGCGACTTTCAAGAACAATCCGAGAGCCATTCGCATTTTCTTCATGGAACCGAATACCCTATCCCTGGAAAGTCCATCTTCTGAAGTCTGTCTGACCGTCGATGTTGTCACCGAGTCCACCCGTTGCACCCGTCTCGCGGGACGCCACCGATTGGGGTTTGATCACCCGCACCACTGCGCTGGTACTGATTCCAGCCCTGCTGGCACTCATCATTGTTCAGGTTGGTCAGTCGCTGTGGTCGGTCGTGATTGCAGCTGTCGTCGCAATCGGCACCGCCACTTTCAGTATCGTTCAGTTGGTCTCGCACCTTCGGCGCGTTGAGTCGCGGCTTCGCAAGACCGATCGAGACCTGCAGTCCGTTCTGAAGGATGTCGACGCGGAGTCAGGGAAAACATTGGGCCAGACTGGTCTATTGGCTGCCGAGGAACAGCTGTATGCGACCAGCGGCCGGGCGCGATCGACAATCACATCGCTCCGTGAACTGGCGAGGAGCTTGGAAGAGAATACCAGTCTGTTCGAAGGCGTGTTGGAAACGATGCAGGAGGCCGTGCTGGTCATCGATGCCTCGGAAAACCTGCTGTACATCAACTCTGCAGCCCGGGCGCTCTTTGATGTTCCCAGAGCCCGCGGAATCGGTCAGTTGGCCTGGCAGAGTGTCCGATCCAGTCAATTGCAGTCCATTATTCAACGAGCCCTGGCCAGCGGAGAGTCCCTGCGAGAAGCGGTCGAGCTGCCACGTCAGAAACGCGTGCTGGAGGTTTCCGCAGTGACCCTTTCGTTGCAGAATGCCATCGGGTGTCTGGCGGTGGCCTACGATGTGACCGAATTGCGACGTCTGGAGTCGATGCGCCGGGACTTTGTCTCGAACGTCTCTCACGAACTCAAGACTCCATTGACTTCGATTCAGGCCTATGCCGATACACTGCTGAATGGGGGACTCGAAGACGAGGACAGCTCTCGCATGTTCGTCGAGCGAATTGCCGAACAATCGGAACGGCTGTCCGAGTTGATCCAGGATCTCCTGCGACTGGCCAGAATTGAGTCGCAGACGGAAGCGTTCAGAATCGAGCCGTGCGATGCGCGAACCATCGCCCAGTTGGCCTGTCAGGATCATCAGACGATTGCCCAGACGAGGCTGGTTGAACTCCACGAGTCGATCGCAGATGGACCACTGCAGGTTGTTGCCGATGCGGATGGTCTGAGAACGATTCTCAACAACCTGATCAGCAATGCGATCGTCTACACCCCAGCTGGCGGACACGTGCGTTTGACGGTCCGCAAGGATGGCCCGCGAGTCCTGTTCGAAGTCCAGGACACGGGGGTGGGAATCGCCCGCGAACATCAGACCCGCATCTTTGAGAGGTTCTATCGAGTGGATCGAGCCCGTTCTCGAAGCGTGGGGGGGACGGGCCTCGGGCTGGCGATCGTCAAACATCTCGTCGATGTCATGCAGGGTGAACTCACCTTGGAAAGCCAGCTCGGAGCTGGATCGACATTTCGAGTCTGGCTCCCAGGTATTGTTCCAGTCGTCCCTGAGAACGGAGCGAATCAGTAATGGACCATCCTTCTCGCTTGCGTTATCGACCGTCACAGCGACTGCATACACCGGTCGAGTACGAGGCGGTGTTCGCTGCCAAGAAATCCGCAGGCGATGGTGTACTCCTGGTATTCGCCCTCCGAGACGACGCCGGTCCGGCCCGTCTGGGGACCAGTGTCGGCAAACGGTGTGGTAACTCGGTCAAGCGGCATCTGCTGAAACGCTACATCCGCGAGGCGTTCCGGCTGCGTCAGAGTGAATGGCCGGACGGTCTACGGTTTGTCGTCGTCCCGCGTCCGGGAGTGACTCCGACATTCGCTCAAGTGGATGAGTCACTCCGGCGACTCGTGCCGAAAGCAGCCCGGAAATAGAGTCGGAGAATCACCGTCAATTCCGGTGGACACTTTGACCAGCTTCCGATCCAGACCTTATGATTGGGTGTTACCCTTCCTGGTCACCATCGATCGTTTCGCTCCGGCTGGTTGCTCCGATTCCGCGAATGCCGAACGACTCCCCATCTCCGAAACCGTCGGCCAACCGCGACGACCTCACTTCACTGGGTAAATACAGTATCCAGAAGAAGATTGGCGCTGGTGGAATGGGTACCGTTTATCTCGCCGTCGATCAGCAGCTCAAGCGGACGGTGGCTCTCAAAGTCCTGCCGAAAGACAAGGCGGACAACAAGACTCTGGTCCGGCGTTTCAAGGCTGAAGGACAGGCCGGTGCCCAGCTGGAACACCCCAACATCGTTTCGGTGTATGAGTCGGGCGAAATCGATGGTTATCTCTATCTCGCGATGGAGTACATTGAAGGGCTGGATGCCTACGAACTGCTCAAGAAGCGGGGTGTCCTGCCGGCCAAGCGGTCTCTGGAGATCATCAAGCAAGTCGTCCAGGCCCTCGACCATGCGTATCAGCGTTCGGTGGTCCATCGCGACATCAAGCCCTCGAATCTTCTGATCCGAGATCGCGACGGTCTGGTCAAGCTAGCCGACATGGGTCTGGCTCGCGTGATCGAAGACGACAATGAGTCGGGCATCACCAAAGCTGGAACCACAGTCGGAACGGTCGACTACATGGCTCCGGAGCAGGCCCGGGACAGCAAGCTGGCCGACTCCCGTAGTGACATCTATTCGCTCGGCTGTACGTGGTATCACCTGCTCGCGGGCAAGGCGCCGTTTCCCGACGGCGATCTGATGAACAAGCTGCGGGCACATGCCATGCAGCCAGTCCCGGACCCTCGGGATTGGAACGACAATATCCCCGCAGGAATCGTGGCCGTCATTCAACGGATGATGGCCAAAAAGGCGGATGACCGGTATCAGACGCCCAAGGAACTGCTCGCCGATCTGAATTCCCCGGCGCTGCTGCGAAGCAACTTCTCGGCGGATCAGTTGTCACTGCTCGCTTCCTCGCATGCGGGCGGTTCGGCAGTCGACGATGACGATCCCGAGGCGGACGACTCTTCACCAGTCCCCTCGAAGTCGAAGAAGTCCAAATCGCCGGCTCCCGTCTCGAAGTCCGGATCGCAGGCCCGGCCGCACGTCGAGCGAGAAGAGCCCGAGCCCGAGGACGATTCGCCGGCAACTCCTTCCAAGTTCAAGAAGTCCAAGCCGACTCCCGAGTCCGCTTCGGGCAAGCGACTCGCGACTCGAGACACCCTGCCACCGCGTGGGTCAGCGGACACCGCACCGGAGCCATCCGGCAGCGGCAAGAAGGCCAAGTCCGAAAGAGTACTGCCGGGACGTATCGATCAGCCACTGCTGTCGGAGGCTCCTTCGACTTCGCTGGATCCCAATACCCTCAAGCTGGGTTTGCTGGTGCTGATCGTCGTCGTGACTGTCGGCGGTCTGGTGTACGGCTTGATCAAGTACTCGCAGGGGGACAGCGGTGGCGCCGGGATCGCGAATCCCTACGCCAAGCCGGGTGTGGAAGCTGCTCCGACCGTCGCCCCAAATATCGTGCAGGGAAATCCCGCAGCTCCGAATGCCCCGAACGCGCCCCCCACGACACCGGGGGCTCCCCATGTCGTAGCCCCTTCCGTCACTGTCACCAATGCTGCTCCGCCGGCCGGGAACGCTCCCCAGACTGTCGGAACTCCATTTGGCGGAGTTGTTGTCAACGGACAAAACTCGCTGCCCGGCTGGATCGCCCAGTCGCGGCTTGTGCCTCCCAATCTGCCACCGCAGGTCGTGAGGGCGGGAGATCCCGCTGACGGAGAATTCACCGGTATCTCGCAGGCTCTGGGTACCATTAAAGGTGATGCAATCATCCAGCTGGCGGAAGTCGGGCCGCATGAGATCCCCGCTCTGGAAAAGAAGTCCGCGGGAACCTGGCTCATCCGCGGAGCTGAAGGCGTGATGCCGATTCTGGTACTCCGCAGTGGTACTCTGCGACTTCAGCAAGGCTCTCTCATCCTGGAGGGTGTGCATCTCGTTCTGCTGTCTGATCACACAGGACCCGGGTTGGTCGTTGGTCCGGGAATACTGACGGTTCGCAATTCCACCGTGACTCATCTGTCTCCGAGCGCCGCGGGCTTGATCGTCGCCGAATCCGGTGGCAAAGTCCTGATCGAAGATTCACTCATTCGGACGCAGGGAACCTGTTCCCCGCTGACTCTCCGCGGGCAGTCAACGGGACTCGCGCTGGGGAACTCACTCGTCATTGCGGGGAACTCCCGGGCCATTCAGTTGCAGTCGAAAGATGCGGTCGGTGACTCTCGGCAAGTGACACTGGTCCGCTCAGCGGTGTTTTCGGGTCAGGCGGGCCTCTGCTGCTCGCATGAGGGGAAACAGCCACCAGCGCTGGATCTTCAGCTCCGGCAGTCGTTGCTTGGATACCTCCCCGGCCACAGTGCGGACGCTATTGGCGTTGAGTTCCAGGGCTGGCCGAAGGCAGCTGAGGCACTGGACCGACCACGTGTTTCGGGTGTGACGTGGGTCTCCGAAAAGTCGGCCTTTGTGGGTTGGCCACACTGGGCGATGCTCGGTTTCGCCGACAAGTCGGCGCCGCTGGACATTCGCGACGATGAGGCCTGGCGCGGGTTCTGGAGATCACCCACTTCACCAGGAGAGCTGATCCCCGAAGGGGCTAATCTGCAGAGCGCCGCTTCCGCGGCAGCCCTGGCCACGGTCGATCAGGTCCAATCCGGACTGGTTGGTGTCGCTCCCCAGATCAATGACATCGGGCCCCAGTGGACCGGGCTCCCGAAACCGCCACAGTCGATCTTCGCGAACATCATCGCCTTCGATCAGAAGACTCAGCTCCCCCCTGGTCTGGCGGCCCCCGATCCCGGCCAGACGCTGCGGTTCGATCTCAAGAAGCCCACGCTGGGGCGATACCTGACCAGCGAAGAAGTCCCGGATGGATCGACGGTCATCGCATTCGGCTCTGGGTTAAGGACTCTCGATCCGTTTGTTCTCAAGCAGAAGCGGGTCCAACTGGTCTTCGAACAGACCGAGGGAGTACCGCTCGTCATTCAGCCCGCCTACAAGACCGAACCCGGAGCCACCAAGCCCGCAGCCTGGATCGGTGTCGAAGACGGACAACTGACCATTGAAAACGGCTTTTTCCGCATGCTGGCGGGCAATCGCAACTATCCGGATCGCTTCCTACAGATGTCAGGTGGCCTGGCAGTCCTGCGTACCACCAAGGTCGAGGGTGTCGACTCGGCCTTTCCGCTGATCGATCTCCTTCCTTCCGCCGGGCATGCGCCTCCGCAACTGTTGATTGATCGCAGTCTGCTGGCAGGGTTCCGTTCTGTCCTCCGTCATGGGGCGGCCGAGTCGGTGCTGGAACTTCGGCAATCAATACTCTCTTCATCGACCGGGGTCGCGATGACCTGGGACCTGGGATCGGAAGGTTCAACGACGTTCGTCAACAATTCGACGCTGGTCGGAACCAAGTCGGTGTTCCAGGTACTCCCGCTAGGGGCCAATTCTCCAATCGAACTGTTTTCTGAGGGAGCTGTCTATTCCGGAGGCAGCATGCTTGATCTCGGAACCGCAGCATCGGCCGTTCAGTGGTGGGGACGCCGGAACGGCTACTCCGGAGAGATGAAGACCTTCCTGCTGTCGGGCGGAAATGTTGGACCACAAGATTTTCAGTCGACGTGGGTCCAGGGGTGGGGAGCTGGCCATGAGCTGAATCCGGTGTCCGGAACCAACGCGGTGCTCCTGCCCTCGCAACCCGCCGTACCGGTCGACACCATCCCCGAATCGTTCACACTGCACGACGACTGCGCCGCGTCCAAAGCCGGCTTGGGAGCTCCGACATCGCAGGTCGGTCCCCAGCGCATTGCTGCGAAACCGGCCACAACCAAGCCGGCAACTCCGACCGTCAAACCCAACACACCTGTGAAGTCCCCCGGCTTTTAACGATCCTGCGGATGCCTCCCATGAAAAGTCTGCTCGCCGCTTGCGGTTTGCTGTTATTGATCTGCGCGACCGCCGGCTCGAAGGAAACGGAAAAGCCCAAAGGACCGGATCGCTTTGAAGGGGAGATCCAGAAGTTCGAGGCAGCGGACCGCGCCGCCAGTCCCCAGCCTGGGGGAGTACTGTTTTACGGCAGCAGCAGTGCGCGGCTGTGGGATCTGCCCGCGTCGTTCCCGCAACTGGCCACTGTGAACCGCGGCTTTGGGGGTTCCGACATGCTGGCTGCTGCTCACTTTTACGAGCGCGTCGTACCTGCTCACAAGCCCCGGATCGTGGTGCTCTACGAGGGCGACAACGATCTCAATTCGGGGCGGACCGCGTGTCAGATTCTCGCTGACTTTGAAGCCCTCGTCGCGAAGCACAAGGCCGCATTGCCCGACTGTCAGCTGATCTGCCTGTCGATCAAGTTCAGCCCTTCGCGGGCCAAGCTGCGGCTCGATCAGGAAGCTGCCAATGCCCTCCTCAAGGCCCGTTGTGCGAAGGATTCTCAACTCCGGTATCTGGATGTGGCTACTTCACTGCTCGATTCGAACGGACAGCCGAACCCGAAATACTTCAAGGAAGACATGCTGCACCTGAATCCCGAGGGATATGCCCAATGGAACGCCGTGCTGGCACCGCTGCTGGAGCCCGTCCGACCAGCGGATGAGTCGCAGCCATGAAGGGGCTCCATCTCGAACTGCCCACCATCCAGAACTGGAGCTGCCACAACTGTGGTGGCTGCTGTCGACAGCATGCGATCTACGTGACAGCTGCAGAGGAGCAGCGCATCGTGGAGCAGAACTGGACCGATCTGCCGGACTGGCCAAGTGAACGCCCCCTGTTTGTCGCCGATGGCCCGGGAGGCGAAAAGAGGCTGGCCACACGCGAAGACGGGGCCTGCGTCTTTCTCGATGAGCGCGGACTCTGCCGCATCCATGGCAAGTTTGGTGAAGCGGCCAAGCCGCTGGCGTGCCGCGTTTACCCGTATGCATTTCATCCGCTTGGAGATGGCCTGACGGTCAGCCTCCGCTTCAGCTGTCCGTCGGTGGTAAAGAACCTGGGCCGTCCGGTGTCTGCTCAAGCCTCCGAACTGCACGAACTGGCGAGGCTGGTGCTGCCGGCCAACTACAAAGCCGCAGAGCCCCCCGAACTGGTTCGCGGCCAGCGCGTCAGCTGGACCGATTTCATTGACTGCGTCGATGCCCTGGATGCGATGTTGGATGTCGAGGGTGTTTCGCTCGTCATGCGGCTGCGGAGAATTCTGGCGTGGGCCACGTTGCTCGAGAAAGCCCCACTGGCGCATCTCTCTGGCGAGAAGCTGACAGCCATGATTGAACTGCTGTATGCCGAGTGCGAACACATTGTCAGCGATGATCCACTCCCCGCACCAACAAGCATGGGGCAGCAGCTATTTCGTCTCGCGGCGGGGCAATATGCCCGGCACGACACACTGGCGACGAAGCCGACCTGGAAGAAGAGATGGACGTTCTTCTGGTCCGGTATCCGCTTTGCGCGAGGCAAGGGGCTGACGCCGTCTCCGCATCGTAGCCTGAGCCCCGTACCGTTCGCCAAGCTGAGTGAATCGTTCGGCGGCCTGACACCGGAAATGGAACTCCTGCTGACACGCTATCTGCGCGTCAAGGTTCAGGGACTGCATCTGTGCGGACGGGCCGCATATGGCGAGTCGTTGATCGATGGCATGCGGACACTCGTGCTCGTCGTGTCGGTCATGCTGTGGATCGCGCGCTGGGTGGCTGCAACGCAGGGCCGGTCACGCTGGACGCTCGATGACCTGATTGAGGCGATCACGATCGTCGACCATAACCACGCCTATTCTCCGGCGTTCGGCACAGCCAGCTCGCTGCAACGTGTTCGGATGCTGAGCCAGCTCGGAGACCTGGAGCGGCTACTGGCGTGGACGGCTCGCTAGAACAAACGACTAACAAACGACGAAGGACTTCAAGTCACTTCGGCAGAGTCATGTCCACCTGCCAGTGGTGCCGCAGGTCTCCAATGATCTTCATGAACTTCGGCACGTCGAGCGGTTTGGCTAGGTAGGCCTCAACCTGCAAGGATCGGCAGGCAGCTTCATCTTCATCCCCCGCCTCACCGGTCATGACCACGACGGGCAGCGGTTGCAGCGTTGGACTCTTGCGAATCGTCTCCAGGACTTCACGCCCCATCCGCGTGGGCAGGACCAGATCCAGCAGGACCAGATCGGGCGTCGGAGCCTTCGAATAACGACCGCTCTGAGACAGGAAGTCGATCGCTTCCTGCCCATCCCGCAGCCACGTCAGCCGGTGCTCAAACCCGCACTGTTTGATGGCCGCAGACGCCAGCCGCCCGGCGAGGAGACTATCCTCGACGAGCAGCAGTTCCATCGGTCGTCCCACCGTCGTGCGATCCATGGGTTGGTCACTCGTCCTTTGTCATTGGTCCTTTGTCATTAGTCCTTGGTCCCTGGTCACTCGCAAGACCTCTGTCACCAGGGACTAATGACTAGTGACTAGTGACCAATGACTAAGGACTACTTTTCGGCTTCCGGCTTCGGAGCTTCCGCTGCAGCCTTGGCGGCTTTTGCAAAGTCTCCAGCCACGATCACGCCGATCGTCTTGGGGTCGAGGCGCTTCTTCAGCACGGCATTGACCGACTCGTGAGTCAGCCCCTGCATGGCTGCGATCTGCTTCGAGTAGTACCCCATGTCGCGACCAGCGTAGAGCAGCTCAGCCAGCCGCGCTGCCAGTGCGTCGTCGGTGTTCCACTCGACCTTCTGCTGCTCCAGATAGCCGACCTTGGCCGATTCGATTTCACCCGAAGTGAACCCGTCCTTCAAGGCCTTGTTCAGCTCGTCTGAGATCGCCGCTTCGACCTTCGGCATGTTGACCGGGTTCGTGATCGCATACATGTAGAACGAGGTCCGGTCGTCGAGCGACGAAGCCCGCAGGAACGAGCCGACTCCGTATGAGAGCCCCTCCTTCTGACGGACGCGATCCCCCAGCCGAGACGACAGCGTGCCGCCGCCCAGCACAAAGTTCCCGATTACCATCGCCGGGTAATCCTCCGCAGCGTCGTTCATCGGCAGCACGGTGGCTGCGAGGTAGACGGCGTTTTCCTTATCCGGAGTCTCGATCGCCTCGCGGATGTCGGTGGTCTTAGTGGTTGGTCGTTCGATCCGGGCGTACGCCTCGCTGCTCTTCCAGTTGCCCAGGATCTCTTCCATCTGCGGAACGAGTTCATCGGGCGAGAAGTCTCCCACCACGACCAGCTCGCCATACTGCCCGCCGATGAACGACTGATAGAGGGCCTTCACATCGTCGATGGTCACTGCCTTCCAACGCTCAATCGATTCCGGCATCGTCGGGACATAACGCACATCGGTTGCGGGGAACGGGCTCAGCTTCCGCGAGATTGCGTTCTGAGCCAGGGCCTGCGGATCGGACAGCTGTTGCTGCAGGGCATTCAGCTTGGCGTTGCGGATGATTTCGAGCTGATCGACGGGGAGCGTCGGCTCGCGCAGGACCTGCTTGAGGACGTTCAGCACTGCGGGCAGATTCTTCCGCTTGGTCTCGCCCGAGAACGACAGATCCCCCAGTGAACCCGACGGCGACAGCCGACCCGAATTCTGATCGAGGGTGTCCTGAATCTGCTGGCGATTCAGCCGGGCTGTTCCACGCATCATCAGAGCGGGGAGCAGCTCCGCTGCCACGGACTTTCCGACGAGCGACTTGTCGTTGCCGTAGCGCAGGCTCAGGCGGAAGCTGACGGTGTTGCCGCGTGTCTTCTTAGGGAGCAAGGCGACCTTCAGCCCGGTGGAGAGCTTGGTCCACTGGGTCCGTGCCTGGATATTCTCGGGCGTGACTTCGAAAGCCTCGCCCTGAGCGAGTGCTTCGCGGCCCTTGTAATCGCCGATCATCTCCGCCAGGTTCGGAGTGGCGGGCACAGCGACTCGCTCCGATTCCTTCGAGGGCAGGAACAGGCCGACCGTGCGGTTGTTTCGCCGAAGGTACTTCTTGGCGACTTCGTTCACGCTGGCTGGGGTGACCTGCTCGAGGCGATCGCGGTACAGGAACATTAGCCGCCAGTCGCCCTGGGCTGCCCAGTCGCTGAGCTGGATCGCCACCTGCTGGCTGTCGTTGAGGGTCATCTCCCACGACTTCAGCCAATAGGTCTTGGCGCGGTTGACCTCGTCTTCGGTGACCCCGTTCTCAGTGATCGACTCGGCGATCTCGTTCATCGTGGCCAGGATCTCATTCGGGTCGTTCCCCGCAGCCACCTGGGCCGAGAGCTTGAACATCCCCGGATCGTGCAGGGCGTAGGCCCCGCCGCTGACGCTGGCTGCGCGGCGGGTCTCGACCAAAGCCTTGTAGAGCCGACCGCTGGGGGACGAAGTCAGAATGTGCTCGAGGGTATCGAGCGACACATAATCGGGATGAGCCCCCGCACAGATGTGATAGACGGCACTGGCGATCGCCACATCGCCG
>Ga0315901_10008127_pt1 | contig 12246 bp, 8 predicted proteins | sample LakEriMetagenome_10_FD_203761 | JGI IMG/M metagenome (GOLD analysis project Ga0315901, IMG submission 203761) | Freshwater fungal communities from buoy surface, Lake Erie, Ohio, United States - Buoy 2 MA116 | ecosystem: Environmental > Aquatic > Freshwater > Lake | place: USA: Lake Erie, Ohio...
TGCTTTCGTACCCACTCGATCTTCATCCTTTACTGAAAAATGCACCTTCCCGTTGGTCCCAGGTGCTTGAGACAGAATCCAAGGTTGCGTTCCAGAGCGGGGCGTTTGCAATCGAATCGTTGGTGGCCCCAGAACCGAATCCATGGCTCGCGCAGATGCGATTCACAGGCCTCGATTTCTTCTCCGATGGCAGTTTGGGGGTCAGCACATGGGACGGCGATGTTTGGCGCGTTTACGAGCAAAGCGAACTCGGAAAACTGAGTTGGAAGAGGATCGCGTCGGGTTTGTACCAGCCTCTGGGACTGAAGATCCTCGACGACACCGTCTACTTGACGTGTCGGGACCAACTCGCGGTCCTTCGGCATTTCGATGATGACGGCGAGGCCGATTTCATCCAATGCTTGAACAACGATCATCAAGTCACCGAACACTTTCACGAGTTTGCGATGGGGCTACAAACCGATGAGGCGGGGAATTTTTACTACGCCAAATCGGGCCGGCATGCGCTCAAGGCGGTTGTACCTCAGCATGGAACTCTTCTTCGCGTCGCTCCCGACGGATCGAAGACGGAAATTCTCGCCACAGGCTTTCGAGCTGCAAACGGCGTATGCCTCAATCCAGACGGTTCATTCATCGTGACCGATCAAGAAGGATTCTGGAATCCGAAGAACCGTATCAATTGGGTGACATACGATGACGCTGCCAGCCCTAAGTTTTACGGCAACATGTTCGGTTACCACGAAGTCACCGACACCTCGGATTCAGCGATGGAGCCGCCGCTGTGTTGGATCACCAACGCATTCGATCGATCGCCGGCGGAATTGATGTGGGTCGACAGTCCGATCTGGGGTGAGCTCCAAGGCGGACTTCTAAATTTTTCGTATGGCTATGGAAAGGTTTATTTGGTGTTGCATGAACAGGTCGATGGGGTGCGCCAAGGCGGAATGATCGAGCTGCCGATTCCAAACTTTCCAACAGGAGTGATGCGGGGGCGTTTCCATCCTGGCGACCATCACCTTTACGCTTGTGGTATGTTCTCTTGGGCTGGCAATGCGACAGCGCCAGGAGGTTTGTACCGTATTCGCAAGCTGTCGGAACCGAGCCATCTGCCGATAGGATTGTCGGCCCAGACTGACGGACTGCATCTGCGTTTTTCGGAGCCTCTCGCAGCAGGATCCGTTCTGCCGGAACGGGTGCACGTCAAGGCTTGGGATCTCAAGCGGAGCGAGCGGTATGGTTCGGATCACATCAACGAACGATCGCTGCAGGTCGTCAAGACGGAGCTCTCTGACGATGGGACAGCGGTAAGGATCGAGGTGGAAGGTCTAGCGCCGACATGGGGTATGGAAATCCTTTACGATTTCCGATCGCGAAACGAGCGAGTGGTCGCAGGGAAAATCCACAATACGATTCATAAGCTCGGAGACGCTGTTCCGGCAGAAGACGCATCGGTCAGATAGAACCTGAGGTTTTATAGAGCCTGGGTTTGCAGCGAGTTTTTTTAACGACACCGAACCGGACAGGCTGGATGCGTCTCGGTCGGTAGTGTTTTATCGCGTAGAGCCTCACTATGGACCAGGCGATTATCGTCCCGCTGCCATGGAAGATCCTTGGAGCAGCCAATTGCGGCAGAGGTGAGGGACCGATGCCTCATCGCGCAACGAAAAGACAGGAAGGTGGTGAGCTGCAAGGCTAGCTGCCGTTTCGAGGAAATTGTCTTGATGTTGATTGACGATGACCGAGACGGCGAATCCACGGCGACGTAGCATGGCCAGGGCAAAGGCACCGGGTTCATCGATCTGCTGCACGAGCGCCAGTACGCTAAGCATGCGAGGAAGGCGGCTTTCGGTCTCCATAATCAATTCGCTTAACGAAAGTCCATCGGTACGTTCTAAACGAGCGAGTGTTCGGTGGAGTTCTGCAAAATGCTCCGGGCTGCGATTGGCGGGAATGATGATGGGTCGAAGTCGACTGCTCGATGCGCGCATATCGAGGTTCTGTGTTGCGGAAACGCGATCGGTATATGTCCCCGTGGATGCAAATTCTCGAACCCGGTCTGCTGCATCGCGACCATTGCTGATGAGGCCAAAGGGCTGCCCCATCGAGTAAAGCATATGCGCGATGGATGCGGCTGCGGTCACGGCGAGATCGGTTCGGATCGGTTCGTTTTGTGCCGGGTTGGTCGAGGTATGCATGTCGACCAACAAGGTTGCACCTTGGATGCAGGTGGGTTGAAAGACTCGCGTGTGAAGGATGCCTGTACGCGCGGTTGCTTTCCAGTGAACGCGATTGATCGGGTCTCCAGCTTGGTACTGGCGGATTCCAACCATGTGTGTCGGATCCTCCATGCCACGCTCTTCCAATCGCATATCTCCCATTGGACGGCGACTGGAAACCTCCATGCCCTCAAGAGGAATGATCTTTGGGAGCACCACGATATATTGCGGTTGGCTAACGACGCGGTAGCTTCGATGCAATCCGAGGAGATCGCCGGTTTCGATAATCGCGGGACCGATTTGATAATACCCGCGGCGACGGGCTCGCAACGAATAGGTCATTAAGGACTTTTGGTGCGCGCGAAACGACTGTAGCCGAATCGATTGGCCGGTACGTTCAAGTGCTACCGGAGGAAGTCGCAACGCGGCTTTGGGGAGTCGATCTTCCACAAGGATCCAAGGGATCCAGTAACCACTCTTGTTTTCGAGCTTGATTCCGATCGGGAACGAGTCCCCCACTTGGACTTCACTCTGCTGCATTTGTCGTTCGATCGCGATCGCTTCGGCCCATCGCCGGGAGAGAAACCTCGCGACTTCGATCACGATCAGGAGGGTGCTCACGCCCAACGCGAACAGATTAGCTCCCGTGAGCAATCCGAAGAGCAGGAGTAAGGTAATGATGGGAACGATAGCCATCGATCACCGTGTGGGTTCTTCCAAAGTGGGTACTGCGATCTCCGAGATGATACCATCGAGCACTTGATCGGCGTTCAAGCGTCGCAAGCGGCTTTCTGGGCGCAGGATCAGTCGATGGCTCATGACTGGTCCTAAGATCCTTTTGACATCATCAGGTTGTACAAAAGAACGGCCGCGGATCGCAGCCATGGCTTGTGCTGCCCGGAACAACGCGATGGTCGAGCGAGGGCCACCACCCAGCGCGAGGTCGGAATGAGCTCGAGTTTCGTGAACGATTTGAAGCATGTATTGCCGTACTTTTGGGTCGACGTAAACTTGCTTGACTAGTCGTTGTGCTTCGAGCAACTCCTCGACGGAAGCTACGGGAGTGAGGGTGTCGATGGGATGTTCGCCTTCGAGCAACTGGAGCATCCGAAGTTCTTCCTCCATCGACGGATAGCCGAGGGTGAACTTCATGAAGAATCGATCGAGTTGAGCTTCGGGAAGTGGAAACGTCCCTTCATGATCGACGGGGTTTTGTGTCGCGATGACGAGGAACGGCGGAGGGAGCCGATGGGTCTTGCCATCGACGGTGACACTAGATTCCGCCATCGCCTCCAGGAGTGCAGACTGCGCGCGAGGGGTCGTACGATTGATTTCGTCGGCGAGGAGAATGTTGGCAAAGACCGGACCGGGGCGAAACTCAAACTCGGTCGTCTTTTGATTGAAGATCGAGGAACCGGTGATATCCCCAGGGAGAAGATCGGGCGTGCACTGAATCCGCTTGAAACGCCCTCCAACGCTGGCAGCCAACGCGCGAGCCAGCATCGTCTTGGCCACGCCGGGGACGTCTTCGAGCAGGATATGGCCCCCCGAAAACCATGAGACCAACGACAGTACTAATTGCTTTCGTTTACCGACAATGCAACGTTCGACGTTCGCGATGATCTTCTTCGAAGTCTCGTGAACTGCGAGCGTTGGGGCTGTTTGGGACATTGGTATTGCCCTGCTGGACCGGACCGTGGACGCAACACACTGGTCTCGTCCGAGAATGGTATTAAACGCGCACGAGTCGTTTAGGGGGTTTTGGGCAAATTGAGGATCGCGTAGGTTCCGCTTTTGCCTGCGACGGCGATGTCGGTACGTCCATCCCCGTTGAGGTCCCCGGTTGCGATTTGCAGTCCGATGCCGACGTGCCCACGTTCGATGGGCGATTTGAAGAACTTGCCATCGACGTACGAATAGGCATGGATCTCTGGCATGTCCTGTCCGCCTGGATCTCCGCCATTGTGCGCATAGTAGCGTTTGCCGGTGATGATTTCTTGTTTGCCATCGCCATCGAGATCAGCGAGTGCAATCGCGTGGGGCTGCGAGAAGGACTTGTCGATCACTTTCTTGTCGAACTCGATCGAGCCATCCTCTTTGATCCCGGTTTGACGCCACCAGTACAGACCGTAGTCATGACCAGCGCCGACGATGACGTCATTCTTTCCATCCTTATCGAGGTCCACCACCACCATCGGGATGCTTCCCTGGATATCCCAGTTAGGACGAAATTTCCATTCGCTTTCCCATGGCTTCTCCGGTTGTTCGTACCATCCATGCCCGAGCAGAATATCATCGCGTCCGTCGCCATTGATGTCACCAACGCCCATGCCGTGCTGATTGCCTGACTTGCCGATGACCTTATGTTCAATCGAGTAGCTAGCTGCTTTGCCATCGCGATTGCCGTTGTCGACCAAGCGACCGATCGACATTGGATTATTCTTGTTCCAGCTGTTAACGATCCAATCGGGGATGCCGTCGCGATCGATGTCGTGCATCAACTGGGCTTCATTCTCAGAGGCTTTGGTATCCAGGAACAAGTTGCGTTTCCAGGTGTGTCCTAATCGCAATCCTTCGGCACCGGGGTTTTCGTACCACGCGATCTCGGTAGGAATGAACGAGCCCGCAATCACGTCCAAGCGGCCATCGCGGTTCACGTCCAATAGAAAATCTCCGTTGCTTTGGATGTAACCATTCCAATCATCGATGTTGCGAAGGGGCCGTGGGGTAAATTGCGGACTGGGGTACCAGTTGCGGCCGGCGACAATGTCGAGTTTCGAGTCACCATCGATATCGCCGATGGCACACCCTTCGTTGGCGTCGAGCGTGAGAGGCTCAATCTGCCATCGGATCGGCAAAGGCTTTTCCGTTGCCAATGGGTCTTGGGCGAATGCATTGCCGCAAACGGTCAAGGCTACGGCGCACGAAGTCGTGGTGGGCAGGAGGATTCGTTTCAACGAGGATCGGATATTCATGACGTTTTTGTACCGCGGATGCGGAAAGGGTGATTACCGAGAGAGCTATGGTTGATGAGGGGTACGGTAGGAGGTTATTGGGCGGGAGCCAACTGATTGTCAGCGAGCCATTTGTTGATTTGCGATTCGCCATCGGCCACAAATTGCTCCATGCGGTCAACCTCCACCGCATTGTTGCCTTGTTCATGCTTGCGGAACAAGAACAGATACGTTTCATTCTGTGGACGATAGCGATGAAAAAACCATTCGTTCTTCTTTTGAATCGCAGTTTGGAGTGCTTCGATCTGTTCCGGCTTGGACGCAGCGATTTTATCGGCTCGAGGATTTGCAAAGCCGAGTTGTTTCATGATTTCGCGAGCGCTCTTTTGGTAGCCGTCGTCATTCCAAGCGACACCTTCTTTGGTGAATCGTTCGTTGGGTGCGAACTTTTCGAGATCGATCAAACCGCAATTGTGGTCTTTGGCTAATTTCCGGATTGCTTCGGCGATTTTTGAAAGGTTTTGGTTGTAGTACTTTGGGTTCGGAAACTCTTTACCAGCGTCTTCCCGCTGGCGCGGGATCACGAGGACAACTCGTGCGTTGTGCCGCTTGATATCGTCGAGGAGTTTGTGGTAGCCCGCGATAAACTCGGCACGCTCTGCATCGTTCCCGAATGCTTCGTTCTCGCCGTAGCAGAGCATGATCACCTTGGGTGCGGCCATATCCAGATCCCGCATCAATCGTTGGTACCCATCCGCCCGAGCTCCAAAAACGGCGCGTGCATCGCCGAATACGGTGTCGCCACTCCATCCGATGTTGCGGAACGTCGCGCCGGGGACTTGGAGGGTGAGCATCGTCTCCAGCCACGGATGGTGCTGCATTCGTTCCACCCAACCGCTACCCACAAAGACTACCCGGTCACCCGCTTGGACGAGTTGCTGGTCGCCTTGGGCTGCCATTGCCGTCTTGGATAGGAACAAGCTGGATTGGGTCGAAAGAATGGAAACCGCCATGCATGTGAGCGTAAGGAGTTTCAACACGAAAGGTCGACAGGGGTATTGGAGGGAAGCAGGTGCGGCTAGCATCGAGTTGTTCATAGTCCAGGGGAGGGTCACGGAATCGAGGGTCATTGGAGGGGCGGGTTCACGGCGCAGGTGGGAGTCGCAAGATCCAAACCGGTTTCAGCGCACGATCGACCAGTGCTGATTGTAATTCAAATCGACCCTCCTGGGCGGTCCTGAACCAGGGATTCTATTTTTGAGAGTTCTGTGGCATGGGCAAGCGACAGCCCGGTAAATCTCAGGAATCCTCGGCGGACTAGCGATTGAATGGAATAAAAATTTCCGAAGGCGCTCACGTTGCCATGGAGGCATTCTTCAGCAGCGAAGGCCACGTCGAACGACGATATCGGATCCAACCGCGACAAAGGCGCTATGCGGCACTGTCGAAAGGGGCTCCACCCATTCCTGGCCGTAAACCGTTTCAATATCGCAATCGAGCCGACAGCTCGAAACATCCCAGACCTTCCACGATGGGTGTTCGACTCGATACTCCATCGTGGACCCATCCTGCTGCGTGACATAACCGTAGTAATGCTCGGTGATGAAGTTTGCTTCGGAATCGGGCGCAGGAACTGTTGGTCGACCGCGCGTCGTTGCAGTGATTCCATTCCAACGAAAGGTTTTGGTGCTCGCGAGCCTCGTTCGCCATCGGTAGGAGATCTCTCGAGTGACCTCATCGCTGCAGTCCGATAAGGAGGAACCATGCGTCACTCGGTCGGAAGATGCCATAGGCATCGATGAATACCGTTCGTTATAGATCGTATTAGCCACCCATGCGATTGCCCATTTTGGAACGATCTCGCGAACAAAGACTACCCCGCGCCGAATCTCGTTCCCCACGTGTCGGCGTACATAAAACCGGAGGTTTACTTCTTCGAAATTGCGATGCCAGGGAATCGGTATACCGAGGACTCGTGTGTTCAAGAAATGAAAACCGACAACACTCACAAAATGCTTCCCATTCCATGAGTCAAGTTCCGTACCCGGAGGTACCAGATCCAATAACATTTTTGGTTCCACCTGATAATTTGCCATAATCAGGTGATGCCACTTGGCGGTGAGAAATTTAGAAGGCATCGATGGTGTTCCCTGCATGCTCCATGGACCGATGATGCCGTGGAACAACGCGTAAGGTTCTAGGGGCCAGTAGATCAGCAGATAATTAGATCAGTAGACCAGTTGATTGGTAGGTCGGTACACCAGTAGATCGGTGATCGCGATTATTTTCGGGTTCGAGGATCGTTCGGACTGGCGATGCTGGGGTTCGCGTAGACCGGCAAGTATCTGTAGTATACTTCTAAGCACATGCAGGATAGCGCTGTTGAATAGACACGTCCACCATAGGCTCCCCAAACACAAGTTGGGTTCCATGAACCGGAATTTTGGCCCGTGGCTACTTGGGTTGTGCACAAAACCCGTTTCATCGAATCGTTCCAGCGCTGCCATGCAGCCTCACCCGAATTGGCGAGAGTTGTGTTGGCTGCATATTCTGTACGTCCGCGCATTTGATACATTGCCATCGTGGCATAGTACCAGTAGTAGAGGTTCTCGCTCCCCTGCCCAGGAAGATTGGCGAGCATGAGTTCGCGAGCTTCTTGAGCAGCTTGGTGGGAGACGGGAAACTCGAGCAGGCATCTCATCGCGTTGGCTTCTGCAGTCATCGCAGGCGTTGCCCCGCTCGTACTGGGTGGGACGCTTGGAGTCACGTTTCGGTAAACCGCCAATCCACCTGCACGGCCTGTGCTCACCGAATCCAGGAATCGCTGCATGGCAATGCGAGTATTGCCGGCCAGGACAATAGCGTGGCTTGATGAAGCGCTATGAAGCACCATGGCTTGCCAACCGAATTGGCTCGTATCCCCTGGATCATCGCTCGAGAAATCGTATCGCCAGCCGCCCGTGCGAGGGTTCATGGCGCTACCGCTGTACCGAGCTCCGTTTTGGACTGTTGGCAATAGCCCTGCATCGTTTGTCATCGCGTAGGCTTCACTGACCGCAAGCGTTGCCATCGCATGGCTGTACATGCGCGCATACCGAACCGAAGGATCTGTGCCAACTTGATCGCGCCCAGAAAGATCCCCCGACGGAAATTGTTGCGATATCAAGTACTGCAATCCACGTTTGACGGTATCTGCAAAGGGGCCTTGTTGATGGGTGTGGCCGGCCCCGAGAAACGAGAGAAGTGCAAGACCTGTCATTGCGGTGTTCGCACGCGCCCCAGCGTTGGATCGATAACGTCCTTCTTCACTCGAGAGATGGTTGCTGTCGCTGCTTCCTGCTCCATGAGCGGCAGCGTTCCAAGACCCATCAGGAGATTGGTTTTTCGCGAGCCACAGTAGGGCTTGTTCCACCGCGTGTTCGGTAGTGCTATCCCCGCCATTCTGATATGCAAATTGTGTGCGCGCTGGAGACAATCGCATTTGGTAGGCGGGCGGTACAGGCGACAGCCCATCGGCTTGCTGAGTTCTGCTCGCCCCAAGAGCTATCGCCTCGGATCCCATTGGGTCGATCGATGGGGATGTCTTCGCATCGGCCTTGGGCATGGCTGAGGGCACCGGAGGCGCTGCGGGGGAGGCAGGTGGCGCGAGGGTTGGATCGATGGGAAGATTCGCAAGGCTTAGGATTTCGTCTTGTGTGCGCTGGGGCTGCGGTGTGTCTACATCGAGATCGGCGATCAAGGATCCCATCGATGATTTCGCTGAATGGGTGGGTGCTGGGGTCAAATCCGTTGATGGAACGGAATTGGATCTAGCGCTCAAGTCCATGCTGTCGAGCGCCTGCTCAGCCATCTCCCTTTCGGATCCCTCCCAGGGCGTCTCCAATGGGGATTCCCAAGGGTTGGCCTTCGGTATTTCCAAGCCAACATTATTGCGATTGGCCACCGTCTCCGATTCTGCTGCACTTGGATCCCCGTCCGGCAAATTCGCCGGCCCTGAGTCGTTAGCATCGCGGCTTAGGTCCATGGAACTTGAGAGAGACGACCGCGGTGCGGGTGTGTTCAGATCGGGATTACTCAAAGCCGAGCTGTCCGGGTCCCATGCGATATTGGCCGGGTAGAAAGGGGCGGTGGCGACGCCACCTTGGGTGCCGGGCCCGATCCCTGTCGATACAATCCGTGTCCCGTAGGCATAGAGTAGCAGCCAAATATGGGCGAGCATCGCGATGCCGACACATTTGGCGAGAGGTTTGGATTGCCCCCAACGAGTCCATGATGCAACGAGCAAACTGATCGCGATCGCGGCGAACACAACCCCTAAGAAGATCGCCCATGCGCGGCTATTGGATTGAACATCGAACGATGCCAGTGGCAGCATGGGAAATCACCGGATGGATGAGCTAGGCATCCTAGAAGCGGTCGTTGTCCAGCCGAGATCTCGGACGCCTGCGCGGCTGATGGCTTCCATGACCTGGGAGGCTTGTCCAATATTTGCACCTACGTCAGGACGGAACTGTACCTTGAGATCGGGATAATTCTGGACCTCTGGGATAAGAGCGGCGGTGATTTGTGAGATATCCATTCGGCGGCCATCGAGTTCCAAGGTCCCGTCCGCGTACATTGTCACAATCTTCGAACCCGGTCGATCCACCATCGATGTCGGGGAGGACGATTTCGGCAATGTCAGTTGGATCTGGTGCTCGTTTTCGGTGAAACGGGTACCAACCATGAAGAAGATGATCAGCAGGAATAAGACATCGATCATGCTGGTCAAATTGATCGCGGGAAGTTCGTCGGTGTTCGATGTTTTCAATGGCATGATATGGCTCCTCGCCTCGCACCCGTGGTTTCCCCAGCAGTAGTCGATCGGTAGCGCCCGGAAGTCGCCCAGCCTGAGTCGCCCCGTCTGAGTCGAACTATCCTGCGCGTGGTGGTGTTGGGCCACGCACCTAGCGAGACTTGCTATGCGGCTTTCCTGCTTCGTGTTCGGGTACGTCCGACGTCGTTTTCTTGCAAGCCCTCCGCGCTCACCACATCGATTAAGCGTTGGGCGTGCGTATCCATTTCCATGATCAGTCGATCGATGTGACCGACAAAGTAGACATGCATCACATACGCCGGGATTGCGACCAGCAGTCCTGCGGCCGTCGTCAGCAACGCTTGGCTGATACCACCTGCGAGCATTTCAGGGCGTCCCATGGCCTGGGAATTGGAAATATCGTTGAACGATTGGATCATACCGAGAACGGTGCCGAGGAGCCCTAGCAGAGGCGCTACGTTGCTGATCGCGTTCAGGATGCGCAGGTGTTTGCGCAGATGGTTGCTCTCGCGTTCGCCGGCATCCAAAACCGCTTGTTCCACTTCTACTGACGGTTTTCCGTAGCGTTTCAAGGCCGCGATCATGATGTGCCCCATCGCGCTCGGATTCTTTTCGCAGAGCTCAATCGATTCGTCGCGGTCGACCTGCTGATTCTGAATTTGCTCGATGAGTCGATTGACGAACGGACGAGGTATCACCCGACCGCGCCGGAGATGGATCAATCGCTCAAAGGAGAATACCATCAATGCGAACGAGCAAAGCGCGATTGGATACATCATCAAACCGCCGTCATGGAAAATCTGCAAAAGATTCCGGACGGGGATTTTGCCTTCGGTCGATGCCGCCGCGTCGGGTTTCGAACTCGTTACCGATTGACCATTGGTTACTGCACTACCTGAATTGGTCGTGACGTTCCCGTTGGTGACTGAATTGGACCCGCTGGTAACTGCATTCGGTACTGCAGCAAGACGCGGATCGGAGAACGCGCGGTTCCCAGAGTTCAGCGAAGCATTTGCTGGGTTATTGGCTGTCGAGAAGCCTTGGTTTTGAAATCCATTTTGGGCGGGAGTGGCGAACCCGTTTGGCGGTTGCGGCCCGTTCCAGCGATTGTTCTGAGCCCAAAGGGAGCCAGCGTTGTTCAAGAGCATCGCGATCGATAGGAACGCGAAGAACCCAAGTCGGCTCCATGCATTTCGGATCGAATGACGCTTCGTAAACTTCATCGCTTATTTCCAACCGCTGCTGCGTTTGATGTGCTTGCGTTCGATGTGCTTACATTCCTCTGCTTAGCAGGGGATTGGGCGGTGGGAAGTTGTGTGGCATCTGGCAGCAAGGAGATTCGTTCGCGAGCCTGCACGCCAAATGCACCTTGGGGATCGCGATCCAAAACCTGCTGGTAGGCATTTCGAGCAGATTCCGGATCCCTGAGCAATTCGTAACATTGCCCCATTTGCATCCGAGCTGCTGAGTGCCAATACTCACTCGCTCCGGTCCCATGGACTCGTTCGTACGCATTCAACGCATCGCTATACCGCCGCTGCATCAAATATGTTTCGCCCAGCATCCACCACGAACGCGCTACCAATTCGGGAGATGCGGAACGATCATTGCCAGCAATCGCTGTCAGCAATTGCCTCGCATCATCGAACCTTGCCTTGGAAACCATACACCGCGCTAAGAGATAATCGACTTCGTCCCTGCGGTTGCATTCGGGAAACTGCTCCCGAATTTGGTAAACAATTTTTTCAGCGGCGTCCCAGTCCCTGCGCAATGCTTGCATTTCCGCTTGGCGTAGCCACACAGTGGCCATCCATCCGGGCAATTGTTTCGTTGGAACGAACCGAGTTCTTGAATCTTTGGCTTGCGCATCTTCCTCCGAAGGATCGGATGCTTCATGGACGGCGATGGGAGTCTGTCCACCGATTTCCAATCCCTTCGCGACGAGGAACTCCCAATGCGGGATGGCTTGATCCCAGGCCTGCAACCGGACCAGGACCTCCGCAAGATCGAATCGTATGGGAAGTTCTAGCCCTTCGTGCCCTTCGATGACGGTGAGAGCCTGTTGAAAATCATCGCGTGCCTCCTCGAAGAATCCGAGAGCCGCGCTCGCTTGGCCACGCATGAACCGCGCATGGCAATGCAGGGGGGAGGGGATACCTAGAGAGAATGCGTCGTCAAGAAGAGATTTCGTCGTATTCCAGTCATGATTGTTGAGCAGTGTTTTTGCAAGTCGCACTCGGGCTGCGATCGCGATCGGACT
>Ga0315901_10008132_pt1 | contig 12238 bp, 18 predicted proteins | sample LakEriMetagenome_10_FD_203761 | JGI IMG/M metagenome (GOLD analysis project Ga0315901, IMG submission 203761) | Freshwater fungal communities from buoy surface, Lake Erie, Ohio, United States - Buoy 2 MA116 | ecosystem: Environmental > Aquatic > Freshwater > Lake | place: USA: Lake Erie, Ohio...
GCTAGTTGAAGCGCCTTGTAGTGAGAGTCATTTACTTTTCCTTGCGCTGCAGCTAGCTGAACAATTATCTGCACTTCTTTTGCCTTTTGATCAGCGGCCATCAACGCTAGATTAGCCTTCTCAATTTCAGCAGCTATTTGCGCTTTTGTTGCTTCGTATTCAAGCTGCGCTTGCTTTACCGTGAGATCATAAATATCTCGTGCCGCCTTGATTCGCTGTTCTTGCGTCTTGGCATTATCTAGCTGAGTTTTTGCCTGATCTAGCAATACGTCGTTAATCTGCATTTCCGCCTTGAGGTAAGCCTGCCTGAACGACGAATGCTGATCCGCAATTGCTTGATTCATTTTTGCATTAGCTTCTATCTGTTTACCGGACTCTTGGATCGCGGCAGTAACCGCTTGCTGCTCTTCTTTTAATTTCTTGGCCGCTTCTTTGCTGTCTTCAATTGGTTTGGGGAGACTGGAGTATTGCTTCACGGATTCGGCCGCCGCTTTAGTTGCTTGCTGCTGCTCTTTTTTGAACTGGCTAACCTTGTCCGTTGTGAGCCCTAAATGCCCGGCCAATCGGCCAACCTGTTCCGCAATAAATTGGAAAACAGGGTTTTGAGACAAGGCCTTGAAGCCATCAATAACTCCAGCCAAGATCTTTGAAAAGTTGCTAATAATGCCGATGGCGGCATTCATTTGGTTGATAAGGATGCTTTGCACCGCAACCCGTATGGCATCAAAGTTTATATCTTTAAATGTTGCTTGCAATGACCGTATAACGGGCTGCACTGCTTCGTATAATTTGGGGAAAACTACGCTTCCAAGGTATCCCCACCAGTCTGCCAGTTTCTGGCCAATCACGGCCAGCCCTTGAGCACCAGCAACAACGACAGGTGCAAATACCTGGCCGATGCTGTTGAGCAGTTGATCTGTAACTTGCCGAAGATTATTAAACGTTTGCTGCTGGGCTGTTAACTTGCCGTTCAAATCATCGGAAGCGTTAGCAGCGCCAGATAGCGCTTCATATAGCACTTGACTTGTGATCTTGCCGTCTTGCGACATGCCTTGCAGCTCGCCGCGGCTCTTGCCGGTGGTCTGGGCGATTGCATCAAGCAACTGTGGCATTCGTTCGGCAACAATTACAAACTCATCGCCGTTCAGCTTGCCCTTGCCTAATGCCTGGCTGAGCTGGAAGAACGCGCCAGCGGCTTCTTCGCCGGCAAGGCCTGATTGCCTGGCAATAGCATTGAAGCCTTGATAAATCTGGCCGGTTTCTTGCAAGCCAAATCCAACGCCTTTCAGCCTGGAATACACATCAGCCAGCGCCTTGGTGGATTCTGTTTGCGTTAGCCCAAACTTCTGAGCGGAATCAGATGCTAACGCCATTGCAGCATTAAACTCACCTGCGCCATCAGTGATGTTTCGAAGTCTCTGTTCAGCGGCTCCGCGTTCAAATGCCGTTTCTAATCCCTTTTGCACGGCGGCTACGGCGGTCGAGACTGCCAGCAATGGGCCTAATGCAGCTTGAAGTGCGGTGCCCAGCCCCTTGGCGCCAGTTGCGGCGCCTTGCAGGCCTTGATCTAAATTCTTGCTAGCGTTGTCTACCGCATTGATCTGCGTTAGCGCCTGTTTGGCGTTAACGTTGATCGCTACATTTGCGACAACAGCCACGGCCTAGCCTATCAATAACTCAAGTCTACCGCCGCTTTGCTTTGTTTCGTGCGTCCTCCATTTCCTTTGCTTCTACTTCGTACAACACGGTCCATAGCTGCAGTTCTTCCCGCGTCAAACGCACCGTCAGTTCTGACAATGTATACCCAAGTTCTCGCGCTAAACGCATCATGATGCGCAGCGGATAATCTTGTTTGACGCAGGCCGCTAGTTTTTTGCTTCTTCTTCGTCAACGTTCCTATCGTTAGTCAGTACGGCCAGCATGATAGATTGCAAATCTTCATCGCGCACTTCGTTTTTAAGTTCAGCAATTTCACCTGCGCGAAACAGGCGATTTCCGTTTTCATCTTGCGCCTTTTGAATCAGCAACTGCAACGCAAATGCTTGCGCATCATCTTTGTCCGAATTTTTTTGGGCCTTCTCCCTTTCCGCCATTGTCAACGGCGTTGAGTAAAACTCAAACTCAGAGCCATCGCTGAGAGTGACAGCTTTCTTGGTTGGCACCAAGTTGGCTGCTTTTTTCAGGCGATCAAGCGCGCGAAGACTGGCGGATTGTGTAGCCATAAAAGCCTGTTGAACCAAGGGCACTTTAAGCATAAAAAAGCCCCTGGCGCAACCCAAGGGCTAACGGTTTCCCGCTTTGATGTATCAGCTCTTGCTGAAGTCAAAGGTAGGAGTACCGGCAGGACGGAAGGAGATCTCTACCGTCTGCGCATCGTCAGGGTTGACGGTCAGGCTGGCAGAAGTCAGCACCGCATCAAACTCAACACTGCGGCTTAGTGCAGCGCTTGGGGAGCCAGCGGAAAGAACGCGGTCGATGTAGAGCTTGAACGATGCACCAGCTTGCTGCCGCTGAAGCACGTCTTGGATCATGCGGTTAGACAGGTTGCTGTCATCGTCTGTGGTGTAGACGGTGCAGCTGCCTTCGCCATCGGCAAAGCCGGTGATGTAACGGCGGAAGGGTGCATACTGCCCAAGCGCCTGGCCGATGGTGGTTACGTCGATCTCTTCACGGGTGATCTCAAACGACCACTCGCGTACGTCGCCCACTGCCGCATAGGCCGCGTAATCCACCTGGAAGGCGTTAGGCGTTACAGCCGTGCCATCGTCGGTAATCGCAACGCTGGAACCGCCAGCAGTAGCGGATACCTTCAGCACGCCAGTCGAGGCAGTGTAGGCGATCACGTAATAGGTGGTTGCTGCGCTGATGCCGCCAGGCAGGGTGCCGGTGCCGGTGGCTCCGGTTTCAGTGTTGACAACGCTGAACACCACGGGATCGCCGACCTTGAAGTTCAGGAAGGTAGCCACTGTGATTTCATCATCAGTGGCATCCACGGCGGCTTCGCCGAACGTGGCCTTGGTGCCAGCGGGTTTGTAGTAAAGGGCGCCGGACGTACCGGACAGAACAGTAGCCATGTTGTGAACGGTATGTGGCTGCCTCTAGTCTAAGTAGGCTTCAAAAGTAACCGTAACCTGAGTTTGATAGTAAGGCTCAGGTGATGCAGGCGTTACCTGCGCTGGCCCTGAAGCCGCATCGAAGATGATGCCGGATAGGTTCAAACGATCAAACTTATCCTTAATGCGCTCTGCGATCGTGAAGTTGGCGGCAGTGCCTTGCCCTTGCGGTGTGAAGACATTGATCACCAGCGTGCCCGTCTGGCGGTTGTATCCAGTGCCAGTCGGCAGCAATGTGGCGTAGTTGTTATCGCCAAAGCGGATAAACACCTGCACCCATGGTGTGTTGTTGGGTGGCGTAAACGTTACGTTCTGATAGCTGACAGGGTAGGCAGGCGATAACGCCATCTCCGTGCCAATGCGCCCTTCAATGGCGGCACGGACGTCGTTGTAGGTGCTGCTCATGATTCCCTCCCGATGCGGTCAGCGTTGACGCGCACAAAGCCTTGGATGTCTTTGGCGATGCCTTGCACCCAACCCGCCGGCGCCTGCTTGCTGCTGCCATTGGCAAGAGACTCTGCATACGGCAGGTTGTTGTGCACGCTGTAGACGTTGCCTAGCTTCTCCTGTTGGTAGTTCATCCTGCGCAATGGCACGATCAATCCGCTTGGCGGGGATGTTTTCGAGCGATCCGCATTGGAAGGATCTTGCTGTGGCCCGCCATCGTAAGAGCCTGCCGCATTCTCCCCTACCTGCCAGCTAACGCGAAACCTGCCTGTATCGACAGGGCTTGCCTGTTTGAGTCGGCTATCTGTTTCCAACACTGCAACCCGCAGCAATTTCTCCATCTGCTGGCTGGCGTAATCACCAATATCACCAACCTGGATCGTGCGCGCCATTATGCCCTCAGGATCAGCTCGTATGTGATGGCAGTGTTGTCCTGCTCAATCGTACGCACCTCGATCACTTGATGCGTCACGCTGCTAATCAGCACTTCATCGGCCGTAGTAGGCGCGTTTGCAATATCAGCAGCAGCAATCAACAGGCGCTTGTCGCCGGCTTGGATTAGGTCATTAACCTCGCGCAGGTTGACATCTTCCAGCACACCGCGCACTACGGCGTCGGTCGTGGTTTCAGTGACGGTGCCAGTGGTGGCGTTATACGAGCCAGTTGTTACACGGCGGATGGTGGCAACACCGCCAAACTTTGCCATCAGCTTGCTGGCAACCTTGCGTAGCGGTCCTGCAAGTGCCATCAGAGCTTGTAGGCGACGCAGTGGCCATTCTGCAGCTTAATACTCGTGAAGACTCCGTACAGCGTGGTTGCAGCGCTGAACGACTGGCCGGATATCGTGTTTCCGTCGTAGTTCTGCGCGATGATGGTATCGACTTGGGTGTTGCTTGTGAAATGAATGGCACCCCAGCGGCCCACGCGGGTGGTGGTATCACTGACAAAGGTTGCCCCTATCGAGTAATCAATACCGAAAAAGTTAGGGTCACTCATGGCTAGATCTTGTACGCAATAACTTTGCCGCTAGCCAGGGTCACGCTGGTAAACACACCTTCAATCTCGTCGCCTGCGCCAAGCGGTACGGAGGTAAATGCATTGCCAGTTGCATTTTGCACGGTAGCTGTGCTGATTACGGCATCAGCAACTGCATACAGCTTGTAAAACCTACCGGCATGGGCAGCGGTATCGCTAATGTACTCAAAACCTATGCTGTACTCGTCCATGGTTAGCTCCTGCGGATAGAGAAGTTGCCTGGTCCGCTAATTCTAAGCCCTGTGAGGTATCGCTCCATCAGCGGCGGCACCTTGTCAACACCAACAGCGCCATAGCCAAGATTCGGCGTAACGCTAATGCTGCCGATGCTAACGGACTTGTAGTCTTCCAGCCCGCTTAGCCCAATGCCGTCTGGGTTGTTGTTGAGATAAGTGGCCAGCACAACCTGTGCATACTGCACCTGCTGCGGAATCTCAGTGTCGGTGTAGTAGTCCGTCGTGATGCGAAACGGAAAGCCGACAGCGTACGTATTGATGTAGGTATCAGGCTTGCGCACGCCAGTACGCGGCCACTGCAGCGCCTGCGTGTCAGTAGCGCGGGCGCCTAGAAACCGCTCACGATCCAAGCGTTGGGTAGCGGTAAACAGCGCTCGATTCTTTTGGTCAGTAGTAGCTGATGCCCATGCCGTCACATCAGCATCCTGCACAAAGCCATCAATGATCTCCTGCGCTGCCGCCAGCGTCAGGTAGGAGTTTGCGCTTGCCGACCCTACGGTTGCGTTGATTGCTATTGCCATCGTTGGGTGGCTCCGTCATCTCAAGTTTAAGTGTGGGCTCTGCAATAGAAAGAGAGGCTGCCTCCGCAGAAGCAGCCTCCAGTTCACGCAGTCGCCGGAAGGCGAACATGCCGATGAGGTTGTCTCCCTTGCTGCCTGTGTTCTAGAGTAGCGCGGCTGGCGAGTTAGCGCTCCCAGCCATGCCCAACCTGCGTTACCAGGATGAGAACACCATTATGGCTTGCCGGCCAGCAATTTGGCAATTGGACTGTTATTGGCGAAAAGCCAATCAAAAAGACAATGCCAAATGGCGCAAAGCGCTGTTATTGGCTTTGTCGCTGCATTTGCGGAAGAGAGCGCGAGGTCAATGGAACCAGCCTAAAGCGAGGAATATCAAAATCATGCGGATGCGTTTCGGGTGTTCCTCGATACGAGTTTCACGGCATGACAAGAAAACTCCCTGAGTATCGAGTTTGGATGGGCATGAGAGAAAGATGTCAAAATCCAAATCATGTTGCTTTTCAACATTATGGCGGAGTGGGTGTAACGGTTTGCGATAGATGGAATAGCTTTACCGCATTCATGCAAGACATGGGTCCAAGGCCGAGCGGTATGACCATTGACCGTATTGATCCATTTGGTAATTATGAACCAAATAATTGCAGATGGTCGACTTGGCTAGAGCAAGCCAATAACAAGCGAAAACATAAGCAATAAAAAAAGGGAGGCTAGGCCTCCCCTTTTCTTTTGTTTGCGTTGAATCAGACGCGCTTCAGCAGCACGGTCAGGATCACGCCAGCCAGAGTGGTGGTGGTGCCGGTGACATCAAGAGACAGGCGATCGCCTGCATCAAGCGTCAGGTTGGCAGTGGTGCTGGTCAGAGCAGGGGTTTGCTCAGTAAGAGCAGTGCCCTTGAGGTTGATCTTGGTGGTGCCGAGCAGGTCGTCGCCAGCGGTGGCGGCTTCGGTGCCTTGGCAACGACGAATCGTAGCGGTGACATCGGAACCGTCGTTACCAGCAACGGCATGCACCTCACGGATGCTGACCACTTGGCACTTCACCGGAGCGGTGAAGAACTGGACATCAGCCACCGAGGAGGCGATGTAGTGGTCAGCAACGATGTACTGCTCGGTGGACAGTTCAAACTGGGAGGGTTGTGCCATGGTTAGTTACCTCAATCGAAGTTAGAGGTGTTGGTGGCGCGCACGATGCCGAGGTTCTTCAGCTCGTACACCTTCGACCAGTTAGCAACCGTCTCCAGCTGAGCACGAGTGGGGTTAGCGGTAGTCACCGCCCACTTAGCGCCAACGGGGTGGTAGCAGTAGTGCAGGTCGATCGACATGGCATCGCTCTTGGCGAGGATGTCACGATCGGTTTCGGTCTGCATCGCCATCTGTTCACCGCTGGCAACAGCGCCTTGGGTGAAGAAATAGGTGGCGTACTCAGTCGAAGAACCGCTGCCATCGGTCTGCACATCGTCAGACACGATCACGCGCAGGCCCATGTAGGTCGGCACGCTCACGGGACCGTAGGCACCAGCAATGCTGCCGCCAACGAAGTCAGTGACGCTAGAGGTCAGACGTGCGTCTGTCTCGGTCACGTAGTCGATGGCCTTGCGCTCAACCAGGTCGTAATAGACCTTGGAGTGCATAGCAACAGCGGCCAGCTTGTCGCCTTGGTCACCCAGCAGGCTGCGGGCTTCAGCAACGTGGCGGGGGCTCAGAGTGGTGGGAGTATCGCCAGACTCGCCATCAATGGTCAGACCAAAGAAGGCGGCAGAGCTGGAGGTAGATCCCAGGCTGCCGAACACACCACCAAGGCAGGACAGCAGATCCTTCTGGCGCTGGTTAGCGATGTAGTCAGCGATCTTGGCGCCGATGGCGGCCATGGGATCGGAACCGGCGGCAAGAGCAGCCAGATCACGAGACTCAAAAGCACGGCCACGGTGCAGGATCACGCCAACTTGCTTGTCGGCTTGGATCTTGCCAGGGGTGAGGCTGGTGCTATCGGTCAGCACCTCGAAATCGCCGGAAAGGTTGGCTTTCCAGAAGGGAACGTTGATGAAATCACCGCCCTCGGTGGCATTCAGCTCCGCCAGAGGCTGCACCACACCGGAAGCCAGGAAGGCATCGCGCTGAGTGGTTTGCTCAATGACGTAAGGCGTAAATACCTCGGGGATGATGATGTCAGAGCGAAGGGTCGCCATGACTAATCCTCAAAAAGGGTTTACGGATGTGGGCGCAGCCCCAGGCTCTATGTGGCGCAGCCATCACGAGCAGACACTCAAATACTAACGGTTAGCTGCAGCTTTCATCCGCTCATATAGGTCGCGGTCTGTACGGAATAGCCGCGACTGCTCTGTGAGGTTGAAGCTATCGCGGCTGAATGGATTGCTCATGCCAGCCGGAATGGTGCCATTGCTGCCGCCGGTTGGTGCGCCGCTGCCTTGTGGCTTGGGTTGCTTCTGCATCCATGCCGGCAGTGTCTTGGCCCATTCAGCAACGGGCTTGCGTTCGTAGCCGTCCACAACGACCACGGTGCCGTCGGCTTCGCGCTGGATTGCATCAGGCGACAGCTTGGTCTTCAGCACAAGATCAGGATCATGCACGATGTCAGCCAGTGCCGTGACCGCAGGCGTGACCAGCTCTAGCTCGCGGACGCGGGCTTCAAGTGTTGCGATGCGCTGGTCCTTTTCAGCCGTCGCCTCACGGAACTGCTGCTCCAAAGCTTGTCGTGCCTCTTGGTATTTGCCTTGTGATTCGAGCTGCTGCTGCTCGTAGTTGCGCTTGAATTCCAGCAGTTCATCAACATTTACCCCATCGGGCGCCTTGGATTTCTTTGCTGCACGCAGCTCAGCAATCAGCTCTTGATTCTTGCGCTCTAGTGCTTCAACGCTGCGCTGCAACGCTTCAGCTTCAACCTCAGTAGTCGCAGACTCTTGGGTTTGTTGTTCATCAGACATGGATAAGCCGCAGGCTTAATTACACCTCTACGTTACCACTTCTCTTTATCTGCCCACCACGCAGCAGACATCTTGCCCTTAGCGATATTGCTGGCGTGACGCGCCTTGAACGACGCCCGTCGCGCTTTGGCCGCGGCAGATTCACCTTGCTTCGCTGGGCTGCCGCTGACGCCTTGCTGCCCAAAACGGATCAGCTTTACCTTGTCGCCTTCTTTGGCGAGCACCGCGTGCGATTTGTTCGGATGCTTTGGCGTCCGCTTCGGCTTGTTGTAGCCGTCAAACTGCTCGCCGCGGTAGGTGATCATGGCGCCATTGGCCGTCGCTGGACTAGGCTAGCCGCATGGAAATTATCGCATCGGACCCAGACGGGCTTGGATCACGAGCTATTCGCAATGCGTTGAAGCGGATCATTGATGTCGACGAAGACGGCAACGAAGTGTGCTTATTTGCTGCCGTTGGCAACATGCACCTGTCAAGAGTTATCGCCATCGCTCAAGATGAGGATGGCGATTTGGTGTTCATCACCGATTTTTCCCAAGAGATTATGGAAAGCTTGGGAACTTGGGATGAATTCGCAAGCTAATTAACGCCCGCGCTTTTTGATCATCGTTGCGAGGCTGCGCTTGGCACCAGCGGCTTTGCGGTTGTCTGCCGCAGAACGGAACGGCGAGGACTGACGAGCGCGGCCGCTTAGCTCCTTGTAGCGAGTTTTAGCAGCACTCACCGGAGCCTTGCTCATTTTCTTGGTGCCTTTAGAGGCAGCCTTAGAGCGTGATTTTCCAGCCTGAGCAGCGCTGGCCTTCATGCCAGCACGAGTGCCTGCACCTGCACCGGTGCCTTTTGTTTTCAAGCCTTTTGTACTGGTGGCTCGAAGTCCGCCGGCGCGTTGCTGAGCGGCTTTTTGACCAGAAAAGCCTTGCGCCTTGACGCGACCGCCGATGGCAGTTGTGCCTTTAGCTTTTAATTCTTTAGAGCGAGCAGTGTTAGCGGAGCGCGTAGAGCCGGATTTGGATTTACCGCCGCCGCCGCCGCCGCCGCCGCCGCCGCCAGCAAAGCGCCCTCTGGAGTCACGTTTGTAGGTACGGGCCATTGGCTTTTATGAATTCATAATCGCATTCTAGCCGTGCTGATTATTTCTTTTTTTTCGCAGTCTTAGCAGCCGCCTTGAATGCAGCAGCGGATGGCCTGCCCGCTTCGCCTTTGCGTGCCATACGCTCCTTGCTGCCGGCCGCAATGCGCTTGCGCTTAGCGGCAATGTTGGCGTATAGGCCTGGCTTCTTAGGCATCACTTCTTACCCTTTGGCTTGCGTGACTTGCCGGCTTTTGCGAGCGCGATTGCTACCGCTTGCTTTTGCGGCTTGCCTTTTTTCATCTCCGTTTTGATGCTGGCTGATACTGCAGCCTGCGACTTGCCCTGCTTCAGTGGCATCGCGCCATTCCTCAATACCTGTTAACAGTGTAGAGCCGTCTGCCGTTGCCCAACCCTTGTCGGTGTAGATGGCTGGCACCCATGCCTCGCCATGCAGGGCTTCAACTGGATCAGAGCTAACAAAAAAGATGCCACGATTCTCAAAATGCCGCAGGCTAGGCAGGTCCATATCGTGCGCGGAGCTGATCTAAGGTTAGCTCTGAACCGTCATCGCGGACCAGCTTGGCGATGGCATCAGTCGGCCCGTATTTGTCGGCAAGCCGGTTGAAATACGGCACTTTGTTGGCGCCCAATGCCTTGGCCTTGGTTTCAAGGTCCTGCTTTGCTAGCCACTGCCCGTAGGTTTGATCTGCCGGCACCTGGCCACCTGCTGATGCACGCTTTGCTGGTGGCGGTGGGATGAATCCCAGCTCGTCGTAGTCAATCACCGGCACTGTCGTGCTGCGGCAGTTGAAGTGCTGCGGCGGAGTCGGGCCTTTGCCGTATTCAAACTCGCGGCCATCCAATGCACGGCAAATGCTGCTGGTGCGGGTATCCAGTGTTGCCACATAGCGATACTTCTTAGTGATGTCTTGATTGGCTTCATACACCTGCTGGCTAGCTGCATTGGCTACTTGGTTGATACTGGTGCGCACAAGACTAACGATCTGCTTGTCGGCAACTGCTGTTGCTTGGCCGCCTGCTGCAACTAGCTGCTTCACGGTTTTGGCTTCTTCGCCAAATTCAAGGTTTCCGATCAGCCGCTTAGCAATGGCTGGCGTCGGCTCACCAGTTAGCAAGCCTTGCCGCACGACTTGCGAGAACCGCTCAGCCTGATCAACGGCAATGCCACGGAATGCTTTGGTGACCACTTCGCCATTGGGCAGCGTGATCGTGGCGCCTTGTGCTGCGGTGAGGCTGAACGTGCCGATGCCAGCCTGTTGCGCTAGGGCTTCTGCGCCATAAACCGATTTGAATAGGTCATCACTAAGCGCCACCACATTGATCTGCGTTGGATCAGTGGTGACCACTGACTGCGCAAATTGCGGGCTGATCTCCACGGTGCGAACTGCATCACGTGCACCTGCTGGCAATGCACGCCGCAGTTGATCGGTCACAAACTCAGATTGCAGCTCTGCAATGCCTTGCAGCTCTAATGCTGTCAGCTCGGTTGCATCGCCTGCCCATGTTGCCAGGCTGTCTTTTAACTGCGCAAGAATCGCCCGCAGCCGTGCCGCTTTGACTGGCGCCGACAGCTCATCAATGGTGCGCAGCTGGTTGACCGCATCAATGATGATGTCGTTGTAAGCATTGATCACGCGCCGCGCAACACTATTGCTGTAGCGGTTTAGATCAATCGCGTTGCGATATAGCGCTTCTGGTGTGCTCATCGTTCAATGCCAAGATCTTCCGGTTGATAGCCGCTGCGGATGCTGACATTAGCGCCGCGGTTCAATGCCGTGGTAACCAATGCAGCGAATGCGTCATAACCGTTTTGCCCGTCTTCGTACAAGATCGTTTCGTCAATTTCATCTGGCCTGCCTTCCTTGTACCAGCTGATCCGCACGATGGCTAAGACTTGTTCCGGCAAGGCGCTGACGTGATAATCAAGCTCTTGTCTCCTCGGTTTCCTCGGTTCCATCCAGATCATCAGGTCCACTAAGCGGTCGGTTACCCAGTCCAGCAGGTTGTAGATCAAGCCCCGCATTGGCCGTAGCTTCAAGCTCCTCATCCACGTTAAAGTCGTCGCCTAGCACATCGCCTTCAGCAAGCTCACGCAGCAACGTTTCCTGTGTAATGGTGCCTGCGGTGTAAAGCTGCAGCAGCGCTTGGATTTCCTGCGGTTCAAGGCGTGTGCCCAGGAAATCACGGTTGACGTAGCTGCTGCCAGGAGATGTGTTGTTGCCGATGTACTGCGCATGAAATTGCAGGCAGTTGTCGATCATGTCCTGCACGTTCTGCGCAATGACCATCATGGTGCTGTCGCCTTGGCTGCGATCAATGCGCTTTGCCTCAGCAGTTTCAGCAGATAGCTTCTGGCCCAGTACTGCCGACAGGCCTAACTCATTGATCTGCAGCGCAAGCTGCTCAAGCCTGCGGAACTGATAATCAAAACTGCGGCCGGCAGGTTCAATGTATTCAGCGCGGCCATCAGCAGGAAATGCGATCGCCTCGCCGGGTCCAGCGCTGACTTCCTCTGCTGCAGATGGGAAGCCATAAAACGCCAGCATCGGCACAGCACTGATGTGGAGCTGGTTGTCTAGGTCGCTCTGGATCTGATATGCCTTGAGGTTCAGCTCGGCGATGTCTTCCAACGGCGGACGTGACTCCATGAAGCCATGCCGCTGCGCATAAGCAACTGAGAATGGAATCTCAGAAAGGCTTGTGCGGCCCTCGTCGACAACCTTAAAGTCGCCGTTGTCTTGCTTTTGATGCAGTTGAAACTCACCTGGCGTCAGAACGCGCACTTGCTCCACTGCTTTCTCGCCGAACTCGCCATCAGGCACGGTGACCGTCTCTGCAAGTCGCAGTTGCGT
>Ga0315901_10008138_pt1 | contig 12234 bp, 9 predicted proteins | sample LakEriMetagenome_10_FD_203761 | JGI IMG/M metagenome (GOLD analysis project Ga0315901, IMG submission 203761) | Freshwater fungal communities from buoy surface, Lake Erie, Ohio, United States - Buoy 2 MA116 | ecosystem: Environmental > Aquatic > Freshwater > Lake | place: USA: Lake Erie, Ohio...
CACAAAAACAAATCAAGAAATACGGTTTGAGCGTTTCGAACCGAATAATTTTAGTGGACCCAATTGGTTACTTAGAGCTACTGGAATTGATCAATATTTCTCAAGGAGTGCTGACTGATTCTGGAACTATCATTGAAGAAACTTCTATATTGGGAATCCCGTCTATTCAAATGAGAAAATCAACCGAGAGGCCCCAAGTCTATAACTATAGGTCTGCAGTTAAATTTGATCCTTTCGGAAGAAGAAACATAAACGAAGTTATGGTTGATTTCAGACGCCTAAAGGCAAAAGGCTGGAAACATGAATTTGGAGACGGAAGAGCATCGTACAGAATTGTTGATGATCTGGTTGATAGGTACTTTAAAAACAATTTTAACGGTCACGAACCATCAAAAAAAGAGCCGTACTCTTTAGAGAGCTACAAAGACTGAATAAAACTCGCTTGTTCGTTGACCATTTCTGCAATTGTAGGTGGACTATTGTATCCAGCAAGTTCCCAAATATTTAGGTTAAATTCCTTTTGATTTGTAGATAAAGTGCGGTCCACATGATTTGAACTTATGATTTCGTTGATCTTTATGTCTTTTCTGTTATAAGTTTCAGAAAATATGTTTAACAAGTGAGCTTTAGTAACTATATTACTTGGAATTATATGATGAACTCCCTGACTAAAACAATTCGATTTAACTATCCCCAATGAAACTTTAGCAAAGTGATGGGTTGTAATTCCATTCCATAGATGGTCAGAAAAGCCATTTATGTGCGCATTTTTAGGCTGGTTTCTGAACCATTCAAGTAATGATGTCGCTCTTCCAACTTCTGGACCAATGATTGATGATCTTAAATGCATTACATTTTCAGATGGAACCTCTCCTAAGCTTTTAGTTTTGCCATAAACATCGGTTGCATCGTGAAGATCCGATTCAGTATACATTCCCCTTTCCCCACTATAAACACAATCTGTAGCAATTTGAATAATTTTGCTTTTATTTTTTTTTGCAGCTGCAGCTAAGTCTGCAGGAAATTGTGAATTAATTTTTATAGCATTTTGAATTGAATCAGGGCTCATTTCATTTATATGCGGCTTGATAATTCCAATGCAGTTAATTATCCAGTTTGGGCGATATTCATTAAACAATATCGTAAGGTCACTTTTTTTGGCATCGAAAGACACATGTTGCCCTCCAGGCTTTCTTGATGTCGCAAAAACTTCAAAACTTTTATCGCTTCCAAAAACTTTTAAGCAAGCACTACCAAGCATCCCTGTAGAACCTAATACTAATACTCGCTCCATTTTTGCCTGTTTCCCTAAATCTTTATGAAAATTGTACTATTTATGTACAGTAACGACTCAGTCTAACACGGATTTGGTTAGTAATCTAAAGATTGAAATCAGACACTAACTTACGAATAGAGTTTTCGCATTTTATCTATCCCGGATTGTAAATTGTATTTTTCATTTATAACATTAGTATTAATCTTTGATGCGTTATCAACCAATAAATTATCGGAAATTGAGATTTTTATTGCATTGACTATAGAATCAATATCCCAAGGGTCAATTATAAAGCCGTTAATTCCATTATCAATAAAATGATGAGCAGCTGAATTGAGGCTCTGTATTGGAAATGTCCCATGCATCATGGCCTCAACCATAGAAGTTGAAAGGCCATCTGAAATTGAAGCCCCGACATAAACCCGAGACTTCTTAAAGTATTCCATCAGTTCAGAATTGTCTATTTTTCTGAGGACTTGAATATTCAAATTATGTTTAGATGCCAATAGTTCGGCTTGAACTCCAACTGCTGGAGATTTATCTGCTGAAAATATATAAATTTGGAAGCTTAAAAGCTTGTCACCTAAAATATCCAGCGCTCTTAAAACGTTGAGTGCCCTTCCTGGGATATCTTGGTACCCTTTTATAATTAGACCGTGCCTTGAACTCGGTAAATCATAGGATCCCTGTGTTATTCTTTCAGTACCTACAGTGATATAAACTGGAGCAAGAAACTCTCCATTAAAACCAAGTTTGTTTGCTAATTCTAAATCTTCTTGTCGCTCAGAAGTAAGTGTATCGGTCCAATCAAATACCTCAGATAATCTTTTTTTGTGTGAGGCCATTTCACCGTAAAGTAATATGTCACTACCCCAAGTAGATGAAATAATTTTTAAACGATTAGACTTTAAATTGCTAATTGGATTAAATAGGTACGCACCGTGCTGTAGCTCATGGAAATGAATCATGCTTGGTTTAAAGACTTTAATAACTCTTGCAAGTTGAAGGCTTCGCCATTTGGTGCCAAACAATAAATCTAAAATTTTAAAAATGGCCCAATTAGTAAACTTTCCCACTTTAAAATGCATTCTTCTTATATTTGTATCACCCTTTGTATAATTACGTGCAAATTTCACTTTTGGAGAATCTGAAGGAAAAAGTAAAATACGGTCAAACAATTTTTGTTTCTGCAATTCATTGACCCATTTTTGAAAGTGTGGAGAATCGAGCATCCCTACGACTAAAATTCTTTTTCTGTTTCGAATTGCTAGATTAATTTGATGGATGCTTGGAATCCCTGCATAAATTTTGACAATTATCTGTTTGTACTTCATTTTAATCACCCAGTAAGGACTCAGTATAAATCAAAGCCTGTTCGTCTGAATCAGGGTTTACAAAAGAGCTTAATCGTGTTAGTAACTTGGCGTGTTTTTTTATATCGATCTTTACTATTTCATCAATTCTGGTATTGGTAAATGAATCAGCATAGAGCTCTTCTCTTAATTTTTCACCGGTCTGAAGCCCAATAATATTTATTCTATACTCTTTATTTACATAGTGAGATAGATTTTTAATGATCTCGCTTAATAGAACTTCACTACCCATGTTTTGTACTAATACTCCATTTGTAGACATAATTCCTGCAGCCAAAATTAAATTGGCAGCTTCATCATGGGACATAAAATATCTAGTGACTAAAAAATCTGTTAACGTTACTGGAATGTCATTTTCAATTTGATGTATAAATGTTTCTATCACTGACCCTCTAGAAGCAAATACATTACCGAATCGGACGGAACATGTTCTCATACTGTCTTCATCATCAAAAATCTCCGTGATTAGTTCAGTTATTTTTTTGGTTTTGCCCAAAAAAGAAGTCGGGTTTGCGGCTTTATCAGTCGATACGTTAATAAATTGCTTAACGTTATACTCTTTTGCGGCAAGCAATAGATTGTAGGTTCCTATTACGTTAGTGATGAATCCTTCTCTCTGAAATTTTTCTAAAATTACCAAGTGCTTTAGTGCTGCAGCATGTAGGACTAAATCTGGTTTGTATTTTTTAAAAATCAGCTTTATCCCAGTTAAATCTTTAATGTCAGCAACTATACATTTGTCAGAATGTGAAGCTGCGTTATCGGAAATACTTAATGCTAGGGCATGTAGAGCTGACTCATCCCTATCTAAAAAATAAACATTTTTTACACCTGATAATATTAGTTTTCGAGCAACTGATGAACCGATTGTTCCACCTGCACCAACTATCATAATTGTCTTATCTTGATAGTAGTTATGAATATCTCCTTCTGAAACTACAACATTCTCTTCACGCCCAACTATGTCCTTGAAAAAATTTATTGGATTTTCAAACTCTGAATTCAATACGAACTTTTTCATAATTTATGGTACCACTCACATAGAATAATTCAGTTTGGTAATGATTTTTTAAGTGGGGTTTTTCTCAGAAACTGTGTTACGTAATAACTCCATGGGAATAAAAGTAAATATAAAACAACCTTTGGTTGGCTTCCTTTCAACCAACCCCTGTTAATTCGCAAGGCTTTTAACATCCATAGCTGACCAGGTACCTCAAGTGAAAAATAGGACAGTATAGCCGCATGATAATAAGCGTGAGCCAAAGCTGACTTAGTAATTTCTCTGTTTAGTCGGTATTCATCAGTAAAATTCTCCATTAATGAAATTCGTTCTTTTGCCATTAAATACCCTTTATTTTTGATTGATGTTGAATCTTGATGACTACGCCATTGAGCCAAATATTTGGGAATTCGAACGAATCTACCGTGCTGACTTAATTTAAGCCAAAATTCATAGTCGCTAACGAATCTATATTTGCTATTTCTTCCGCCCACAGAAAGCGCGATTTCAGTTCTAAAAATGGTACCAGGTCCGGGCAGACATTTAAACTGGCCAATTAATAAACTCTCAGAGTAATCCGCGACGTCAACTTCTGAAACCACTTTACCAACATCATTGATTACTAACCAGTTTGGATAAACTGCTACGACTTCTCTATCATTATCTAAAATCTGTTTTGCAAGGGTGAATAAGTTCTCGCTATATAGAGGATCATCAGCACTTATAATTAGGCAGTACTCCCCTTGCGCAATTTCTAAGGCTGAGTTAACTGCTTTTGCTTCGCCCATATTCGTTTGACTGATAACTTTAATTTTATCTTTGTATCTATTCAATAAGCCTAAAGTACCATCGGTTGAGCCATCATTAACTACAATATATTCAAAATTTATAAGGTTTGTAAATTTAAATACGGACTCTATAGTTTCCACAATGTATCTTTCGCAGTTATATACAGGAGTGATAATTGTGAATTCGATATTCCTATCCATTATTTATATTTTCAATAAAGTCTTGTAATTCCGACTGGAAAAAACCTTTTGACGGACTCATGCTATTTTCGTAGGCTAGCGCAAAACATGGTTGGCCTTCGGCAAATTTTGTTTTAATGCTGCTTTTACTATCTGCGCACTCAATAAGTATCTGTGACTGTCTATATCTAGTTTCATGCCATTCGAGTCCAGTTTTAAGGCCTGAAATTAGTGTTAATGAGGATGTCGTCAATAACAACATTGAGATAGCTTTTCTTTTGTCACCAATTTTTTGGATAAGACCCAAGAGCCCAATAACAAATATTAAGGATCCTGTAACATATCTGGGTGCAGCCGCAACTTGAATGTCTGAAGGTTGACCAGAATATCTCGAAATGAATAGAATGCCTATAAAGACTAATCCTCCGAGACTGCAATTCTTGTTTAGTACGACGTCTTCAATTCTAATCACTGTTCGATTTTTTACTAGGACCCACAGGCAAGTGGTCAGGAAAAGGCTTCCAGCTAAGATGGGAAGAGTTGGTTCAAATCTACTAGCTGGAACAAAAATATTACCTATTAAAGTTAAAAGGTAAAGTAATGAACCAAGAGGATTCTTAAAGATATTAGAGATATTGCTGAATTTTTCATCCTGTGAAAATCCAAAACCGTCTCCCGGGCTTAGTAAAGGAACCATTAAAAAAAACATTATGGATAAAATGCTTATAAATGACATAAAAACTTGACTACTATTTTTAACCAAATTAATTCTATCTTTCACTATTTTGAAGACGTTTTCTACTAGCTCAATTATTGGAAGTATCAATCCTAAACCGATTGTAAGTGGCGCTAAAATTATTAAGATTGCTATTAAATACTTTTTAGCAAAGAAATCATCTTTTTGCTTTATCCAATAATAAATACCAATAAAAAAAATTGCCATCATCCAGCCAATACAGATTGGCATAAAAAAATTCTGCATCTGCTTATAATTTGCAGAAATCAATACTATTGAGAACATAAATATGAAATTTGCACTTGCCCCTAAAAATACAATTTGCGACTTTACTAGAAAGAATATTCCTATAAAACCTAAAATGATACCTACAAACGAAATCAACTGGATATTTCCTGGGGATATGTATCCTAAAGCATGCATAAGAGCTTTCACTAAAAAATATTGATGCCCGTTTACGAGTTGAATTGAATCCGCTCCAACTAGGTTTTTCTCAGAATAACTCCAACCAATTATGAGCCAATCATCTGCAAACGGCCAAAGAATTGGTTTTAAGAGAACTAGACACAATGGCAAAATTGATAGTAAAAAAACTAATATATATGTTAGGTCTTTACTTCTCGTTGTATGACTCTTCATCATTTTCATTTAATTGAACTATTGCTAAGTAATTGATATAAACTTGTTATTCATTTTAAATTCAATTTTATTAATTCCAGCAACAGCCTGGGTGTCATTAGTTATTTCCCAAACAAGTTCAATGTCTTTTAAATGATTTGAAATATCGTCTTTAATCACTTCTAAAATTTTATTAGGGCTCCCATTAATTTGAATCTTACTAATAGAAGCTGCTGCCTTTCCTAAGGTTGAAGGATGAGTTTTTGTTATCCATTCAATAAAAAATGGGAATTCATAACTTTCTAAAGTCCCTAATACTCCGATTTGTTTCCAAGATAATTCCTCGCCATCCGGCATTCTCCTTTTGCCTTCGACAGCGTTCCTTCCAAATGTTTGCTCCATTGAAGCTATCTCCTCGAGTTCAAACACCCAGGTAAACCAACCGGCACCATCTAGTAATCTTTTCTTAACCGCTCTACCAAATGGAGTTAAATCGGTTGCTGGGTGATCCATGGGGCAAACTACTTCGATGTACTGTCCATTTAGTAATGGCGCTGTGAAATTTCTTGTACCAAATTTTGGATGAATTCCGCCATCAATGAATGCGGTTCCAATCTGTGAACCTATTCGATTAACAACATCAGAGATCTGATCGTGGGAGGCAACATAGGAAACATGGTCAAGACGCATGAGAGTATTTTGCCTTACTTACGAGGGTGCTAATTACCATTTTTTAACGTAATTCACACATCAATGCTTCAATAAGTAATAAAGGTGCTGCATTTTGGGCCAAATTTCTTCGGGTTTTTAAGATCGCTTCAATCTTGGCAAGGGTCTTGGCTGGATTAGTCGAAGTAGCCATTAATTTGATTTGCTCAATCAAATCTTGATTGATTAGCGAGTCAGTTGAATTAGATTGCAGTAATAACACATCGCGATAAAACGTTGCAAGATCAAGAAGAGCTCTGTCTAAGTAATCTCTGACCATTCTTGTTGATCTTAATTTTTGTTCTTTTTCTAACTCCTTCACAGCCTTTGATCCACCACTAGCCATTTTGCTGCCGGTAGCACCCCAAGCCTCTTTCAATTTCGAAATTTCATCTTCATCTTTTTTCTCAGCATCAGCCATTGAATCAGCTTTGGCTGTATCTACTAAAAGCTGTGCTACTTTAAATGCTGAGGCGATATCTTTGATCATTAAAGGTAGCTTCAAAATATTTACACGATTCTGTCTTGCATTAGCATCTGTTGCTAATCTTCTTGCTCGTCCAATATGACCACCTGATGCGCGTGCCACAAACTCTGCAGTTTTTGGATCTACTGAATCTCGCTCAATTAATAAGTTTGTTATTGCTTTAGTAGATGGTGTGCGCAATGAAAGGTGTCGACATCTAGACCTTATAGTCGGCAATACATTAGTTAAAGTTGGAGCGCAAAGTAACCAGATGGTTCTTAAGCCTGGTTCTTCAATTACTTTAAGTAGTGCATTCGCTGCAGAATCAGTTAAGCGATCAGCATCCTCAATTACAACAACACGGTAATTTGCAACAGATGGCGCCCAGGAAGCTCTGGTAATTAACTCTCTGACCTCATCAATCTTTATGGATAAACCTTGAGTTTTAATTAATTCAACATCTGCATGCGTTCCAAGTATTGTTGAAAGGCAGTCATTACATTTGCTACATCCACCCTCTTTGCAAACTAAAGTTGCGGCAAATGCAATTGCAGCATTTGAACGACCAGAGCCAGGTGGGCCAGTAAAAAGCCAGGTACTTGTCATTACTTGGCTTGAATCATTTGAATTATGTGCTGCTTGGGCAGCATCCTTTAAAATCTCAACAACCTGAGATTGATCAATCAAAGATGAAAAAACGCTCACAGTTTTTTCAGGTTTCGCTTTAGAGTTTTAATTGCGCCCACTCGCTCAATAATAATTTGGTGAATCTGTTCAATAGAAAGGGATGCGTCCACTACCAAGAAACGTTCAGGATCAAGGTGGGCAAGATTTAAATACTCCTGCCTTACTCTTTCATGAAAAGCTAACGGTTCACTTTCTAATCGATCAGTTGAATGCAATCTACCTAAGCCAATCTCGGCAGGTAGATCCATAATTACAGTCAAAGTTGGAGTTAAAGACTCTGTTGCCCATCTAGAAATTCTTGCAACCTCACTTGGCAGCAAAACTCTTCCAGCTCCTTGGTATGCAATTGATGAATCAAAATATCTATCGGTAATTACTATTTCACCTCTTTGCAGTGCTGGTCTAATTAAAGAAAAAACGTGGTGGGCTCTATCTGCTGCATACATCAAAGCTTCAGCCCGAGGAGATATCACTCCAGTTTTATTATCCAACAAAATATCCCGTAGTTGATTACCCAAAGTAGTTCCACCAGGTTCGCGAGTTAATAAAACCTTTTCACCATTCTTCTCAAGCCAATCTTTTAACAACTTAGTTTGAGTTGATTTACCAGAACCTTCGCCACCTTCAAATGAAATAAAAACTCCACTTGTTACCTGACCAGTGATCGCTCCTAACTCACCGCGAAATGCTGATTTAATATCACTTAAGAGTGAGACATTTGGCCGATCTCTCATCTGCCTATATGAAATAACTCCAACTAAAACTGCAATAAGGCCAGCGAAAAACATAGTAAAGGCGGCGCCGTTATAGGTAACTGTTGTGGTTCTAAATGAGTATGTGTGCTCACCGATGGCAGCTGCAACTAATGGTGAGATTGCTAAGACCAAAACAAGTGAGACTCTAATTAGTGATTGGACAAATGCGAATGTTCTTCCCCGAACCTCATCTTCGACTTCAAGCCCAAGCATGGTAAATCCAGTGACCCAAGAGATGCCAGAGAATAATCCGAGTAAAACGGTGATAAAGATTGCAAGAACTAGGTTTAATACCAATGAGAGAATTACTAGCAGTAATCCTGAAATAGTTAATGAGATTCCAAACAATCTTCTTCTAGAAAACTGTGCAAATACCTTTGGTCCAAATGAGATTCCAAGTGCTAACCCAAAAAATACCGCAGCAAATAAGATTCCGTAGGCAGCTTCACCAGCTTGTAGATCATCAACAAAGGTTCTAGCTAATCCAATTACAGCGCCTGCTGCAAAGAAAGCACCTAACATTCCAAAGATAAGTCCTCTAATTATTTTAGAGCTCTTGATAAATGAGAAGCCTTCCCATAGAGATTTGCCAATTGATGATTGGGCTAATTTCTTACTTGGTCCTGATGGGATCTCCTTTAAGCGCCAAACCGTGTATGCGCAAAATAAAAAACTTACTGCGTTTATATAAAGTGCAAGATCTGCAGCAGATGCTGGTGCGGTATTTCCTAAAGCTGCATTTATTGCACCAGTAAACAAAGCTAAGGTAGAAAACAGGATCGCAGCAATCGGCGCCGTTCCATACGCTGCAAGCAGTGATACTTGATTAGCACTCTCAAGCTTTGATTTAGGAACAAGATTTGGCACAGATGCTTCTTTTGCAGGCGACCAAAATAAGGTAACAATCTCCACCAAAATAGATGCGGTATACAACCAGAAGTAATTTCCAACTATTGGAATAGACAGGTATAAAGAGAATCTCAGAAAATCACAAACAATCATCAATTTTCTACGATCAAACTTATCTGCAATGACGCCAGCAAATGGGCCTAAAATCACCGCCGGCAATAACCTCACAATAAATACACCTGCAATTGCAAAGTTTGCCTTTGCATAATCACCACCGGCTAATTGCTGGGCTAAAGCAGTTGAGGCAAGTAATCCAAGCCAATCGCCAAAAGATGAAAACGCCATCGCTTGCCAAAGCTTTCTAAATGCAGGAATTGCAAGAACGCTTCTTGATTCAGATTGCGCAGGTGCTGCTGGATATGGCAATGACATGGATGAAGAGTATCTCCTATCGCAATAGGGGTTGATTTTCTACAACCCAACGTGCGAATGGAATAGCACTAGTCCATCCTGGAGATACAGCATTGAGAATATGCACAACATTCTTTTGGGATTCAACGATGTAATCCATTTCGATCGAATTGGTTTCAGTATTAATAATTTGTGCTCTTATACCTGCTGGATGTTTTCGCCAGTTCTTATTTCTAGATAGAGAACCTGAGAGATTTTCGGTTCGCTTCAATAAAGGTTTTGTATACAATTTCATAAATTCTTCTTTTGCTAGCCCAACTAGTTCAACAGAATCGGACTTAATCAAGGACATAGAAGCCCTTAAAAATTCTTTGAATTCGTTGCTGCTGAATCCGTTTAGAAATCTGTACTGCTCTTTACCAATTACAGGAAAAGCAGTTGGGCCGATTTTAATCTCACCATTTAGAGTATTTGTGGTGTGCACACCTAAAAAAGGATTAACAGGATTTGGTACAGGATATATCAATCGCTTCGGATTTGAATCTACCAATTTGGATTTTTTGTAAGCTCCTAGAAATGGTAGGCATACATATTGATTGCCCACATTTACTTGCTTAGCTAAATCTGCTGCATATGCTCCTGCTGAATTAATTATTGAATTCGCGCTGTAAGTAGCATGATTTGTTTCTATTAAAACCTCATCTTTAGAACTCACCAACTTAACCGAAGTATTAAATTGGAATTGTCCACCATTCTTAACAAACTTTTGAGCAAGTTTTGTGATAACTACTTTAGGATTGCCAACAGCTGTGGTAGGAGACCAAATAAATTTATCGATTGTTTTTGCAGCAGGCTCAATTTTGTCCAAATTACTTGAATCTAATATCTCAATATCAACACCATTGGCGATGCCCCTGCGATAAAGCTCCTCTAATCTTGTGACATCACTTTTAGTCTGGCAAACAACTACCTTCCCCGTTTCTAGAATTGGAATTTCGTTTTCTTTACAGAACTTCTTTAATTCCAAATTGCCTAATCTACAAAACTTTGCTTTTAATGAATCTGGTGAATAATAGAAGCCGGCATGTAAAACACCTGAATTACGGCCGCTCGCATGAATTCCTGGCTCTGGTTCTTTGTCAATTATCAAAACTTTTTTATGTGGGCTTCTTTCAAGAAGTGCAAGACCAAGAGAAATACCAACAATTCCTGCCCCAATAATTATGCATTCAAATTCTCTATTAACCTTTTTCACAATAACTTACCAATACCAGTTGCAGCCTTTTTCGCTTTCTTTTTCGCTCCCGCACCCTTAACTGTTTTTTCAGTAAGTGTTGGTGCACTTTTCTTCACCCTCTTACCTTTCTTTTTTGATCCACCTGGGTTTTCAATCTCCCAAGCTCGTCGCCCAGCAAGTAATTCAAGTGCGCGTTCTAGAGTAAGTAGCTCAACTGCATCACCACGCCTTAATGTCGCATTAGTTTCACCATCTGTTACATAAACACCAAATCTGCCATCCTTCACAATTACTTCACGCTGTGTTTGTGGATCTTTACCTAATTCTTTAAGAGGCGGCTTAGTAACACCACGCCTTCTAACCTTTGGCTGTTTATATATTTCAATTGCTTCTTCCAATCCAATAGAAAACAATTGATCCTCACTTGTAAGAGTGCGTGAATCTGCCCCGTGTTTCATATATGGGCCATACCTACCGTTTTGAACAGTAATCACATCATCCTGGTAGGTACCAAGCGTTCTTGGAAGTGATAACAAGCGAAGTGCGTCAGATAAATCAACAGTGTCTAGTGACATTGTTGAAAGTAATGATGCTGTCTTTGGTTTTGGTGCATCTTTTTTCTTTCGCTTTTTCTTAGCGCCCTCTTCCACTACCTCTTCTGGAAAAACTTCGGTGATATACGCACCAAAGCGCCCTGATTTTGCAATAACCTCTAATCCAGTTTCTGGATCAACTCCTAATTTTCTCTCACCAGATGGTTTGGCCAATAATTCAATTGCAACAGGAAGTGTTAATTCATCTGGTGCCATCTGCTCTGGAATGTTTGCAAACTTACGGTCATCTCCCAGGCCTTGTTGAAGGTAGGCGCCAAATCTGCCAACTCTGATCTCAATATCATCACCCATCTTCATGGTGTTAATTGCTTGCGCATCAATTGCGCCTAGATCTGCGGATAGATCAGCTAATCCAGGATTATTTTCTGTGCCATAGAAAAACTTTGTAAGCCAGGCAACTCGTTCTTCGTCACCATTTGCTATTCGATCTAAATCCTCCTCCATTGAGGCGGTGAATTCGTAATCAATTAACTTTGTAAAGTGCTGCTCTAATAATCCGGTAACTGAAAATGCTAAGAAGGTAGGAACTAAAGCCC
>Ga0315901_10008144_pt1 | contig 12229 bp, 15 predicted proteins | sample LakEriMetagenome_10_FD_203761 | JGI IMG/M metagenome (GOLD analysis project Ga0315901, IMG submission 203761) | Freshwater fungal communities from buoy surface, Lake Erie, Ohio, United States - Buoy 2 MA116 | ecosystem: Environmental > Aquatic > Freshwater > Lake | place: USA: Lake Erie, Ohio...
TGCAGATCGGAGAACAGAAATATCGTTCTTCGATATGAAGCCTGGTCGTCCCGGCCCCTCGATGTTGCGCTCTACGCGCTGGCCGAGATCTGGCAGCGCGGCGCGGAGCTCGCCGAGTTCGAGGAGCAGACCGTCTGATGCCCGGTGACGGTGACGCCGACGACATCGTCGTGCACCTCGACGAGCTGCTGGCCGCGAGGGGCATGACGCTCACCCAGCTCGCCGACGCGATCGGGATCACCCTCGCGAACGCCTCGATCCTCAAGACCGGCAAGGCGAAGGCGATCCGCTTCACCACGCTCTCCGCGATCTGTCGAGTGCTGGACTGCCAACCCGGCGAGCTGCTGACCTACGACCCGACCTGAACGGGCGGTCACGTCACACCGTGACGCACCTCGCACGCTCAGCACGTCACAGCAGACCGCTCAGCCGTCTGCCATCACACCGTGACGCATCTCGCACGCTCGGCACGTCACAGCAGACCGCTCAGCCGCCTGACATCACACCGTGACGCACCTCGCACGCTCGGCACGTCACAGCAGACGGCTCAGCCGCCTGCCATCACACCGTGACGCACCTCGCACGCTCGGCACGTCACAGCAGACGGCTCAGCCGCCTGCGACGGCCGGGATGATGCTCACCGTCTCGCCGTCGGGCACCTTGGTGTCGAGGCCGTCGAGGTAGCGCACGTCGTCGTCGGCCACGAAGACGTTCACGAACTTGCGCAGCGCACCGGCCTCGTCGAACAGCCGCTCCTGGAACCCCGGGTGCGCCGCCTCGAGCGCCGCGAGCACCTCGCCGAGCGTCGAGCCCTCCACCGACACGGTGGAGCTGCCACCCGAGATGGGGCGCATGGTGGTGGGGATGCGAACGGTCACGGCCATGCGCGAAATGCTACCGATCCGGTCGAGATTTCAACCGAGCCGGGCGGCGCTCACCGGCGGCACCCGATCGGCCCACGGTGCCGCCTGCTCGAGCTGCGCGGCCACGCGCACGAGCAGGTCCTCTCGTCCGTACGCGGCCACGAGCTGCACCCCGACCGGCAGCCCGTCGGCCGTCCAGTGCAGCGGCAGGCTGATCGCCGGCTGGCCGGTCACGTTGAACTGCGCGGTGTACTGCAGGAGCTCGAAGATGCGGTACCCGTGACCCGGCTCGGACAGGTAGCCGATGCGCGGTGGCGGCGTGGCGATGGTGGGGGTGACGAGCAGGTCGTACCCGCGCGTACCGTCCGCCGGGTGCCACCACGCCAGCACCGAACGGCACCACCGGTGCACCTCGAGCATCGCCGCCACGTACTGCTGACCGCTCACGCGCCGGCCAAGCGCAGCGAGCGCGAGGTTGTCGGGCTCGACGTCGTCCGGTCCGGCCTCCCGGCCGAGGAGCTGCTCGAGCACGGCGACGTCGTTCGCGGCCCACGTGCCGACGATCGTGCGGAAGTGGTCGGCGAAGCCCGGGTCGGCGATCGGCGACGGCCATCCGTCGTCCACCTCGTGGCCGAGACGGGCGAGCAACGCCCCGGCGGCGCGGGCCGCGATCGTGCACTCCTCGTGACCGGCCGCGCCGAGCGGCGGGTGGTCGAGCACCCCGATGCGCAGACGGCCCGGATCGGCACCGACCTCGTCGCGCAGTGGTCGGGTGAACGGCGGTGCGGTGTACGGATCGCCCGGTTCGTAGCCGGCCAGCACGCCGAGCGCCGCCGCGGTGTCGCGCACGGAGCGCGTGACGACCCCGTCGATGGTCGACCCCATCCAGCTCTCGCCGATGTCCGGTGCCATCGACACGCGTCCACGCGACGGCTTGAGCCCCACGAGCCCGCACTCCGACGCCGGGATCCGGATCGAACCGCCACCGTCGTTCGCGTGCCCGACGGCCACGATGCCGGCCGCCACCGCGGCGGCCGACCCGCCCGACGAGCCGCCGGTGGAGTGGTCGAGGTTCCAGGGGTTGCGCGTCGGGCCGTACGCGAGCGGTTCGGTGGTGATCGTCGACCCCCACTCGGGCGTGTTCGTGCGCCCGATCGCGACGAACCCCGCCTCCCGCAGCCGGCGGTACATCGCCGAGTCGTTCGGCGCCCGGAGGTCGATCGCCTTCAGCGCCCGCACGCCCTGGTGGTGCGGCTCGCCGCCGATCGCGCAGCCGAGGTCCTTCACCACGATCGGCACACCGGCGAACGGTCCGGTGGCGGTGCGGCTCTCCGACCGCGCCGCGTCGAAGCGGCGGTGGATGATCGCGTTGATCGACGGGTCGAGCCGCTCGGCGGCGGCGATCGCCGACTCGACCAGCTCGGAGGCGCTCACCTCACCGGCGCGGACCAGGTCGGCCTGGGCGCACGCGTCGAGGCGGGCGAGCTGCTGCGGATCCAGTGCGGGCATGGCGCCACGGTAGGGCGTGGGTGTGCGCCCGTAGGATCCAGGCGTGCGCGTGGTGGCTGCGGTCGACAAGTTCAAGGGGTCGCTCACCGCCGCGCAGGTGGCGTCCGCGGTCGGGAGCGCCTGCTGGGAGCTCGGCCACGACTGCACGGAGATCCCGGTGGCCGACGGCGGTGACGGCACGCTCGACGCGCTCGGTGGACCCAACCGCACCACGGTGGTCACCGGTCCGCTCGGCGATCCGGTGTCGGCGCCGTGGCGGCTGCAGCGGCGCACGGCCGTGATCGAGATGGCCCGCGCCTCCGGCCTCGCGCTCGTGGGCGGCCGCGACCGCAACGACGCGATGGCGGCCTCCACGGTGGGCACCGGCGAGCTGATCGACCAGGCGCTCGACGCAGGGGCGAAGCGGATCATCGTCTGCCTCGGCGGGTCGGCCACCACCGACGGCGGACTCGGTGCGGTGCGTGCCATCCACGCACCGCACCGGCTGCGGGGCGTCGAGCTGCTCGTCGCGTGCGACGTCACCACCCGCTTCGTCGACGCTGCGCCGGTGTTCGGCCCGCAGAAGGGCGCGAGCCCCGCACAGGTGCGGATGCTGACCGGCCGACTCGAACGGCTCGTGCAGGTGTACCGCGACGAGTTCGGTGTCGACGTCTCCACGATCGACGGCGGTGGCGCCGCCGGCGGCCTGGCCGGCGCGCTCGCCGCGCTGGGCGGCAAGCTCGTGCCCGGCTTCGACCTGGTGGCCGACGAGCTCGACCTGCACGACGCGATCGCCGCTGCCGACCTGGTCGTCACGGGCGAGGGGCACCTCGACGCGCAGAGCTTCGAGGGCAAGGTGGTGGGTGGTGTGCAGGCCATCTGCGCCACGCTCGGCCGCCCGGTGGGAGCGGTGGTGGGCGACACCGACGACGACGTCGCCGACCGGCTGCCCGTGGTGTCGCTCGTGCGTCGCTACGGCGCGGAGCGCGCGATGAGCGAGCCGATGTGGTGCGTGGAGCACGCAGCCGCCGAGCTCATCGTGACGATGACCGGCGCGGGTACGACCGGTCGCTGACGGCGCCGTCGCGCCGGCGGGCCGTTGCCCCGGTCAGGGCGCGGTGGTCGAGTCGGTGACGGCGGCGGGCACGGACCCGGCCGGCACCGTCGTGGTGGGAGCGCTCATCTGCTCGAGCGTGAGCGTGGCCTTGTCGGAGCCGAGCATCACGATCACGGCCGCACCGTCGGGCAGCACGCCGCCCTCGACCGGCGCCGGCGTCGGCACCTCCTGGATGATCGACACGTTCATCAGCACGCCGAGCGACTGGGCCACGGCGAGCGCCTCCGGGTCGGTCGGGTCGTACAGGATGGTGGTCTGCTCCTGCTTGGCCGTCGCGTTGGTGGCGTCGGCCGTGGTGAACCCCTGGCCCTGCAACGCCGTGCTGAGGCGGCCGGCCGCGCCGTCGACCGTGGAGGAGTTGGCGACCACCACGGTGGCACCGTCGACCGTGGGCACGAACACCGTCGAGGTGGTGAACGCGGGTGCGGTGGACTGCGGCGTGAGCGAGGACGCCGGCACGGTGTCCGGCGTGGTGGCGCTGACGTCGGGCACCGCGGCGGCGCCGCCGTCGTCGTCACGGATCTGACGCAGGATCAGGAAGCCGGCCACGACGGCCACGACCGCGATGACGATGGCGGCCGTGGATCCCATCGGCGACCCGGCCGATGCGGCACCGATCGAGTCGCGTCCCCGACGTGGCTGGTCGCTGCTCATGCGTGGAGGCCTCCTTGTTCGCCGGTGCGGCTCGGACCGTCGAGGCGGGCACGGCGTCGACGCTCACGCTGACGACGCAGGCGCCGCACCACGAGCGGGTCGACCGACAGAGCCCCAGGATGGTCGAGCAGCAGGTTGAGCTGCTGATAGTACTCCTCGACGGAGCACGCGAATCGCGCCCTGATCGCGGCGGCCTTGTCCTCGTCCTGCATCCACCACGTGGCCTCGAACTCGATGATCGCGACCTCGCGTTCGGTGAGTGCGGGCGCGGCGTCGAAGGCGGTGGGGTCCGGGATCACGGCGCACAGCCTTGCCGCGATGGGGGCCGCGTTACAAGCACCCCCACGGGGACGGACCGGAGCCCCCGGGGTAACGTGCTCGCCCGATGAGCGATCCGCGACCGACAGTCACCGGGATCGGCGACCGTGTCTCGTCCCCCGACGCCGACGTGCCGCTCGCGCGGCCGTTCCTGATCGGTGTCGCCGGCGGCACCTGCTCGGGCAAGACCACGGTGAGCGAGCGCCTGGCCGAGCTCGCCGGCGAGGAGCACGTGGCCCTCATCAAGCTGGACTCGTACTACGTCGCCCGCGACCACCAAGCCGTCGAGGAGCGGGCGCTCGCGAACTACGACCATCCCGATGCGTTCGACTGGCAGCTCCTGAACGACCACATCGCGGCGCTCGCCAACGGTGCCACCGTGCCCGTGCCGATCTACGACTACACGCAGCACACGCGCAGCGGTGAGGTGCGGATGGTGCGGCCGGCGCGGATCGTGGTGGTGGAGGGCATCCTCGTGCTCTACGAGCGGCAACTGCGCGATCGGTTCGACCTCAAGGTGTACGTCGACACCGATGCCGACATCCGCTTCATCCGCCGGTTGCAGCGCGACGTCGTCGAGCGCGGCCGCACCTCGGAGAGCATCGTCGACCAGTACCTCGCCACGGTGCGGCCGAGTCACGAGCGGTTCATCGAGCCGAGCAAGCGCTACGCCGACGTGATCTTCCCGCAGGGCGGCCTGAACGCCCCTGCGCTCGAGGTGCTGCTCGCCCGCGTACGCGAACTCGTGCGGGTCGACTGACCGCGAGCCGGGTGTGGGAATCGAACCCACGACATCCGCATTACAAGTGCGGTGCTCTGCCAACTGAGCTAACCCGGCGATGTCCTTCGAAGCGTACCGAGCGACGCCGCCCCCACGTGGCGGCCCGTCTGTCCGAGGACTCACCGTCGGCGACCGATCAGCGGGGGGTGCGGCGGGCTCGCGTCACCTCGTAGGTGGCGAGGGCGGCGGCCGCCGACACGTTGAGGCTCGACAGGCGGCCGAGCATCGGGATGCTGACGATCATGTCGCAGCGCTCGCGCACGAGACGCGACAGCCCCGCCCCCTCGGCACCCATCACGAGGCAGATCCCGTCGACGGCCAGATCGCCGATCTCGAACAACTCGCGCTCGCCCTCGTCGGCGAGGCCGACCACCCAGATCCCCTGGTCCTTGATCGTGGTGAGCGCGGACGGCAGCCCACCGACCATCGCCATCGGCACGTACTCGACCGCGCCGGCGGCGGCCTTCGCCACCGTGGGCGTCACGTGCACGGCACGGTGCCGCGGCAGCACCACGCCCTGCACCCCGGCGCCGTCGCAGCAGCGCAACAGGGCGCCGAGGTTGCCCGGGTCGGTGACGCCGTCGACGGCGACGAGGAACGGTGCCGGCCGGCCGGGCACGCGGCGCACGAAGTCGGCCAGGTCGGCCTCGGGGATCCCGTTCGCGTAGGCGATGATCCCCTGCGGTGCCTCGCTGCGCGCGGCCGCCTCGAGGCGCTTGCGTGCGACGTACTGCACGGGCACGCGTTCGTGGCTCGCGATGTCGAGGATGTCCTGCACCGTCTCGTTGTCGTCGAGGTCGCTCGCCACCCAGATCTCGCGCACGCGGCGCCGCCCGGCGAGCAGCAGCTCGCGCACGGCCTGGCGACCCTCGACCTGCTCACCGCCGAGCGTCTTCTCGGGCTTGCGCGACGGTGCACCGGTGGGCGACACCTTGCCGGTGCGTCCCTGTCCGCGCGACTGGAACTTCGTGGAGCCGCCCCGCGGGCCACCGCCCGCGGCGCCGGCCTTCGACCCGCCGCGCGAGGCCGAACCGCCCGACGACGCACGACCGGCGGTGCCGCCGCGCGTCGCAGCTGCCGCCTTCGCCTTGCCACCGCGGCCCTTGCCGCCCTGCTTCGTGCTGCTGCCCTTCGCCGATGACGGCTTCATGCGTGCTCCTCGTACGCCTCGCGGGACCCGCCCTCGCCGGCCGGATCGCGCACGATCACCGCGACGGCCCAGCAGGCGATGCCCTCTCGACGCCCCAGTGTGCCGAGTCCCTCGGCTCTTCGCCCCTTCACGGTCACGGGCGCACCCGCAGCCTCGCTGAGGAGCCGCTGCATCTCGGCCTTGCGCGGGGCGAGCTTCGGTGCCTCGCACACGACGGCGCAGTCGACGTTGCCGATCCGCCAGCCGTGCTCGCGCACGAGCGCCGCGACGTGGCGGACGATCACGAGCGAGTCGACACCCTTCCAACGCGGGTCGGTGTCGGGGAAGTGCTCACCGATGTCGCCGAGGCCGGCGGCGCCGAGCAGGGCGTCGGCGACCGCGTGCGCGGGCACGTCCGCGTCGCTGTGACCGACGAGGCCGCGCTCGCCCTCGAACACCACGCCGCCGAGCACGAGCCGCCGGTCCGGGTCGTCGCTGAAGCGGTGGATGTCGAAGCCCTGCCCCACCCGCACGTCCATCAGCGCTCCTCCTCCGGGCCGGGTGCCACACCCGCGCGCCCATCACGGTCGCCGGTGCGTCGTGCCACCAGCCCACGTGCCCATTCCAGGTCGTCGGGGTGGGTGATCTTGCGGTTGTCGACGTCGCCGTCGACCACGACCACGCGCCCACCGAGCGCCTCCACGAGCGCGGCGTCGTCGGTGCCCTCGGCACCGCTCACGTGCGCACGGCGCAGCACGTCGGCGCGGAACGCCTGCGGGGTCTGCACGGCACGCAGCGTCGACCGTTCCGGGGTGGCGACCACACGGCCGTCGTCGTCAACGACCTTGATCGTGTCGGTGACCGTGAGCCCGGGGATCGCACCGTCGGCGCCCGCCACGACGGCGTCGACCACGCGCGCGTAGAGCGCTGCATCGGCGAAGGGTCGCGCGGCGTCGTGCACGCACACCACGTCGGCGTGGTCGGGCACCGCGGCGAGTCCGGCTCGCACGCTCTCGCTGCGCGATGCCCCGCCCGCGACGACGTGTGCGCCACCGGGCACGCCCGAGAACGCGGTGGCTTCGCGCGCGACGTCCGCGGCGGGGACCACCACGACCACACCGGCGGACGACGCCGCGGCCACCTCGACGGAGCGATCGATCACACGTGCCGGGCCGAGGTGCTCGTACTGCTTCGGTCGGCCGAAGCGCGCACCCGACCCACCCGCGACGACCACCGTCCACACGGTGACCGTCGACCGGGCGGACGGGTCGTGCAGCGACGCGCGCGTCGTCAGCGGTACGGAGTCGGGGGTGACGTCGGATGTCACCGGGGATGTGACTGGACGCACGCCTCGCGACGGCCCCGGATTCTCGGGTTCGGCGATGGCCACGAGCGGCGAGGGTAGTACGGTGGCGTACGCATGGCTCACGAGGAACTCCTGGCGTCGACCGAATTCTTCGCCGACGCGTCGCCCGAGGTGATCGCCACCATCGCCGCTGCCGGGACCGATCGGCACCTGGTCCGCGGCGACGTGCTCTTCCGCGAAGGCGATGCCGCGGACGCGCTGTACGTCGTCACCAAGGGTCGCCTCGCGATCGCGATCTCCAATCCGATCGATCACCGCGAGACGGTGATGTCGCTGATGGAGCCGGGCGACCTGTTCGGCGAGATGGCGATGCTCGACGACGGGCCCCGCTCGGCCATGGCCCGGGCACTCGAGCCGTCCACCGTCATCGCGATCCCCTACGGCGCCGTGCTCGGCGTGTTCCGCGATCAGCCGCACCTGCTGTGGGGCGTCACCCGGCTGCTCGCCAAGCGGCTCCGCGCGATGGACGAGAACCTCGCCGACAGCGTGTTCCTCGACGTCACCGGTCGGACCGCGAAGCGGCTCCTCGAGCTGTCCGAGGGCGCCGACGAGTTCACGTTGCCGGTCACCCAGGAGGAGCTCGCCGGCATGGTGGGCGCGTCGCGCGAGCGGGTGAACAAGGCGATCGCCAGCTTCATCCGCCTCGGCTGGATCGACCAGCACGAGCGTCGCTACACGATCCTGAAGCGCCAGAGCCTCGAGATCCGCGCCCGCTGACGCGGGCGCCGCTCAGCCGAGCAACCAGGCCCGCGCCCGGCCGAACGCGTCCGCTGCGTCCTCGGCGCGGTGCGCCGGACGGCTGGCGTCGTGGGCGAAACCGTGCTCCGCGTCGGGGTAGCGCACCACGTGCACACCGGTCGCCTCGAGCGCCTCCACGTCGGCCGTCGGCGTGTAGTGGTCTCGCTCGCCGATGATCGCGAGCACACGTTCGGCGTGTCCGGCGGACAGGTGCTGCAGCGGCTCGCCCTGCGTGGGGCTGCGCCAGGCCTCGGGCACGCGGATCATCCCGTAGAAGCTCGCGATGCGGGCGAAGCGATCGCTGCGGCTCGCCTTGTGGCAGTACATGCCACCGAGGCAGAACCCGAGCAGACCCACGCGATCGCACCCGGTGGCGTCGGCTCCCTCCAGCAGGTCGCGCAGGTGCGCGTCGTCGTCGAGCGATCCCACGGCGGCGAAGCGCGGCTCCACCTCGGGACCGAGCTCGCGACCGGGGAACGGCTCCACGGCGCAGACCACCATCGACCACTCCTGCGCGAGGCGGGCGACCAGGTCGTCGTAGAGCGGGCGCAGCGAGAAGATGTCGGGGGCGATGACGAGCCCCATCGAGGGTGCAGCGTCGGCGGGACGGGCGATCTCGGCGGGCGTGCCGCTCGGCAGCGTGATCCTCATGGTCGCGACCCTATGCGGGTGGCGGCTCAGGCGTCGCGCTTGGACGTCACGAGGGCGCCGAGCCACACCACGACCGCCCCGGCCACCAGGAACACGAGGCCACCGGTCCAACGTCCCAGCACCACGTCCTCCCCGAGCGACCCGTCGTCGAAGAACCAGAGGCGGTTGCCGGCTTGGAACGGGAGGAACTCGGCGACGGTGTCGAGCCGAGCCACGAACAGCAAGGTCGCGATCAGCCCCTCGGCGATCAGCGGCCAGAGGATCAGGATCGCGACGGCGCCGGGCGTGCTGCGCACGAGCAGCCCGATGCCGACACCGATGAGCGACACGATCGCGGCGAAGAGCACGATGCCCACGATCGGTTCACGCGAGCCGCTCGTGTCCGCCCAGCCCGCCGACCCGCCGCGGGAGGTGATCAGTGCGGACCCGATCGCGAAACACACGGCGATCAGCACGAACTGCACCACGGCGGCGACGCCGACCGACAGCACGACCTTGGCGCCGACGACGCGCATGCGTCGCGGCGTCGCGGCGAAGGTGGGGCGGATCGTGCCGAAGCCGAACTCGCCGGCGACCCCCGCCACCGCGATGACACCGAGCAGCATCGCTGTGATCAGTGACGAGCCGACGGCCAGCTCGAGGACGTCCTGACCGTCCATGTCATCGGCGTCGATGAGAAGGGTGGTGAGCAGCGTGATCAGGAACGGCAGACCGGCGCCGATCCCGAGCAGCACGACGTTCATCGGCACCGTGCGGAACTTGATCCATTCGCTGCGCAGCGTGTCGATCATCGCAGCACCTCCGCCGAGTACTCCTGCACGCCGGCTGTGGCCTTCAGGAAGGCGTCCTCGAGCGACCCCGTCTGCGTCGACAGCTCGTGCAGCGTCACCTGGTAGCGGGCGGCCAGCTCGCCGACCTGCGCTGCGGTGGGGCCACGCACGTCGACGGTGACGTCGTCGATCGGGCTGACCGACGCCCCGCCGGCGGTGAGCGCCTCCACGAGGGTGCGGACCCGCGGACTGCGCACCCGCACCCAGTGATCGCCGTAGCGTCCGACGAAGTCGTCGACCGTGCACTGCTCGATGAGCTGGCCCTTGCCGATCACGACCAGCGAGTTGGCCATCAGCGCCATCTCCGACAGCAGGTGGCTGCTCACGAGCACCGTCTTGCCCTGACCGGCGAGGTGCACCAGCACGTCGCGGATCCAGCGGATGCCCTCCGGGTCGAGACCGTTGGCCGGCTCGTCGAGGATCACCGTGTGCGGATCGCCGAGCAGCACGCCGGCGAGGCCGAGCCGCTGCTTCATGCCCAGCGAATACGTGCGGACGCGCTTGGCGGCGACCTGGGCGAGGCCGACGACGGCGAGGCACTCGTCGACGCGCGACACCGGCAGACCGTTCGAGGCGGCGAGCCACCGGAGGTGGTTGCGGCCCGTCCGGCCCGGGTGCACGTAGCCCGCGTCGAGCAGCGCACCCACCTGGTGGAGCGGGCGGTCGAGCTGCCCGTACGGCACACCATCGAACGTGGCCCCTCCCGCGTCGGGGCGGTCGAGGCCGAGCATGCACCGCATCGTCGTGCTCTTCCCCGACCCGTTGGGGCCGAGGAAGCCGGTCACCCGGCCCGGCGCCACGTCGAACGAGAGGTCGGCAACTGCGTACTTCGCGCCGAAGCGCTTCGAGAGGCCCCGGACGGAGATCACGTGGGAGAGTCTCTCATCTGGTCGGCCGTGATCGGTGACACCGTCGGCCCGACCGCGCAGCAGCCACGGACGGGGGTCACTGCGACGACGACTGCGACGCGAGGAAGGTCTTCGCGGCGAGCTCGGGCGAGTCGCCGTTCACCTGCATCTTCACGAGCAGCGCCCGGACGACGTCGGTGGTGAGCAGCGCGTTGAGCTGGCCGATGACGGCGGTCGCCTCGGGCGAGGTGGCGGGCACACCGAGCAGCGGCACGATCGCGTCCTGCGGCGCCGCCGCCTCGCCGTCCACGAGCGGCAGCAGACCGTCGATCGTGATCTCCGGCGCGAGCGACGAGACCACGCCGCAGTCGACGTCGCCGGCCGAGATCGCCGCGGCGACGTCGGCGTCGGTGTCGCCGGACGCGGTGAACGCGAACTCCGTCTCGTAGGCGGCCTCGAGGTCGGCGAGCGAGAACGACGGGTCCGTCTCGAACGAGGACGGTCCGCCGAGCGTGGCACCGTCGGCACCGGCGAGGTCGCTCACGCTGGAGAGCTCGAACTGCTCGATCGCCTCACCCGAGCACACGACCGTGCGGGTCACGAAGACCGACGCGACCGCCTGCACCGACTGGCCCTCGGGCAGCACCTCGTTGATCGCGGTGAGCTGGTCGTTGATCGTGTCGGGCACCTCGGCGCCGTAGCGGGTGAGGAGCGACACGGTGGACTCGGGTGCGAAGTGGAGCGTGCCGGCGTCGAACGCGGCGTGCATCGCGTCGAGGCCGGCCGACGCATCCTTGCGGGCGACCCGCACCCCCGAGTTCTCCATGCCCTGGCCGTAGATCTCGCCGAGCAGGTGACTGAGCGGGTCGGCGGTGTGGCCGACGACGACCGTGGGTGACACCACGGGGGTGCCCGCCTCGGCAGCGTCGTCGTCGCTGCCGCAGGCCGTCAGCGCGAGCGCACCGACGAGCGTGAGAGCGAGCGCTGCACGGGTGGATGTCACCGGGATCCTCCTGGACCATCGAGTGTGGGGCGAGTGCGGGGCGAGTGTGGAGCGAGTGTGGGGCGAGTGTGGGGCGAGTGTGGAGCGAGCGGGTGGCGGCCGGGGTCACCCGGTCCGCATCGGGGCGACATCGTAGGAGCGTCGAGGCCGTTTTTCGCCGCACGCGGCGCCACGCAGGCGTACCATCGCTCCGGGGAGCGCCGGAGGGGGCGCTCGGGAGGGGACCCGAACATGCAGCAGGTGCTCGATCGCTACACGGTCGCGGCGCTCGCCGGCGACCGCGCGTCCGCCGCCGAGGTGGCGACCGGCCTCCTGTCGCGGGACATCGCGCCCGAGAAGATCATCGGCCACCTCCTGGCACCCTCGCAGGTCGACGTCGGCAACCGCTGGCTCGAGCAGAGCTGCAGCGTCGGTGCCGAGCACACCGCCACCTTCGTCACCGA
>Ga0315901_10008147_pt1 | contig 12226 bp, 11 predicted proteins | sample LakEriMetagenome_10_FD_203761 | JGI IMG/M metagenome (GOLD analysis project Ga0315901, IMG submission 203761) | Freshwater fungal communities from buoy surface, Lake Erie, Ohio, United States - Buoy 2 MA116 | ecosystem: Environmental > Aquatic > Freshwater > Lake | place: USA: Lake Erie, Ohio...
CGAGTCGAAACTCGCCTGCGGCGAGGGGGATGCCCGGCGGATGCACCGCGACTTCGCCGACGTGGTCGAACTCATCGCCGTCCACGGCCTCGACGGCACCTTTGCGCGGCATCTCCACAAGACCGTCTGGCCTGCCTTCCGGCAGCTCGTCCGCCGGGTCCGCTGATCACCGCCGGCTGCTCGCCACTCGATAGACCTACGCCGTCAACCTGGTCTGCCCGCTTCCTGCGATGGGCGAATCATCGCGCCCGCAGCGCGGCCAGCAGGTCGGCACAGTCTTGCAGCGAAAGCACGGCTTCGAGGCCCACCGGCATGATCGACGTGGCGTGCTGCTGTGTTTCGTCGATCGCGCCGCGGCGGATCACCCGCTCCATGCCGCCGGCCATCCGCAGGGTCACGCTCCCCGGCGTTTCGGCCACGAGCAGACCGCTGACCGCGGTGCCATCGTTTAGCACGAACGTGGTGACGGTGTACCGCTGCTCCACGGCGCGGTTGGGGTCGAAGATCGCCTCGATCAACTGTGCGGGCGGCTTGCCGGCCACGGTGGCCAGGTCCGGCCCCACCTCGGGGCCCGCGCCGCCATGCTTATGGCAGGCGATGCAGCCACCGCGCTGGAGGACCTGCCGACCGCGGGCGGCGTCTCCCGGGAGCGTTGCCGCGGCGAGATACCGGGCCACGATCTTCTGCCGATCGGGCTCGAAAGACCCGATCACGGGCAGGGCGGCTGGGCTCTGCAGGGAGGCCGCAGTCGGCCGCTGTTGGGCATCGAGCAGGCCGATCTCCGCGGGCATCAGGGCGTCGGCACCGGCGGCGGCGAGCGCCGTGCCGCGGACATGCGGCCATTCCTTGCGGAGGGCCTGCGTGAGTCCGTCTACCGAAAGCAGGCCCAGACCCCGCAGCGTGAACAGTGCCTGCACCCGCACCGGCTGCGACGGCGAAGCAGCCAGCGACCGCACGGCGGCCTCGTTCTCCACGCCGCCGCGTTCGAAGGCGAGCCGCTGCGCCGTGTCGCGGGCCCAGCCGGAGGGGGATGCGAGCTCGATCGCGGCGGGCTTCGTCGACTGGCCATCCCGGGAGATCCGCCAGATGCGGCCCATCGTCTCGCCTCCGCGCAACTGCATGCGGCGGGCCATCTCGGCCGGCACCCACTCCGGGTGCTCGAGCACGAGGCGGTACATGTCGACGACGTACAGGCCGCCATCCGGTCCGGTGCGGGCCATCACCGGCCGGAACCAACGATCTTCGCTGGCGAGAAACTCACGTTCCGCATCGTGCGGATGTCTGCGAGACGTGATCGTCGCCCCGGAGTAATCGAGAACCTGCCGCAGCACGACATGATGGGCCGGCTCGCAGATGAATAGGCAGTTGACGCCGTCGGTGCCGAAGGCCGTGTCCCGGTAGGGCAGGGGATTGCAGGCCGACGTGACGGTGTTCGCCGTGGCGGGCTGGTTCAGCCGCCGCTCGAGAGGGCCCGCGGGAAACACCTGGCGGTCCGCGGTGAGATCGGCGCGGACGGAGCGGGCGACGAGGTCCGGATGCCGCTCGAGATAGCCCATCGGCAGCCAGTAGTGCCAGCCGGGCGTGGCGTTGTTGTTGCCGAACCAGTTGCCGAAATCGTCCCGCCACTTGCCGCACTGGGTGGCGCCGGTTTCGAGGCGAAACGCGCCGGTTCGCGGGTCGAAGCTGAAGTCGTTGCCACGGAGCGGAATCCGCGATCCCGTCCTCACGTTGACGATGTCGCCGCCGCTGTCGCCGTTGGCCCCGTGCAGCCAGCCGTCGAGGCCCCAGCAGAACCCGTTGACCAGATGCTGCGGGTTGCCCGCCTTGAAACCGGTGAACCATGGCTCGCGTGTGTCGCAGCGGCCGTCGCCGTCGTCGTCGCGGGCGTGGAAGATGTCGGGGACGCTCGCCACGAACACGCCCCCCTTCCAGCAGGCCAGGCCGGTGACATGCCTGAGGCCGTCGAGAAAGAGCGTGCTCTTCTCGTACCGGCCGTCGCCGTCGGCGTCTTCGAGGATCCGCACGCGGCCGGCCTGAAGCCCCCGGCCGGCGCCTTCGCCGGGGATGCCGTCCCGCCAGGTGACCTTGCCGTCGGACGTGGCTTCTCCCTCGGCGAACGGATAGTCGCCCATCTCCGCGACCCACATCCGGCCGCGTTCGTCCCAGTCGATGAACACCGGGTCCATCACCAGCGGCTCCGCCGCCACGAGCGTCGCGGTGAATCCGGGCGGTAGCCGCATGGCGCGGAGGGATTCCTGCGGGCTGCGCGGCCGCGGGCCGGGCACCCGCAGCAGCTCCTCGTAGGTCAGCCGCACGCCGCCGGCCTGCATCACGCCGTCGGCGAACGTCACCCCCGGACCGGTGAGCAGCGGCAGTGCGTGCTCGTCGCCGGGCTTGCCCTCCCGCATCACCCGCGTCCAGCCTGCCGTCCATCCCATACTCGCCCTCACCCGATCGGGCGGCACGAACAGGTAGACGCCGTAACCCTGCTCATGCGAGACGACCAGGTCGTCGTGGCCATCGCCATCGAGATCGACCTTCCACACGCCTGCCGCGGCCCGGGCGAGCGGCGGGAGTTCCACCGCGGTGGCTGATGCCATGCCGGCGGCCGCAAGCGCCGCGCAGGCCATGAACAGGGACACGCGGACGGTCATGGCTTTTGCGGTGGCGCCGGTTCCTGCGGCCGGCGGAACGTCATGCAGTCGATGTCGCCGACATACCCCGACGCGCCGTCGGCATCCATCACCAGCTTCATGACCGTCCTGCCGGCGGGCACCCGCACGCCGTGGATGCGGATGGTCTGCAGTTTTGTCCACGCGCCGGTGTCGGGCACCTGGATCGGGCCGGTCGCGTCCTTGCCGTCGAACTCAATGTGGAACCGGCCGCCGACCTTCCCCGATGCGACGGGAATCTCCAGCGTGTAGGGCCCGGGGTCGGCGGCTTCCACCGTGTAGGTGAGCCATTCTCCGGCCCGCGCCCACCCGATGCCGTGGCCGTTGGAGGCGTCGGGCCGCCGCTCGATGTCGACCTGCGTTGGGCCGCGGTAGTCGGCGCCCTGGTTTTTCTCGGTCAGGTCGTGGTAGGCCACGCCGGCGTCTCCGGCGTCGAAGTCCTCGGCTTCGATGACGCCGGGGATGTGGCGGGGAGCGCCGCGAAACGGCCCGCCGGCAGCCCCGGCGGCGACCAGCAGCAGTGACAGGAACAAGCCCGGGGGGTGGATCTGCATCAGGGGGCCTCCAGGGATCGTGCGATATGCGGCCGAGTGCGGTGGGGGACTCGGAACCCCACCCACTATATAGAGGTTTCGGCCCACGGCGGAGCCCGGCGGCCGACGGTGGATTGTGCGGGGCGGCGGTGCGGCTCATAGGGAACGGGTTCCCGGCGCCCGGGCAACGACGACCGGGGGGCCCAGGCCGTTCCCGCAGGGCAAACGCCTGTTCCAACGACACTTGTCACAACGGCAGAAGGGGCCTACCCTTTGGCATATGGCAGCGGTCGCACGCCTCTCCGCATCCGTTCCGGCCCCGGCGGCCTCGGGGAGCCTGTTTGATTCGCTCGAGCAGGAGGCCTATCTGCAGCTGTGGCGGACCTACGACCGGCTGCGGGAACTCGACGAGCGGGTCTTCGCCGCGCACGGTCTCAGCGCCCAGCAGTACAACGCCCTGCGGGTGCTGCGGGGGGCGGCCCCCCGGCCAATGGCCACCTCGGCGCTCGGTGCCCGGCTGGTCTCCCGAGCTCCCGACATGACTCGATTGCTCGACAAACTCGAGGAGCAGGGGCTCGTCCGTCGGCGGCGGAGCGAGGAGAACCGGCGGCTGGTCGAGGTCTGGATCACGCCGGCCGGCCGCGCGGCCGTCGACCGGCTCGCCGACGCGGTGCGGCAGTGCGGCCGCGACCAGCTCGGCCACCTCGACCGCAAGAGCCTGCGGTCGCTCATCGCCCTGCTGAAGCGGGCCCGTGATCCCCACGACCGGGATGCCGCCGACGCCTGGCCTGGCAACGAGCGGCCGCCACGCACGAGCACGAGATCCACCCACAAGCCGGAGGAGTAAGCCGCGATGATTCGCCAGAACGACATGCCGCACGCGGGCGATTCCCGGGAGCCCGACGTGATCGTGATCGGCGGCGGCCCATCGGGCACGGCCACGGCGACGCTCCTCGCCCAGCAGGGCCACGCGGTGCGGCTCCTCGAGCGGGAGCATTTTCCGCGATACCACATCGGCGAGTCACTCATCCCCGAGACCTTCTGGGTGCTTGATCGCCTCGGCATCCTGCCCAAGCTCCGGCAGAGCCACTTCGTGAAGAAGCACAGCGTCCAGTTCGTCTCGGAGCACGGCCGGCTCTCCGAGCCCTTCTACTTCGCCGACCATAAGCCGCACGAGAGTTCGCAGACCTGGCAGGTGCTGCGTGCCGAGTTCGACCAGCTCATGCTCGATCATGCGCGGGAGCACGGCGTGGACGTTCGCGAGGGCGTGCGGGTGCTCGAGGTGATCTTCGAGGGCAGCCGGGCCGTAGGCGTCCGCACCAGCGATGACGCCGGGCGTCAGCAGGAGATGCGGGCCCGCGTGATCGTGGACGCGGCCGGCCAGAGCTGCGTGATCCAGGATCGGCTTGGGCTGCGGGAATGGGATCCCGTGCTCAAGAAGGCGGCGATCTGGACCTACTGGAAGGGGGCCCACCGCGATCGGGGCCGGGACGAGGGCGCCACCATGGTCATGCAGACGGAAGGCAAGAAGGGCTGGTTTTGGTACATCCCGCTGCATGAAGACGTGATCAGCGTCGGCGTCGTGGCCCCGTACGACTACCTGTTCACCGACCGCGACACCAAGGACATCGAAAAGATCTATTTCGAGGAGGTGGCCCGCTGCCCGGGCGTGCAGCCGCGGATCGCCGCCGCCGAACGGGCCGGGCCGTTCCGGGCGGCGAAGGAGTATTCCTACCGCTCCCGGGAGGTCGCCGGCGACGGCTGGGTGCTCGTGGGCGACGCCTTCGGGTTCCTCGATCCGCTCTACTCGTCGGGCGTTCTGCTGGCGCTCAAGTCGGCCGCCTGTGCCGCCGACGCCATTCACGAGGGGCTGACACGGAACGACACCTCCGCGGCCCAGCTCGGCAAGTGGGGGCCGGACTACATCGCCGGCATGGAGCGGATGCGCCGGCTCGTCTGCGAGTTCTACGACGGCCTCAACTTCGGCCGCTTCGTGCGGGAGAACCAGGACCGCAAGGGGCTCGTCACCGACGTGCTGATCGGCGACCTGTTCAAGCCCGACATCGACGAGCTCTGGCCGCTCATGGACGCCATGAAGGCGACGGCCGAACCGACGCCGGCAGGCTGAGGCGAGACGGGGGAGCAGTTTCTGCGAGTGGCCGGGCGTGACTTCGGTTAAACTCGGGCGACCGCGGCCGCGGCGTCCGACAGCCGACGGCAATCGTTCCACGGGAGTTCCGTCATGGGCGTCAGCCGGACCACCGCCATCATCGTCTGCCTCGTGCTCGGTGTCTTGGTCTGCGGCAACGCCGGGGCCCTGGAACCGGCGGCGTCACCGCCGGCCGACGTCAAGCGGCTGCTGCTCGTGTCGGTGACGCGCGGCTTCCGCCACTCCTCGATCCCCGTTGCCGAGGCGGCCCTCGAGGAACTCGGCCGCGGCCCGGCCCGCTTCCACCTCGAGTATCTGCGGATCGCCAAGGAGAAGGAGTCCGACGATGCGCTCCGGGCGCGGTTCGCCCAGGCCTTCGCCCCCGAGACGCTCGCCACCTTCGACGGCGTGATCTTCGCCAGCACCACGGGCGAACTGCCGATCCCCGACGTCGATCGATTTCTGGCCTGGATCCGCGCGGGCAAGGCGTTCATCGGCTTCCATGCCGCGACCGACACGCTGAAGAGTTCCGACGCCTACTGCGAGATGGTCGGCGGCAATTTCGCCGGCCATCCGTGGACCGCCGGAAACGAGCACGGGTTTGTCGTCCACGAGCCCGGCCACCGGCTGACGCGGATGTTCCCCGAGCGGTTTCGCCTCAAGGACGAGATCTACCGCTACGACAAGCGGTTCAAGCCGGAGACCCTCCGCGTCCTGATCAGCGTCGACATGCAGGCGAGCAAACCGCAGGACCCGTACGACGTGCCCGTCTCCTGGGTCCGGGACTACGGCCAGGGACGCGTCTTCTACACGAACTTCGGCCACAACGAGTCGACCTGGCGGGACCCGGTGTTTCGCGAGCATGCGATCGAGGGGATGGGCTGGGCCCTGGGCAGGTTCGACGCCCCGGCGACGCCGAATCCCCAGGTCCAGGCGGCCTCGGGAGTTCGCAGTGCCATCCCCGCCGCCGCCGCCGCCAGCGGCCGGACGGTCGACGAACTCCGCGGCAAGGCCGAGGCCAAGATCGCCAAGGATGCGGCCTGGGCCGAGGGACTGCGGCCGCTGCTCTTCGACCTGCGTCACAGCGAGGACCGCGGCCCGGCGCTCGCGGCCCTCGTCGCCGAACTCGACAAGCCATGACAAGCCATGACAGGTGCGCTAAGGGCGTTGGCGGTTGATTGACTCACGATACCGAGGTCGATAGTCAGCCGACGTAGTCTCTGGTCTGCATCGCGGATTTGCACTGCAGACCGGATGTCGGGCCCAGAGTCTCCGGGAGCCTTGCCATATGACTGGGCCGTTCGGTCGGCGGCTGGTGTGCGGCTTGTGGCTGGCGTTGAGTTTCGCGGTCCCTGCGTGGGGGGCGAAGCCGGGCAAGCAGCCGCCCCCTGCGGCGGCGGAGGAGTGGCCGTCCATCGAACGGGAGATGGCACGTGCTCCTCGCCCATGAAGCCGACAAAATTCTGCTCGACCGGCCGGAGGCCAAGAACTCCGTGGTGACGATCAGCGACAAGCGGCTGCAGTGGACCGGTGCCGACGGCAAGCCGCTGCTTTCGGCCGCCTGCACATGGAAGCAGGAGGCGAGCCCGAGGTGGCTGGTGGACCTGAAGCCGGAGGGAGGGGCTGGGGATCAGCCCGAGCTGCCGGGGGTCGCCTGTCTGTGCGAGAAGGACGTGCTGAAGATTTCCTGGCGGACGGCAGGCCCACTTGGACAGGGGCCGCCCGAAAGGTTTCGCCGGCGATCGTGATCAGGGATATCTGCTGCTGACGCGGAACCCCCTCGGCAGCCCGCCCCCTGGCCAGGCGAACCTTGTGGGACAATGGAAGTTGCTGACCGTCCTGGACCACTCTCTGGAGAAGATCGGGGGAGGCCGTTCGACCGAGGTGGTGGAGTTCGGCACGGATACCTTCGCCCTGAAGGGCAGGCCCGAAGACAGAACCAGTGGGTTCGCCGGCGGCTGCACGCTCGATACCTCGGCCCGGCCGACCAGCATCAAGTTCAACGTGACCAGTCCGCCGCCTGGCAAGGGGGCGACGCCCACGCCGCTCGACGGATTCGTGCCCGGGATCGTCCAGTTCCTGGACGAAGACACCGCGCGGTTGTGCTACCGGGAAAGCGGCTGGCGGGGCAACGCCCCTTCGGAGGCCCGCCAGTATCCGGAGAGTTTTTCTCCGACGGCAACATGAATCTGTGGATCTTCCGGCGCTCGAAGCCGTAAATCTTGCAGCCGTACATGAAGGGGGGGCGGCCCACTCGTCCCCAGGCGGGCGACCGGCTCGTGATCGAGATCACCGGCGCCTGCGGCTTCGCGGCGGCGACCGGCCCGACGCTTGTGCCCCGCGCCGCCGTTCGGGCAGACTACGAGACGTGGACATCTCGATCTGCCGCCGCGAGTCGCCCGACGCTCTCGTGCTCGTCGTGTCGGGCCGGTTGGATGCCGAACATGCCGGCGAACTGGCCCGAGCGGTCGACGAGGAGTTCCGGCGCGGCCAGCATGCGATCGCCCTCGATCTCGCCGCCTGTGGCTTTCTCAGCTCGGCCGGCATCCGCGTGCTCTTCGAGATCCATCGGCGAGCGCAGGGCCTGGGAGGCCACTGTCTGATCCGGGCCGCCAGCGAGCCGATCCGCAGGGTGCTCGATCTCACGCGGCTCGCGCCGATCCTGATGGAGTCGGCGGCGGGCCGCGCGGCCCCACGGACCGCCGCCACCGCGGTCGATGTGCTGTGCGGCGCGGTGCGGTTCATCGGCCTCGAGCGGCCGGGGGCAGCGCCGCTTCGCGGCCGGCTCATCGGCTCGGCCCCCGCCGCCTTCACGGGCGATCTTTCCGCCGCCGAGCGGGTGCCGCTGCCGCGGCATGCGTTCGCTCTCGGCCTCGGCGCGGTGGCGGATGCCGGCCCGCCCGCCGACCGGGCCGGCGAGATGCTCGCGGCCTGTGGCATCGCCTTCCACCGCCGGCCGCAGCCCTTTGCAGCCGTCGACTATTTGGCCGCAGCCGGCGATCTCGTGCCGGAGCTCGACGTCGTCGCCGGGCTTGTCTGGGAGGGCGTGCCGACCGGCCACGCGGGCTTCGAGGCGGCGGACGATGCCGACGCGGTCGCGATCGACGACCTGGTGGCGGCGGTCTTCGAGCACGCCGCGAGCGACACCGTCGCCATCGTCGTCGCGGGGGAGGTGCACGGGCTCGTGGGCGCCGAACTCATCCGCCCGCTCGCCGCCGCCACGAGGACCGACCGGCCGGGCTCCCCGAGCCGCGAGACCGCCGCCCGCTGGCTGAGCTTTTCCCGCGAGCCGGTGCATGTCCGGCAAACGGCGGTCGTCGTGGGCGTGGCCACCCGCGGCTCGCCGACCGGCCCGCTCGCGGATTTCGTGCGGCCGCTGGGCTCCGGTGCGGCCTGTGGGCATCTGCATGCGACCGTGTTTCCCTTGCGGCCGTTGCGGCGCGGAGGCGGCGACCTGGCCACCACCGTGACCGACATCACCGCATCCGAGCCGCTCGCACTCATGCACCTCCTCGCCGACCCGGAGCCGGTGCTCGGCAGGGGCCGCTCGCAGTTCGTTCGCGGTCGGTGCTGGTTCGCGCCGCTGGCCCTCGCCGGAGCTGGCGGATGATCACGCTGCTCTCCACATGGACGTTCGGTCTCGCCCTGGCTCTCGTCGCGTTGGGCGTGTTCGTGAGCTACCGTTTGTTCTCCTTTCCCGACATCACGACCGACGGCTCGTTCACGCTTGGTGCCGTCGCCACGGCGGTGCTGCTCACGGCCGGCGTCGATCCACTCCTCGCCACGCTCGGCGGCATGGCCGCCGGCGGCCTCGCGGGCTGCGCGACAGCGGTCCTGCACGCCCAGTTCGGCATCGAGCGGCTGCTCGCCGGCATCCTCGTGACGACGGCGCTGGCGAGCGTGAACCTCGTCCTCCTCGGCCGCAGCAACGTGCCGCTCACCGGCGTGCGCACGCTGCTCGACCGGGCCGAGGCGGTGCTCGGCCCGCCCCTCGAGCGGGCGGGCCTCGCGCCGGCCGTCGCCGGCGAGACGGCCCGGCTCGTGCTCATGCTCCTCATCGTGGCGCTCGCGATAGCCACCCTCTGGATCTTCTTCCGCACGCAGCTCGGCACGGCGATGCGGGCGGGAGGCGACACGCCCACCATGGCCCGGGCCCTCGGCCGCGACACCGGGGGCATGACGCTCGCGGGCCTGGCGATCGCCAACTCGCTGACGGCGTTCTCCGGTGGGCTGGTCGCCCAGTATCAGGGCTTCGCCGACGTGCAGATGGGAATCGGCATGGTGGTCTGGGGCATGGCGAGCGTGTTTCTCGGCGCCGCGCTGGTGGGCCCCGTGCGGCTCGGCGGGGCGCTCGTGTCCACGGCCGCGGGCAGCGTCACCTTTCGACTGCTCGTCGCGGCGGCCCTCCGCGCCGGGCTCGATCCCGACTGGCTCAAGGCGGCCACCGCTGCGGTCGTGCTCGCGGCCCTCGTCGCCCCGCGGTTCCTCTCCCGAGGCAGCCATGCTCGAGCTCACTGACGCGGTGGTGTCGTTCGTCTCGCCCGGCGGGCCCACGGTCCGGGCCGTGGACGGCGTCTCGCTCACGCTGCCGGCGGGGGCGTTCGTCGTCGTGATCGGCACGAACGGGTCGGGCAAGAGCACGCTCCTCGGAGCGATCGCCGGCACCGTGCGGCTCGACGCCGGCTCGATCAGCGTCGCGGGGCACGACGTCACGCGGTGGCGAGAGCACGAGCGGGCGCGGCTCGTGGGCCGCGTCTTTCAGGATCCGCGGGCGGGCACGGCGTCGAGCCTGTCGGTGCTGGAGAACATCGCCGTGGCCGCCTGCCGCGGCCGCTGCGCCGGGCTGCGTTGGGCGACGGGACCGCAGCTGCGGGACGAGGCGGCCCGGCGGCTGGCGGCCATCGTGCCGGGGCTCGAGACGCGGCTCGATCAGCCGATCGGCTCGCTCTCCGGCGGCCAGCGGCAGATCGTCACGCTCGTGATGGCCACCTGGCAGCGGCCCGAGCTGCTGCTCCTCGACGAGCATACCGCCGCCCTCGATCCCGCGGCCGCCGACCGCGTGATCCAGGCCACCGCCCGGATCATCCGCGAGCAGCGGCTCACCGCGCTGATGGTCACGCACTCGCTCGCCCAGGCCGCCGCGCTCGGTGACCGGCTGATCCTGGTCCACCGCGGGCGGATCGCCCTCGACGTGGAGGGGGGAGCGAAGCGCCGGCTGACGGCCGACGACCTGGCCGGGCGGTTCGACGCCCTGCGCCGCGGCGACCAGCTGGACGATGCCGCGGCCCGCACGCTGGCGGAGGCCTATGTATGACCGCTGTCGCCCCGGCCCCGGCGCCGGTCGTCCTCCTCCGGCGGTCGCTCCCCACGCTCCTGCTGCTCGGCGGCGCCTCGGCGCTGCTGCTCGCGACCGATCGGGCCGGCGCGAGCAGGGCGGTCCCCGCCGTGGCCGTGCTCCAGCAGGTGAGCACGTCGCTGCTCGACGACGCCGTGACGGGCATGATCGCGGGGCTCGCCGAACGCGGGTACGTCGCGGGCTCCACGGTCACGATCCGGCGCTACAACGCCGAAGGGGACCTCGCCCAGGCCAACGCCATCGCCCGGGAAATCGCCGGCGGACCGTTTGATCTCGCGCTCACGTCGAGCACGCCGTCGCTCCAGGCCCTCGCCACCGCCAACGACCGCGGCCGGATCCTCCATGTCTTCTCCGCCGTCGCCGACCCCTTTTCGGCGGGCGTGGGACTCGACCGCAGCGATCCGCTCGTGCATCCGCGGCATCTCGTCGGCTACGGCAGCCTGGCGCCGGTCGATGCCACGTTCCGCATCGCGCGGGCGATCAACCCGCGGCTGGCGCGGGTGGGCGTCGCCCACAATCCGGCCGAGAGCAATTCGCGGCGGTTCATGGAGCTGGCCCGGGCCAGCTGCAGGGCCCGCGGCATCGAGCTGCTCGAAGCCGCCGTCGAAAACTCCTCGGGCGTGGTCGAGGCGATCCAGGCGATGCTGTCGCGCGGCGCGGAGGCGGTCTTCGTGCCGGGGGACACGACCGTGTCGAGCGTCATCGACTCGGTGATCGCGGCGGCGGCGAAGGGGGGCGTGCCGGTCTTCACCGTGGTGCCCGGCAGGCCCGACCGCGGCACGCTGTTCGACGTCGGGTTCGACTTCCGCGAGGTCGGCCTACTGGCCGGCCGGCTGGCGGGCGACCTGCTTCGCGGCACCGATCCGGCGACCGTCCCGATCGGCGAGACCGTCCGCGAGATTCCCCCGCGGCTCACGATCAACCTCACCGCGCCGAGCTACGATCGGGGCCGGTGGCGGGTGCCCGCGGAGTTCCTCCGGCAGGCACAGGTCGTGATCGACGCCGACGGCCGCCGCGACCAGCCCGAGGCGATCCTTGCCGGACCGTTCACCGAAGCCGAGACGGCTGCCTCCCGCGCGGCCCGTTGAGCCTACGGCCGGTTCACCGAAACCGGGCTGCTGATTCCGGCGGTTCGGGAATGGGTTTCCGTTGGGTCGGGCTTGGCGGTCCCGTGTCCTTGAAGCCCGAGGCGTGAGCCGAGGGAATGGGGAGCGGTTTCCGGTGGAGCGTCGCGCGTTCCCTCAGCTTGCTTTCTGATGGTGCGCGTTCTCTAGTCCGATGGCCTCATGCCATGAAAAGGCGGCTGCGGTCTTCTGGAGCGGCGGGCCCCGACCGTCGAATGAGGGCCTGTGGCTCCACAACCCGCATTCGCAAGCCTGGAGGCTTGCACCCCATAGCGGCTGCCACCGGCCACCATGGTGCGACACCGTCCTCAACAGCAAGCGCCGCCGTCCACGCCGCACTTGTCCGGAGCGAGACAGGCCGTGTGCTTCGCGCCGAGATAGAACAAGAGGCC
>Ga0315901_10008149_pt1 | contig 12224 bp, 16 predicted proteins | sample LakEriMetagenome_10_FD_203761 | JGI IMG/M metagenome (GOLD analysis project Ga0315901, IMG submission 203761) | Freshwater fungal communities from buoy surface, Lake Erie, Ohio, United States - Buoy 2 MA116 | ecosystem: Environmental > Aquatic > Freshwater > Lake | place: USA: Lake Erie, Ohio...
CCTGACAGTGGCGAGTCGGAAAACTCGATCGCGATCGAAACTTTGACCCCTGACAGTGGCGAGTCGGAAAACTCGATCGAAACCTTATCCTCGGATAAGTCAGAAGACTCGATCGATATCCAATCGCTGACAACTGATCAACTGATAACCCTTTTTGAGTCGATAACTAGAGAGTTAATTAATCGCGGGGAGTCACTCCCTAACTCTCACCCTAACTCTCACCCTAACTCTCACCCTAACTCTCACCCTAACTCTCACCCTAACTCACTCCCTAACTCACTCCCTAACTCTCACCCTAACTCACTCCCTAACTCACTCCCTAACTCACTCCCTAACTCTCACCCTAACTCTCACCCTAACTCACTCCCTAACTCTCACCCTAACTCTCACCCTAACTCGCTCCCTAACTCACTCCCTAACTCGCTCCCTAACTCTCACCCTAACTATGGCTATGAAGAAATCAAAACTATCAAGGGGAGACAGTACCGCTATTGGAGATGGTTAGAAAACGGAAAACTGCGATCGAAATATCTTGGACCGTACAGTATTGACAAGAAATCTTGCTAAAATAGTGGACGCTGCGACTTAGGTTAAGTGGCAATAGTTGACTTTTTGCCAGCAGGTGCAATTCCGGCTCGCAGCTTTAACATTAGATATAGCGTAGTGACACAACTTCGCTGACACTAGACATGGCGCAGTGAAACAGCAAAAACATAACACAGATGATGATTAAATCTAGTATTGAAGTTGGCTGGTTTCCTGGAATGCTCCCCCGACATCACTCGTGGCCCGATATATCGTTAGATATTAAAGCTTGTTATTGGTTTTTCGATAAGCCTATGTCAGAGAACGATGCCGGTGAGTTGAGGGACTATCTTAGAGACCTTTCCCCAGCTTTTGCCGATCATTTTTTTGAATATCACGGGGAAAACAAGCTATGGATTTAGTTAAGGAAAAATCCCCTCTAGTGCGTTCTTAGTCCGGTCGGGATCGGTCTCGATGTATCGCTGCAAGTTAGCGATCGAAGCGTGACCGCTCACGGCTTGAATGGTTCTTAAGTCGGTTCCGCGCCTGGCCAACTCGGTAATGCAAGACCGGCGGCCGCAGTGAGTGACAATTTTTTTATCGTCAAGTCCGACTTTTTCCGCTGATTTTTTCAGGTAAACAAGCGCCGCTTCATAACTTAATCTTCCATCGATGCCGGGGAAAAGGTAATCCTCTGGGTTGGTTGAGGGGGCGTAATCTTTTAGCCTTGTGCGTAATTCCGAGCAAATAGGGACAGTGTGATTTTTGTCTTTACCTTTTCGGGTTTCTTGCCTAAAAACGACTTCATCTAGGGGAATTTTCCTGATTGCGTCCTTGTAAACGTCTTTTATGCGTAGCTCTAAGGCTTCATTGATGCGCGCCGCGGTGAATCTGAGAATAGACCATAGTAGCCGGTGTTTTTGGTTAGCTACTGATTCTAATTTCTTCCAGTCGGGTTCTGACAAAACAGAAGCTTGTCCGATAGTTCTCATAGTATTGACTACAGAATTTATTAATAATGAAGTTATTTACTGTACCAACTATCTTTAAAACAAAAGTTAGTATCTACAGAATACAGTCTATGGCTAGGTTTTGACAATATTGGTTAAGTACATAAAATATCTATTTTATGCACTTGCTTTAAGAAGTTTTTCTTTTTAAATTAAAGAAAAACTTCTTAATTGAGACAATGACGACAATAGTTCGCAACGATGACATTCCCCAAAACATTAACACCCTTGAGCGTTTAGTGGTTCACACTCTCTCAGCTTTAAAAGCAACAATCGGAAATGCAACCTTTAACCTTGACGGCACCAATGAAGGAGGACGCACGCCCTTCATCACGACTAATCAAGGAGAGGCATCGGGAGACGGTGTGCTATATTTTCAAGCTTTTGTTTATGTTCCCCTTGACACGCTAATTAGAAACAACGGATCAAATCAGAGGCCATGGATGTATGCGAAAGAAATCTCTAATAATGCGTATCCTGAAGGCTATCGCTTGACGTAATGAGCAATATTAGACCACAACCGCCAAAAAACACACCACCGAGTTCTCCTGGTTTGCCTGGTGGACTGAGGCCGCCAAGTCAAAACTCGTTGAACTCGTGGAGTGGTCCTGCCTGGACAAATCCAAGTAATCCGGTTCAAATTAAACCGCCGCCGACTTATCCCATGTCAAAACTTCCCCCTAAACTTCCCCCACCTCCCAAAGGTCCGGGGCTGGGACTTTTTGCCAAATTAAAACCAAGCCTTCCAGGTCTGCTTTTTTTTGGCGGTTTGTTGTTTCTTGACTGGTGGCTAAATCAGCCGCCGCCTCCGGGTAGCACCCTCCCCCCCCCGCCACCTTCTTTTGAAACAAATCTTCCGGTAGGACAAGAATATAAAGTATGGTACGAAGCGGAATCTTTTTCCGGTGGCACTTTTCACACAGGTTTTTTTATCACTAGCGGTCCATTTTCGAGTATTTCCGAGGAGGAGGTGATACCGGGTAAAGTTTGGCAGTATTTCGTTACTATAACGATAAAAACCCCTCAACAAGTTTTTGGTACAACAAGATTTGATCTTAATGCGGGGAATTCTGCTTTGTGGGCTACAGAAATTCCTCTAAGTAGTATTACAAACCCATCTGGTGTTATAAATATCAAGCGAAATTCCATAAAAATTGTAAAAATTGACAATTTAACAACTAATCAGCCGGTTCCCCCTAACCCAATCGTTAACAACAACCCCGCGCCTCCCTACGCGCTTGCGCCAACACCCCAAAACGGACCGCCCTTAACTTCCCCTTTACCGCAAAATCCAACCCCTACCAATCCAGTTCCTCTGGTGAACCCGCCCGGAACAACTCCCTCTTTTACTCCTTTTCCAGGACAAAAGGGAAATAAAAATGATCAAAAAAACGATCCGCCTGACGAAAAAGAAACCCCGCCGTGGTTTGTCCCTTTTCCCTATCCCTACTCTCCATTTAAAGAACCGTTTAATTTCAACCCTGATCCTAGTTCTACCACTACGGGTCCCTACGTCGTCAATGATCCGGTTCTTGATTTGGGATTAAACCCACCTCCGATTCCAATCACTCAACCTACCCCCACCACGCCTACCACTAATCCTACCAGCCCGAGCAATCCTTCCAACAAAATCCCTACCACCACCCCGACCACTTCACCCCCTGATCCAAACAAGGATAAAAATCCTGTCCCATTCTTTCCGCCTTTTCCGATTATCAATCCGAAAGACCCAAAAATAGAACAACCCCCTAACAATCCCCCGCCTGTCAATCAAACACCTCCGGGTAATAATTGCTGCGTTCCCACACCAGTGGATCAAAAATTAGATAGTGCCAATAACAAGCTAGACGCTTTAACCCCAACCTTGCAAGCGGTTGATTTTTCTGTATTAAAGGCAATAAACGACAAATTAGGACCACAAATTAACGGGGGATTATCTGGGTACTTGCAGGATAGATTCACTAAATTGTGGAACTCTAGAGTGATAGACCGCGCTCTTAATTTAATGGCCGTAGGAGCTTCTCTCCATAATGCGATTATGCTCTCAAGAGATTTAGGAACAACTTTGATCGAAACTACTGGTAACGTTTTGGCGGCAGTAGGTATTAAAAACGCTGATGGTGAGGCTTTTGACTTTAGCACTATAATCGGGGAAACTGTGGAGAATTTTGTTAAGTCAGCAGTAGGCTCGGAAAACTATACAAAGCTTAAGCAAACTTGGGTGAAAGCCAACAGAATTCTTACAGCCGGAGCGAACCTAATCGACTCGGTTCGTTCAATGCAAAACACTATTATTGAGGCCCAGGAAGTGGTGGGGGGATGGGTTGCTAAAATTGGCAACGGATTAAGTCAGGATGGTATAGTTAACGACGATACTATTGACTGGATGCCAGAAAAGCCAAACTTTAAAAATCCCTTTTTACGAGCGCAGGAAACTATAGAGAATTTAACCGAAGCGACTGAAAGTGTTAACCAGTTGGCTGCTGCTGTTATTGAGACTCAAGAGTTAACCAAACAAATAAATGACAATTACAAGGCCTTTACGGATGAAATAAATATTAAAAGTGATGAGAAGAAAACAAAAGAAAAGGACAAAAAAGAAGAGTCGGAGTCATCTGAAATTAACAAATCTGATTTAAAAGAAGGAGCGCCTAACGATGCCGATTAGTGCCGAGTGGCAATTTTTAAAAAGCTTTCTGAGAAAGACTTATAACCGAGAAGTTAACGAATATTTTCGCGACCTTGACCCCGATCAGATTCCCGAAAACATTAACGGTCGCAATTCGGCTAAACGCTCCTGTTTGCTTATGTCTAGCGACTCTCAGAATATGTGCTTGATGAAGCAGATAAATTTTTATTTTAATTTTCATAAAGCGCATCTAAAGCCTGATGTTTATGGTACTCCTGTAGATTCTTTTCAAGAGGAGGTAACTTTTCGCCCAATCATTCAATTGTTTTTTAGGCAAGATGACGCAGCTGTACCAGATGACTATCAACCGATTCGCGCTCAAATTAGTTTTAGATTGATGAATGAAACTAGCCAAACTATCACTAAAACAAATTTAATCGAAATTGCCAATAAAATAAAAACAGAGTTTGCCACAGGTAGCGGTTTTGTTTGGTCAAAAGGGAAAATAAAACGAGTGTGTAAAGACTCAGAAAACGGATTAAATTTAAATATTCTTTGCATTAACGAGCAGGATGGCACGGAGATAATTAAGAAAATTTATAATGTCCTGGGCAAAACCTACAATGAGGACAAATGCACTACGGTCAACCCCGAACGAAACAGCGTCAACACACCGGGCAATCAAACGATCCTGAATACTACCGTCAAAAAGAAACGATGGCGTCCAACGGCTAACGTCCGTTTTACGCACGCCGTAGCACTTATTCACGGACTTTCCAAGTCAATTGTACTGGTCGATCGCACCGGGCGCTACCTAGATGTACTCACGGAATCTGACTAAACCTGGTCAATTGCATCGTCTGTTAATCAACGCATATATGCGTTGATGGTGATTGCAGTTACAGGGAAAATAGGCGAAAGTGTGACTAGACAAAGATTACGGGTAATTTCTGATTAATGGCTATTTTAGTTCCTCACACCTTCACAGAAGGATCAATTAGATATCTTCTTGATTTGCCGGATGTGTACGACTCGGATAACAGTACGATAGCTTCTGCTGTCGGACTCACAAGACAAAACCCCTCAACTTTCGAGGCAGATGATGACGATGTTTGGATGCCTGTCTCAGAAGGGCTAAAAGCAGGCAAACTAATCCGGGTGCGGCTTTCCTATCGAGCCACAGTCAGCGGAAGGACTGTGACTAAAAGCGCGCGCATTATTTGCCCGACAAGTAAGGTAGATACTGCATTTTCGTCGTTAAAAGGCAAAAACTACAAAGGAAACAATATTACCGGTGCGGGAATTCCTCGTCGCCGTCGCCTAACCTAATTTAACTATTTTAAGGAAAAAACACAATGGCTACAGGATTCGGTCGCTTTAAAATTACCGTTGGGGAGCTAACAGGAACACCCTCAAGCATGAGCTTTTATTTTTTAGCTCCCAAGGAAAGCTACGAGGGATTACAGGAATCAGAAACCGGAGTTTCAAAAGTGACGAACTCGAGCTCCGCAGACACCACCGACGAAACGGCTCCGGTTTGTACAGTAGAGGCACTACTGCGGTCTGGCTATGGGGTGAGAAAAACAATTGTTTATACAACGGGGGCAGGTACTACTTTAAGGAGAAAATATGCCCGCATGATTGTGGCTAAAAACAAAGCCGCTGATTTTGCGCCTAGCGGCAGCTTTAAAGGCGGCACGATTAAGGGCGTGGTCAATCCGACTAAAGCTGTTTTCTCATAATGATTAACTAATCTCAACAATCAAGATGATTATTTGTTGATTCCCTTAAATTCTTTAACGTTTTCTTTATGAAAACGACCTAAACTCTCATGATTTTTATTTTGATAGCGCTTGTTTTTCCTTTGTTTTGCACAGAATGTCTCCTAAGAACAAGATTGCTTTAGTTTTTATCTCAACGGGTTTAATTAGTGCGATTGCATTAAGTTTAGTTCTCCCAGAGGAAAAGTTAATTTTGGCTTTGTCTTCTCCTAGCGCTTTAATTGGTGCGGGTTTAGCCCAATGGTCATCAAACAAAGAGGACGAGTAACTAATGGCTTCTACTAAAATTAACTGGAATAATCGTCAGTCTAAGATCAGCAGATATTTTAGCGTCAGCGAAGTAACTCAGAATGATTCGCGGCGAAGTCCCCCGGGCGGTAGCGATATAGAGCGCGAGATTTTACGACTTGCGATCGAACTCGATAAAATCCGTGAGGAGTGGGGTTCTCCGGTGTTAGTTACCTCTTGGTATCGCCCGTCCGTGGTTAATCGCGCCGTGGGTGGGTCTTCCAATTCTCAGCATCTTTACGGCCGGGCGGTCGATATTCGCCCAGCTAATCCCGGTTCTTTAGCTAAGTTTCAAGCGTGGCTTGATCAACATTGGTATGGAGCGCTCGGGTACGGGGCGCGCCGGGGTTTTGTTCACCTTGACACTCGCAACGGGAAGGGATGGAAAACCGGAGGGCAAAAAGGGCCAAGATGGAATTATTAGGGTCGTTGTCAGCCCCAAAAAATCGATCGCCATTGGAGCGATTGTTTTTTTGTTTGGGGTATCACTTTACTAAATTCTTCGTTAAAAGTTGATAGAGAAGCCTCGTTTCATAAAATAGCAAGCGACATAGCCCATCCTTACCCAATGCCTTAAAACTGGGTAACTCTTCCCTTTTCTCGATTCTTTGACCATTTTCGAGGTCGCAATAGATATGAATGCGGGGATTGAACCAAGAATGCTTAAGTTTACCAACAATCTGGGTTTTAGCGGGTTTATTCGGGCAAATAGTCACCAGTGCGTGAGCGTACAAGTGAGAGCGCATTAAGTCGGAACCTTTCCAGGACTTTTTCACCTTGTCCTGTTTTGCTGAGGTATCACCAGAAATCTGATAGGAATATCCTAAGCCTAGATAAGCCTGAAACTTTCTCAGGCTAATATCGTGATTCCCTCTAAAGTAGCGTTTACCTTTGACTAAAAATCTTTCGATAGGATAGCAGTGTAAAAGCAGTAAACTTTGAGTAACAGTACCGAAAAGAAATTGGTCAAATACTTGGCAATAAAGCTTAAATTGTTCCAGTTCTAGAATCTCGCTTAACTGTTGTTCTTTGCCTGCAATTCTATCCTGATAGGCGACAATATCCTTAGCTAATAGCTGGCTAAACTCACTAATTCCAGTTCCAACCGTGTTTTTAATGCGCGAGTTATTTCTTAATCCAGCGATATGCCCTAATGTAGGATTAAACCCATTAACTCCAATATAATCAAAGTCTTTTTGGGCGATTTCTGGGTATTCACAACATAATCGCTGTCTAAGCTGATTAATCAAAGAGTTTTTGTTTTTGTCAATTTGTTCCCTCTCGTGAAAAGTGCGACGTAATAAATCAATCGAGTCATAATCATAATTGTTTAAAATCGGGGGATTGCCCAACTCATCGAGTCCCGATTTATCGAAATAGGTTAAGGCAATGGTTAGAGCGTCTAGATAGTCGTCTTTGTTTTTAGTTTTAAAATAGTGCTGACGATTTATCTTAGTTTGCTGATGAGATATCCAGTAGATATCTAATCCTAACTTTTTAGCACAATTAACCCAGAAGCTTGCATACCAGTAACCAGTAGGCTCTAAAATAATAGCGTCAACAGCTAAAGATTTAATAATCTCGATCGCTTCAGCGTTGCATTCTAGCTTATAGGCTATCTCATTAAGCTTAATATTTCCTTTCATTCGCTGGTATCCTTTAATCGGTTCCCCAATATTTTTCGAGTATTGCAGGGGGGAAACCGTCGGAAATTCGCACAATAAAACCACGATAGCCCAATTACGACTAACGTCTATCCCTAGTATTTTCATCGGTCCTAGTCCTTTTTTCTGGATAAAATGCAGAACCGCGCTAAATAGGTTTGACTAGATCGCCAACTTGAGGATTTTCAAACGGTAGCCTTTTTCCTAATTTATCAATCATTTTGTCTGATTCTATAATAGATATTTTATCTTGAACAAAAATAACTCTTCCTGTACCTTTTACTAACTCAAGATACCCCAAAGATTCACCAGTGTTCGGGTCTAATATTTCTTCATCATCGATATAATAAACCATCATTCTTTGACCTTGTCGAATTACGTTGTGTTTGCCTCTATTTATTGCTAATTTATAGTGGTCAATAACTTTAACGACAGTGGCAGGAAAAGTACCTTTTGGCGATAAAAGGGGAGCTTCTGTGACGTTTTGCATTTATACCTCATGGTTGATTGTATCTTAATAGCACTCAAACTAGCTCTAGTTTGTTGAGTAACTTTTAGATCATTTACGAAGGGAGTCAATTAAATTTAAAAAGAAAATAGCCTTACGATACTCCCGTAGGGCTTTTTAGCCCTATTTCACTTTAAAAGGCACAATTCTTAAAAGTCCTCGAAGCCTTACGATCGGTGTACAAGCTAACGCTTGAAATCTGTTCAAAAGGCACTCTCGGACTAGGATTAGGTTTGGACCCTAACCCCATCCCCTCGACCGTGGCCGATAGGGTGCGATTAGGTTAAAACTCACTTTCTTCTAGACGAATTCCCGTAGGGGGGAAAAAGTCGTCGTCTTCATCATCATCTTTTAGATCGCTATGTTCAACTTCTGAACGTTTCCAGTCATAATCAATCTCCTCACTTTGCATTACTTCTTCTCGACTGGGAACATCCTCGTGATTGTAGCGTTTGTCATTGTCTTTGAATTCTTCATCCCAGTTTAAGGTTTCATTCCAGAGAATCTGACTAAGAGGAATCACATCGTCTCCGTCAATTAAGAAATTAACCTCGTTTAACATTTTTAGGATTAATTTATCATTTTCTAGTTTAGCAAAAGAAATGTGATCTAAGTTGATCCAGTATTTCCCGTTTGAATCCTTACCGTGATAAAACTTAACCATTGGATACCTCAACACTATCAAAAATAAGACAATTTTTCTTTGATTGTACTTTTTCTCGGTGACTGATAATACGAATATGCTGACTAGCCTTAATCAAATAGGCCAAAGCTATCGTACAATCAGGATGATTACTATGATTAAGCTCAACTAAGTCGATCAATTCGTTTAAAGTTGAATCAATTCCATAATCTAGAATAATCTCCTTGAGGAAGACAGAATTAGTCTTCTGCTCTAATTGTGATAAAGTCTTCATACTCTTTTTTCTTGCAGGATTCTCTTTCTCGTTGAAGTTTTGCCCTAATACAATTAATCTCTTCTGAGGTGTTTTTTATCATTCTTTTTGAAAAAGAAATTTCCTCAAAAAGCTTTTTTTCGACGCTTGGATTAATTGACGATAAAGCCGTAGATGCCAACAATTCAGCATGATTCAACTGTTGAGCGGCAAAAGCTAAACAGGCGTTGACTGTAAAAAGATAGTACGAGAGAAAATTATAAAATTCTACTCGCACGATAACCGGTCTTTTTCTTTGCATAGATTTATTGGGGGTTGCGTGTTATGATCAAAAAGGAATTGCCCCCAAAATTCCATCCTTTAACTCCCAGTTACGAGTCGGGTCTTTTTTCACATAATAGCCGTCAGGGTTTATGCTGAAATTCTCTCGATATCGTTTGGTATAGCGGGGGATTATCTCGCCGGTTTCGGTACGGTGATGACTACTCTCGTAGTCGTCACTAGAAATCAGTGGAATGTTTGAGACTGGTTCTATTAGATAAGAATTAACCCCTACTTTAACCCTGACTCGTCCGTACTTCTCTAGTTCTTGATTGCTGATCTTTGTGTCTCCGAAGACGTTGAGAAGTTGGCACTCAGAGAATTGGGAGTCAATGTCATCATCCTCGTCCGGCGGAATAGTGTCACGGCTGGGGTCATCATCATCGGGGAGTAGTGACTCGATCAGTTCCTCTAGCAACTTGGATGGAGACAGCCCAGACTCGGCGGCCTTTAACCGGAGTCGTTCCCACAATTCGATAGGGATGTTAACCTTTTTGGAGTTGGGGAGTTTCTGAAATGGATCGTCAAGGTGAGCCTTAACCTTATCGAGGGTTAACTCGTGGTCAGCGTATCGATCGCAAACATCACGCCAAGCTTCTAAAAGGTCTGTCTCTCCAAATTTGGAGAGTTCGATCGCGATCGAAGCATTCAAAGGCAATCGATCGCAACCGGCAGAAATTAGCTGACTCATTACCCGTGCGGCGCGAATCCAATTATTGACAGCACTGGAAGTCTTGCCGATGGCATTCTCGCAAAATTGCTTAAAAGAGGTATATCTTTTTCGCCATGCCTTGCATAACTTGATTTTCCAAGAAATCAAGCCGATTTCATACCAAGAGGCTAGATTTTGCTTGATTCCTAGCACTAAATTGGGCAACTCGTCCATCAATTCCCCTAGTCCGTAGGACTCCTCGATACTGATGGCTAGGTCATAGAGTGAGCGGCCTAGGTCGCTTTCTGGAGTGTCAGAACCGAATAACGGCTCAAAGGGGTTAAGGCAGTGACCGGGTTTAACTGGCCAGTCTTCTTGTATTCGATCGCTAACAACGATGGTATTCATTGGGAAAAAAGGGGGGGAGTCCCCCCAGGTAGGTTCTATGAACTTCAATTGCATCATCCATTCGAGAGAGACTGTCCTTGTTCCATAGGCAGAAGTTAATTTTCCTTCGCAATGTCAGACTTGTTACAGCCCAATCCCCTAACTATGCAGTCGCTCAAATTGCATCTAGTGGGTAGGGATGCTGTCTAAAACTACTATAGTAGTAATTCTCCTGGAAGTCAACTACTATAGTAGTGACTTTTGTTATAATGGATGAAACACAATCACAAAAACTGAAATTGAAAGACCTGCTCGCTCAAGCTGATATTACACAAAGAGAATTAGCAAGACGGATGAAAGTCTCCTATTCTTTAGTGGGATTTTACATGGCAGGCAAAAAAATGCCCGCTTTTGACAAAGCGGTGTCTATGTCTAAAGAGTTAAACGTAAGTTTAAAGATTCTCGCTGAGTCAATGGGCATTGACACCACCGGCATCCCGGACGATTCCCCTAACTAATAAAACACCCCAACGAAAAGGCTAATCGTTGGGGAAAGTGACAAAAAATTTTTCATGTACTGCTATGATGACCCTCGCTGTAAACGATCGCATCTCCTATAAGGGAGAGAAGGCCACGGTTAAACAAGTCTGGAAAAAGAAAGTCAAGGTTATTCTCTCAGACTTAAGGGAGATGACAGTCGCGATCGAAGATGTTAAATCGTGGACTGAGACGGTAGAGGGACAACTACCATTAATCGATCTTTCTCAGTATCAACTACCAGAACGTCCGCTCAGTCAATGGGACTTAGAGAATGAAGACGCGATCGGACCGGCGCGGGATAACTCGGAAGACTCGATCGCGATCGGACCAGAGAGGGATAAGTCAGAAGACTCGATCGCGATCGAGTCTTTGACCCCTGACAGTGACGAGTCCGAAAACTCGATCGCGATCGAAACTTTGACCCCTGACAGTGGCGAGTCGGAAAACTCGATCGCGATCGAAACTTTGACCCCTGACAGTGGCGAGTCGGAAAACTCGATCGAAACCTTACCCCCGGATAAGTCAGAAGACTCGATCGATATCCAATCGCTGACAACTGATCAACTGATAACCCTTTTTGAGTCGATAACTAGAGAGTTAATTAATCGCGGGGAGTCACTCCCTAACTCTCACCCTAACTCTCACCCTAACTCTCACCCTAACTCACTCCCTAACTCTCACCCTAACTCACTCCCTAACTTTCACCCTAACTCTCACCCTAACTCACTCCCTAACTCTCACCCTAACTCTCACCCTAACTCACTCCCTAACTCTCACCCTAACTCTCACCCTAACTCTCACCCTAACTCTCACCCTAACTCTCACCCTAACTCACTCCCTAACTTTCACCCTAACTCTCACCCTAACTCTCACCCTAACTCACTCCCTAACTCTCACCCTAACTCTCACCCTAACTATGGCTATGAAGAAATCAAAACTATCAAGGGGAGACAGTACCGCTATTGGAGATGGTTAGAAAACGGAAAACTGCGATCGAAATATCTTGGACCGTACAGTATTGAC
>Ga0315901_10008150_pt1 | contig 12223 bp, 4 predicted proteins | sample LakEriMetagenome_10_FD_203761 | JGI IMG/M metagenome (GOLD analysis project Ga0315901, IMG submission 203761) | Freshwater fungal communities from buoy surface, Lake Erie, Ohio, United States - Buoy 2 MA116 | ecosystem: Environmental > Aquatic > Freshwater > Lake | place: USA: Lake Erie, Ohio...
CCTACAGCCCCACTTTCTTAACGACGGATGCTGGCAGCCTCAAGGAAGCGCTCTCCGGTAACGTGGCGGCGGCCACCGTCACTGTGGACACCACCGGCGTGACCTCCGGTGCCAACCTCGCCTTGGGAGCGAACAAACTCACGCTCACCACCACCGGCGGCATGTTTTTCAGCGGCGCCAATCCCTATACCATCAGCGGCACGACCAATGGCATCACCAGCAGCGCCACCGGCACGATCATCCTGTACAACTTGATCACCAGTCCCTCAGGCCTGACCATCAGCGCGCCAATCACCGACACCGCCGCCACCGCCGTGACATTCATCGGCACCGGCACCACCCGCTTGTCCTCGACTGCAAGTAACTACACCGGCCTCACCACGGTCACCGGCGGCATCCTTGAAGTCACTGCCAACAGTGCCTTGGGCACCAACGCCGCAGGCACCAGCGTCACGGCTGGCGCGACGCTGAGACTGACCGGCGTGACTTACAGCACGACCGAGGCGCTCACCATCAATGGCACAGGAGTGGGCGGCACCGCCGGGGCACTGGCGAACAGCGGGACGAGCACCTTTGCCGGCCCGATCACGGTACTCACCAGCGCGACCATCAACGCCGGCTTCGGCACCCTGAATCTCAGAGGCGGTCTGGTGAAGAACGGCACCACGCTCACCCTCACCGGCGGCGGCACGTTCAATATCTCAATCGTGGGCATCAGCGGGACCTCGGCCTCTTCCGCCCTCGTCGTGGATGGCACGACCGTCACGGAGACCGTGGCCAATACCTATGTCGGCGCGACCACCATCAGCAACGGCGGCACCCTCAATGCCAATACCGCCGGAGCGCTCCCCACCGGAACGCGCAGTGCGGTGAGCTTCACCGGCACAGGGACTTCGACCCTGTCCCTCACGCCCCTCGGTGCGAGCCAGGTCGTTGCCTCGCTGACCTCGGCCGGTGCCGCCACAGTGACGCTCGGCACGAACACGCTCACCGTCGGTGCAGCAAGCGGCACCACCACCTTCGCGGGAAGCATCGGCGGCTTGGGCGGCAACCTGATCAAGGACGGTGCCAGCACGCAGGTCCTCAGCGGCACAAACGACTACACCGGCACGACCACGGTCAACGGCGGCACGCTCCTGCTGGATTCTGAGGCCAGCGCCAGCGTCCTCAGTAACCTCTCTGCACTCACTCTAGGCGGCGGCACGCTGCAACTTCAGGGCAAGACCATCGGCGACACCGCCCAGACCCTGGCCAGCCTCAGCCTGACCGCCAGCACCGCGAGCAGCATCTCGTTGGTTCCCATTGCCGGCAACACCACCACGCTGATCATCAACAGCACCGCGATCACCACCGGCGCCGGAGCCGGCGTGAATTTCAATTACACCGCAGGCAGCACCATCGGCGACGCGCTCGAAGACAACTACGTCGCCTGGAATCCGACGCTCACTAACGGCATCATCGGCGGCACCTATACGGTCACCGACAAGGGCGGCACTGGCTTCGCCACGGTGTTCCTCGGTGTTGTCGTGCGGCTGGCTAATCCGGGCAGTGCCGGCCTGCCTCTTGGCACGGGATCGGGCACCACCAACTACTTTGTCAACTCAGCCTACAGCACTTCGAACCCAGCGCTCGCCGGCAGCCTCGTGGAGACGCTCTCCGGTAACGTGCTTGCGAACACCGTCACGGTGAGCACCACCGGCCTGGCCTCCGGTGCCAACCTTGCCTTGGGAACGAACAAACTCACGCTCACCATCGGCGGCGGCATGGTCTTCAGCGGCGCCAATCCCTATACCATCAGCGGCACGACCAATGGCATCACCAGCAGCGCCACCGGCACGATCACCCTGAACAACTACATCACCAGTCCCTCAGGCCTGAACATCAGCGCGCCGATCACCAACACCGGCACGACCGCCGTGACCTTCGCCGGCCCCGGCACCACCCGCTTGTCCTCGACTGCAAGTAACTACAGCGGCGTCACCACGGTCACCGGCGGCACGCTCGAAGTGGCCAGACTCGCCACCGGTTCCGCCGATAGCAGCATTGGCAACCCCAATAGCACTGCCGCGGATAGACTGTTGCTCGGCAACGGCACCACCCTCCGCTTCATCGGCGACGGCAGCGGCAATGACACCACCAACCGCAATTGGACGCTTAACGGAACTTCGAACGGCGACAGCGCAACCCTCGATGCCTCGGGTGCCGGCACCGAGACGGTGACCTTCTCAAACACCGCCAGCCCGGCCTACGGCACCAACAACCAGACCCGCACGATCAACCTCGCTGGCACCAACACCGGCGCCAACACCCTGGCGGCCAATATCCTCAACAACGGCACTGGCGCGGTGAGCCTGACTAAGTTCAGTGCCGGAACTTGGGTCCTCACCGGTAATAGTGTCTATACCGGCGCGACCACGGTCAACGGCGGCACGCTCTTGCTGGACTATGGCACCAACACCAGCGTCCTCAGCAGCAGCTCTGCGCTCACTCTAGGCGGTGGCACGCTGCAACTTAAGGGCAGAATCGGCGCTTTCACCACCGCCCAGACCCTGGCCAGCCTCAGCCTGACGGAAGGCACCGGGAGCAGCATCTCGCTGGTTCCAAATGGCGGCACCAGCACCACGCTGACCATCACCAGCGACACGATAACCACCGGCGCCGGAGCCAGCGTGAATTTCAACCTTTCCGGAGGGACCACCAATGCCAGCACCGGCACACTTGGCAATACCATCGTCGCCTGGAATCCGACGCTCAGTTCCGGCATCATCGGCGGTGCCTATACGGTCACCGACAGCGGCGGCACTGGCTTCGCCACGGTGAGTGCCGGCAAGGTCGTGCGGCTAGCCGATCCGACCGGTGCCGGCCTGCCTCTGAACACGGGATCGGGCGCCAATAACTACTTTGTCAACTCAGCCTACAGCACTTTGGTCACAACGACCCCCGGCAGCCTCGTGGAAGCGCTCTCCGGTGACGTGGCCGCGAACACCGTCACGGTGGACACCACCGGCCTGCCCTCCGGTGCCAACCTCGACTTGGGAACGAACAGCCTCACGCTCACCACCGGCGGCGGCATGGTCTTCAGCGGCGCCAATCCCTATACCATCAGCGGCACGACCAACGGCATCACCAGCAGCGCCACCGGCACGATCACCCTGAATAACTTGATCGCCAGTCCCTCAGGCCTGACCATCATCGCGCCAATCACCGAGACCGCCGAGACCACCGCGACCGCCGTGACCTTCGCCGGCACCGGCACCACCCGCTTGTCCGCGACGACAAGTAACTACAGGGGCGTCACCACGGTCACGGGCGACACGCTCGAAGTGGCCAGAATCGACACCGGTAGCGCCAATAGCAGCATTGGCAACCCCGGTAACACCGCCGCGACCAATCTCTTGCTCGGCAATGGCACCACCCTCCGCTTCATCGGCGACGGCGGCGCCAACGACACCACCGACCGCAATTGGACGCTTAACGGAACCTCGAACGGCGACAGCGCTACCCTCGACGCCTCGGGTGCCGGCACCGAGACGGTGACCTTCTCAAACACGTCCTCCCCGGCCTACGGCACCAACAACCAGACCCGCACGATCAACCTCGCCGGCACCAACACCGGCACCAACACCCTGGCGGCCAGGATCGCCAACAACGGCACTGGCACGGTGAGCCTGACCAAATCCGGTGCCGGAACTTGGGTCCTCACCGGTATTAGCACCTACAGCGGCGTCACCACGGTCACCGGCGGCACGCTCGAAGTGGCCAGAATCGCCAACGGTTCCGCCAATAGCAGCATTGGCAACCCCATTAGCACTGCCGCGACCAACCTTTTGCTGGGCAATGGCGCCACCCTCCGCTTCATCGGCGACGGCGGCACCAACGACACCACCGACCGCAATTGGACGCTTAACGGAACTTCGAACGGCGACAGCGCAACCCTCGACGCCTCGGGTGCCGGCACCGAGAGGGTGACCTTCTCAAACACGTCCTCCCCGGCCTACGGCACCACCAACCAGACCCGCACGATCAACCTCGCCGGCACCAACACCAGCGCCAACACACTGGCGGCCAATATCCTCAACAACGGCACTGGCGCGGTGAGCCTGACCAAATCCGGTGCCGGAACTTGGGTCCTCACCGGTGCCAGCACCTACACCGGTAGCACCACCATCAGCAACGGCATCCTTGAAGTCACTCTCAACAACGCCTTGGGCACCAACGCCGCAGGCACCACCGTCACCGCAGGCGCGACGCTGAGATTGACAGGTGTCAACTACTCCACCACCGAGGCCTTGAGCATCAACGGCGCGGGCGCGGGCGGCGCGGGCGGCGGCGCGCTGGTGAGCAGCGGGACGAGCGCCTTTGCCGGCCAGATCACGGCAGCCACCGACGCCACTATCAACGCCGGGAGCGGCACTCTGGCCCTCAGCGGCGGCGTAGTGAAGGACGGCACGACGCTCACATTCAAGGGCGCCGGCGGCACGATCACTATCTCGGGCACTGGCATCAGCGGGGCCTCGGCATTCTCCGACCTCGTCGTGGATGGCACGACCGTCACGGAAACCGTGGCGAACACCTACAACGGCCCGACGACCATCACCAATGGCGGCATCCTCAACGCCAATACCGCCGGAGCGCTCCCCGCCGGAACGCGCAGTGCGGTAAGCTTCACCGGCTCCGGCGCACCGAACCTCAGGCTCGGCGCGAGTCAGGTGGCAGCCTCGCTGTCCTCCTCGACGACTACTCCGAATGCTGCGGTCGTGACGCTCGGATCGAACACGCTCACCGTCGGTGCAGCAAGCGGCAGCACCACCTTCGCCGGAAGCATCGGCGGAACTGGCAACCTGATCAAGGACGATGCCAGCACGCAAATCCTCAGCGGCACAAACGGCTACACCGGCACGACCACGGTGAGCGGCGGCAAGCTGGAGGTGACCGGCAGCCTGAGCGGGACGACGGGAGTCACTGTGAGCAACGGCGGCGCGCTGCTGCTAAACAACAACGCGAACGACATCATCAAGACCGGCGCGCCCCTGACGGTGAACGGCAGCACGGTGCAGATCGGCGGCGGGGTGTCCGGGAAGAACCAGACCTTCGGGAGCCTGACGCTGAGCGGCAACTCCACGCTGGACTTCGGCACTGCGGCCAATGGCAATGCATTGACGTTTGCGAGCGCCGGCACGTTCACCGGCACGCTCAAAGTCCTGAACTGGACCGCCGGCAGTTACCCGGCCGAGGGGCCCGACGGTGGCAGCATCGGGGATGAACGCGACCGTTGGCTGTTCAACGCGCCCAGTGGATATACTCCGTCTCAGCTCGCGACCATCGAGTTCTTCTCGGATGACGGTGGCATCAGCCTCGGATCCGCCCGGCAAATTTCGTTCGGCGGGACCAGTTACGAGATCGTCCCCGTGCCGGAGCCCGCGACGACCACGCTCATCGGCACCATCGCACTGTGCGCCCTCTTCGGCTACCGTGAGCGCCGCCGCTTCGCCGGCTTCGGCAAGCGCACGGCAGCTTTGCCAAACGAAGCCAATTGGGCGTCATTGAAACCGGGTTCAGCGCGACTCAGGCCAAAGGCCTGAAACAAGCCAGCCCAGCGGCAAGCGACGCAGGAGCGCAGCCCTGGGTTGCCGGGGGAAAAATGGCAAAGCCCCAACGGGGCGAGACAGATTCCTGAATCTGGTGCGCGTTGTCCCGCCCCGTTAGGGCTCGATCCGCATTATTCCCAACCCAGGGCTGCGCTCGTTCCCGCGTAAAAGGGCTTACAGCCCTCACGCGGCGCACTCGCGTAAATGGGCCTTACAGCCCTCACGCGGCGCACTCGCTTTCCCTAGGCTGGCATATCACCGGGCCTTTGGCCCTCGATGTAGAGTGTCTGTTGCGCCTCAGCGCCGAATTCTAACTCCACCAGTTTTCAACTGCGTTTGGTATTAGGATAACGTCAGACCGAGGGACTGACGCTACTTCGCTTTGGTTGGAGCAAATTCCCATGGAGACATCCGGGCCGGCGGGGGGCGGGAGTCACGGCGTCAGGCGCCGCACCAGGCTCGGCGGGGTTCTGAAATGGCGGGTGAAAACGCGGCTGAAGTAGAGCGGATCGCTGAAGCCGACGGCTACGGCGACTTCCTTGACGCTGAGTTTCGTCGTCGTCAGCAGCGCGCGGGCGCGGTCCATCCGGGTCTCCAGAAGCCAGCGCGAGAGAGGCTGCCCCGTGTGTTGCTGGAAGACGGCCCGGAGATGGGAGGCGGACAGTTGCATCCGCGCGGCAATCGCGCCGGGTTTTAGCGGTTCCGCCAGATGGCTGTGCAGGTAGCGCATCAGTTGTTCCAGCCGGTCGCTCATTGAGCCGAGTCTGTCGATCGTCGGTGCGGGCTGGCGCCAGGTCCATTGGGCCACGAGGCCGGCGAGGAGTTGCGAGCCCAGACTGAGCTGACCGGGGCTGTCCACCTGCTCCAGGGCGCAGAGCGCCTCCTCGTGCAGGGCAATTTGCGCGGCGTCCGCTCCGACGTGGACGACGGGTTTTCCGCCGCTCAGCGCCGCGGACATCTGTGCTGCGGCAGGGCCGAGACAATGGAACCAGCGAAGGGTGAAGTCCGCTTCGGTAGCGAAACCATAGGCGTGAGGCGTCCGGGGGTGCAGCACCATCAAGTCGCCCGGCTGGACGATGTGGCGTTTCCCCAAGATGTCACACCATCCGCAACCCGCGAGCAACCATGCGAAGATAAACTCCTCGGCTCCGTTCGGACGCGCGCGATCGTGTCCCGTCGCCTGGGTAAAGTGACCGGCGCTGGTCGCGAGAAAATTCTGGCAACATGGCAGACGCGCTTCGGGCATGCTCACCCAGTCGAGCCTTACGATACGCCAGCCGCTTGGCACCTTCCACGTGGCCTGGAGCAATCCGGAATGTGCTTTGCCATCGGGGTTCAGCGGATCCGAGGATTTCATGCGGTTCAGCGAATTGTCCATGCGATTGGTGCGTTGTCCATAAAATTGCACTAGCGTACCGTTGATTTCCGGGTATTCTATGTCGGATCCTTTTATTCATGCGCCTTCCCTGCCTTCCACTTGATGAGTGTGCCATCGTTTTTGACATGGCCTCCGACGATCGTGCCCGTTTCGCTTCACTTCCCGAGGGCGATGCACGGTGCGGGGGTGCGCGGGCGATTTCCGGGCGGCACTTCCGGGAGAAGGCCGGGCGATTCGGGCATTTTGTGAGAAGCCTCCGGATCGCAGTCATCGCGGTGATGCTTGCGGTGTTCATGCACAACGAGGCCGGGGCGGCTTCCCTTTCCGAGACGATTGATCGCGAAATCAAGGCGGTCTGGAGCAGGGAAAAGCTCACCCCACCGGAGCGTTCCTCCGATGCGGTGTTCCTGCGCCGCATCTACCTCGACCTCGTCGGCATGATCCCGGGCTGGGAGGAAACGACGACGTTTCTGGCCGACACCGATCCGCAGAAGCGGGCAAAATTGATCGACAAGCTGTTGGCGGACCCTCGTTACGGACGCCACCAGGCGCAGGTGTTTGATCTCGCGATGCTGACGCGCGATCACAAGGTGGTGGACGGGGCGGTTGGATATCGCACTCGCGGCAGGTTTCGCGAATGGCTGGCGAAGCAATTCGCAGCCAACGAGCCCTATGATCGGATTGCCGCGAAGATTCTCCAGGCCGAGGAGGATGGTTCGCAGCTCTATTTCGCCGTTTATCCGGATACGGATGAGATGGTCGCCGCCGTCTCGCGGTTCTTCCTCGGCACGCAGATTCAGTGCGCGAAGTGCCACGACCATCCGTTCGAGACATGGACGCAGAAGGACTATCATGGCATGGCTGGCTTCTTCGCCCGCACCGTCTCCATGGAAGTTCCGGGGAAACCAGAGGTCACCAATCAAAAGGGAAAGCAGTATCTGGTCGGTGAGAAGGAGGTCGGTGACGCGCTGTTTTCCCTCGAAGAAGTCGATCCGAAGACCAAGAAGAAAAAGACGATCCCCATCAAACCGAAGTTTCTCAAAGGCGATGAGCTGAAGGAACCGGAACTGCCCAAGGATTACGTCGAGGCGAAGCTGAAACCCAATGAATTGCCGCCGAAGCCGGCCTTTTCGCGGCGCCAGAAATTCATCGAGTGGATGATTGCGAAAGACAATCCGTTCTTCGCGAAGAGCGCGACCAACCGCGTGTGGGCGCAGTTCATGGGGCGGGGTTTCGTGCATCCGGTGGACGACTTCAGCTCGTCCAGCAATCCAAGCCATCCCGAGTTGCTGAAGGCAATTGAGACCGAACTGGTTGCCCACAAGTTCGACCTCAAATGGCTGATCCGCGAAATCGTCAGCAGCCACGCCTATCAGGCCGCCGATCTCGGCGACGCGAAGGATGCTATGCCGAAGTTTTACGAGCGCGCCCCGGTTCGCCCGCTGAGCGTTGAGGAGCTGACCGCGTCGCTGCAGATTGCGATGGGACTGGGGGGCGAGGCGGCTCTCAGTGCGGAGCCAAACCAGCAGATGTTGCAGTATCTCGGCAAGCCGACCGACGGCCAGGGGCGCTTCCAGGGAAGCCTGACGGAGCATCTCTTCTTCCACAACGGCGAGGGTTTCCGCGGGATGTGCAGGCCCGGCAAAGGCAACCTGGCCGAACAGTTGCTCAAGGGCACCGAGGATTGGGGCAAGAAGGTGGAGCGGATGTTCCTGTCGATCCTGAGCCGCCCGCCCGCCGGCGAGGAGCGCGAGCAATTCGTCCAATACCTGGGTGCCGACGGGAACGACCCGAAGCTGGCCGCCCAGCGCATCGAGGATGCCATGTGGGTGCTCGTGAGCAGCTCGCAATTCCGCTTCAATAAGTGACCGCCCGAAACACATTCCAGTCCAAACCCCTATGATTCAAGATCTCCATCAGCAACATCACCTTAGCCGCCGCAGCATGCTCAAGAGCACGCTCGTCACAGCCGGCGGAGTGGCCGTGGCCAATTGGGGCGCGTTGTTCCATTCCCAGACCATCGCCGCGGAAGCGAAGCGTTCCGGCAAGCGCTGCATCATGCTCTACATGGAGGGCGGCGCCAGCCAGATTGACACGTTTGACATGAAGCCGGGGCGTCCCACCGGCGGACCGTTCCGTCCGATCAAGACCAACGTGGACGGCATACAGATCTGCGAATACCTGCCGAAGCTGGCCCGCCACGCCGACAAGCTGGCGATCATCCGCAGCATGAGGACGAAGTCGGTCGATCACGGGATCGGCGGCTACCACATGCACACATGCTATCCATCGAGCGAAAAATTTCCCCATGCGGAAATCGGGGCGATGATCGCGAAGTATTGCGCAAATCCCGAGAGCGATCTGCCGAGCTTCGTCAAGATGGGGATACTGGGTTGCAACGCCGGGTCGGGCTATCTCGGCCCGCAGTATGAGCCGTTCGTGCTTGGCACCGACGGGAAGTTGCCGGGATTCGCGAACCCCAGCACCCCACCGGCGGTGCAGGATCGCCGTGCCGAATTGCTGAAATCCTTCGAGGAGCGCTACGCGAGACAGCACCCCGCGGAGCCGTTCGCGTCCCATCGCGAGGCGGAACTGCGGACCATTCGGCTGATGCGCGCGCGCAAGGCCTTCGATGTGGCCGACGAATGGACCAAGGCTCGCGACCGCTATGGCAACACGCCCTTCGGCCGGGGCTGTTTCACGGCCGTCAAACTCGCCGAGGCGGGGGTGCCGTTCATCGAGATCGGCCACGATGGGTACGACAGCCACAACGACAATTTCCCCATTCATAAGGCCAATCTGAGCGTGCTCGATCCCGCGTGGTCGTCCCTGCTTCAGGACCTTCAGGATCGGGGCATGCTCAAGGACACGCTGGTCGTCTGGACGAGCGAGTTCGGCCGCACGCCGGCGATCAATGGCCAGGGCGGACGCGATCACTTCGGCCGGGCGTGGACGGTGGTTCTCGCAGGCGGCGGCATCAAGGGCGGGCAGGTTTACGGCGCGAGCGATCGCGATGGTTTTGAGGTCGCGGAGAAGATGGTCGGTGAAGGGGCTTACTTCGCCACGATTTACAAGGCCCTCGGCATCAACCATCGCGCCAAGCACTACCTAGGTAGCCGCCCGATCTGGGCGACTCCAGATGGTTCGGAGCCGATTGAAGAGTTGCTGGCCTGAGTTCCACGATCATGAACGATTTCGCCAACGCCAAAGTGCTCCACACGCTCCCGTGGAACTCGGCCTACATCACTTCGCTTGCGTTCATCGGCAACGACAGGGTCGCCGCGTCGAGCAAGAACGGTGAAATTCTGATCTGGAATCTCGCCGTGCCCGCGGGGAAGACGCCCGATCCGGTGCGGCGGTTGCTTGGTCACACCAATGAAATCAATGCGATCTTGGTCACGCCCGACGGCCGGACGTTGATCTCCGTCAGCAGCGATCGCACGGTCAAGTATTGGGATGCGATCAGCGATCAGGGCGAACCGGGCAGCGTGGTGCTCAATGACGGTTTTCTGCCCAAAGGGGTCACGGAGAAGGTGGACAAGGTGCCCCCTCCGCCTCCACCCATCGAGGTGAAGCTCATCGTTCAAAAACCGCTGCGCGTCCTGACCAACCACACGGAGTGGGTGCTGGGGCTGGCGCAGACGCCCGACGGCAAGACGTTGGTCACCGGGGACGATCAGGGCGTCATCATCGTGTGGGATCTGCCCGCGGGCAAAGAGCGACGGCGTTGGCAGGCCACCCAATGGATTGCCAGCCTGGGTATTTCGCCGGACGGCAGGACGGTGGCCGCTTCGCAGCACATTCCTTTCATCCGTTTCAAGGATGGACTGGATATCTACCTGCCGCAATTTCATCTCTGGGATGTCGAATCCGGCCAGTCGAAACTCGATCTGAGGAAAGATCTGGGCAAAGACTTTCCAAGGGAAGCGATGTCAGCCGTTGTCTATTCGCCCGATGGAAAATGGCTCGCGGCAGCTCACGGCAGGCTTGGTACTGAGAAAACCCAAGGCAAGATTCTCCTGATCGATCCGGCGACCGGCAAAAAGATCCGCGAGCTGGCCGGCCATCCGGTGGGCACGAACGATCTGGCCTTCCATCCCGACGGCAGGCACCTGTTCTCGTGCGGCCGGGACCAGATGATCAAGATTTGGAATCTCGAGGACGGCAAGCTGGTGCGTGAGTTTGGCAAGTTCGCGGATCGGGGCGTCTGGATCAGCGCAATTTCGATTTCCACCGACGGTCGTCTCCTCGCCGCTGCCGACCGCGCCGGCCAGGTCTTGATTTATTCGCTGACGACTTGACGACTTGACGAATGGCATGAACATTTCAACCGCCCCTTTCAAAGAACCAAGAGCCAAAATACCATGAGCAGCAAAACCATAATCCACCCCAACGTCTGCGCCGGGCCGATCTCGCGGCGATGGTTCCTCAAGATGGGCACGCTGGGCGTGACCGGGCTCAGCCTGGGGGACGTGCTTCGCCTCCAGGCGGCGCAAAAGAAGACGGGCGGCGCGCCGGACACCGCGGTCATCTACATCTGGCTCGGTGGCGGTCCGCCGCACATGGAGACCTACGACATGAAGCCTAACGCTCCCGAGGAATACCGCGGGCTGTTCCGGCCGATTCGCACCAATGTGCCGGGGATCGAAGTCTGCGAGCACCTGCCCCTGCATGCGAAATGCGCGGACAAATTCACGCTCATCCGCAGCATCGCGCACACATTTTCCGACCACGGCGGCGGCAGCAAACACGTCATGACCGGCCGCCGTCCCGCGACCCCGACGGGCTCGGTCAATGACGCGCCGTCGGTTCCTTCGATCGTCTCCCGGATGCGCGAGCACATTGACATCGGCCTGCCGAACGTCATCACCTCCAGCGACGGCGGGCGCGGCCAGGTGGACACTTACGCCCTCGGTTCCGCGTATCTCGGGCCGAAATATATCCCGTTTGCAGTGGATGGCGATCCCAGCAGTCCGAAGTTTGAAATCAAGAACGTCTCGCTCAACAGCGAGCTTGCCGGGCGGCTGGAAGATCGCGTGCGGTTGCTGAAGAGCGTGGATCAAATGCGCCGGGACATCGACGCGAGCGGGATGATGGCCTCGATGGACCACTTCAACCAGCAGGCGATCAGCCTGATGACCAGTCCGCAGGCCCGTGATGCCTTTGATCTGTCGAAGGAGCCGGAGAAACTGCGCGAACGTTACGGCCGGCATTCGTGGGGACAGCGGGCGCTCATGGCCCGCCGCCTCGTCGAGGC
>Ga0315901_10008156_pt1 | contig 12218 bp, 33 predicted proteins | sample LakEriMetagenome_10_FD_203761 | JGI IMG/M metagenome (GOLD analysis project Ga0315901, IMG submission 203761) | Freshwater fungal communities from buoy surface, Lake Erie, Ohio, United States - Buoy 2 MA116 | ecosystem: Environmental > Aquatic > Freshwater > Lake | place: USA: Lake Erie, Ohio...
AGAACGACAAGGATCAGGAGCATCGCATGAGTGATTCGACTACACCGCAGGACGACAAGGCGATGTCTCCTGCATCCGATGGTTCTCGCAACACGCACATGGCTACGGCTAGGCTGTCGGCGGCGAACACATGGCTGCAAGAAGAAATCAAGCGGCTGCGGCTCACCGACGAGGAGCGAGAGGCAATTGCGCTGGCAAAGTCTCGTCTCGGGACTTCCGACGGCGACTGGCATGCGGACGACGTGCTCGCTGCATTGCTGGAACGGCTGGGCTGAGAACGCGTACGATCAACAGCCGCGAACAAAGGAGGCGGCGACTATGAGCGACGATACTGAGCGGTCTGTTGCATCGGCTGGTTCTCAGCCGGTGGCGTGGAGCGTCGATTGGGATGGAGAGATAGACTGCGATTTCGTCTATCGCGACAGAGAGAGCGCGATGGATGTCATTGCCGACAACGACGAAACCAGCGGCGTCGTTGTCCCGCTCTACCGCCAGCCGCAGCCTACGCTCACCGACGAGGAGCGGACGTTCCTGCGGATGGTGCGAGACACCTATGCGATGCAGGACGACGACGAGGTTTGCGGGATGATTGCTGCTTCGATAAGCGGGTTGCTGGAGCGGACGAAGTGAAAGAGTCGGCCCTGCTTCCGCCGAACGCCTTGGTGCCACCAGGGTCACTGATGTAGGCGGGGCGGGGCCGACCTAAATCATGTCGTATGTGATACGAAAAATGCAGGCCATCCTGAAGTTCACATTGCCAGACGACCAAGCCGAGTACGACGCCGCCCGGCTCGGCCGCTCCGCGTTGCTGGCCCTGTGGGAGATCGACCAGCATTGCAGGTCGCTGCTGAAGCATGGCGAGCCGACGCCAGGGGAGAGGGAGTTGGCGGAAGAAATTCGGCGGTTGATCCCCGGCGAGTTGCTGGAGGTATGACACCATGAGCCACACCCTCGTTGCCACAACCGGGGCAATTTACCTTTGCGTGCCCGGCGACCAGCTGGCCAAGGGCAAAACTGCCATGGCTATTACTTGGTTCGCCTACTCTTTGGCGAACGTCGGCCCGTGGATGGCTGCCGAATGATCTGCCAACTCAACCCGCCGATCTGGGTAACCACTCCAATGGGGGAGGGGTTTGCCTTGCTGGTCATAGACTATGGGCCGGCGCTGAACAGCGTCTGGGTGGTCCACCTGTTCCAGGACGGGCAGGTAATCCACGTTGATTCGGCCGAGGTCCGGGTCATGGGCAACGAGATGTATGACATCCCGCACCCCAAGTCCCCGGTGGACAGGTGTATATGAGCCCTGCCGTGCGTTCTGACGCCATTGCAGCCCCAGGGCGGGCGGGGAGTCGCCGGCCGCCGGCCGGGCTTTATGGGGCACGCCAGGGCCATTGGGCGGGCATTAGTCCTATGGGCCGGTTTCCAGTTACCTCCGGCCGCCTTGCCATGACTTTATTTGTGGAGAACTGCAGGCAAGTGAAACCGTTGGCGTGAGGCGTCCGGACTTTGTCAGAATGTCGGCTCGTCATCCAGCCGTGGGATGCGATTGAGTGATTCATGCCGGTCGGGTTTGGGTCAACCTTTGGGCCGCCCGGCATTACCCCCGCTACCAAAAGGGATTGTGACGCAGCGGGTAGGCCAGCCGTAAGCGACAGGGCCAAGTCACACGGGCAGCCAGGATGCCCGATAAGCAGGTCGCATGCTCACGCCCCGGCGGCAGTGAGACGCCCGTATACGTCCTAACTTTCGGTGGACAGGGCGGCGGCCAACCTCGGCATCTCGCCGGGGATTGGTCGCCGTGCGCCCATACCGAGCCTTCATTCGGTGAACATGGACCGCCATTCGGGGACTAAGAGCAGGATCAAAGGTTGATAAGAAGAAGGGGAGGGTCTGTGAACAGGGCAGACAGGCTGACGCTGCAGGAGTTCGCTGCAGAGTTCATGTCTTGTGCAGTCTGCTGGTGGCCCGAGATGGACATGCGGCGCCGCATGGAGATCCACCATCTGGTCCAGGGCGCCGGCCGCAAGCATGACCGACGCAACCTCCTGACCCTGTGCGAGAACTGCCACACGGTCTTTCATTCCGGCAGCAAAGTCACTGGACTGCCCGATCTGAACAAGGGTATACTGTTGGGTTGTAAGCGTGAGTGCGACCCGGACTTCTACGACCCGAAGTTCCTGGCCAGCCTGCGACACAAGCAGCACTTGGGCTACGAGCCCGAGCCGCTGCCGGCGGTCTACGAAGAGCAGAGGCAGAAGAACACCACCGGATGGCGACACCGGACCCCCTGACGGCGCAGGTCATCCGCGTGACCCGGCCCGATACCGTCCACCTGCGTGTGGCGTGCCCGCAGCTTCAGTCCCCGATAGCCATGCACATGCGAATCCACGGCTGCGACTGCGAGGATGGGGCCCGGCAGGCCATCTGCGACTGGGTGGAAATCCACGCCGACCACTGCCGGCTCCGGCTGGATACGGCCGAATGGCTGCGGGATGAATACGGCCGGGTGCTGGGGGATCTGTGCGATCTGCAGTCCGGCGAATGCCTGAGCGCCTACCTCGTTGAGAGAGGCGTGGCGACCCCCAGGCCGAACCACTACCTGGAAACCCTGATGTCCCTGATGCACTCACAGGAGCCAGAGGAATGCTAGCCGGCAGCGAATCCAAGACGATGAACCACCGTTTCTCCTGCTACTGGCCGACTGAAGGCGACCGGCGAGACTTTGCCGCCGCCGGAAGGGTGGGCACATGGATCGGCGCCAACTCCAAAGTGCTGGACAAAAAGCCCGTCACTGACTGCGTCCGGCTGGTGGCCGAGCAGTTCCCCGACCTGACCTTGGTGGAGGCCCGCGACCATCACGGTCGGCTGGCGAGGTGGTCCAAATGAACAGCCGGCAGAAGGGGGCAAGGGGCGAGCGAGAGGCGGCGGCCGAATGGTCGCGCGTGTTCGGCGTCGAAGCCAGACGGGGGCAGCAATTCTCCGGGTCAAAGGACAGTCCGGACATCGTCGTCGGCCACGGCGGCATTCATGTTGAGGTGAAGCGAACGGAGCGTGGGAACCCGTACGACTGGGTTGACCAAGCCAAGGCTGACTGCGGCGGCAAGGTTCCGGTCGTCCTTCACAAACGCAACAACCGCAAGTGGCTGCTGATCCTGGAGCTGGACGATGTCCCAAAACTGGCGGCGGAAATTGGTGCGAAAGTGGAAACGCTGGGCGGCCGGTCGGTGGCCCCTGCAGTTTCCAGTGCGGATCTACCTCCGCAGCGCTAAGCACATGCCCGAAGCCTACGGCTATTTCAGCCTCAACGACGACCTGGAAAGTGGAACTATTTCGGTACGCGACGACCTGGACCATGACGCCCTGCTGGACACCCTGTGCGAAGAGTGGGCGCACGGCCGGGTGGTCTGGCTCAACGACGAGGAGGACCTCAGTGAAGACCCCTACCACCACCCGACGTTCTGGTCCGAATACGGACGCATCCAGCACGCCTGTAGAAGCGTTGAGTGGTGACCCGTACCGTCCGATCTGCGAGCAATTGCACCGTCTCCTAGCCCGCAAGATGGGCTACTACGGGTGCGACGAGGACCCCCTGGAGAACGCCTTGGGGGTGGCGGAGGACGGGATTGAGCCGTGGAAATATCAGGTCGCCCGAATCGGGGAAAAGTGCCGCCGCCTCCGAGGGCGTCTGCGGGCAATTGATATTAGGGACACGCTTGCCGACATCGCCGGCCACGCCGTAGTGGCCATTGCCTGCCTGGAAAGAAAGGGAATCGATGAATCTGAAGATCCTGCAGTGGCTGCTCAAGCACCGCGAAGCCCTGCTCCGCGTGGTCGAAATCGCCAAAAAGTTTGACCGGGCCTCCTCGTATCTGGCCAAGTGGGCGGTCGCAAACGAGATCGCCCAGATCGTCCTGCCAATCCTGGAGGCGGAGACGGTCAAGCTCAGCTCATTCGACGGCCCGGTCCTTCTGTCCGCGGAGGAGTATGGCCCGCTCATGGTGGAGTACTCCGCCTTGGGCGTGGACTGGAAGGTGATCGTTGACGTTGTGATTCCGATCCTGATCGCCATCCTCCAGGCTGTGGCCAGCAAGTGAGCGGGTTCGTCCACCTCCCACCCTACCGCGTTGACTTCGTCCATGTACCGCATGCGGTGCAGGACGGGGTGGACTGGTCGTTGGAGGCGTACGGGATCCCTCAGCTCTGGCGTACCTCCAAGGGGGCCGGCGTCACGGTGGCGGTGGTTGACAGCGGCATCGCTCCCCATCCTGCACTGCAGACTGTGGTGGACTATCGGAACTTCAGCTCTGACGGCAGCGTCTACGACAGCTTGGGCCATGGCACGCACGTAGCCGGCGTGATCGGGGCGAAGACCGGCGCCGCCAAGGGGATTGCACCCGACGCCAAGCTGCTGTCGCTGAAGGTGCTGGGCCACTCCGGGATGGGGGGCAACGATGCCGTCTCCCAGGCCGTGCGGTTTGCGACCGAAGCCAAGGTGGACCTTGTCTGCATGTCGCTCGGCAGCAGCCGGCCGGATGCACAATTGCATGATGCGATCAAGGCCGCCAACGCTGCTGGCATTGTGATTGTGTGCGCCGCCGGCAACGACGGGGCGGCCGTCAACTTCCCGGCCGCGTTCCAAGAGACGATTGCGGTGGGTGCGGTGGACCGGAACGGCAACGCCTGCGAGTTCTCCAGCCGGGGCAAGGAGATTGCTGTCGCTGCGCCCGGCCAGGACATTACTTCCACATGGCTTGGAGACGGTTACGCCACGGTGAGCGGGACGAGCATGGCCGCACCGTTTGTGGTGGGCACGCTGGCCCTGTACGTGAGCGCCCAGAAGCAGGCCGGCGGCAAGGTGGATCACGCCGCCGCCCTCAAAGCCTTGGCCGACACCTGTCGGGACGCTGGCCAGACGGGCCGGGATTCGGTCTATGGCTGGGGGCTGGTCGATCCGCACAAGCTGCTGAACTACGAAGTGCGCTCCGCCGTAGGCGGCGTGACGCTGTTCATCCCCGGAGCCAAGATCCTGTGACGCTCTTCCAAGTCCTCTCGCTCGTCGTCCTTGGAGTTGTGGTGCTGTGGCAATTCGCCCTCCCGAAGGTGTCTGGATTCCGGCTTCCGCCACAGGACAACACGCTGCGCCACCTGGAGAGCGTGATCAAGATTCGGGACACCGCCAAGTCAGACGAGGTCAAGGCCGCATGCAACTCCCTTTTGCAGGCGCTTCTCAAATGAAGCACTTCCCACTGGTACTCGCCATCGCGTTGGTGGCGCTTTCGTTTGTCGGAGCCCAGCGGCCAGCCGCAACTGGTCCCGTCAGCACGGCTCTTGCGTCGGCATCCACAGCCGACAGAGCTGCAGTAGGCCGCATCTACCGAGCGCTCGGAGATGTGATGGCCAGGGACAAAGGCCAGCTGATCACCACCACATCAGCGTGGCGCGCCGTCTACCAAGACGCGCTGCGGCTGGCCGCTGGCGGGACCGACTTGGTTGGCAAGTACCCCGGGCTGGACAAGGCGGTCGAAGCGATCCTCGCCAAGCACTACACGCAGGACAACGTGCCGGTGGACGAGACGGTTGCTGGCCAGATCGTCGCCGCCTGCAGGGAAGTGGAGCGTCAGTGTGAGTGAGTTAGACACACCGCATTCCCTGCTCCGCGCGTACGAGGACGGGCTCCCGGGCTGGAAGTTCAACGCCCGCGCCAACGCGGAGTTCCTGGAGACGCAGAAGTACCAGTACTTCTCGGAACCGAACATCAAGGGCGTCGGCCTAGGGAAGAGGGCTTTGCTCTGGCAGTACGCCAAGAAACTTGACTCCAAATGCTTTACTGAGAGGCAAACTACTGGCGACTGCGTCAGCCATGGCAGCCGCAACGCCAGGGACATTACCCGTGCGGTTGAGATTCTGGTGAAGAAGGAACCAGAGGAGTGGTTCCGCATGGGCGCCACCGAGCCTACCTATGGTGCGCGTGGGCATGGCGGCGAGGGCATGAGCCCGGGCACGGCCTCCAGATTTGAGCGTGACTTTGGCTTCCTGGCCCGCACCGACTACCCGGGTGTGGTGGACCTGTCGAAGTACAACTCCGCCATCGGCACCCGGTGGGGGTCGTCGGGCGTGCCTGAGAACGTCAAGGAGTTGTGCCGCAAGAACAAGGTGGGCGTGATCACGCAGGTCCGCTCGCAGGCCGACCTGATGGATGCCCTGTTCAACGGGTACGCCGCCCACTCTGGGCAGCAGGCGGCATGGTCGGTGGACTCCAACAACAAGGGCGTCCACTACCGCACCCCACGGGGGTGGAACCATGACATGGCCATCGCCGGCTACGACGACACCAAAGAGTTCTTCCCGTTCCGCGTGTGGATGATCCAGAATTCCTGGGGGGAGTGGAACCAGAAGCCCAAGGGCTGGCCGAAGGAATACGGCGAGTGGATCCCCGGCATGATCCTGACCTCCGCCGACGACTTCAACGTCTGTGTGGAGGACGGCGACTGCTGGGTGTACGGGTCCATCGACGGCTACCCGCCGCAGCGACTGCCCGACTACGGCACCATAGGACTCCTTCGTCATGACTAGCCTGCTGCTCTGGGTTCTGTCCTGGTTCTCCCAGCCGATCCTCACCGAGAGGGTGGCGGTTGAGGCGGCGTTCACTCTGCACACCGCCAAGGTTGAGCCCGTGAAGAAGGTCTGCTGCGGTGCATGCAAGAACGGGTTCATCATCCACGGCGACGGGCACAGGACACCATGCCCCTGCCCGCCCGACTGCAAGTGCAAGCAGCCTGCAGCCCCGCCTCCTGCACAACCAATCGTCCAGCCACCTGCCCGCAAGGTGGGCACCACCAAATGCGTGAACGGCCAATGCGTGCATCGGACATAGCCGACCAGTGCCTGCTGGAATCCGGGGCCCGCGGCCTAAGCCACTACGCCAAGGAGGTGGCGCTCACCGCCTTGCTTGTGGCGCCCGATGGTGCAATCAGCATGCGAGCCTACCGGCGCCGGATCAAAGAGACGTTCCTGCAGACGCACCCGGAGTGCGGCAGTTTCTTCGTCATCTTTGTGCTGCCCGTCCTCATTTCGCTGATCAGCAACTGGATCGCCAAATGGATTATCAATCGCACGGATATGAAAGAGATACGGGGCGAGGCGTTCGACGCATTAATCGACTCATCGCCACGCTGGATGGACACACTCACATCTACCAGTTCCCCCCAGAGGAATCCTGCCGGGCGGAACGCATGATCAAACTGCACGTTGAGGAGGGCCAGCTCCACCCGTACGCGGGCCTGATGCTGGTCAGCATGGTTCGGAGGTCCAGAGATGACTGAAGTTGAGATGTGGCTGGTGCTGGTGAGTGCCTCCGCGGCGGTGGTGCCGTGGGCTTTCAGCATCCATGCCAAGGTGGCGGTGATCGCCAGTGCCGTGGAGCATCTGCCTGCAATGGTGCAGGAACTGCGAGACGCGCTGGCCGAGCATGAGGACCGGCTGGACCAGCATGAAACAGAGATCGCGACTCTCAAAGCATCGGCAAGACCTAGTCACTGAGTACGTTCCGCTCGCCAGGATGTTGGCGAGGTTCTTTGTGAAGTCACGCCCCGGCTGGCAGAAGTCTGCCATGCTGCCTGACCTGGAGGCGGAGGGGTTCTTGGCCCTGACCAAGGCCGCCCGCACGTACGACAAGTCGAAGCTGCCATACCCCAAGGCGTACTTTGCCAGGGCCTGCATGAACGCCATGTGCAAGGCGGTGAAGAAGTCGCACCGCCAGCCCGGGGAAACCAAGATCAGCCTGGAAGAAGCCGGCGAGATCGTCCATGTGCTGGAGTCACCGGACTATCTCGGCATGGCGATCAACGACCTGGGCGAACACGGCGAGCTGGCAAAGGACCGCTTCCAGAAGGGGCACACCCTTCGGACTATAGCGGCCGACCACGGGATCTCGCTTCGGCTAGCCTCTGTTCGTAGCCGGGCCCTCGCAAAGATTCTCGCGCGATCTTTGGATATCCGGCTGCCGCCGCCCGGCACATCAGATGGATGTCCTTCACATGGTAGAAGTCGGAGCAACCCTTCTTCCGGCGAGTCTTCTTCACGCCGGCCGCGCTCAGGGCGATAGCGATTTCCCACAGGCTCTTGCCCTGCTCCTTCAGGGCGATGGCCTGCTGGCATGCGGCCCGCTCACGGTCGTTGGGGATCCACTCCATGCCGGCTGCCGTCTTCTTCACCTCCCAGCCGAACGGGCGGAGCGTACCGTAGGGCACACCCTGCCGCTGCTTGTGGGCGTAGACCTCTCGCTTGCGGAGGCCGTGCATCTCCGACTCCAGCTCGCCGGCAGCGACGATGACCGACAGGAAGAACCGGCCGTGCGGGCCGGATAGATTCTCGGGCAGGTCCAGGATCACCAACTGGACGCCCAGTTTCTCCCACTGCTCCCGGGTGACGGCGAAGTCGTACATCCTGCGGAAGGCACGGTCGATCTTGGTGATGACCACCGTGTCGCCTTCCTCCAGGGCGTCGTACATCTGCTTGCCAGCCGGCCGATCCGGTAGCCGGTTGCGATAGGCCGAGACATCCTCGTCCACCCACAACTGATAGCCCTTGTCCCCCACCCAGGTGAGGAGCCGGCTGGCCTGGGCCTCCCGGCTGTTCTCCTGCTTGTCCGTGGACACACGGGCGTACAGATGGATCATCAGTCACCTCCACTCAGCCAGTAGCCCAACGCAATGATACCGCACGCACCGACCAAAAAGTCAACGACCTCCATTACGCACCTCCATAAGAATGGCCCAGCAAATATCCTGCAACTTCCCAGCCAACAGAATCAGGATGGCAGTAGACAGCAACTGCAGCATCCGCAGTACATCCTTGTACATGGCAGACTCCTAGCAGACAGCGAAATCGAACACATCATTCCCGTGCTTGTCCTTGGTCAAGCGGGTGAACACGGTGGCCGTGCCGTTCGTCCACAGAGGCGTGGTGCCTGCTGGGCAGTAGGCCTTGGCGAGGTCCGTGCCGGCCGGCTGCGGGCACCAGTAGTGGACCCACATGTCATCGACATCGGCGGGCGTGTCGATGAGCTGCTGGAAGTACCGTGACCCGATTCCTTCACGCATGCGACGAATGCATTGCATGATGTGCCGCGGGTCAGAGGAGGAGTCGCGGCCCATGTCCCGCAGCCCGTGCGCCCCAGCGACAAAGTCAGCGATGCTGACCGGGCCATGCACAGAACCGTGAATGCCAAGCGTGTTAAACAGATCCTGCACAATCTCAATCTCAGTCATCATCCCCTCCCTCTACTGCGACCTCGCCTGCTGGCACCTTACCAGCATGCTCCAGGCCGCGCGTGTGTATCCGATCCAGCAGAATCTTCATGGCATTGAACCTGTGCGTAGCAGCCTCGCCGTCCAGCGACGACATGATGCGTGCCCGCTCCAGCCACATGGCCTCTCGCAAGGCCCGGTGCAGGATCAGCAGCTCGTCGAATGTGAACTGAATGTCAGCCATTACTCACCTCCTCCACTTCAACGGTAATGCCATCCCCCCGGCAGGCTTCAATCAGAATCTCTCCCACCTCCTCGGTGTACTTGTCTCCAACATTGAACCCGCCGACGTTGCGCCAGCCGGCACAGCGGTACGGATAGTCATCCCCGGCAGAATGCTCAAGACGAACACGCCTAGCAAAAGCCTCGCCTCGCTTATACATCACTCCTCCTCCTTCTGGGTGAGTTCACGCACCGCATGCCACGGGCTGGCGGCGGTGCATTTCAGTTCTTTCAGTACAACATCTTCGATCATCTCGGCAATGTGCGTCAGGTCGTACTGATCGCAGGTCAGGCCGGCGCAATGCAACCACTCGGCCACAATCATTTGTCGCAGCGGCACGTAGACCACCATCGGCATCGGCGGGTACGCCTTCTCCAGGCTCCACTTGTCAGCGGTCTTAGCCATCATGCCTCCTCCAAAAGGAAACGCCTGATCTTCTCGTAAAGATCAGGCTCTATGTCCCGTGCCAGTTGCTCCGCCTGCACCAGCAGGGCGATAGCGTAGTCTACCTTCCGGTCAGTCCACCCGTCGATCCTTGCCATCGGTTCCCTCCGCTAGTGAAATGGCATGCCGTGCCGCATGGCATGTCTCGTTGTCCATGTCATCCCAGTCCCCGAGGTAGATCAGCAACTCCTTGCATGCGTCCAGCAGTTCAGGGGCCGCTGCCATGAGCCGGGCATTCGCCTCGGCCTCGTCGCTGTCCTTGGCGAACACTCCCCCCACAGCCCCGATCCGGCGCCATCCTTCATGGACGCAGTCGTACATGATCTTGTGGGTGTGGTCCGGGTCGTATGGGGTGGGTATGACAGACCATGGTCCGGGTGTGTGATCAGGCATCTGGCTCCTCCGCAGGGATGACAACTAGCGGCGTGTCGCACAGCACCTCTTCGTCAACGATCTGCTGGGCGTCGTCGCCGTCGTCCAGTTCATACAACAGCAGGGAGTGGATAATGATGTCAGGCATCGGGCCTCCCTTCTGCCTTGGCGATGGCGTCCTTTGCATCGGAAAGCATCAACTCACTCCACCCGTCAGCCTCCGCGTTTGCAAGCATGTACCGAAGGGCCTCAAGCATCTCCGGCGCCGCCGCCAACAACCGCTGACTCTGCCGCTGGGCGTACCCCCGCAGCACAGACGGGTACTCGCTGTCCGGGTATGGCATCACTCGTCCTCCTCGGGGTCCACTTCCACAATCCTGCACCGGCCGACGATCTCGGTCACTGGGATACGCTCCCAACGAAACGTCGAATAGAAACCCTGGGCGGAGAACCGATGGGCAAACAACTCGGCAGCCGCCTGGGCCTCGTCCACCGTGGGGTAGTACTCGTCCTGCTCAATCGACAAACCATCGGGGGAAAGAACGTCGAACATCAGGCCACCTCCCTCCTCAACAGGTAGGCCATCGCCTGCTCGCCAACGTGGCGAGTGTACGCAGGCGGGAAGCCCTCCTTCAATTCATTCCATGTGATCATGCGACTGACACCCATGGCTGCGCGTCCCTCCTCCACCGTCTTGGCAGTGGACCCGCCGACCACCAGTTTGCCAGTCTTCTTGCACACGCCTTTGCAGGTGTCGCCCATTACGTGATACACACCCACGGGTTTGCCCTGTTCCTTGTGCTTGCAGACCGATCCCACTAGGGGGAAGGACGCTAGGAACAGGCGGTGCCGGCGGACCTTCAGCCCATAGGCCGAGCCGCATTCGACCACGGCACCCTCCATCCCGGGCGCACCGACCACATTCTCCACCACCCACGGCACGCCGCAGTCACGCAGCAGTTCTAGGGTGGGGGTAAGCAGGTCGTCGTACTTACTCTTGCCACCCTGTGCTTCCCGCAGGTGCTTGGCCCTAGTGTGGGCTTGGCATGGCGGGGACGCATGGATCAGATCGAACTCCCGCAGGTAGGCCCGATCTTCCAGGGCATCCAAGGCACTGCCCCGATGGAACTGGAAGGGGTAACTGGGCTGGTGCCTCACATCCCACCCGACCACATCGAACCCGGCGTCGTAGTACCCATCTGCCGCCATCCCTGCCCCGCAGTACAGGTCTAAGACTCGCATCCTCCCACCTCATGCTTGGCGTAATCGTCCCACAGTCGCCGCTCCACATCGCCACGCGATCCCGTGTACTCCGACCGGTCGATGTGCGTGAAGTATGTGTCGCCATCCAGCCGGACGATGATGCCCGGGGCGTATGTCCACACCTCTTGCCATCCGGCCGGCACGTAGCCGAAGTGATCGCGCATCAGCCACTCCTTGAAGCCGTCCTGCGCACGCACCCGCGTGTCTTCCCACTCCTCAAAGGTCATCACGCAATCTCCAGTAGGTGAAGGATGTCGGACAGGACAGACTGCACATGCCTGACCTGAATGACATCGGGGTCATCGTCTGGCCGTGCGGACTTCCGGAGCATGCGATTCAGGGAATCCATCCGTTCTTTCAGGGCATCGCTCAACTCATCGGCCTGCTCGTCGGTCAGTTCAATCGTTGGCATTGACCACCTCCAGTTTCCATGATGTCACGCACCAGTGCGAGCCCCTCCGCATGCTCGTCGGCATCCCCCGAGAGGAGCGGCGTCAGGTCGCCATGGTAGTCCGCAATGCGATCCGCAATGGCATCGCACATATTCTGCAAGCCTTCGACCACGCCCGACTTGTCATGCCGTGCGAGATAGCACAGCAGCAGGCGTT
>Ga0315901_10008160_pt1 | contig 12216 bp, 21 predicted proteins | sample LakEriMetagenome_10_FD_203761 | JGI IMG/M metagenome (GOLD analysis project Ga0315901, IMG submission 203761) | Freshwater fungal communities from buoy surface, Lake Erie, Ohio, United States - Buoy 2 MA116 | ecosystem: Environmental > Aquatic > Freshwater > Lake | place: USA: Lake Erie, Ohio...
GCCAACCTCGCGCGCGCCGACCTCACGAACGCCAACCTCGCGGGCGCCAACCTCGCGGGCGCCTACCTCGCGCGCGCCAACCTCGCGGACGCCACCATCGGCAACGGCGTTAGGGTGCGAGTGCTCCGCAAGGTCTGCTCGCGGACGGACGGATACCAATTCCTGTTGTGGGGCTGCGAAGACGGCGCGTGGCGAGTGCAGGCTGGGTGCCGGTTCTTCGCGCTGCCGGAGGCGTGGAAGCATTGGACGCGCACGCGCGACGGCACCCCGTTGGGTGAAGAGACGTTCGACATTCTCGTGATGTTTGAACACCAGGTCGAGCGCGACGACGCGGCCCGAAAGGAGCAAGCGTGATGGACCGCGAGACGATGGAAGCCAAGGCGCCGCGCGAGCCGTTTGACGACCCGCCGCGCATCTACTGCGAACACTGCGAATGGCGGGAAATCAGCGAGCGCCAGGCGCGCAGCGACGAGCCGTGGTGCGACGACTGCCGCGACGACTTGGCGCAGCAGCAGGCCGAGGACCGCGCCGCTGAGCCGCCCGTGACCATGGACGAAATGCACCGCGCCGCGTGGCGCCAGAAGCAGGGAATGCGCTGATGACCCGCCTCAACATCTTCCTATTCGTTCTCGCCTGCACCCTGGCGCCCGCCGTCGTGGTCATGGGCGTGCATATGCTGTCCGTCTGGATGGTCAGCGGATCGATGCAGGCGTTGGCGGGGGTGGTGCGATGAGCGTTTTGCTCGCGCGCCTACACGCCTCGCTCATTCTTCGCGCCGCGCGCGCCGAGGATATCGCCCGCCGCCTGCGCGACCATGACCCGGCCCGCGCCGAGTGCGAGGCCGCCGACGCAGCCGCAGACCGCGCCACCGCCGCCGCGTTGGCCGACACCATGCGCCGCGCGGGGGATGACGTGGTCTTTAGTGACCCGCGGCAGATCGCGCTCTTTTCCGATGGCGGGCCGCTCCATGGGTAAGCACGAAGCTGCCGCCCTTGACCGCCTGCGCGTGGCCGGGACGCTGCGCGTGCCGTTTCGCGCCGCTGCTGACGCCGATGCCGACCTCCTGCTTGCCGGCAACGTCCTCGACGGCCTGCGCGCCGCCGCCGCGCTGCTGATGGCCGTGGAGGAAATCGAGGCCGCCGCCAAAGCTTGCGGGGACCGCCTGCGCGCCGCGCTGGCCGAGGTTATGGCCGACACGGGCGCAACGTCGATCGACCTCCCGCATCACCGCCTGTCGCTGGTGGACGGCAAGACTGCCGCCGCCGTCACGGACCCGGCCGCGCTGCCCGCCGAATACATGGTGCAGCCGCCGCCGCGCCCGGATCTGCACGCGATCGCCAAGGCGTTGAAGCACGGCCCGGTGCCGGGCGCCGCGCTGCGGAATGGCGCCAGCCACATCAAGATCAGCCCCCGTCAGGAGAAGACGCGATGAACGCCCTCACAACCACCCGCGACGAAAGCCAGGTTTTTCGCGTCATGCGGGACAGCCTTTATCCGGGCGCCAAGCCGGAAAGCGTTGCCATGGTGCTGGAATACTGCACGGCGCGCGGCCTCGACCCGCTCAAGAAGCCGGTTCACATCGTCCCTGTCTGGATGGACGGCGAGATGCGCGACGTGGTCATGCCCGGCATCAACAGCTATCGCATCGACGCCGCGCGAACCGGAGAATATGACGGCAAGAGCGAACCCGAGTTCGGCCCGGACGTGACGCGCACCTTCGCCGGCAAGGTCAAGCAGCGCGGGAACTGGGAAAACGTGGAGAAGACCGTCACCTATCCCGCGTGGTGCAAGGTCACGGTCATGCGGCGCGGCAAGCCGTTCGTGGCTAAGGAGTTCTGGACCGAGAACTACGCCACCATTGGCAAGTCGGAAGTCCCGAACGAGATGTGGGCTAAGCGTCCTTACGGCCAGCTTGCGAAATGCGCCGAAGCGCAGGCGCTTCGCATGGCGTTCCCCGAGGAAACCGGCGGGGCGCCGACTGCCGAGGAAATGGAAGGCAAGCAGATGGCGCCCGACATGCCGCCCGCGCGCGGCCAGACCATCGACGCCGAGCGCGCTATCCCGGACGGCCTGCCCGCGCCGCGCCAGCCCGCGCAGCCCGGATCCATGCGCGCCGAGGCCGAGGCGATGGAAACCCGCGCCGTGCTGGACCCGGAAGACATGACGCTCAAGAACGTCCCCGCCCGCGCCTGGCGCCGGGCCGTGACGCGCGCCCTTGAAAAGTGCCACGACTTGGACACGCTCAATGGCTGGTGGGTCGGCATGGCCGTCACCATCGCAGACGACGACGAAAAGCACGGCGTTGAAATGCTGGTCCAAGAACGCCGCGCCGCGCTCGTGGACGCGCCGGCCTAGCCGATCAAGGCCCGCCCGCGTTACCGATCACGCGGGCGGGTTTGGGTCGGTTCCGCTTCATCGGTCATCGGCTGGCACCCTCACCGCCGCCATGCGCGGCAGCTTCATCGTCGCGCGGATCACGAAGCCGCTTTCCGCGGGCTCTTGCGTAACCGTGATGACCGCTTCATCAAGCCGCCGCACAAGCGGGCGCCACACCGGGGCGCCATAAAGCGCCATCCCTTCCAGCATCATCGCGCCCGGCGGCTTGAAGGTGGTCCGCTTCTCAATGTCGGCCATGGCGCTCGATCCACTCATCCAGCGCGGCGACGCTCTCGGGCGTCGGCTGGGTCAGGTTACCGCTCTCGTCCTCGTCCTGCCCGGCGCAAGTCGCCTCGCCCGTCTCATCGAAGCGGGGGCGACACAGGCCGTTGGCTTCCTTGACCGTCCGCGCGCCGCACGTCGGACACGGCGCGGGCGCGTAGGCTACCGCGGGCATCGGCGGGGTCGACTTGGCTTCATCGGACATTGGCGGCCTCCTCTGCTGCGGCGGCGAGGTCTTGCACGCGCATCCAGCCGATCCCCGGCGCGTGAATGCGGCCCGGCTCTGCGTCGGTGGTGATGGCGCGCAGGAATGCCGCGACCGTTGCCGCTGCCTCCACATTCCAGTGGCCCGGCTTGCGACACTGATCCGCCGTCAGGCAGGTATCGCAGTCAATGCCGTTCTGGCCAAAGCAGAGCGCCCGCCCAGCCGCTTCAAGCGCGGCACGCACAGGCGTGGGTTCGCGAACTGGCGGCGCTCCTATCAGCGGCGGGTCAAGACGCAAGCACCCGCGCGTGTTGCACGCCTCGTCGTGGTCGCAGCGCCCGCCTGCTGGGCAATCAGTCTGTGGTTGCGTCATTTGCCTTCTCCTGTCGTCCTCGATTGTGTCACATGAGCCAGATCGGTTTCCGCACAAGTTTGTTGACACGCATCCTCATCCAGCCCCTCCAACGTCGCCTCTCGGACGCGCTCCATTTCCGCGTCTCGAAAGTCGGCGCTTGTGGGGTGCAGCACGAAGCACGTCCGGCAAAGCCACTCCGGTTTCCGGACGATCGGCGCCGTCAGAAGGATGCGCGGGTTCGGCGCTCCGCATTGCTGGCATCCGTCCGGCTTAGGCAGCAATGCGAGCATTGCCGGCCTCCATGACGCGCGCCTTGATGGCGCCCTCCGCCCACCGCCACGTCAACAGGCACGCCGCGCGATAGCGCGTCAGTCCCGGCGCTTCGAGCGGGCTCTTGTATCCAAGGTGGTGTAGCTGCTTGTCGGACGGCGGCAGGGAAAGCCACCGCTTCGTCTTGCTCGCGGCGTCGTCGTCGCCATGCTCGCGCATGTAGTCGTCCGCCGTGGAGAGCGCGACAAGGCGCTCCGCCTCCGTCGCCAGCAGCCGGACGGGCTGACCCTTCGCTCCGCCTACCGCGATCCAGCGCCCCCGGAGGTTAATCATGCACGCCCACACGTCGAACGCGCACGCCATCATCATCGCGCCGTCCCAAAACTCCTCCCAGCGGTAGGGGCTCTGTTTGAGCAAATCCACTTCCGTCAGGACGAAATCGGACAGAACCTCCTTGTCGCCCGCGTCCCGCTCCTGGCGCTCGCCGCGCTCGCCGGCCTCGGCCGGCTTGCGTAGCTCCGCCCCGCACAACGGGCACTCGATGCAGACCTTCGGGACGGTGCTATCGCAGGCGTGGCACTTGACCGTGCCGCCCTCCCCTAGCGTTTGCTCCGCCTCGATCGAGCCGTGCTGCAATACGGACGTGCCGAAATCCAAAACCAAACAATCGTCTTTGGTGCGGCCGGGATACAACTCCGGGTCCAGCTTGCGGAGCCCGCGCCCGATCATCTGCACCATGGTTGAGCGGTGCGAGGACGGGCGCAACAGGATCACGCACGACACCGGCTGGCAGTCCCAGCCTTCCGTCAGGACCGCGACGTTGACGATGACTTGAAGCTCGCCCCGATCGAACGCGCGCAGGATCGCGGCGCGCTCGCCGTCCGGCATGGTCCCGTCGATGTGTGCGGCGGCGACGCCCGCCGTCCGGAAAGCCTCCGTGACGTGCTTCGAGTGCGCGACGTTGGCGGCGAACACCACCGTCTGCCGCTCGCCCGCGATCTTGCGCCACTCCTCCACGACACGTTCGTTGAGCGGAGCTTGGTCCATGATTTCCGCGACCGCATCCATGTCGTAGTCGGTCGCGAGTTGCTTCACGCCGCGCAGCTTGTCCTTCACCCCCACGTCGAGGACGAAGGTTCGCGGCCGGACAAGGTGCCCGCCCGCGATTAGCTCGCGGACGGAGATTTGGTCCGCGACGTTCGAGAACACCGTCCGGAGCGTGCGCTTGTCGCCGCGCCCGGGGGTGGCGGTGACGCCCAGTAGTTGCAGTTCGGGGTTGCGCTTGCGGGCGCCGTTGATGAGCCGGAGGTAGCCGTCCGCGCTGGCGTGGTGCGCCTCGTCCACGATGATCGAGCCCAGCGGCGGTAGCTCGTCCAGGTGCCCGGTAAGGCTCTGGATCATGCCGAACGTAACGCCGTCGCGCTCGATGCGCTTCTTGTCCGCCGTCCACTCGCTCGTCATTCCGGACGGGTTCATCCGCCGGTAGGTGCGATGGTTCTGCGCGACCAACTCGATGCGGTGCTGCACAACCAGGATCGGCTTCGGCATGTGCAGCGCGGTCGCAGAGAGCATGACCGTCTTGCCGGCGCCGGTCGGGGCTATGCCGAGAGTGTTGCGCTCCGCCGCAAGGGCGTTGTGGCAGCGGTCAACAAACTCGCGCTGGCGGGGGCGGAGTTGCATGTCACAACGTCTCCCCGTCAGCGAGAGGAAGGTGCGCGGAGGTAGCGTGCCAGCCTCCGCACCACATGCAGGCGTAAAGGTGGCGGCCAGTAAAATGCGGGGGCAGTTTCTTGATCGCCGCCAGCGCCTCTTGCTTGGTCGCGTAACGCCGCTTGTTTGTGCAGCCGGGCTTATGGTTGGGCTTTACCGCCACGGCCCACATCTTGCCGGAAGAAATCATGGTTGCGCTTCGGGCTGCATGGCAAGGACGCCGGTGCGGATGTTTCGCGCCGTCGCGCGGATTGTGCGCTCAGTAGTGTTGTCGCCGTCGCTGCTCATCGCCACGCCATCACACAGCTTCGCGGCTTGCCTCTGCGCCGCCCTCCACGCCTCCATTTCTCCGATCGTCGCGCTCTTGGGGTCGAAGCTCATGCGACCTCTCCCGCCGTCAGATCGGTCGCGGCCGGCGCATCCTCCGCCAGCACGGGCGCCCCGCTAATCTCCATGCCGTATTCTGCAAGCACCTTGCGCGCACGCTCGCGGATCGGCGCGGACGAGTGCCACGCCAGATCAAGGCAGATGCGACATGCGGTTTTCACGTCACCCGCGCCGTGAGCGCGCAGGGCTTCAAAGAGTGCGCTCGTCGCGCACGTTGGCTTGGTCATCGGCGGCCTGTCGGTCCAGTGGTGGATGGGCAGAGGCATCGCCCGGCGCGACGTGGTGGCGCAGCGCCGGGCGAAACGATCATGTCAGAATGGGATGGCGTCGTCCATCGGTTTTGTCGCCTGTCCTCCGCCGCCAAGCCACCCCGGAGCGGAGGAACCGAAGCCGGCCGGCGCGGCGGCGACGGGAGCCGGCGCGGACTGCATGAAGCCGGACGCCGGCAACGCCGGAGCCGCCATCGCCTGCCCGCCCTCCTGCAACTTCTGCCACTTCTTGTAGCTGTCGCTCTTGGGGTTCGGGGACAGGAACGCGCGGATCACGTTCTTGTCCTGATAGCCGCCCGTGCCCTTCTGCACGCCGACCTCGATGGCGATGGTCTTGCCGGCGCCCTGCGCCGCCAGCAGCGCGCCCACCGCATCGCGGAAGGTCATGCTGCGGTAGGACGCGGGGTTGGCCGGCTCGAACACGCCGGTCGCTTCCAGCATCCGGACGAGCGCGCCCAGGCCCAGGTCGCGGCCCTGCTGTGTGTGCTTCGGGTCTTCCGGGTTGAGGAGGTAGTGGAAAATGGTGCGCTTCTCGTAGGGCGCGCCAACCAGCGTGATCTTGCACTCGTAGTATTCGCCGCCGCCGGCCGTGCCCTTCTCCGGGTTCGGCTTGGAGAAACCCTGCTTCTCCACGGAGAGGATCGCGCGCGAGAGCGTGCCCTGGGGGACAAGCTCGATATTGCCGATCTTGGCGGTGTCCTGGGAAAATCCGATCATCGGTTCTGGCAGTCCTTCTTAGGCCGCCGCCGGAGCGGCGGGGGTCGCGATGGAGGAGGAGAGGGTCGCGTCGTGGCGAGGCGCCGTCCGCATCTTGCGGACAAGCTCGCCCAGGTTCGGGGGCTCGATCGTGTCGAGGTTCCCGCTGCGGTTTTTCGCCAACAGGCCCCACGGGTTCGCATCGCACACCAGCGCGCGGCGGGTGCCGCCGATCATGTTGTGCGTGATGCCGCCGTCGCCCACGTCGAAGCGGGAGAGCGTCAGAACGGTATCGAAGATACCCGGCAGCGCGCGGCCCGTGGACGATCCCACGATCTGCGGCTGATAGGTGATGCGCCCCAGGTCGTCCTTGTCCTCGTCCATGATGCCGACGACGATCACGCTGTAGGGCGCATGTTGTAGGACGGTGAGCCACTTGGTCATTTCGCGACCCAGCAGCCCGTAGGCGCCGCGAGTGTCCGGCTTGCCCGTCTTCTCGGAGAACGCCTCCGGCTGCATCTGGCACCACTCGAAAGCCCACCGGCTCGCGACGGTGATGCTGTCCATGAACAGCGTGTCCACACCCTTGAACAGCGCCGCCGGGTCGCCCAACGCGCCCTTGTATTGCTCGTAGGCCGCCGCGCTGTAGGGGCCGGACGTGTCGGCAGGATCGGGGCCGGCGAGCAGCGACGCGATGGCGCGACACATGACCCACGGATGCTGACCGAGCGACGCGGCGGCGCCGCGAAGGTCCACCACGCGCCCGCGCCAATCGCCCAGCGCCAGCGTCCCAGCTTCGCCGTCCAGGAACAGCGTCGTGTCCGGGTCCAGCGTGCGCGCCAGGGTCGTCTTGCCAACGCCGGACGGGCCGAACACGGCAATGTTGATCTTTGGTTTGCGAGCAAGGCGCTCGTCAGCCGTGATGATGCGAAGGCCGCTCATGCCGCGACTTTCTCCTCTCGGATATGCTGATGGAGGCGATACCGGATCGCGCGACGGCGGCGCAGCGCGTCCAGCGCCAGCAGCCCCGTCAATGTGATGCGGTCGCGCTCGATCCACTTGGCGATTGCGTCCGTGGTGAGGCCGAGGATGCGATGCTCCTCCGCCAGCGCCACGATCTTTGCCGTGCCGCCAAGGGAGCGGATCAGGTCCGCCGCCTTGAGCCGCACGCGAAGCCGTGGCGCCTCTTTCTCTCTTGTGGTGGTCATGGTTCCCTGTGGTGGTGTGGTGGTCGTTGTCGGGTTTGCCGCCCGACACTCCGGAGTGTAGTCCGTCATTTTGTCGGAAACAATAGGCGACGTGCCGCGTTGGGCAGAATATGTCAGCTTGACAGAGGCCACCCGCTTGTGCCCTACATTAGCGGCTCGCGCCGGAGGAACCCCACCATGAGCGCCAAGAAACTGCCGCCACGCCAGCCGCCCGCACCGGAACCCGAGCCCGATGTCGGGCCGCGCGCCGCCGTGCGATCGGAGTTCGCCCGCCGCCTGCAAGAGAGGATGCTGTCGCACAAGCCACTTCCGTTCTCGCAGGCGGACCTTGCCCGCGCCTCGCATTGCGGGCGCGATGCCGTCTCTACCTATGTGCGCGGCATTTCCATGCCCGGCCCGAAGGCTCTCAAGCAGTTGTCGGATGCGTTGGGGTGCCAGCCGGAAGACCTGATGCCGCCCGGCGCCAGCAACGAGAACGAGGCGCCCGCCTTCCAGGTGCGCCAGATGGCCGGCGCGGATCGGGTCTGGCTCACGGTCAACCAGCCCGTGTCGAAGGATCAGGCCGCCGCCATCACCGCGATCCTCATGGGCGTGCGGTGAAACTGCACACTCAGGCGGAGGTCGCCACCATCCTCCGCAAGAGCGCCGCGACGGTCTATCGCCTCCGGCTGGACGGCAAGCTGGGATACATCCCCGGTCGGCCCGTCCTTATTCCGGACGACGCGCTACAGGCTTACATAAGGAGCAGCACCACATGCCCCGCGAGAACCGAGGCACACGACTTGCCGACAGGCCCAACAGTGACGGTTACTGGGAAATCACCTGGACCGAGAACGGCAGATCACGCCGCCGCTCGACGGGGACGCGCAGCCGCCGTTCGGCTGAAAAGTTCCTCGCCGCGTTCATTATAGAGCGCGAGCGGATCGAGCAGGCCGAGGAAGGCCCGCCCGATATCGCGGCGCTCGTCTCGCTCTACGAGGACGAACACATCAGGGAGCGCGCCGTGGACGTGGAGCGCGCCCTGATGTGCGGCCAGCCCATCAAGGCGTTTTTCGGGCCGATGCTGCCCACGGACATTACGGACGCCATCCTTCTCAAGTATCGCCGCAGCCGCGCCGGTCGCTCCGACGCGACGATCCGCCGCGAGCTTGAGCATCTTCGCGCGGCGCTCAACCACGCCGTCCGGAACCGGCGCCTCCGCCTGGGCGACGTGCCGCACATCGCGCTTCCTCCGAAGGTGGAGCCCCGCAACCGCGTGCTGACGCCGGACGAAATGCGCGCGATCCTCACAACCTACGTTGAGGAGGACCGCCACGACATGATCCGCCAGGGGCGGAAGGCGGACGACGACACGCCGCTGCGCCTGTCGCGGGTCCACCGCTTCGCCGCGCTTGCCCTCCATGCGCCAGCCCGGCGCCGCGCCATCGAGACGCTGACGTGGTTTCAGGTGGACCTCGAAAAGCGCCTCATCGACTACCGGATGCCGGGGCGGCAGCGGACCAAGAAGCGGCGCGTGGCGGTCCCTATCTCGTCCGCGCTCTGGCCGATCATCGTCCGCGCCCACGCGGAGCGGAAAAGCGAATACGTCCTGGACAACCCGGGCTCGATCAAAAAGACCTTCGCGACGCTCATGCGGCAGTCCGGCGTGAAGGGTGTCACGCCGCACGTTCTGCGGCACACCTACATCACCAACGCGATCGCCAACGGCGTCCCGCCCGCGCTCGTCGCGGAGATTGTCGGGGACACCATCGAGACGATCATGCGGAACTACAAGCACCTGATGCCGCACCATCTGCGGGACGCGGTTGAGGGGGCTTGGGGGCCGGCGCAACAGCCTGCGTTACGCGCCGATCGGTGACGATTTACGCCGGACAACGCCCAACAATGCGGAGCTAACCCGCTGAGAATATGCATCCGGAGGCATATCGGCATTCCGGACGCCTGTGTTCGGGACGCAGGGGCCGGAGGTTCAAATCCTCTCACTCCGATACGCCAAGGCAAGCAAAAACCCCTGGAAAGCCAACGCTTTCCAGGGGTTTTTCGTTGAACCGGACCAATCCGGAGAAAGGCGAACGAAGCGCGAAACCGGCGTTATCCCGGCGTTACGCCCCCGCCCGCTGGGCCTCCAACTCGTCCAGCAGGCGGTCCACCGTCTGCCAGATCGGCTCCCCCGGAAGGCGCTCCCGGTTGATCCTCTCGGCGGTCATGCGGCGGACGTTGAGCGTGGCGTGGTTCGTGGCGGCGGCCCGCCGGCCGCGCATGGCGGCCATGGCAAGCTCCACGTCCCGAAGCTCGACCTTCATCCGCTCCGCGATGGCGGCGGGGCCGAGGTCTTTTCGGCGGAGGCGCCGCACGCGGCGCACCTGTCGGATGGTGAGGTCGCAGTCCGGACGCCAGCGGCGCCCGACTGCGTTCTCCTCCGGGCGGGGATCGGGGCCGATCATGCGACACCCCGCCGCGCCTGGGTCACGCCGCGCCCGGGCGCCGCGAACCGCTCGTTGTAGTAGCCCTTGACGAAATACCGGACGACTTGCGCCTCGCACCCGACGATCGCGCCCGTGGCCGGGTCTTGTTCCAGCTTGATCGTTGGGATGCCGCCGACATGCGCCTCAAGGCGGCGCTTCCGCATGAACAAGCTCTGGTCCTGCGTGCATCCGGTCTGCATCGCAAACACGTTTCGGATGTTCATGGGGCCGTGCAGCTTGTGGTAGTGCCCGTAGAGCGCGACGCCCGGCTTCTCGCCGCCGTCCAGGCTCTCGATCACCTTCTGGATGGAGTAGGAAAGCGCATAGGCGCTGCCGCCGCCGGGATGCACCACCGCCAGCACGGCGCGCTTGCCGGTGTTGGCGTTTTCCAGGATGACGTGCGCCTCCTGGTAGCCGAGGTTCACCCAATCCCAGCGATCGGCGGCGCGCATGTCCTGCTCGGCGCGGACGCCAATATCAATGCCCTCGCGCTGGGCATACCACCCTTCGTGATCGTCGCCGGTTACGGCGTAGGTCGTGATCCCTTCGCGCTTCGGGTAGTTCCGGACGAGATAGGCAAGCTGCGCGTCCATGCCGTGAACGTGCAACTCATGCCGGTTGAAGCGCGCCTCGCCGTCGATCCAGTTGCCGGTGTTCATGACGTGCTGCACACCGGCATCGTGCATCCGGTCGTAGAGGTCGTTGAGCGCGTCCAGCCGCTCGTAGCGGGAGCCCAGGTGGTTGTCCCCCACCGCCCCGAACAGAAAGCGGTTGTTGGCGTCCGACCGAAGGATGATGTGCCCGTCCTCCATGGAGAAAGCGGGCTTGAGGTCCATGGCGAGCGCGACGTGACCGCGCCGCTTGTCGAGAATGATGTTGTAGCCCTTGGCTTGCAGGGCTTTGGCGGTCGCGACCACATCGCGGTCAGTGATCGCCAGCATCCCGGCGAGCGACGGGATATGGATGCCCTTGCGCTCCTTCCGGAGCGCCGCAAGCACCCGCTCGTCCAGCGTGCCGGCGGGCGGACGCTTCTCGCTGGGGGTGTTGTTCCTGTCCCCGGATCGCTGCGCCTTCTCGATCCCCTCGATGCTGCGGCCGGTCCAGCGGAGCGCCTGCCCGAGAAAGCTATGCCGCGATCCCGTGGGGATTTTCAGCCGGTCGGCCGCCATGCGGTATGCCGTGGGCTCGCGCTTGTTCTCGCGCTGACGCTCATCGAGCAAATAGCCGTCGCGGACGGCGCGTTCGATTTCGTCCAGATACTTGTTCGCGAGCTTAAGTTGTTCCTTCGTGGGGGCTCGCGTCGCCATTAGTCCGGCTCCCCGCCGACGCCGTAGAACAGGAGCCCTTGGGCTTCCTTCACCGCGCGCTCATGTGCGCCCTCCGCCTCGCGAAGCTCGCCCCAAATGGCGGCGTAGCCGGTGGCGTCCAGGCCGTGATCCGCGATGTGCTGCCCGTGGTGCGAGCGCGCGAACTTGAGGAGGACCATCATGGCGCACACGTCCGCCGCCGTGATGCCGGCGCTCATGCCCCGGGGGCGCTGCCGGAGGTAAGCCTCCCACAGCGATGCAATCGCCAGGAAGCTCCGCTCCTTGTCCCCGTGCGTGACGTTCCGCGCGCCGTCCACGATCGAGGCGGCCTCGCGCAAGATCGCGCCCGCCCTGGTGTTCGCCGGTTCGATATCTGCCATTGGTGGGTTCCCGTGGTGGTGGAATGTTGGCCTGTCTCCGCCAACGCGACAGAGTATGACCAACAACACCCAACACGGCAACCTATATCATTAGCGACGCTGGCGCTGCTCCGGGCCTGCCACGCCGTCAATAAAGGCGCCGCGCACCCCGCCATGGCCGGCCGCTTGCGTCAGGATCACCGCAAGCGGGATCGGCAGGAAGGTGAGCCCCCAGTTGGCGGCGGGCTCGATGCCGGCATCCCACACCGCACGCGCGACGCGCCGCTCAGAGGCGTTCGTGTTGGGGCTATTCCGCCCCACGACGCT
>Ga0315901_10008163_pt1 | contig 12214 bp, 10 predicted proteins | sample LakEriMetagenome_10_FD_203761 | JGI IMG/M metagenome (GOLD analysis project Ga0315901, IMG submission 203761) | Freshwater fungal communities from buoy surface, Lake Erie, Ohio, United States - Buoy 2 MA116 | ecosystem: Environmental > Aquatic > Freshwater > Lake | place: USA: Lake Erie, Ohio...
ATGCCGAAGGCCCACTCCAAGAACTGGTTCACCAGCCCGGCACGGCCGAACAGCAGGATCAACCCCAGCCCCACCACGAAGGGCGGCGTGATGATGGGCAGCAGCGCCAGCACGTTCAGGCCGCGCTGGAAGCGCCGCTGACCGCGCTCGGCGTACAGCGCGATCAGCGTGCCCATCACCGTGGTGCCAGCGGCCGTGAGCAGCGCGAGCCACAAGGTGTTCCAGGCGGTCCCGCAGCGCACGCCGCCCGTCAGGCACGACAGGCCCCACACGCGATCGTGCGCCAGTCGCTCCACCACCGCCGTGGCCGACCAGGCCCCCGCATCGTCGACGAACGCACCGCTCAAGCTGCGCGCCACCGGTAAAGCGACGAAGAGCAGGAGCAGCGCGCTGCAGGCCACCACCGCCCCAGCGACAAACAGGTCGCCCCTGAAATGCCCCGTTCGCGCGATGCCCGAGGCCAGCACCATCAGCAAGGCCCACAGCACGACCGCGCCACCCAAACCCAGCCCGATCTGCCCTCGGGGTAAGGGCCCGAACCAGGACGTCAGGACGTCCAGATTCCAACCTTGCAAGCCAATGGCGAAGGCCCCGCCCAGCACCCCCGCCAAGCCGATGCCCGCGGACAACAGCAGGAGCAGCCCCTGGCGCCGGCCCGGCGCCATGAAGGCAGAGGGGAGCGCCAAGCCCAGACCGGCAAAGGCGGCCCACAGCCAAGAGCGGCCGTGCACGGCCGCCTGCACCAAGGCCGAAGCCGTATCGGGCCCCCCGAACACGCCGGCCAGCGAGCGGGCCAGCGTGAGGTTTTGCGGGAAGTACCAGGGCAGCAGCACCGCGGCAGCCAGTCCCAGCAGCGGCCAGGCGAGCAGCGCCTGGCGTCCCCGGTGGGCACGGAAATCGCCAGGGCCGCCCACGGAAGCGGTGGTCTTGTTCAAACCGAGCGCGGGCTGCAGTGGGAGAAGCCGCTCAGCGCGGCAGGGAATTCACTTCCTTCTCCCACTTGCCGATCAGGCGCCGGCGCTCGGCCGAAGAGCCGTACTTGGCGTAGTCGTAGTCGATGAACTTGATCTTCTTGAAGTCCGGCACACGGGGGTCGACCTTGGCGGCCTTGTTGGAAGGCAGCTGGAACTGCTTGGCCGCCGCGCCCATCTCCTGGGCCGAGGCCGTGAGCGCCCATTCGTAAAACTTCTTGGCAGCCTCCAGGTTGCGAGCGCCCTTGATGAGGCTCATGGAGCCGATCTCGGCGCCCGTGCCGTCGCTGGGCGTGATGGTCTCCACGGGGAAGCCCTGCATCTTCTCGCCCGGGCCGTCGTGCACGAAGCTGATGGACACCGAGGTCTCGCCGCGTGCCACGGCCTTGATGGGGGCCGTGCCCGAGCGCGTGTACTGGCTGATGTTGCGGTGCAGCTTCTTCATGTAGTCGAAGGCCTTGTCCTCGCCCATCAACTGCACCAATGTGGCCACCATGGTGTAAGCCGTGCCGCTGGAGGCCGGGTTGGCCACCTGGATCTCACCCTTGTACTCAGGCTTGAGCAGGTCGTTCCAGGTCTTGGGCACGGGCAGCTTCTTCTTGGCCAGCAACTCGGGGTTGTAGCCAAAGCCCAGCGGCCCGGAGTAGATGCCCACTGTGCGGAACTTGCTCTGCGCCGCCTGCTGCTGCGCCCAGGCGTGCAGCTGCGGCAGCGAGGCACTCTTGTACTCGAGCGTCAGGTCCTGTTCAGCGGCCTGCAGGTGCGGGTCGCCCGTGCCGCCGAACCACAGGTCGGTCTTGGGATTGGCACGCTCGGCAATCAACTGCGCCAAGGCCTCGCCCGAGCCCTTGAGCGACATGTTGACCTTGACGCCCGTGGTGCGCGAGTACACCGTCTGCATCAGGTTGCACCACTCGGCCTGCACCGAACAGATGACGTTGATCTGGCCGGCGTCCTGGGCGGCGGCAGGCAAGGCGGCGGCACTGGACAGGACGGCGAGCGCCAGCAGGGTCTTCTTCATGGGGGAGCTCCGAGCTAATGTGACAAATCGATGACGGAAAGCCATCGATGGTAGCCAGCCTTGAGCCATCGATTCCCGCACCGGACTCCGTGAAAACCCGCTGCCAACTCGCCAGTGCCAGGCACGAGCGATCCACAGCCCGCCCTGGGCAGGCCTCCGCGTTGACCCAAGGGTGAAACCCATGCATCATTCTGGGTGTAACAAAATTACAGCTGCTGGTACCCCTGCTTCCGCCGCCAGCGGATCGGCTACGGCAAGCTGCCCGACCATGTCCTTTGACCTCGTCTTTTTCGGTGGCACCGGCGATCTCACCTGGCGCAAGCTGATGCCGGCGCTGTTCCAGGCTTTTCGGCACGGCAAGCTGCCTGAAGGTGGACGCATCCTGGCCGTGGCGCGCGACGAGCGCAGCGACGAGGCCTACCGCCAGTTCATCCGCGAACGCTTCGTGGAGGTGGAGTCCTCCAAGCGGCCGAGCGATGACGAGTTCGAGCGGTTTGCCCAGTTGCTGCACTACCGCCGCATGGACCTGTCCAAGCCTGAGCACTACGCGGGCTTGAAGGCCTGGCTGGACGCACGCGGCGCAGACACCGTGGTGCTGTACCTGGCCACCAGCCCTTACCTCTTCCCGGTGATCTGTGAGCAGTTGGGCACGGCCGGACTGAACGGCCCCCAAGTGAGGGTGGTGCTGGAAAAGCCTCTGGGCCACGACCTGGACAGCGCCCTGCAGATCAACCGCGTGGTGCGTTCGGTGTTCCGCGAGGAGCAGGCTTTCCGCATCGACCACTACCTCGGCAAGCCGGCCGTGCAGAACCTGATGGCGCTGCGCTTTGGCAACGCGCTGTTCGAGCCGCTGTGGCGGCGCGAGAGCATTGCCAACATCCAGATCACCCTGGCCGAATCCATCGGCGTGGGCACGCGCGGCGACTACTACGACAAGACCGGCGCCCTGCGCGACATGATCCAGAACCATGCGCTGCAGCTGCTGACCATGATCGCCATGGAGCCGCCCAGCACCAGCGACGCCGACGCCATCCGCGACGAGAAGCTCAAGGTGCTGCGATCCCTCAAGCCGTTCACGCCCGAGACCGTACTGCGTGACGTGGTGCGCGGCCAGTACAAGGCCGGCACCGTACAGGGCGACCCGGTCAAGGGCTACCTGGAGGAAGTGAAAGTGCCCCCCGGCAGCACCTGCGAAACCTTCGTGGCGCTGCGCACCGAGGTGCAGAACTGGCGCTGGGCGGGTGTGCCCTTCTACCTGCGCACGGGCAAGCGCTTGCCCGGGCGGGATGCGCAGATCGTGGTGAACTTCCGCCCCGTGCCCCACCCCATCTTCCCGGGCTCGCACCGGGCCAACAAGCTGGTGATCAAGCTGCAGCCGGAAGACGGGCTGGAGCTGCACCTGCTGGCGGCCAAGGGCAGCCTGTTGCATGGCGGCGGCGCCGAGTTGCTGTCACCCGTGAAGCTGGACCTGGACTTCGACAAGGCCTTCCCCACCGAGCGGGTGGGTGCCTACGAACGGCTGCTGCTGGACGCGATTGCCGGACGCCTGAACCTCTTTGTGCGCAGCGACGAGCAGGAGCAGGCCTGGCGCTGGGTGATGCCCATCCTGCAGACCTGGGAGAACGACCCCAACGGCCCTCGCCCCTACGCCGCCGGGAGTTGGGGTCCACCCGCGGCCAGCGCCATGGTGGCGCGCGACGGTTGCACCTGGGACGAAGAGCAATGAACCGCCCGGGCGCTGCCAAACACGATCGGACCACAGGGGAGTCCAGGAGCGCGGGTACCGAGGTGGGCGATGCGACAGCAGACGACACCGGGGCGATGCCCATGATGCTGGACCGCATCCGCGCAGCCATTCCCGCTCTGCCCCCCGCCGAGCAGCGCGTCGCCCGGCTGGTGCTGTCGGACGCGCGCAGCTTTGCCACGCAACCCGTGGCCGAGTTGGCCGAGCGAGCCCATGTGAGCAAGCCCACGGTCGTGCGCTTTTGCCGCAGCGTCGGTTACGACGGCTTGGCCGACTTCAAGCTCAAGCTGGCCGGCAGCGTCAACGAGGGCGTGCCCTTCGTGCACCGCGCGGTGGACGAGGACGACAAGCCGGGCGATTTGGTGGTGAAGGTCATCGACAACGCGGTGAGCGCCCTGCTGAAGTACCGTAACGCGGCCACCAGCCACGCCATCGAGCAAGCCATCAGCGCCCTGGCGCAGGCCTGCCGCGACGGCCGGCGCATCGAGTTCTACGGCGTGGGCAACTCCGGCATCGTGGCCATGGACGCCCAGCACAAGTTCTTCCGCCTGGGGGTGCACGCTTCGGCCTTCACCGATGGCCACGTGCAGGTGATGAGCGCCACCATGCTGGGCGCAGGCGACTGCGCCGTGGTGTTCAGCAACTCTGGCCGCAGCAAAGACCTGATCGACGTGGCTGACATCGCGCACCGCAAGGGTGCCACGGTCATCGTGGTGACCGCCAGCAGCTCGCCCCTGGCCCATGCCGCTCGACAGCCCGGTCACATCCTGCTGGCAGCCGACCACCCGGAAGACTTTGACCGCTACAGCCCCATGGTCAGCCGCCTGCTGCACCTGATGATCGTGGACATCCTCACCACGGGCGTGGCGTTGCGGCTGGGCAGCGAGAGCCTGCGGCCCATGCTGCAGGAGATCAAGAAGAACCTGCGCACGCGGCGTTACGCGCCCGCAGGCTGATAGCTCAGCGCGGCGTCTCCTGGGCCCACAACAGGCCCTCCACCCCGTACAGGCCTGCCAGCTGGCGCAGCTTGGGCGGCGTGCCTTCCAGCTGCCACTGCAGACCCCGGGCCTTTGCCGCGCGCCGGGCCTGCAGCAACACGGCCAGCGCCGAGGTGTCCAGTTCGGTCAGGGCCGAGGCATCGACGCACAAGGTGCTGCCTGCCGGCAGGCCCGCGATGGCCGCCGCCAAGGCGTCGGTGGTCTCACGCGCCGCAGGCAGCGTGAGCGTGCTGGGCAGCTTCATCTGCGGCGAGCTTAATTGCAGCGGGCTCAATTGCAGTGTGCTCAATTGCGGGCGGCCGCCTTGCGGTTGAGCTCGGCCAGGTTGCCGATCAGACCGTCCAGCCCTGAGTTGGCGATGATGGGCGCGAACTGCGACTTGAAGCTGGTGTCGGCCAGCCACACGCCCAGCACGTTCACGTCGTAGATCTTCCAACCCGATGCGGTCTTCTCCAGACGGTAATCGAGTTGGATCGGATCGCCCTTGCCCTTGACCTCGGTGCGCACCACCACTTCGGGGTCATCCGCTGCGGCGCGCATGGGCCTGAGTTGCACCGTCTGGTCCTTCACCTGCGTGAGCGCGCCCGAGTAGGTGCGCACCAGCAGCGTCTTGAACTCCTCGAGCAGGCGCTTCTGCTGCTCCGGCGTGGCGGTACGCCAGGCGCGGCCCACGGCGATGGCCGTCATCCGCTGGAAGTTCACATGCGGCATGACCTTGGCGTCGACCAAGGCAATGATCTTGTTCAGGTTTCCAGCCTGGATGTCCTTGTCGGACTTCACCGTGTCGATCACCTCGGTGGAGATCTGACGCACCAGCGCATCGGGAGCCAGGGCAGCCTGGGCCTGCGCAACGGGCCAGGCGGCCAGGAGCAGTGATGAGGCCACGGCGCCGAACATACCCAGGGCGCTGCGTCGATCCATGCGGCTCTGAGGGGTCTTGAACATGGGAGTCCTTTTATCGGGGCCTGCAAACCAGGCCGGGTGAGCATTCAACGGTTGAGGTGGGTTTCCGGTTCACGGGCGGGCGGGTGCATCGGGAGGTGGGCTTGCATTCGTGCCGGAGGGCGCAATCGGCGCCGCCAGCGGCACCGCCTCATCCTCCTCGGGCTCCTCCGGCGGGTTGCCGTCGTGCACCTGATTGCGGCGCCGTGCCAGGTAGCTGTCACGCACGAAGCTGTACTTGTCGAACGCCACCTGCTCCAGCAGGCTGGTAGCGGACAAGAGATCGGCTCGACCGTGCACCAACTCGAGCGTGGTCAGTCCCCACCGGTAGGCACCATCGTTCACGATACCGGGCAGACTCGCCTTGCGGTCCAACGGCAAGGCGGCGGCGTCACGCAGGGAACTGGCCCCGTAGAAAGGGAGCACCAGGTAGGGCCCGGGCCCGAGGCCCCATTTGCCCAGGGTCTGGCCGAAGTCCTCGGACTGGCGCTCCAACCCGGCCTCAGACGCCAGGTCGAGCAGGCCGCCCAGCCCGAACAAGCTGTTGGTGGTCACCCGCACCGTCATCTCCACCGCAGTCTGCACTTTGCCCTGCAGGAGATGGTTCACCGCAGACCAAGCATCTCCCACGTTGCCGAAGACGTTGTCCACGCCGGTGCGCACGGGGCTCGGGATGACCTTGCGATAGGCCGTGGCCAAAGGCTTGAGCAGCGCCAGATCCACCGCCTCGTTGAAGGCAAAGATGCTGCGGTTGAGCCCCTCCAGCGGATCGGCCTTGACCTTGGGCGCGCGGGGCTGGGTGGCCGACATCTGCGCGAGAGACGGACAGGACGCCGCTGCCAATCCCGATGCCAATGCCGCGGCCAACACGCCTCGGGCCAGCGCTGTGCGCCAGAAAGCAGCAAGTCTCACTTCTTCTGCCCCGCCTGCTCGGCCGCCTCACCCGCCTTGCCGGTGACCAGTTGGCCGATCAGGTTCTCCAGCACCACGGCTGATTGGGTCTGGCGGATGACCGCACCGGCCGCCAGGTCCTGATCGGCCGAGCCGGGCTCGATGCCGATGTACTGGTCTCCCAGCAGGCCGGCCGTCAGGATCTTGGCCGAGGAGTCCTTGGGAAAGCGCACAGCGCTGTCGATCTCCATGGTCACCACGCCCTGGAAGGTCTTGGCGTCCAGGGCAATGGAGGTGACCCGGCCCACGGTCACACCGGCACTGCGTACAGGCGACCGAGGCTTCAAGCCGCCGATGTTGTCGAAGCGGGCGCTCACCTGGTAGCCGTCGCGCGCGCCGAAGCTGGCCAAGTTGGCCGCTTTCAAGGCCAGAAACAGCAGCCCGGCCATGCCCAGCAGGACAAAGAAGCCCACCAGGATCTCGATGTTTCTCTTGCTCATTTGTTGTGTCTCCCAGGCAGCGGTGCGGTCGGGTGGTCGAACGACGTCAGGGGTCAGGGCGTAGAGAACATCAGTGCGGTCAGCACGAAGTCCATGGCCAGCACACCCAGAGACGAGATCACCACGGTACGCGTAGTGGCGTGCGCCACGCCCTCAGGCGTGGCTTCGGTCTCGTGCCCCTGGTACAGCGCTACCAAGGTGCAGATCAGGCCGAAGATGAAGCTCTTGACGATGCCGTTGCCCACGTCACGCCAGACATCCACCCGCGACTGCATGATGCTCCAGAAGTTGCCGGCGTCCACGCCGATGAGCAACACCGCCACCACATATGCGCCCAGGATGCCGACGGCGGAGAACAGAATGGCCAACAAGGGCATCGATACCGCACCGGCCAGGAAGCGCGGCGCCAGGATGCGGCTCTTGGGGTCCACCGCCATCATCTCCATGGCCGCGAGCTGTTCCCCCGCTTTCATCAGGCCGATCTCGGCCGTCAGCGAGGTGCCCGCCCGGCCGGCGAACAGCAGCGCCGTCACCACCGGGCCCAGCTCCCGCACCAGCGACAGGTTGACGATGAGCCCCAGCGACTCCGTGGCGCCGTAGGTCACCAGCGCGTAGTACATCTGCAGCGCGAGCACGAAGCCCACGGCCGTGCCCGAGGCCAGGATGATGACCAGCGACAGGTTGCCCACCGCGTGGATCTGGCGCACGACCAGGGAGAAGCGGCGCAGCGATGCCGGGATGGCCAGCAGGATGTCCAGCGTGAAGAACGCTGCGTGACCGAAGCCGCGCAGGATCTTCAGGGCCTTTTGGCCCAGTGTGGCCACCATGGACAACCAATGGGTCATGGCGCGGCACCCTCAACGCCGAAGTCCTGGCCGATCGGGCTGGCCGGGTAATGGAACTTCACCGGCCCGTCGGGCTCACCTCGGACGAACTGGCGCACTTCCGGATCGCTGGAGTCCATCAACTCCTGCGGACTGCCCTGGGCGACGATGCGCCCGCCCGTGGCCATCAGCACCACGTGGTCGCTGATCGCCATGCATTCGGGCACGTCGTGCGACACCACCAATGAGGTGGCCCCCGTCACGTCGTTGAGCGTGCGGATCAGCTTGGCAGCCACGCCCATGGAGATGAGGTCCAGCCCGGCAAAGGGCTCGTCGTACATGATGAGCTCCGGGTCCAACGCAATGGCGCGCGCCAGCGCGATGCGCCGCGCCATGCCGCCAGACACCTCAGAGATGCGCAGCGGCGCCGCACCGCGCAGACCCACGGCGTTGAGCTTCATCAGCACGATGTCGCGGATGAGCGCTTCGGGCAGGTCGGTGTGCTCGCGCAGCGGAAAGGCCACGTTATCGAACACCGTCAGGTCGGTGAACAGGGCGCCGAACTGGAACAGCATGCCCAGACGCCGCCGCAGAGCGTACATGCGGGCCTTGTCAGCAGCGTTAACCCGTTGTCCGTCAAAGCGCACCTCACCGATGTCGGGCGACGCGCTGCCGCCGATCAGGCGCAGCAAGGTGGTCTTGCCGCACCCCGAGCCACCCAGCAAAGCCGTAACCTGCCCTCGGCGGAAGGTCAAGGATAGGTTGGTGAGGATCTGGCGACCCGTGTCGTAAGAGAAACTGACACGGTCGACCTCGATCAGGGCATCGGTGCTCAAGCGGCGCGGCCACGCGCACGCGTGGGCTCAGAATCAGGAATCAGGGTATTTTCCCATGCGCAACCAGCGCAGTTGCGCTAGTGCGGGTTTCTTTACCTTGATGTGAGGATTCCCAGCAAGTGGGCCCACCGATCGGGCTTGGCAGGCCTGCCCTAACGCAGGGGCCCGGAGCACGGGCCCACCCACGAGACCACCGAGTACTCAACGCGGCAGGTGGCTGACACCCATCAGGAACTCATCCACCGCCCGTGCAGCCTGGCGCCCTTCGCGGATGGCCCAGACCACCAGGCTCTGTCCCCGGCGCATGTCACCCGCGGCGAACACCTTGGGCACGTTGGTCTCGTAACCGCCGATGAAGTCGGTGCTGGCGCGGGCGTTGCCGCGGGCATCACGCTCCACGCCAAAGGCTTCCAGCACGCTGCCCACGGGCGCCGTGAAGCCCATGGCCAGCAATACGAGATCGGCCGGGACTTCTTTCTCGGTGCCCGGGATCTCGCTCATCTTGCCGCCCTTCCACTCCAGGTGGACGGTCTTCAGGCCCGTGAGCTTGCCGTTCTTGCCGACGAACTCCTTGGTGGCGATGGCGAACTCGCGCTGGCACCCTTCCTCATGGCTGGAGGAAGTGCGCAGCTTGTAGGGCCAGTACGGCCAGGTCAGCGGACGGTCTTCTTCCTCGGGCGGCATGGGCATCAACTCGAACTGCGTCACGCTGGCTGCGCCGTGGCGGTTGCTGGTGCCCACACAGTCGCTGCCGGTGTCGCCGCCGCCAATCACGATCACATGCTTGCCATCGGCCCGGATCTGGCCCTTGAGCTTGTCGCCAGCCACCACCTTGTTCTGCTGCGGCAGAAACTCCATGGCGAAGTGCACGCCGGCCAATTCACGGCCCGGCACCGGCAGGTCGCGGGAGGTCTCCGAACCGCCGGTCAGCAGCACGGCATCGAACTGGGCCTTCAGCTCCTCGGCGGAGATCACGGTCTGGGCGTCATTGGTCACCTTGGCCGCCGGGCCTTCCGCAGGCATCGCGCCCACGAGCACGCCCGTGCGGAAGGTCACGCCCTCAGCCTGCATCTGCTCGATGCGGCGGTCGATGTGCGACTTCTCCATCTTGAAATCGGGGATGCCATAGCGCAGCAAACCACCGATGCGACTGTTCTTCTCGAACACCGTCACATCGTGCCCGGCGCGCGCCAACTGCTGAGCGGCCGCCAGCCCGGCGGGCCCGCTGCCGACCACCGCGACCTTCTTGGCAGTCTTGGCCTTGGGCGGCACGGGCTGCACCCAACCCTCGGCCCAAGCGCGGTCGATGATGGCGTGCTCGATGGACTTGATGCCCACGGCGTCGTCATTCACGTTCAGCGTGCAGGCGGCCTCGCACGGGGCAGGGCAGACGCGGCCGGTGAACTCCGGGAAGTTGTTGGTGGAGTGCAGCACCTCGATGGCGCTTTGCCAATCGCCGCGGTAGACCAGGTCGTTGAAGTCCGGGATGACGTTGTTGACGGGGCAACCGCTGTTGCAGAAGGGGGTGCCGCAGTCCATGCAGCGCGCCCCTTGCACCTTGGATTGCTCCTCGGTCAGGCCGATGACGAACTCTTTCCAGTTCTTCAGGCGCTTGGGCACGGGCTCGTAGCCCTCTTCCAGGCGCTCAAACTCGAGGAAGCCGGTGACTTTTCCCATGATGTTGGTTCCTTGTCAGTGCAGTTCAGGCGGCCACGGTGGCGGCGGGCGCAGATGACGCGGCCTGCGCCTTGGCAGCGGTCTGGCTCAGGGCACGCTTGTACTCGTGCGGGAAGACCTTGACGAACTTGGCGCGGGCTGTCGCCCAGTGGTCCAGGATCTCGCGTGCGCGCAGCGAACCGGTCCACTTGTGGTGGTCTTCCACCAGCTTCTTGAGCTGCGCCTCGTCCGACAGGCCGCGGTGCCAGGACGCAGCAGATCCGCTGGCGGCCTGCTCGGCCTCCGGCAGCACCTTGTCCAGGGCCACCATGCTGGTGTTGCAGCGGCCGGCAAAGCTGCCGTCTTCGTCATACACGTAGGCCACGCCACCGCTCATGCCGGCGGCGAAGTTGCGCCCGGTCAGGCCCAGCACGGCCACGGTGCCACCCGTCATGTACTCGCAGCCATGGTCGCCCGTGCCCTCCACCACCGCGGTAGCGCCTGACAGACGCACCGCAAAGCGCTCACCCGCCACGCCGCGGAAGAAGGCCTCGCCGCGGGTGGCGCCGTATAGCGCCGTGTTGCCAATGATGGTGTTGCGCGCAGCGTCGCCGCGGAACTCGATGCTGGGGCGCACCACGATGCGCCCGCCCGACAAGCCCTTGCCGGTGTAGTCGTTGGCGTCGCCGATCAGGTACAGCGTGATGCCGTTGGCCAGGAAGGCACCGAAGCTCTGGCCGCCCGTGCCTTCCATCTGCATGAAGATGGTGTGGTCGGGCAAGCCCTCAGGGCGGTGGCGCACCAGTTCGCCGGAGAGCATGGCGCCCACCGAACGGTTGACGTTGCGCGCCTCCTCCATGAAGTGCACCTTCTCGCCGCGCTCGATGGCCGGGCGGCAGCGCTCGATGAGCTTCAAGTCCAGTGCCTTGGCCAGACCGTGGTCCTGCTCCTCCGTCTGGTAGCGCGGCACATCAGCCGGCACGGTGGGCTGGTGGAAGATGCGGCTGAAGTCCAGGCCACGCGCCTTCCAGTGGGCGATACCCTTCTTGGTGTCCAGAAGGTCGGCACGGCCTATCAGGTCGTCGAAGCGGCGGATGCCCAACTGCGCCATGATGCTGCGCGCCTCTTCGGCGACGAAGAAGAAGTAGTTCACCACGTGCTCGGGCTTGCCCGTGAACTTCTTGCGCAGCACCGGGTCTTGCGTGGCCACGCCCACCGGGCAGGTGTTGAGGTGGCACTTGCGCATCATGATGCAGCCCTCCACCACCAGCGGGGCGGTGGCGAAGCCGAATTCGTCGGCGCCCAGCAGCGCGCCGATGACGACGTCACGCCCGGTCTTCATCTGCCCGTCGGCCTGCACGCGCACGCGGCTGCGCAGGCGGTTGAGCACCAGGGTCTGCTGCGTTTCGGCCAGGCCCAGCTCCCAGGGCGTGCCGCAGTGCTTGATGGACGACCAGGGCGAGGCACCCGTGCCGCCATCGTGCCCGGCGATCACCACGTGGTCAGCCTTGCACTTGGCCACGCCGGCAGCGATGGTGCCTACGCCCACCTCAGACACGAGTTTGACGCTGATGCCCGCGCGCGGGTTCGCGTTCTTCAGGTCGTGGATGAGCTGCGCCAAGTCTTCGATGGAATAGATGTCGTGATGCGGCGGCGGGCTGATCAGGCCCACGCCCGGCACCGAATAGCGCAGGAAGCCGATGTAGTCCGACACCTTGCCGCCGGGCAGTTGGCCGCCCTCGCCCGGCTTGGCGCCCTGGGCCATCTTGATCTGGATCTGGTCGGCGCTGACCAGGTACTCGGTGGTGACGCCAAAGCGCCCCGAGGCCAC
>Ga0315901_10008171_pt1 | contig 12202 bp, 11 predicted proteins | sample LakEriMetagenome_10_FD_203761 | JGI IMG/M metagenome (GOLD analysis project Ga0315901, IMG submission 203761) | Freshwater fungal communities from buoy surface, Lake Erie, Ohio, United States - Buoy 2 MA116 | ecosystem: Environmental > Aquatic > Freshwater > Lake | place: USA: Lake Erie, Ohio...
GGAGTCAAACCGGCCGAGATAATAAAATCATTTTTACCAGTTTTGGTTTTCTTAATAATCTCAACACCTTTAATATTGCCTCAGTTTTTGTCTGAACCTAGGATTTCTTTATTGAGGTTATTAGGGGTTTCTTCAGAATTTCCTTGGACCGGAACCACATTTACCGCTGGTAAATTGTATGAGGCAAGTTTTAGTATCGATTATTACTTACTTTGGTTATTTGCCCAGACCCCAATTTTAATTCTTGCCTTCTTTTCCCTAGGTATGTTTTTCTTCTTTAAAAATATTTGGAAAGATAGATTATCTGATACTAATTTTGTGTTGATTATTTTCTTCATTCAGTTTATGACCGTTCCACTGTATGCATTAATCGTTCAATCGGCTATCTATAATGGGTTACGACATATCCTGTTTATTTACCCAGCAATTGCTTTTTTTGCATCTTTTGGATTTGTCTCACTTTGGCAAGTCTTTAAGTCACCTTTACAAAAAAAGGTAATGGCATTTTCCTTGGTTGTTTCTATCCTTACCCCAAATATTGAAAGTTTAATCTTGAGACCATTTCAACAGTTATATTTCAATCCAGTGATATCTGCTTTATTTACTGTTTCAACCAGTTGGGAAACCGAGTTCTTGGGAACAAGTTTCCGGGAAGCAATTCAAAAAATCCCCCAAGAAGGTGTAATTAATTCAACTCAGGAATGGACTTGGGAAAACAATGCTTATGCCCCAGAACGAGGTCTACTTGCAAATGAAACCAAAGAGTTGTTTCCTGGAGATTTTTGGCAGATCACCTCAGTAGCAAGCTACATCGGTAACTTCTCCAGAGAACGAATTATCACAACTAAATCTCCTATTGAATCTGTTAGACCAGCTTGTTCTGTGGAAAATGTTGTTTATAGAAATCTTAGATTTGAGAAAATTCCCTTAGCTATTGTGATGAGGTGTCAAAACTCAGGTAAATTAATTCCAGGTGTTGCATCTTTAACCTGGAGCACCCAAACAGAAGTTGATCAGGACAATAAGCCATATATTTGGGTTACTAACCAAGGTGAAGAAATCAGAATTTCCAATCTGAGATCAACTTCCCTCGTTGGATCCTTCAAAATTAACCTTTTTAGTAATCCCTGTAAATCAAATTTCCCGGTAAATGTCGAAAGCTTATTAGGTAAATTTGAAGAAGAAATTACTCAAATTGATGAAGTTTACTCACTTAATATCCCTCTAAACCTCAAGGTATTTGAAACTGAAGTCATAAAGATTTCAACTACAGGAGATAGTGATTGTCGAGTCGGAGAAAACGACTCTAGAAATTTCTTAGTGGGCGTTAATAAATTTGATGTAAAGTTGGCTAAAAACTAAGCTGCCTTAGCACAACTTCCCGTAGCTATTGATTCTGTTTTGGAAGTTGTTTCACTTATGAGTTTTGCTACTTCACTTGGGGCTAAGGCATAACCTGTGTTTTTATTTTGTTCATCAGCTGCAAAGACCACCCCTAAGACTTGGCCTTGGTTATTGAGTAATGGTCCACCAGAATTTCCTGGTTTAACATCTCCACCAAAGACAATCACTGCTCTTCTGGCTTCACCGTTTCCATCAATGTCTGTGCCCAGGGATTCAAATTCTGCAGAAACAGAAACCGCACTTGTTCTTAGTTTTCCTCCATTTGGATAACCAACTACAAATCCGACTTCATTTGGAGTAACAGGTCCAATAAAGGTTAGTTTTTCACCAGTTAAGCCTGGAACAAAAATTATTGCAATATCTTTTTTTCTATCAATTGCAATCACTCTTCCCCCAAGCTGCGTTTGGGAATTAGACAAAGTGATAACTGGTTCTTTTACTCCTGCTACAACGTGAGCATTAGTTATTACTCTTTCATTCGCGATGATAAATCCTGTGCCAACCATTGCTGCTGAACAGCTTTCAGCTATGCCATCAATTCGAACAGTTGAAGCAATTGAATTTGTCACTGAAGCAGGTATTTCAATCTCACGATCTAATTGAGATGGAATAATTCTTGATTCCACCATGCTTCTAAAGACTTCGGGAAGTGGTGAATCAGTAATTACGTTTTGAATCTTTTGGGCAATATCTTTGAATCGATCAGGAAGATATTTATCAATTTCAGAAATCACTTGTGATTGGGCAAATAAATTGTTTACGGTTTTATTTGGAATAACTTGAGCCGCACTTGAAAGTGTTGAACTGATTGAAGCAACCGCCAAAATCGCTAACACAAATCCAACTAGCGAATCAATGGTTTTCATAAACGGGAAAGGTAACAGAACGACTCTTAAGAATCCTCCTAGGATCCCAAATAGGAACATTCCTAAAGATGCTCCGAGAACTATGGATGTCAATCCAATGGTTGGTCTGAAGCCAAAAGCATTACTTGAAATCAGTGATTGAAGACTGGGTGTAGCTATTGCTCCTAAAGCCCCACCTACCAGTAAGCCAATGATGCTTAAAACTATTCGAAGAGTTCCTCGCCTAAATCCGATCCAGCCAAAGATTAAAATTGCGGCAGCAAGAAAAATATCAACAATGTTCATATGTTTTTAACTTATCGGAAATCTGAGTCTTTTTTAACTAATTTAAGTGCAAGTTCTTTATCAGTTGGTCCTTCACCAAATGATGGACACAAACTCGCTATTGGACAAGCTCCGCATGCTGGTTTTCTGGCATGACATCTTCTTCGCCCGTGCCAAATAACTAATTGACTCAAATGAGTCCAATACTTGGGAGCAAATATTTCATGCATCGCAAACTCAACTTTTACTGGATCTATTTCTTTGGTCCACCCAAATCTCCTACTTAATCGGCCAAAGTGAGTATCAATCGTTATACCTGGAATATCAAAAGAGTTTCCTAGAATCACATTAGCGGTTTTTCTTCCCACACCTGGAAGAGTTACTAAATCATCTAAGTTGTTGGGAACTTTTCCACCGAAATCATCACAAACTTTTCGTGCCATACCGATAATGCTGGTGGCTTTATTTTTGTAAAACCCAGTTGATCTGATTAATTCTTCTAATTCACTTTTCTTAGCACTAGCAAAATCTTCTGCTTTTTTATATTTTTTAAACAAAGCAGGAGTAACCATGTTTACTCGTTTATCAGTGCATTGTGCAGCAAGAATTGTTGCTACCAGCAACTGCAAAGGATTTTTGAAATCTAGTTCGCAATGAGCATTTGGGTATAGCTTGTTTAATCCGGAATAAATCTTTTTAGCCCGAAGCTTTAGTTCTGCAGGTGATTCTTTTGCTTTTGTTGCCATAGCAAGAGATTAAGGGCTAGCAGGGACATCAAATCGCACCGGCTTATAAATCAACTAGAATTAAAACCAAGACACAAAAGAAGAGGGTTAATGGAAGAAGCAGTCAGGAATGCTCCCCTTTTTCTTGCCCTTGATGAGGAAGCATCTGTTGCTTTAAGAGCCTCAATGGTTGAAATTGATTTCACCAGAGGCCAAGTTGTTTTTGCCGAAGGAGATCCTGGAGATCGCCTTTATGTGATTGTGGATGGAAAAATCAAACTCGGTACAACTTCAAATGATGGTCGCGAAAGCTTGTTAGCTGTTCTTGGACCTGGAGAAATGTTTGGTGAATTATCTTTATTTGATCCAGGTCCAAGAACAGCAACTGCAACAGCATTGACTGAAACGACTTTGCTTGGTTTAGGCCATGAAGCACTTGGGCCATGGTTAACCGGCAGACCAGGAGTTGGACAAGCTTTATTAAAAGCTCTTGCACAAAGATTAAGAAGAACAAATGAAAACTTATCTGATTTAGTCTTCTCAGATGTTCCAGGAAGAGTTGCCAAAGCATTAGTTGAACTAAATGAAAAATTTGGTGAGAAAAGATCTGAAGGTTTCTATGTTGAACATGATCTAACCCAAGAAGAACTTGCCCAATTAGTTGGAGCCTCTCGAGAAACAGTAAATAAAGCACTTGCTGATTTTGTTCAAAGAGAATGGATCAAACTAGAACCACGGGCAGTGCTTTTGCTTGATCTGGAGAGATTGATTAAGCGAGCACGCTAATTTGCCAAAAGATTTTCAAAAGTAGGCTTATTTCGGTCATTCTTAAACAAATCTATTGATTAGATCTCAAACTGATGTGGAGTTCAGTTAAACTGATGGATATGAAAATAGCAATTCTCGCGGGTGGCTTAGGTACGCGAATATCTGAGGAAACTGATTCAAAACCAAAACCAATGGTTCTAATAGATGATAAACCGATCTTGTGGCATTTGATGCACACTTTTGCAATTCAAGGATTTGATGAATTTGTTCTTGCTTTGGGGTATAAAAGTGAAGTAATTAAAAGATGGTTAGTGGATCTTCATGAACTAGAAGGTAATTTCACTATAGAAATCAATAATAATAATGTTAAAAAAATTGGAGAAAAAAATGCTTTAAGCTGGAAAGTTACAGCACTTGAAACGGGGCTCAATTCCCAAACAGGTGGCCGTATATCAAAAGTAATTACTTTTCTAAAGGGTGAACGAGTTTTAGTCACATATGGTGACGGATTAGCAAACGTAAATATTAATGAATTAATTAAATTTCATGAATCCCATGGCAAACTTGCAACAGTAACAGCAGTTCGCCCTCCAGCACGATTTGGTTACCTTGAAATAGACGGCAACAGTGTCAAACATTTCGGAGAAAAAAATCAACTAGACGCAGGTTGGATAAATGGAGGTTTTTTTATTTTAGAACCTGAAGTACTCAATTACATTAAAAATGAGTTAGAACCATTTGAGGTTGGCGCTCTGCCACGTCTGGCCCAAGAAAACCAGTTAAACGCATACTTACATTCAGGGTTTTGGCAACCTATGGATACTCTAAGAGAAAGAAATGAACTTGCAAATTTTGCAAAGCAAAATCCACCACCGTGGTTGAAAGATCTAAATGTCAAGTAAAAAAATTATCTTGTTTGGGCACACTGGAGATATTGGTAAGGCGTGTCTCGAGTTATTAAATGAATATAACTACACCGTTATTTGTGTACCACGAAATAATACAAGCGAACTAGTTCTTGAAAAAGTAGATGGGGCAATTTGGGCACAAGGTGCAAATTTAACAGAAACTTTTGAAAATACATCTACTGAAAATTGGGATTCGATATGGGATGCGAATTTTAATTACCTAGTTAAAACTCTAAAGTATCTTATTTCAAATGATCTTTTGAATAAGAACGCAAGACTTGTCGCCCTAAGTTCAGTTTGGCAAGAAATTGCTCGTAGTAATAAATCTGCATATATTTCTTCAAAGGCAGCACTTGGAGGGCTGGTTAGAGCACTAGCCGTTGATTTGGGTCCTAAAGGAATCGCAATTAATGCGATTCTTCCAGGTGTAACAGAGTCTGCAATGACAAGTCGTAATTTATCTGTAGACCAAATAAGTGAAATTAGAGAAACCACCCCAACAGGAAAATTAGTCGAACTATCTCAGATTGCTTCTGTTATTGAATTCCTAGTAAGCAATAAATCGATTGGAATAAACGGACAGTCTATTTTTGTTGATAATGGTTGGTCGCAGACAAAAAATGTCTAAACTTGAAGTGGTTAGTTCTAACTTCACCTACCAAATAAGTATTGGCGAGAACTTGCTAAAAGAGATTTCACAAAAAAGTATAATAGTATGTGATAAAAATCTAAAGAGTTATATTCCTAGTGAGTTTCGCACTATTTATGTTGAGTCAAGTGAAAAAAATAAGACTCTCAAAACAGTTGAATCAATATTAAATCAGTTAGCAGAAGTAGGTTTACGGAAAGATGAGGAAGTAGTTGCAATCGGAGGAGGATTAATTCAAGACTTATCCACAATGGCCGCGGCCATCTATATGCGTGGTGTGAATTGGAATTATTTCCCTACAACACTGATGGCAATGGCTGACTCTTGTATAGGCGGCAAAAGCTCAATAAACCTTGAGGGCAAAAAAAATATAATTGGTAATTTTTATCCCCCAAAAAATGTTTTCATTGATTTGGATTTCATTAAATCATTGTCAAATGAGGCAATTGCTTCAGGCTTATCGGAGGCAATAAAAATTTGTTTTGCGCGTAGCAAAAGTTCCTTCGAAAGTTTTTGTGAGTTTCATAAAAATCTGGGTAGTCCTGAAGTAGATCTTGTTTCTATGAAAAATTTAATCCAGGAAAGCTTGAAAGCAAAGAAATGGTTTGTAGAAGTAGATGAATTTGATGTCGCTGAAAGAAAATTACTGAACTTTGGTCATACTTTTGGACACGCTCTTGAATCATCAACTAATTTTGCCATTCCCCATGGATTAGCCATAGCGATAGGAATGCTGATTGCCTTAGAACATCCGTTAGCAATCTGTGGTCCCTCTGAAATAAGTTTAAAAGGTGAAGTTTTCTCAATTCTTGAGTCAGTTAGAAGTGATCTGCGAGAATACTTAAAAGAATTTGATTTAGAAAAATACAATCTGGCATTTAATTCAGATAAAAAACATAACAAGACCTTATACCGTATAATTATTCCTTTCGAAGGAAAATTGAGATTAATTGATATTGACAACAATAAAGAAAACTTAGATATTGTGTCGAGTATAACTAAAAAAGTTATTGGACAGTTTTTATGAACAATTATTCAGAACAAGTCTGTGATTGGTTAGTAGAAGAAGGCTATACACATTGTTTTTTTGTGGCTGGTGGCAATATCATGCACTTGCTAAATTCTGCACGTTCTAGATTTAAATGTATACCGGTTGTGCATGAAGTAGCCGCTGGAATAGCGTGCGAATACTTTAATGAGACCTCCAGTAAGGAAAAAGCATTCGTCTTAGTAACCGCAGGTCCAGGTTTAACTAATTTAGTAACAGCGATTGCTGGTGCGTGGTTGGAAAGCCGAGAGTTATTGATCTTGGGTGGTCAGGTTAAAAGCTCTGATCTATCTGATGGAAAAGTTAGACAAAATGGTATTCAAGAAATTAATGGTATGGATATTTGTAAGCCAATCACCAAGAAATCGATCCAAATACGAAATCCCATTTCCAAAAAGGATTTCATGGATATTGTCCAACAAACTAACACTGGTAGACCAGGTCCTGTTTATTTTGAGTTTTGTCTTGACGCCCAAGCGGCAAAACCAGTTGAAGAAACAAATGCCCAGGTTAAAAAACCATCTGCTTCAAACAAATCTATAGATATAGATGCAACTTTAACTCTGATGAATAATTCTAGTCGACCAGTAATTCTGGTTGGCGGTGGAGTTTCTAGAGAAATCTTTAATAGATATAAACCTTTGTTTGATGACCTCAAAATTCCAATCATGACTACATGGAATGGAATTGATCGTATTGATGCCCAAGACATTTTGTATTGGGGTCGCCCAAATACCTGGGGTCAAAGATACTCCAACATTTTAATTCAACAAAGCGACCTGATTATTGCTTTAGGTTCACGTTTAGGTATCCAACAAACTGGCTTTAACTGGGAAAGTTTTGCACCCCTAGCCAAGATAATTCAAGTAGAAGTTGATACAAACGAAATTCAAAAGGGGCATCCAAAAGTTGATTTAGGTATCCATAATACTGTTGAGAATTTTCTATTGGAGTTAAAAAATAATGCTGAAAAGATTCACCTAAAAGATTTATCAGAATGGATAGATTTTGGTAAAAAAGTAAAACAAGCTATTCCTCTCAATGAAGATTCAAATAAAACTAATCCACATTTTGTTAGCCCATACCTGTTTATTGAAGAACTTTCTAGGGTTTGTAAGCAAGAGGACATTGTGATTCCCTGCAGTAGTGGAGGTGCTTTTACTACAACCATGCAGGCGTTCTCGCAAAAACTCGGGCAGAAAATAGTAAGTAATAAAGGTTTAGCAAGCATGGGATATGGGCTGGCGGGTGCTATCGGAGCATCCTATGCAAACCCTGGTAAACGAGTTATTTTAATTGAAGGTGATGGTGGATTTGCACAAAATATTCAAGAGCTTGGTTCTGTTAGTGTTTCAAATTTGCCGATTAAAATTTTTATTTACTCAAACATGGGTTATGCCTCGATAAAAATGACTCAGTTAAATTATTTTCGAGGATCATATATTGGTTGTGACATAAGCACGGGTTTAGGTTTGCCCAAAGACTGGAAAATCTTATTTAAATCTTTTGGAATTGAAACAATTCAACTAGAGTCTAAGGATGTTTTCTCTCCGAGAGTTCGCGAACAGTTTGAAAACATGAGTCCAGTTGCATTTATAGTTCCTATAGATCCTGATCAGACTTATTTCCCAAAAATCACAAGCACTGTGCTCGAAAATGGACAAATGGAATCAAATCCATTACATTTGATGAGCCCAGCGTTAACTTCGTCTCTAGAAAAAGAAGTTTTTAAGTATCTCAAGATATAGTTCTGGCTAAGGAGATTATGTGAATAAAACTGAACGCAAGATGGTTGAAATTCTCTCTAAAGGTAGAGAGTTTCATGGAGTAGTTAGCGTAAAAGCAGAATTCGAAGCTGAGGGAACTAGAACCGATGAATTACTAAGACTTGTAGATGTTTCCCGATCCGCAGGCTTACCCATAACTTTAAAAATTGGTGGCTGTGAGGCTATAAGAGATTTATTAGAAGCCAAACAAATTGGGGTTAAATACATCGTAGCCCCAATGATTGAAACCCCTTACGCATTACAAAAGTATGTAGCAGCAAAAAATCTTGTTTACTCGACTGAGGAACAACAAGATACAGAGTTTCTCTTTAACATTGAAACCATTTCAGCTTTTAACCACTTAGATGAAATGACCAAGATTGCTAAAGATAATTTAAGTGGAATGGTTTTTGGACGTGTCGACTTTTGTGGTTCCTTAGGTTTTGACAGAAGCAAAATTGAAACTCAAGAAATTACCGACAAAGTAATTTCTGTCGCAAAAGTATGTAAGACTAACAACTTAGATCTAGTGATGGGTGGTGCAATTTCGATTGATGCCTTGCCAAACCTAATCCAGGTTGAGTCTGTTGGTTTAACAAGATTTGAGACCAGAAAAGTTGTATTTAAGGGAGAATCAGTAAAGAAAGAAGGTATTAAAGATGGCTTATTAAATGCTGTTCATTTTGAATTACTTTGGTTACTCAATAAGAGAGATTATTACCAGAATTTAACTAACGAAGATCAGAAGCGAATTCAAATGCTTGAAGATCGTTGGAAAATGCTTGGTAAAGAAGTACTATAAATTGGGTGACTAGAGAAAACGGCAGCACTACCAAAATAAACACACTCAACAAAATTGTAGTTTTTGGTGCGAGCGGTTGGCTCGGCCGAGAATGTATCAGTCTTTTATCGAGCTACTTACAAAAAAACTTTTCTTCTAAGGTGATACTCCTAGGTTCAACCAAAAAGTCTATTAAAGTAAACCAACAAAATTATGAGATAACTCCAATTGATGATTTAGGTCATCAGACAAATGTAGATTTAGTGATTGATTTAGCCTTCATCACTCAAGAAAAACTAGAGCAACTGGGTGAGAAGCAATACATTCAATTAAACCAGGAACTTAGGAAAAAAATTTACGACTTCATTTATGAAAGTAAGCCAAAATACGTTTATTTCTCTTCTAGTGGTGCAGCAGACATAGATTTTATGAGTGCAACTAAAAGTAAGTCTAAAAAAGTCTATGGGGAACTCAAGTTAGCCAGCGAAACTGAATTGAAAGAAATATCACAAGATCTAGATTTTAATTTACTTATTAACAGAATATGGTCTGTAACTGGTTTACAGATGCAAGATTATTCAAAGTATGCAATCGGTAACTTTATATCCCAAACTTTATCAAAAAATGAAATTAAGATAAATAGCAGTGACCAAGTCCTCAGAAGTTACATTGATGTCGAAGATTTATTCCAAGTATGTTTTCATGAATTATTTGTAAACAAATACACTTTATTGAATTCGGGAGGATTTCAGACAACTTTATTTGACCTTGCTTCTTTAGTTTTAAAGGTTTTAGGCTCTTCAACTACCCAGATTCCAAATTCAATCGAAAAAGAACCTGGTGATGATTATGTTTCAAAAGATTTCAAATTAAATGAACTTGCTCTGAAACAAGGTTTGAATTTACAGCCTTTAGAAGATCAAATTAGAAATACCTTAAGAGCGATTAATTCCTAAAGTTTCACTAACAATAAAGTTAGGTCGATTTTTAGATTCTTCATAGATTAGAGCAATGTATTCACTCATCACTCCCATCATTAAAACCTGAAAACCAAATGTTCCAATAATCAATGCTGCTACTGTTCCAAAACCTGCAAAGGGAACCCCGACAACTATCCAGTACCAAGATAAGGGGACTAAGGAAACTATTGAAACAGCTGAGACAAACAATCCAGTTAAAGAGATAAATCTTAGAGGTTTATAGGAATGTGAGAAAATTCCCTTTAGTGCTAAATCAATCACTTTTCCAGTAGACGCATTCGAGACACCTGCAAACCTAGGTGGTCTTTCCATAGGCAATCCAATTGACTTAAAACCTGCCCAAGCAAATAAGCCTCGGATAAATCTGTTTTTCTCTGTCATTTGCTTAACAGCTTCATAGACTTTACGATCAACTAGCCTAAAGTCTGAAGCATTTTCGGGTAAGGAATTACCAGATAATTTTGCTGCAACAAAATAAAATAGTATAGAGTTTATTCGCCTAATTAGGTTGGTACCCGTTCTTTTCTTGATTACTGCAAAAATATTTTCATATCCTTCTTCCCATTTTCGAAGAAAATCTGAAATCATTTCAGGAGGATCTTGTAAATCTGCCGTCATTAAGACACATGCATCACCCTTGATGTATTCAAGTCCAGCAGTTAAGCCACCGTCCATCCGAAAATTTCTTGAAAGCTTAATTACTTTAAAATTTGAATTTATCTCTGTGACTTTCTTTAATTTTTCCCAGGTAGAATCTGTTGATCCGTTTTCAACAATAAAGACTTCCCACATATAGTTATTTTCTTTTTGAATCAACAAATCTAATCTATTTGCCAATTCCTCTATACAGTCTTCTTCATTATAAGCAGGAATCACAACAGATATTAGTTTTTTCATTTTAATTCTTCACCATAATTTTAGAAATAGAATAAGTGTAGTAGAAAATCAAACTTGGATTTAGCGCCATGACTACAGCTCCCTAGATTCTCTTATTTGAATAGATTACATCAACATAGTGTCAAAGATGGTAATTTTACTCGTTATTGAGCATAAGTTACGTGCTTAAACCAACTAATAACCTGTCCCGTAATAATATTTAGTTAATGAAAACTCATAAATTGGGACAATCAAGGTGAAGGTCTTTGCACTAGTAACTGCTAGAAGTGGCTCTAAAGGTGTTCCCGATAAGAACATCAAAAAAATTGGTGGCCATTCACTTTTAGATTGGTCAATAAAATCAACTTTAAAAGCTCAATCAATTTCACAAGTTTATTTATCAACTGATTCAGAAGATTATGCGAATATCGGAAAACAATGTGGCGCACTTGTTCCTTTTTTAAGACCAAAGGAATTGGCATCAGACTCTGCTAATGACTTAGATGTCATCAAACACTTTTTGTCAGTAGTTGCTGAAAAGCCTGATGCTTTGGTGCACATCAGACCAACGACCCCATTAAGAGATCCTTCAATCCTTGATAAAGCAATTGAAATGTTTTTCAGTAAGAAAGGTGAGTTAACTTCACTTCGCTCAGTTCATGAAATGAGTGAATCTGCATATAAATCATTTGAAGTTAATGACAAAGGATTTCTTTCAACTATTGGTTCGATAGAAAGTGGGGATAAAGCAAATCTTCCTCGACAAGCTTTTCCTACGACTTATGTAGCAAATGGCTATGTTGATGTACTGGACCCAAATTACATTCTTAAAGAAAACAAACTCCATGGCGACAAAATTTTTGCATTTCAAACCCCAGTTGTGACCGAAGTTGATTCGATTGAGGATCTAGAATATTTAGAGTGGCAAATTACCAAACACCCACAATTGCTTAAAACTGTTTTTGGAGACAAATAATGGCTGGCTACATGTTCTCAAGAGAACCCAAAACAGTTGCATTAGTTGAAACAAAATATCGAAAAATCGCCACCCAAATTCCTGCTCCTGGAACAAAAGAGATTATTTCTCGATTAGAAAAAACTGAATCAAGATCAATGCAAGGTCAATTTCCCATCATTTGGGATAAAGCAGAAGATTTCAGTGTTTAT
>Ga0315901_10008174_pt1 | contig 12197 bp, 24 predicted proteins | sample LakEriMetagenome_10_FD_203761 | JGI IMG/M metagenome (GOLD analysis project Ga0315901, IMG submission 203761) | Freshwater fungal communities from buoy surface, Lake Erie, Ohio, United States - Buoy 2 MA116 | ecosystem: Environmental > Aquatic > Freshwater > Lake | place: USA: Lake Erie, Ohio...
GGCCGCGAGGTCTTCTGCTGGTCGACGGGGTGCCTCGCCGACCTCCGGCCGGAGTACGCCAGGCTGAACAAATACAACCACGGATTCGCGAGCGTGCGGGTCCAGGCCGACGGGCAGTTCGACGTTTCCAATTTCCGGATCACGAACGGGAAGGTGAGGTCGTCGTGAGCCCCAGGAGGCGACTGCCGCGGGCCGCGATACGGCGAGTGAACATCGGCGGCCGAAAATGGCGGCTCGACGCCGCGGCGCCGCTCAGGCCTCCGGTCTGCTGGGGGGACTGCGACCCGCCGACGAAGGCCCGGCCGATGATCCGGATCAGTCGGCACGCCGTGGGGCTGGAGTTCGTGGAAACGCTCTTGCACGAGTTGATCCACTCGCGATGGTGGGCACTCGACGAGACGGAGGTATCGGAGTTCGCCGAGGAGGCCGTGGCGATTCTGAGGCAGTTCCCCGACGAGCTGGCCGCCATGCTGGAGGACGAGGCGTGACCGTCACCCACTGGCTGACCGACGAGCAGCTCGAGGAGGCCGAGCGGCGGGCGCGGCGGTTCAGCGGCGCCTACCACGGCACGAGCGGCACGCTCGCGGCCTACGTCATTCATCTGATCGGCATGATTCGCCACTACCAGGAGGCAGACAACGTGAAGGAGCAGGCAGGCGACACCGTCCGGTTCGCGAGCGGGGCGGTCCGGTCGAGCGACGCGGAGGCTACCCGGTTCGACCTGATCTCGCCGATCGGGCTGGAGGCCGTGGCCCGGACGTGCGCGGAGGGGGCGGCCAAGTATGGGGATTTCAACTGGGAGCGGGGGATGCCCGCCCACGACCTCCTCAACCACGCCCTCCGGCACATCTACCGCTACCTGGCTGGCGACCGGTCCGAGGACCATCTGCCCCACGCTGCCTGGGGCCTGCTCGCGGCGATCCACTCCGAGGCCCTCTGGCCCGAGCTCAACGCGGGGACGCTCCGCGGGCCGGGGTGCAAGGCACCGGATGCGTGATCACCCGGCGGCCGCCGGGGGCACCGACAGCGGCCGGGGCGACACGCCACGCCTGGCGGCCGCCACCTGGGCTGGGTCCACATACGAAGCGTAGGCCACCCGCGAGCCCGGGGCGTGCCCGAGATGCCGCGGGGCGGCCCCCGGCTCCTGGATCTCGACGTCGGTCGCCGAGGTCCGGCGGACCCACTTCCAGGTCCCCGTCCGGATGCCGGCCCGGCGGACGAGCGTCCGCACCTGATCGGAGAACGTCTCGTGTGAGCCAAGCCACGGCGTCACGAGCTCGCGTGGGCACCGCACGAGCGAGGCCCGCAGGGCGGCCATCGTCGCCTCCGAAAGCTGGAACACCGTGAACCGGCCGGTCTTGTGCTGGTCCCACGCGACGACGCCGTCCTCGGTCACCTGATCGACCCGCAGCCGGCGGACCTGGTCCTCCCAGCGGAGGCCGCTGTCATAGGCGACCCGGATCGCCAACGCCCACCACTCCGACCGCCGCAGGCCGCAGCGGTGCCACCGCGGGAGCGACTGGCAGGCGACCAGGAGCCGCTCGATCTCCTCGCGGGTCCAGGCGACCGGGGCCTGGTGCGGGACGCGGACGCGGCGGACGCGCCGCATGAGCGACACCGGATCGACGAGCCCGTCGTCGACGGCCGACCGCCACAGGGAGAGCACCATCTGCCGCTTCGATCGGGCGGTCGAGGGCTTCACGGTCGTCCCGTAGTCTGCCAGCCAGGCCGAGACGAGCTGCGTGTCCAGTTCGTCGAGCCGGACCGGGTGCCCGGCCCAGCGGTCGAGGAGCCGGACGCAGATCTCATACTGCCGCAGCGACTCGCGGTCGAGCGGGTGGGTGAGCGCGTACGCCGAGACGTAGTCGGCGAGTGTCTGCGGGTCGGCGTGGCGGATCATGGATGCACCGTTTGAAGTAGGTCGCATCCATCGCGTGGGCAAGCCGCATCATGCGGCACCGTTGGTCGAGCGTGTCGAAATGGTCCGGGAGAATCCAAATAATCCCTACAGGGGGCTTAACCCCCACATACGGCATCGGTCTACGGAACCGAAGGTTGAAGGTTCGAGCCCTTCCGGGTGTATTCGGTCCGCTGTTCCAGGGTATGGACGGCGGGCCGGTCTGGGCAAGTTTTGGCGGCTGGGCTTGATTCAGCCTGCCGGACTCCTAGCATCCGGAGGCTATGGCGATGATCGTCGACAAGTCGGGGCGGCAGCTCTGCACCACTACCGAGGCTGCAAGGGAGTACGGCTGCCAGCCGTCCTACATCCGGACGCTGGCTTCAAAGGGGATCCTCTGGTCGAAGGTGGAATCCCCTCGCGTAGTGTTCTACGATCTGGATCAGGTCAAGCGCGTCGCCAAGGAGAATCGGGCGACGAGGAAAAAGCGGGGCGGGCGTCCACCGAGGGGCAACCGCGCCGCCTGAGAAAGTGCGGCCCATGCTCGCCTGGCTCCTGTACGCTGTCCGTCTGCTCGCCTCCGTGGTCATGCTGTTCGTCACGGTCACGTTTCTGATCATCGCGGCCGTCGACCCGAAGACGCGGTGGCTCCTGCTGGGTATGGCCGGCCTGTTCGGCGTGGCCGGGGCGTTCGCCTGGCCTCGACGGCCGAACGCATGGCGGCACGATCCGCCGACCGATCGGCAGGTCGCCTTTGCTCGCGACCTCGGGATCTCCATCCCGCGGAAGATCACGAAGGGCGAACTTTCGGACCTCATCTCGCAGGCCAAGCAAGTTCGCGACGCCCTCTAGGCTCGCCAAAAGCGGCGTTTCTCTCGCGAAAACGTGGGTTCTTTTTTCTTGCTCAAGACCCCTTGACCAAAAGGCGATAACTCCACTAGATTCCCCGTCGCGTCATGGATGACACGACGAACGTCGAGTTGTTCAGTGCATGGAGGCACGTCATGAACGCCACCGTTTGGATCGAGCTGCTGATCGTTGTCCTGCGGATTGTGTCCGCCGGGCTGGCCGACTGAGTCGGCGTTTTTTTGAGACCACAAAAGGCGAAAAGGAGTTTTGGCATGGACGCCAACGAACGGATGCCGGGCGATGCGGAAGCCGCTGCGGCGGTTGCAGGGATGCAGGACGTCTACGGTCGGCCGCTGCCGTCGGTTGGCGATTGGATCTCGTGGCACTCTGCCGACGGGATCCGCAGCGGGCGAATTGAGGCGATCTCCGGCGACGTCCATCTGGTGATGCAGAAGGACGGCACGCTCGCGAACGTCAGCCCGAGCCAGATCGCGAGGGCCTGACCATGCACAACAACCACGCCCACCATCGACGCGACTACCGGGCCGGCCCTTGGGAGGCCTTCCTGCAGCGGAAGGCCCGGGCGATCCAAAAGCTCGTCGCCCCCGGCCGGGTGCTGGAGCGGCTCGTCGCCGAGGCCCGGCCAGTGGGGATGAACCTCTACCACATCCCGGCCGGGGCGGCCCTGCTCCTCCGGGCGCGGGCCACGCTGGACGAGTTCCGCGTGATCGCGAACGACACCGATGGCGAGGTGCTGCGATGACTGTGTGGCACGGCATCGCGATCGCGGCCGGATCGGCGGCGATCACGTTCATGTTCATCGCGGCCGCCGGGCTGGCGCTCGTGGCGAATCGGATTCAGGAGGAGCGGTACGGCATTGGATGCCGTTCCGCAGGATGCCGGCGGAGCCGGTCTGGCAACGGATGCGACCAGTCGCGGACGGCGGAGCGCGTCCGCGACCTTTTCAACGGAGGGGTGTGATGGCGATCAAGATCGAGCGCGGCATCAGCCGCGGGGCGGTGCGGGTGGTTCTGTACGGGACCGAGGGCATCGGCAAGAGCACGCTCGCGGCCCAGTTCCCGTCGGCCGTGATCCTCGACACCGAGGACGGGACGCGGCAGATCGACTGCGCCCGCGTGCGGTGTGCCGATTGGATGACGCTCCAGGGTGCGATGGTCGATCTGGGCGGCAACGCCCAGGGCTTCCAGACCGTGGTCGTCGATTCGGTGGACTGGGCCGAACGGATGGCCCTGGAGTACATGCTGCGGAAGGACGGGAAGCGGTCGGTCGAGGACTACGGCTTCGGCAAGGGGTTCGTGAAGCTCGCCGAGGTCATGTCGGCGTTCCTGGGCATGGCCGACAACCTGATCGACCGCGGCGTGAACGTCGTGTTCGTCGGCCACTCGACGGTCAAGCGGACGACGCCGCCCGACCTCGACGAGGGCTGGGATCGCTACGAACTGAAGCTCTCGCGTCAGGTGGCCCCGTTCGTCAAGGAGTGGGCCGACGCCCTCCTGTTCGCGAACTACCGGACGCGGCTGGTCGAGGGGACCGACGGACGGACCCGGGCAAAGGGCGGGAAGGAGCGGATCCTGTTCGCGGAGCGGACCGCGGCCTGGGATGCGAAGAACCGCTACGGCCTGCCGGCCGAGCTGCCCATGACGATCGAGGCCCTCGCGCCGCTGTTCGCCGGCCCGCGGGCGGCCCCGAGCCCGAGGCCCAGCGGCGGCTGGCTGGAGCGGGTGGCCGCGGCTGACACCGTCGAGGCCCTCGGCCAGATCGCCGACGAGGCCGACCAGGCCGTGACCGCCGGCGACATGACGGAGAGCCAGCGGAATCGGCTCGACGTCGAGATCGGCAATCGGCACGACGCGATCGAGCCGCGCGAGGTGGAGGCATGAGCGACTGGTTCGCGTTCTCGCGGATGCGTGGCGACGACCAGCCGCGGGACTGGATGCGGTGGTCGGAGTTTCGACAGGCGGTCAGGGCGGAGATCCCCTGCCTGAGTGACGACGACATCAAGAAGGCCGTGCGGACGTCGCGGCCGGAAAAGCGGTACGGGCACTATCGGTACACGAACGAGCACATGGAAGCGGTCCGAGCGTATGCGGCCCGCCTGGGGTTTCTGAAGGACACGAAGGAGACGGCGAATGTCTGACGACGCAATCGACTGGGGCGACTGGGGCGGCGAGGAGCAGGAGTCGAAGCTGCTGCAGCCGGGCGAATACACGGGCAGCATCACCGAGGCGGCGTGGGTGGTCGAGCCATGGGCCGAGCGGACGTTCCCAGGAAGCGGCGGGAACATGCTGAAGGTCAAGGTCGAGATCGACGCTCCGGCCGGATACGCGGCGACGATCACGCGGATCCCGCGGATCAAGGAGCGGAGATGGCAGTACCGAGCGGTGTGCGGCGCCGCTGGCGTGCCGGCCCCGTCGAAGGACGGCCCTCCGTGGAGCCCGTCCTGCCTCGTCGGCAAGCGGGTCCAGGTGCTGACGAAGATCTACACGAACCCCAAGACCGACGAGAGCAAGGTCGAGATCGAGAAGTGGTTCCCGGCCGAGTCCTGGACGCAACCCGACGCCGGCCAGCCGAAGGCCGAGCCGGCGAAGGCCGTGGCGAAGAGAACGCCGACCCAGAAGGCCGACGCGGCCTCCGGCGTGCCCAACGATGACATCCCGTTCCTCTGGGTGCTGCCGCTGCTGGCTGCCGTCGGATCGGCGGTGATCGGATGACCACCCTCCACAAGATCGAGGTCTACGGCGGCCCGGTGACCATCTACGCGAAGGAGGGCGAGACGGTCAACTTCCAAGGCGTGCCGATGGTGCAGATGCGGCACGGCACGATCGTCAAGCCGCAAGGCTTCCATGCCAGCCTCGCGGACGCGAAGCGGGAGGCGGCCGACCGGATCGACGCGATCCGCCAGGAGCTCGCAGGGCGGGCCGAGCAGCTGCGGGCCGAGGCCGACGCCGTCGAAGCGAAGGAGGCCCTGGCATGAGGGACCATGACTTCGCGGACGAGGACGATCCGGTGGCGGCCCGTCGCCGGTGGAACGACGAGCTCGCGGCCGTCGACGCCGAGCTCCGCGAGGAGGCTCGGCCCGAGGTGATCGAGGAACGGCGGCGGGAGGCGGCCAACCGCGAGCGGTGGCGCAGCCTGCCGCCGGTGCGGCTGCGGCCGGGCGTGCCGGCCACCCGCCTCACGGACCAGGAGGCGGCGTTGCTCGATCGGCACGGCTACTGAGGACATGTCCGGCCGCTCCCGGCCGCAGGGGCTGACTCATCACAGCCCCAGGGAGGACGCCGCGGGCGGTCGTCTGAAACACCCGCAGCCGGAGACCTTTCCGCCGGCGATCCGACCGCCGGCCCGGCGTCACAGGGCAAATACACGGAGGAGCATGATCATGTCGACACGCAAATATCGCGGAACTGTGTTGGACAGCGGCCACTGTCACATTTTTCCCGAGCGCTTTTTCAACACAGCGCCATTCGGTGTTTCTATCCGCGTCGAAGGGTCAGGGCACATGTCATCAGGCGAGTGCCGCAGGCTGGCTGGATTCCTTCTGGAAGCCGCGGAGTGGTGTGATCAAAGAAACGACCTGACCGACAGGCTCATGAAGGCGTCCGCGCAAGAGGCGGCCGCGATGCTTGAGGATCTGGTTCGCGAGCGCAGAAAGGATCAGGGCATTAAATGAACTACGAACTGGACATGGAGACTTCCTACGTCTGCGGGCTGCTCGAGCTGACGCTCGACAATCCGGAGCGGGCCTCCAAGATCGTGACGATGGTGCCGCGTGATGCTTTCGAGGACGAGACACTCGCGGACATTCAGCAGATGTGCTCTTCGCTGCTGACGAACGTCGAGCAACCGGGCATGGCGGACATGGCCCGGCACGAGCTCTGGCAGTCCGTCCGGAGCCGTGCCATCGAGTGCATCGAGGCCTTCGTCAAAAGCCGCTGCGCCTACAGCCTCGGGGCCGAGCGGTTCGCGTGGCACGTGAGGTCCGACTGGAAGAAGCGGCTGCTGTCGGCCGCCGGAACTGACCTCAAAGTCGCGATCGACCGGCAGGCCTCGCCCGCGGAGGTGATCGCGGCCGCGAGGGTGGTCGAGGAGGCGGCCGAGGGCGCCGAGTACGGCGACAGGACGCCGACGCTCATGGACGCTGTCGACGAATGGCTGCGGATGGAAAGGACTCCGGTCGTCCCGACTGGGTTCAACCCGATCGACATGCTCTGCGGCGGCGGGCTGCCTCTTGGGGGCTTGTTCGTTGTGGCCGCCCCCCCGTCGGTCGGCAAGAGTGCCTTGGCCCTGCAGCTCACCCTGGGGGCCTTGGATCACGACCGCGAGATGAACGCGGTGTGGTGCATGGGCGAGATGACGATGGAGGCCATGGCCCGCCGGGCCACCTGCAATTGGTCGGCCCGTGGCGGGATGCACCCGGTGACGATGGGCGCGGCGGAGCGCGGGACCGACCTGGCCCGCGGTGCCGGCGTCAACCTTGCCCACGCGATTGGCGGCCGGATGCAGTTCGTGAAGCCGCCTCTGACGATGCAGAAGATCGAGGAGATCGTCGTCGCCAGCCGGGCAAGGCTTTTGGTCGTCGACTACGTCCAGCTCGTCGAGCTCGAGGGGGCGAACGATCGGAGGGCGGAGATCGACGGGATCGTGAAGCGGGTCCGCCGGCTGTCCCTGGAGCACAACGTCGCCACGATCTGCCTCAGCAACGTGTCGAAGGTCGTGAGCGGTGACACCCGGATCGGTGCCATCGGCAAGGAGTCGAGTGAGTTGGACTTCGCGGCCGACCTCCTGCTGCTCGGGATCGCCGAGGAGCGGAAGGACCAGCCTGGGCCGAGGCCGGTCAAGTGGGCCTGCAAGAAGAACCGCCACGGCGACTGCCAGGACATCGAGACGATGTTCGACGGCAGACTCCAGACCTTCACAGCGGCCCTGGCTTCGCCTGACGCGGCCTTTGACGATTGGAGTGCATGACATGGCCTTCAAGGGCAAAGAAGCCTCTAGGGGCGAAATGCGGAGGCGACACGAGGCAATCATCCGGAGCGGTGCGCTCCGCGGGCTTCGCTCGGAGGGGCGGATGGTGTTCGTCCTGGCTCTCTGCTGGGCCGACTACAAGACCTGCCAGTTCCGCATGTCGATCCGCGGAGCGGCGACGACCGCCGGCGTGCAGCCGAACAGTGTCCGCCGCGGCCTGGCCCAGCTGATCGAGCTTGGCGTCATCCAGGCCGGCCCTCCGCAGCCAGGCAAGCGGCAGCTCTACCGGTTCCGCCCCCCCGAAAATAGCGGTGACGAGTCGTTACCGGGGGGGGCACCAGCCGTGACCGCCCCCCGGTCACACACCGTGACCACCCCGGTCACCACTCGTGTACGGCGCGCACACGAGCCGTGTACGGAGGGGTCACGAGCCGTGACCGGCGCGCACACAGGGTGTGACCCCTATTCCTCAATTGTCCTCAAGGATTCCTCAAGAATCCTTGAGGGCACAAGTGCCCTCACCGGCCGGACCGGGCCTGCCGGCCCGGCCGGCCAATCTGACCTCGACCGCGATCATGGAGATTTCACATGACCGACCGCGACCACTTCGCCGCTGCGGCGACTGACGATCAGTCCGACTGGCTGCGGCACGCGGTTGCCAGAGACGCGATCCAGGTCGCGAAACTGGAGGCCGAGATCGAACGGCTGCGAGAGGCCATCCGCCGACTCGCGGACCAGGACGCCACGCTGTCGGTACATGGCGGCAACGTGACTGTGACGATGGATGCCACACTCACCGACGCGGATCTGGAGGCGATCAGCGCGGCAGCCTGCATCTGCGAGGACGCGGGCCGGACGGACATCGCGGTCATTATCAACACGGCACTGGAACGGCTGGGCTGAGAACGCACAGGATCAGCGGCCCGCGACCGCTGACTTACAATTCCGCAGACGGCATCGCGGGTCCGCTGCATCGCGTGGTTAGGTGCTTTCATGTTCGGATGGTTCAAGAAAAAGAAAACGCAGCCGGCCCAGCAGCCGACATCGACAGACGACGGGCTGGCAACTTCGATTGCGATTGGCTACGCCATGAATGACGGGATCGTCGGCGGCATCATTGGCGGCAACATCGCCGGTGGACTCATCGGGGACGCCATGAACACATCCCAGATCGAAAGGGCGACTCCAGAGGCCATGCCAGCGAGCGATTCAGGCTGGCAGCAAATCGACGGCGGCTACCAAAGCGGCTACGATTCCGGCAGTTCGCATGACTCTGGCGGCAGCAGTTACGACAGCGGCTCTTACGACTCCGGGTCATACGACTCTGGATGCTCGGGCGGGTTCGACTGATGCACCTAACCATGTAATTGACCCCGACTGACCCGGGGATAACGCGATAACTGGCAGGGAGGCCAGTCCATGAGAGAGAGCATTATCGGCATCGACCCCGGACCGCGAGAGTTCGCGTGGGTGCTGTGGAACGGCTCGCGCGTCCTCGACTGCGGCGACGCGCCGAACTACCAGCCGGGGGCGTTCCTGACGCCGTCGGTCGGCTACCGGGTCGCGATCGAGTGGATCGAGTCCTTCGGCATGGCTGTCGGCCGGGAGGTGTTCGAGACGGTGTTCAGCATCGGCCGCATGGCGGCGATGAAGGACGTCCGACTTGTCCCCCGCCGCGACGTCAAGCTGCACATCTGCCGGTCGGCGAAGGCCAAGGACGGGAACATCCGCCAGGCCCTGATTGACCGGTTCGGGCCGGTTGGTACGAAGAAGGCCCCGGGGCCGCTGTGGGGCATTTCAAACCACCGGTGGGCGGCCCTGGCCGTGGCGGTCACGGCCTTCGACCTCGAGCAGACTGATCACGAGGCGACATTCCACCGGACGGGGACCTGACGGCATGGAGGCCAGAATGGTACGACGCGACGTCTCGCGGAATTGGGGGCGGAATCGGCGGCGGCTCATGCGGGACCGCTCGGGGCGGCTGCTCGGGTCGACGCGGATCGTGCTGTCGGCGATCCAGGTCCGGGCGGTCGAGCGGATGTTCCGGACCGGCCGGAGCCTGGAGGCTATCGCGGACGCGATCGGGGTTTGCAGGAACACGATCCAGCGGATCCTACGCGACCAGCTGCAGCACGTGCCGCGGCGGAAGCGGTCGTGGATGGACACGGCCCGGCGGGAAGACCCGTCCCCAGACGAGCTGCGGCAGCAGATGGCAGACCTCCGCGGCTCATAGGGCAAATCGGTGGCCGCCGCTACCCTCGCGGCATGGCCTCCGCCCTCCAAGCCCGAAGCCCGCTCCACGTTGCCTTCGTGCGCGGGAATGACTATTCCGCCGCGCTGGACTTCAGCGTCGCGACGACCGGCTACACCTGGGCCGCCGAGATCTACTCGCTCAACACCGGCGAGATCCTCGCCACGCCCACCGTCACGACCGTCGACGCCGCCCTCGGGAAGGTGAGCCTGGCCGTTCCACGGGCCACGGGCAACACGCTCCCGATCGGGACGCTCGGTCTGCGGGTCCGGTGGACGGCCCCCGGCGGTGTCCGCGACGTCCTCGGCGGCACGTGCGAGGTGCTCCGGTGAGCGACATCCAGGTGAACGTCGGACCGCCCGCACCGGTCGAGGTGGTGATCCAGCCGCTCGACGTCGCCGCCACCGTCACCGGCGGCGTCGGCCCGCAGGGGCCGCAAGGCCCGGCCGGCCCGTCGGGGCTGTCCACGGTCGCGATCTCCGGCGGCACCGTCTCGCCGCTCGTCCTCGACATCACCCAACAGGTGGCCGCATGACCACGTTCAACACCCGCGTCACGTTCGACCACGTTCGGAACACCGCCGCCGGCTTCACGGCCGCGAACCCGGTCCTCGGGTACGGCGTCACCGGCCTGGAGACCGACACCGGCCGGAGCAAGGTCGGCGACGGCGTCGCGGCGTGGGCCGCCCTGCCCTACCTCTCCGGCGCGGCCCACCAGCACCCGATCGGCGACGTCACCGGCCTCCAGGCGGCCCTCGACTCCAAGGCCACGCCGGCACAGGTCACGGCTGCCGTTGCGGCGGTTGTGGACGCGGCCCCGGGCACGCTCGACACGCTCAACGAACTGGCGGCCGCCCTCGGGGACGATGCGAACTTCGCATCGACCGTCACGAACGCCCTCGCGGCCAAGGCCCCCCTGGCGTCGCCGACGTTCACCGGAAACGTCTCGGGCATCACGAAGGCCATGGTGGGCCTCGGCAACGTGGACAACACGGCCGACTCGGCGAAGCCCGTCTCGACCGCCCAGGCGGCCGCAGACGCCGCCGTGGCGTCTGCTGCTGCTGCCGATGCGACCTCGAAGGCGAACGCCGCCCAGGCCGCAGCGGTGCAGCGGTCGAACCATACGGGAACGCAGGCGATCTCGACCGTTGACGGGCTTCAGACGGCCCTCGACGGGAAGGCCAGCACGACCGACGCCCGCCTTACCGACGCCCGCGAGTGGTCGGCCGCGACCGTCACCCAGGCCGAGGCCGAGGCCGGCACATCGACCAGCCGGCTCGCGTTCTCGCCGCTGCGGGTGTTCCAGGCGGTGGCGGCGTGGTGGGCGGCCAGTTCCGCGAAGGCGAAGTTGGACGGCATCGCCACGGGGGCCACGGCCAACGCCACCGACGCCCAACTGCGGGACCGGGCCACGCATACCGGTTTCCAGACAGCCTCCACGATCTCCGACTTCTCGACGGCCGTCGTGGCGGCGGCTCCACCGACGACCGATGCGAGCCTGCTCACGAGCGGCACGCTCGCCGACGCGCGGCTGACGGCGAACGTCGTGCTCACGACCGACTCGCGGCTGTCGAACGCCCGCACGCCGACCAGCCACGCCAGCACGCACCAGACCGGCGGGGCCGACGCGATCAACCCGGTGATCGTCAGCCCGTCCAGCCTGTCGGCCAGCCAAAACGACTACGCCCCTGGGGTTTGCGACATCATCCGGCTGTCGAGCTCGACCGCCATCGACCTCACCGGGCTCGTGGCCGGGACGGTGGATGGGGCGATGCGGCTCGTCATCAACACGAACGCCAGCGGCGGGGCGGCGATCACGCTGCGGCATGAGTCGGCATCGAGCACGGCGGCGAACCGGTTCCGCAACACGACCGGAGGCGATTTCATCCTGCCGGCCGATGGCGGCTCGGCCGTGCTCACCTACTCCAGTGCGATCTCGCGGTGGAGGATTCTGTGAGCCGGTGGCAGTCGATCTACGGAAGGGCGCGGCAGTTTGACCCAAGGACAATCGGCGAAGTTGCCGTCTGGATGGACGCTGCTGACGCATCTACCGTAACGCTCAACGGATCGAACATTTCGGAATGGCGCAGCAAAGTAGGGTCGCTCGCGGCTGCACAAGCGACGGCATCACTCCAGCCTGCGTATACGACCTCCGGCCAAAACGGACGCAACTGCGTTACATTTGACGGCACTGGCCGGCGAATGACTTACAACG
>Ga0315901_10008175_pt1 | contig 12197 bp, 9 predicted proteins | sample LakEriMetagenome_10_FD_203761 | JGI IMG/M metagenome (GOLD analysis project Ga0315901, IMG submission 203761) | Freshwater fungal communities from buoy surface, Lake Erie, Ohio, United States - Buoy 2 MA116 | ecosystem: Environmental > Aquatic > Freshwater > Lake | place: USA: Lake Erie, Ohio...
TAATTCTGAACTATCACCCATATAATAATATGGGTATTCAATTTGTTCCATTAGTTCACGATTAACTTCATCCCAAACAAAAACAATTTGATTTTTTAATTGATGGGTTTCATCATTACTTTTAGCAATTATACATTCTTCGTGGTAAAACTTTAAATTTTTTTCTTTAAACTGATGAGTTTGTTTTCCCCATAGACATCTAATAATTTTTACTTTATTAGTGATCATAAATGAATGGATCTCTTTTTCTCATTTCCTCTAGTTTCTTTTTTATTTTTCGTTTTCTTTTCCATTCACGATAATAATCTATTATCCAATTAATTAGTTTCATATTTTATTTATATATTAAATAATTTCCAACTACCAAAAAATCCATTTCAGTATTATTAAATGTTTCTATAGCATCTTTAGGCGTCAATACCATGGTCTTATCCTTAACATTAAACGATGTGTTTAATAATATTGGAACACCGCTAAGTTTTTCAAACTCCAAAAGTAATTCATAAATCATTGTGTGTTTATAAACGGTTTGAACCCTAGCAGTTCCGTCAACGTGTGTGATTGATGGTAGCTTATCTCGATATTCTTTTTTAACTTGAACAACTTGATTCATATATGGTATATCATCAAGCATTTCAAAATATATATGTTGTTTTTCTTTTATAACCATTGGTGCAAATGGTCTAAACCCCTCTCTTTTTTTGATTACTTTATTGATTTTATCTTTCATTCCAGGTAATGTTGGATTTGCTAGTATGGATCTATTTCCTAGAGCTCTTGCACCAAATTCGATATGGCCTCTATACCAGCCAATTACTTTACCATTTTTTAATTTTTCAGCAATTTTTTTAATTAACATTTGTTCAGACCTAAATTTAAAATATTTTAAATTTTTGGTATTCTTTATATATTCTTCAAAATAAAAACTTGGGCCGATAAATGGGTTTTTAGTAATTCTTTCCTTTAATTTTTTATTTTTTACTAGATAGTGAACGCAAGCGCCGATTGATGATCCTGCGTCAGATGGCGCTAATGGTATCCATAGTTTATTAAAATGGCTATTATTTATTACTTTACCATTTGCGGTTCCATTATAAGCACAACCACCAGATAAGCAAAGATTTGAGTTATCATTTATAATTGATATTGATTTAAGAATTTCAAAAAGAATCTCTTCATATCTTTTTTGTACCGCGGCAGCCAAATCTTTATGTGATTGAGTTATCTCATCGTCAACCAATCTTGGATTTAAATTTAAAAATCCCAATAGATTGTGGTTATACATGTCTTTTGTTGATCTGTTCCAACAAAAAACTTCCATGTTACAATTTAATTTACTGTTTTTGTACGTAATTAACTTTCTAACTTTATCGATATATTTTTCTGGGTCACCATAAGCGGCTAGCCCCATAATTTTATATTCACCTTCATTTGGTTTAAATCCTAAAAATGCTGTCATTGCGGAATAAAATAATCCCAATGAGTGTGGATATTCGGCCATCGATATGTAGTTGATACCAAAATCGTCAGCTAGACCCATTGACAAGGTATCTATTTCACCAACACCATCTATTGATAAGCATATTGCATTATTGAAATTGGAGCTATAAAATGAATAGTACTGATGTGATTCGTGATGTGTAGATAGAAATACGTTGTCCGAATATTTTTTTAATTCTTTATATAATTTATACGTGTTAATTTTTATTTTAAGGTATGATTTTAGTGAATAAAGTGGATTACTAAATAATTGTGGTTTAATATTATTAATAACTCTTTTCAATTTCAATTTAGGGTTCTCATAAAAACATATGGTTTCAATCTCTTCTTTTTTTATTTTATATGTTTTAATAATAAAATCTAATGTTTTGTGGGGAAAGGACTTATCATGTTTTATACCGGTGAACTTCTCTTCTTCACACGCAAAAATAAGTTGTCCGTTTTTAAAAAGACAGGCAGAGGAATCGTGATAAAAACATGAAATACCGATTATATATTTTAAATTAGACATTAAACTAAACTTTTACTTGTTTTATTCCATATATTTAAATTACCACCTAAAAAACGATAATATTCTTTACTAATATTTTCAACATCACTCTCTTTACCAAATATGTCGTTCATTCTGCGTATAGAATCGAAGCCATTAAATCTTTGTATGATCGTTTCTCTAACAATAAATAAAATAGCATCCAAGAACTTATTACCGCAAAGGTGTATTATTGAATCAAAATCATAATTTGCTAAAGCAAAGAGTTCTATTTCGTTTTTTATTATTTTTTTTCTATCATAATATTCTAAAATCATTGGATAAGTTACATTTGTTAAACTATCCGTTTGATGTTTTATTGATAAATTTTTTGTGCTATCAAAAATATATATGTTATTATCTTTTTCTATTAGAGTGTCGTCCTTTTTTATTTCAGACTCTTCTTTAAACATTTTTATTGCCGCATTAATAAAAAGTTGTTCAATGATACAAGCATAGTAATAATTTGAATCAAAATGATCTTTATTATCATTATAAATCATTAAGCAATATTCACTCGCTTTTTTTATTAATTCATAGTCAGTACCCCCAAATATGTGCATATTTGGTATATCAAAAAAATCTATATGTTTCTTAAAGTTGGGATCTAGTTTATCACTTATTTCAAATGTACCTTTCATGTATGTATTGTACATACTCTCATTTGATTGAAAGGTATTGTCTGGCTTTAACGGTATATCTTGAGACGCATAAAATACGGGTATTTCTTCTAATTTTTTAGGTAATGAATATATAAAAGTATCTAAATCAATATGAGCAAATGGTTCTGTCTGTAAGCTATAGGTAATAATTTTTGGTACTGAGAATGTTTTGCTGCTAAACCCATCAAATGGTTCTGTTATAATTTCATCATATGGTATATTTAATCTTCTAACTATTATTTCAATTTCTTTATTCGTATATAAAACAATTTTATCGAAACTAAATTTTGCTAAATGAACTGATAGAAGCATATTATATGCTAAATTTCTGGTAAACCCATCCTTGAAATTTTCATTCGGTATATAGGTGTGTACCCCAATCATAATAACTTTTTAATTTTATTTCTTGTTTTATTATTATTGATCTCCAGTTGTTCTTTCTCCAGTTCAAATAAATCAAGCTTAGTGTATTTTATCAATTGATGAAAGTGTTCCGCTAAATCATTATGTGATTTTTCTGAATAATGACCATCTTTTATTTCGCCATTTGTCTCTTGTATTATTGTTTCTAATTTTGGTAAACTCACAACATCCAAGCCTCTGTCGTGTTGATAAAAGGGTGACCAGTGTATTTGAATGTTGTCTTTAAAAATAAACTTAATTAGTTTTATATAGTTATTTATTTCATGTACATAAACAGAGCTTTCACCTCTATTTATGACTATATCATTAATTGTGTCAACAGAAACCCCCAAAAAATAAGCAAGATCTTTTCTTGTGTTATCATCGTTTTGAAGAACAGATGAAAATTTTCCAAGCTTATTTGCCATTCTAAATCTTAATACGCTGGTCCAACCAACTATAATAATATCATTTTTACCAATTTTACTTAAATTGTCAATTATCAAATCTAAAATACTATAGTTGTCAATTCCACCCTGGGCTAAATTGTATGTATCATAATTATATCTTTCTAATAGTATTTCGCTAAAGACTTTTGGGGCATACCCTTTCCAATCACAATATCTGGATCTCCAATCAGTTAATAGTGGGACTGGTGTAAGAAACTGGGTAAACGAATCACCAAAACACCAAATAGTTTTTCTCATCTAAAAGTACAGTTTTTTATATGTTTCATAAATTTCATCAGTTTTAATCATGGTGAGAAAGTTGTGATGTAAAATTGACTCCATTTCATTTGTTATTTTATACATTTTATCTTGATCCCAGGTAGATATTTCAATCATAATATCAACCACCTTTTCTAATCTTCTTGTAAAATCTGATTCTGTGTCATAGCTTTCGTCCCACCATCTATCAAATGTTTGAAATCCATATTCTTTTAATTTTCTTAATGAATTTGGGTTACCCAATAAAATAAATGGTTGTGCACAAAAAATTGGTTTGAATAATTTTTCTGAAAAAAATATTGAGCTTGGGTGTATTAAAGATTCTGTCACAATGTTAACAAAAGAATCATTATGCGCAATCATATTCAAGGTTGTCGCTTTATTTATTTCTCTGTCCGATTCATCATAAAGACTAACCTTTGTTGAATCATAATTTCTAAAAAAATCTATCAATCTATTTTTACCATGTTTATAATTATGATTTATATAATTGTAGATTTGCTCTAAATAATCTTCTCTTCTGTTAACTAATGATGAACCTAATGATGTGATAAATTTATTTCTAAACGCTTCATTGGTGTTTAGCTCACCAAAAATAGCAATTCTATGTAACTTTGGTAAGTTATTAAAACAAAGAAAATGATAATTTTTTTTATTTATTTTATTACCCTCAATGCATGTGGTAAATCCATGTTTTAATTTTTCTATTGCGGCATTATCGGACATTTTCCCGCAATTAAAAAACCATAAATTGTGTTGAAAATAGCTGTATGGGATTATTGTAAAGTTGTCTTTAACGGCACCAACACTTAATAATTTTTTTTTAGATTCTTCTGTTTTTAAATTTGCTGTTATAAAAATTAAATGGTCTTTATCAAAGTTATATCTACTAGATAAATTTGTCAACCAGACAAAGTCTCGCTCTTGACTACCAAAAAATCCTTCTGTTAATTGTATGAAACAAATTTTAGCTTTTTTTTCTAAAACTTTATTTACTAATCTATCATCAAAATCTACGGTGGTATAATTGTGATATAGATCATTCGTAAATAAAATAATTGGATATATAAAATTTATATCTTTTTCAATTGCATCATCTAAGCTATATGTTTCAAATACATTAAATGTGTCATCGAAAAACCCTTCAAATTTTTGTGAATTAAATTGACCCAAAATTCTACAAAAATTTTCATCTTCAGAATTGGTCATTTGATAAGGGAATTTTATACCCAATTCTTGTTCTACTTCATGTAATCTATCACACTTTGCGGTATACCAAGTATGAATTTTATAATTTGCTAAGTTAGAATTTGGATAATATATCTTATTATTTGAATCATAAACCAACACCTCTTTATATGCAATATTTATTTTTTGATCAACCATATTTTATAACTATCTAAATCATATTATTTTATTTACCCACAAAGGGTTAAAATCCATTTCTATTACATTTTCTAATTTTTCTGAACGTAAATTATCTAAAGTTTTATTATATTCTTGAAATCTTTTATATGTTTCGTATTTATCAATTTGTTCTGTATCTGTTATACTAAACGTGTAGATTGCTTTTACGGATAACATAATTTCGGATATTACTTCATCGCTAACCTCTATTCTTAATAATTCTTGGTCAAACCCATCTAACCGATTTTTAAATTGGTTTTTAATATCTTCGGATAACCACTTGCAACTTAGGTAGTCTGGACCATATATTGGATTAATTGCTAACATTCTTCGTTTGTTATAGTCCATTTTTTTATCAATCAACCCCATTTGAATGAGTTCTAATATCATATCAAATACGTGTAAGTAGTTTAACGCTCCATAAGAAAATGAATAAAATATATGTGATTTTTTTAGAAAATTTGATACACGTTCAGCATTATTTAAAAATAGTTTTGTATCAAATCCGGATCTAATATATTCACCCACTTTACCTAATCCATCTAAACTAACAAAAAGTGTAATTTCGTTAAAGTGTGACCAATAATCAAAAATACTTTTATTTTTATAATTAAGTTTAGATAAATTGGTGCTGTATCTTAAAAGAGGATTTTTATTTCTTTTGATTAATTCTTCCAGTATTGAATAGTGATGTTCGCTAATTAATGGTTCGCCGCCCGCAAAATAAATTTCTTCAACATATTCATAATGAGGATATAATTGTAATAAAAAATCACCAACATTATCTAGCGTAATTATGGGGCTATCACTTTTATTGGTGTTCATACTTACAGCATCATTAAACCAAGAAGAACTGAAACCATGATAACACATTCTACATTTAAAATTACACAGATTGCTAATTCTAATGTCCCACAAATGAAAATTTGTTGTATCGTTATCTATATAATTAACACAGTCTTTATATTTTTTATTTAGAATTTGGCGATAAGATTCTTGATTGATTTTTTCATGATTCATACAATTAGAACATTGACTAACCGTTTCACCGTTAATCATTTTTTTTCTAATCTCAGAGTTTGTTTGTGAATTGTATATTTCATTAATTGAATTATCATTAACATTCCCTATCGGACTATTAAGGTCCCAATTACAACACGGAAGAACATCACCATTTGGGTGAACATATAAACTCATCCATGGTGCAACACAAAATGAATTTGACACAGATAATAAATGTTCCTTTATACTTTTATTCATTACATGAAATAATTTACTAGAGTTGGGTAGTTGTTTTTAACAACATCAATTGTTGATTCTTGTCTATAACCATCCAAAATTATAAATTTATTATATTCTTTCTTTAATTCTTCATCGTTTGGTTGAGTGCCATACATAAACTCAATTAACGCATCAACATCATTTTTTAAATGTTTCCAATCAAATGCTTTCAATTTTTCTTTAACTCTATCCTTTTCATGAATTGGTAACATATATACAGACATATGTCTTGGATAGTGTACAATGTTTAACCAAAAATTAAATAACGGGGTATTTTCTCTCATCCATTTTACTGTTTCTGGTAATTCAAATATATTAACCCAAGAAGTTGTGTGTGTATATGTAAAATCAAGATTGTTGTATTTTTTTCTCATTTCATGATATACAGCTAAATTCTCTTTAACTTCATCCCAAACCGCATTCTTTCTGAGGTATTCAAATGTGTTTCCTGTACCGTCAATACTTAACCCAATGCCCACACCCTTGAATCCTTGACAAATTTTAATAAGTAAATCTTGGTTTATAATTGTGCAATTAGTGGACATGTTCAAATGAATATTTTTACTATATCCTTGGTCTATCATATGTGTTAACACTCTTTCCCAGGTAGATGAATAAAATGGTTCACCACCAACTATTTCTAACCTTCTAACATGTGGTAACCACACATCCATAGTTCTAATAAATTCACTTGTTTGGTGTCCTGGCTGACCATGTTTTAAACCAAAATAATTAATACCAAATTCTTTCCATTCAGCTTCGGGTATTTCATTTATTTCTTTTAACCAACTAGTGCTATGACTAGGGGAACAGCTTCTACACTTTAAATTACAAGAGTTGTTTAATATTACTTGGTAATCTTTTGGATAATCCGGAACTTGATTATAATCTACATCTATTTTATAATTTTTTAATATATCAATATAGATTTGTCTTTTACTTTTGTATCCATTATCCTCATCTTTCCAACATGTTTCACAACCTGAAGGTTTTTCTCCGTTTAAAAATTGTTGGCGAAGATTGTTCATGTGCTCACTATGAAAAATATCTTTTACTGTGTCATTTTGAACATAGAAAAAAGAACCATCTGGTTTTGATATATAATCTTTATTTATGCAGCAAGGTTTTACACTACCGTATGGATCATTTGAAAATCCAACCCAAGGTAGTGGGCAAATATTTTTCATTATTCAATATATTTTTTCCATTCCATCAAGTGGTCAGTTATTTTTGTATTTCTAGATTTGTCTAATATTTTAACAAAATCAAAAAATTTTGTTTTTTCTTTCTCTGTTGTTGGTTTAAAAAGTTCGATTTTAAGTCTTTCAATCTCATCTGGTCTCATGTATTTAATATTATTTATGATTTCAATTTTCATTTCTTCAGGAATAATATTCACATGTTGAAATGATGGATAATGAACATAGTTATGTGATATTATTAAATCATAATCTAAGGTGAATTTTTTAAAATTATCAATGTTATAAACGTTGTAAGCACTAACTGTTTGACATACTTCTAAATTAAAAATGTCTTTATATTGTATAATTTTTTTAAAATTAAATAATGTGGTCTCCCAGTTTGAACCATATCTAATGTATTCATTTCTACCTTCTAAATCATCGATTGATAAATGAATTCTAACTCGCTTAAATTTCTTCCATATTTCAATAAATCTATCTGGCACTGCAGTCATATTAATACTATAATGTAAATCAATATTTGCACAAGTACCATCCTCAATAAACTTTTCAAGAAAATATCCATGTTCCCTAATTAGCGTTGGTTCCCCACCATTGATCCAAATCTCTTTAAGATTATTACATTTAGTATACAACTCGTCATAAAAAGAGTGATCGCGATACCATTCAGTTCTAATATCACACTTAAAATAATCTTTTTCAAATTCAGTACCTTTAAAGGCTGGAATATCTTCATTCCATCTATTAGATGAAAAGGGATTACAAGTTGTACATTTTAAATTACAAACAGTCCCTAATCTTAACTCAACATAATTGTAATTTACATTTTTTAATGAACCATCTTCATTAGTATTTTCAAAACAAGATTCTATAAACTCTTCAAATTTTTTATTTGATTCAATTCTTTTTGACTCAACCCCGCCTTCCTCATACTTATAACATTTTTGACAAACAGATGGGAATTCACCATTCATCATTTGTTTTCTAATATCATTAAATTTATTTGTGTTTGTTATTTTTTCCAGCGGATCTTTACCTAAAAATAAATGTCTTCCGTCTGGGTGTGCCGCTGTGGAAACACTATTTGTCATGTCAGTAATGCAGCAGGGGGTCACGGTACCAATCGGGTGTGTGGCTAAGTGAATCCAAGGTAAAACACAAAAAGATTTACTATCCATTAAATTAATTTTTTATTGTTTTCTTGCCACCATTTCAATACGTTGGGGTTATTTGAAAATATTTCATCTATGACACCAACATTATTCCTCCATAAATCAACGGCATTTAAATTTTTTATACCTCTTTGTAAACCTTCTTGCCAATCTTCATATTTTTCTTGGAACGTCTGTCTATTTTTTAGGTCTTCTAAACACGTAATCCAATAAGAATATTTTCTATTATTTTCTAATTTTGGTTTGATGTACTCTAAAATATCATCTATTACTTGATCATATAATTCTCTAGGTAGAACCTGTGGGCACATTATAATACTGCTATCAAATGCGAATGTGGTTTTAATTAAGGTGTGCACATCTAATTCTAACGATAAGTCAAACAAATCTTTTAAACTAAAAAGCCCTGGTGTGGTGATTGTTAAATCGAAAGCGATGCCATAATCACCATATCTTTTATTCAAAAACATAAAGTCCTTAAAATTTTTAATCCATTCATCCCATTTAATACCATGCCGAACATACTCAACAATTTTACCTGTACCATCAATAGAGGCGCATATTTGGACTTGTTTGAAATGTGGTAATAACGTTCTTAAATCGTAATCTTTATATGTTGTTCTTGAAAAATTTGAATTGTATCTAATCCAAACATTTTTGGCACCACCTGTCTTAACAAGATAGTCCATAATTTCCCAATGAATTTCCCACATTAATGGTTCGCCCCCAACCCAATAAATCTCTTCAATTGTTCCGTTTTTAACAGCGTCCCATAATTCTTTTTCTGCCACATCTTTTTGAAATGATTCAATTATAGGTTTGTTTTGTTTTTGTGCCCAAAAGTCACTATTACCCTCCATATCATAATGACCCATTGCTCTTCTCTCCGCTTCCCATTGAGAAGATAATTGATCACCACACATTCTACATTTGAAATTACATAAATTTTTAATCCTATAGTCAAAAGAAATAGGTCTCATCTCTGTGTAACCATCATCTCTAGTTTTTTCAAATGCCTCATCAATTTTATGCGGGAATAAAGTTTTTGTAAAGTAGTCCCGATATATTGATATGTTTAATAATTTTTCATTACAAACAGCACATTGCGGTATTTCCTTACCCTCCATCAAATTTTTTCTGATATTCATCATATATTCAGAATTCCAATGGTCGTCTAATGTTCCTGGATTGTAGTATGAACCGTTATCCGCACTTTCAGAATCGAGATATTGTGTAGCCCAAGATGCTTTTTCTCTACTCGCACAACAAAGTCTTCTCTCACTTTGAGGTGAAAGGTATGTATGTGACCACGGGGCCATGCAAAATGTTTTATTCCCTTCGGATGGTTTTATTTTCATTCTAAGTATTCTTAATAAAATCTAACATTTCATCTTGTTGATCTGGTTCAACATAATCTTGAGCCCCAGGATTTGCCCATTGGGGATTCAGTATCCAACCTTCTTTTTTAGCTGTTTCCATTACCTCATCAACGTAACGATTTGATTTAGCATCATCTCCATCAATAACACTCTTAAGAGGTTCTAATTTGGTTTCAGGAATAGCATCCCACCATTCTTTTAATTCTGGAAATGTTTCAACAAAATTCTTATTTCTTCTTATATCATACTGAGTATAAAAAGATTTCCAATCTCTTTCTCTAGTTTCAATAGACGATGTAAAACTGTGTCCAGTTTCAACCTGTCTAATGTATGCAACCATTCTTAACATACCATCTCTTTCCCAGTCTTGAAAAAAATTAGCACCACCATCGTAATTTTTATTGATCCATTCTTCAATGTGATTTGCTCGTTCTTCTCTTATGTGTTTTGGTAGTGTGACTATAGACATAAATGATGGGAAACGAAGAATATTGAAAGAGCAATGTGGTGATGGTGTTTTGTATTTTCTTTTAAGTCTTAGTATCTCATCCATAAAATCAGTGATTCTAAATAAACAAAGTGCGTTAATTGTCATCATACAGTTTATAGACTTAACATTACCTTCACTTAACATTCTTTCAACGTTTCTCAACCATTTTTCCCAAACAAGACCGTCACGAATATATTCGGCATGTGATCCAACGGTTTCACAGCTAGTATAAAGATGAAAACTTTTAATATTGTGACTAGCTTTAATCAGCTCTTCAAATAATTCATCCTTTTGCCCTAAATTGGAGTTAACGGCGAACTCAACATTACAATCTTTATGTGTTTCCCACCACTTCATTAATTTCCAAAAATCTTGAGACATTGTTGGTTCGCCACCAGTTACGCGCAGCTCTCTTAACGAGAATTGTAATTCGCCTTCCCACCATTTCCAGAATGCCTCAACATATGGATTACCCTCATTTTTTTTACCATAAGGTAATGCGTGTGCCCCATCATGTTGAAATGCTGCAGCTCCATCACTAACTAAATTTTGGTATGGCCCATTTTTTTTAATATCATTTTGCCAAGTAGTGGAAAAAGAAGCATTACAATATGAACAAGCAAAATTGCAATTTGGATCAAAAGCGATCTCTAATGTTTTTAGATCAACATCTTCTGTCCACCCAAATTTTTCTTTTGCTTCTTTGAGTTCTTCATCTGTATATATTACTGATTTGTAAACGCGATCTGAAACTTTATCTACACCCAGATCTTCAATTTTCCAACAATATTCACATTCTTTAGGGCGTTCACCCTCTAGCATTTGTTTTCTAATTAACTTCTTATACTGAGTATTATGAATCGCTTTATAACTTAATGCAACCTCTTCTAAAGGGATCTTATGGGCTGGCGGGTGATGACAACTAGCAGTTGTACCATTACCTAACCATATTGTAGCATTGTACCATTTTGCGCCACAAAAAGCTGGAGAAATTGTGTTTATCGCCCTGTCTCTATATTCAATATAGCTTTCATTTTCTTTTTTTGAAAAAACCCCCATTTTATATTATTTTATTATTAATATACCCAAAAATTATTAAAAAATCAAACGGAATGAATAAAATTACAATTACCTGTTTTGTCATAAGATTTGTTATGAATAAATGTGTCAAAAAGATGTTCGCATATTGTTAAACCATCTTTTTTTATCATTAGGCAATTAAGTTCTAATGAAAGATAATTTAAATTAAAACCATTTTTAGGAAAATTACCGGCCCCAAAAATAATATGTGAAAGATCATCCTTTGCCAATGATGTTTTTATTACATATGTAATATATTTTAAATCATTTACATATACATCAATAACGTTATTTGTTTTATTAATTTTTAATTCATATTCCTTATTAATCTCCCAAGTATATTCACACTTTTTATATTCTGTTAT
>Ga0315901_10008176_pt1 | contig 12196 bp, 7 predicted proteins | sample LakEriMetagenome_10_FD_203761 | JGI IMG/M metagenome (GOLD analysis project Ga0315901, IMG submission 203761) | Freshwater fungal communities from buoy surface, Lake Erie, Ohio, United States - Buoy 2 MA116 | ecosystem: Environmental > Aquatic > Freshwater > Lake | place: USA: Lake Erie, Ohio...
CCAAACGTTTTCGGTACAAACCTAAATCCAAACGCTACGAACCAAAACGTCTTCGCTACGAACCTAAATCCAAACGCTACCAACATAAACGTTTTCGGCACGAACCTAAATCCAAACGCTACCAACCGAAACGTTTTCGGTACGAAACCAACTCCAAACGCTACCAACCAAAACGTTAACGCTACGAAACCAACTCCAAACGCTACCAACCAAAACGTTAACGCTACGAAACCAACTCCAAACGCTACGATCTAAAAACCCGGTAAAGGGCCGGGAAGTCCTAGCCTCCGTCAAAGAGAGCTAAAAAAGGGTGTAGAAGGATTTCCTAAGAATTGTTGGTTTTTACCCAATTCCACAATTAAACCTATGCCTATTGTTTGATAAACTTCCTGTAAACCTGACGCTTCTCTGCAATAACCCGTAAGAAATAATTCCCCGGCGAAAGACTTTCAACGCTCAGGAATAACTCACCGCCAGTAAACTGCTGACTCCGGATTATTCTGCCAAATTGGTCTAGGATTTCCGCCTGATGAGTTGTCCCATCGTTTAGTCCGGGAATCATCCATCTCAGTTCATCCTTTACCGGATTCGGATACAACAAAATCGCTGCATTCCTTTCCTCATCTGTTGCCGTAATGATCAATGAAACAGCATCAGAGTCCGTGGAACAACCATCAACAGAACACCGAACAACATAGGATCCACTTTCCGTAACCTGAAGATCCGGAGAAGTCTGGCCAATCATAGGCTGACCATTCCTGAACCACTGAATGTCGGTTTTGGTCGACGACGTCAGCACCGCATTTTCTGTTCCCGATCCACTGGTAGAGATCACAGGTTTTTTTGGCAGAATGCAGAATGATTGGGTTACATCATTTGCAGCCTCATAATTATTGTTTCCGGGTTGGGAGGCTTTGACTGTTGCCAAACCAGGGGCCTTTATGGTGGCCGTATTTCCTGACAAAGTCAATTTAGTCTGGTCTGTCGATTCAAATCCTACGGCAAGATTCGAGGTTGCTGTTGCAGAGAGGCTAAAGCTGCCAGCCGTTTCCTGAACATCATTGGGCTTACCAAAAGTTATGGTTTGACTCGCCTTAGTAATCGTAAGCTTACCTGAAACATAACTCAAATTATAATTGTTATCGGAGCCACCCGCTACAGTAATTGGATAGACACCTACGTCCGAGGTAGCCGTAGCATCAGCAGCAGTTGTGGGCGCCGTATCGAGCACCGTATTGCTCTCATTATTTTTAAAACCGGTATAGAAAATCGTGAATGAAGGATTGGGCTGACCAAAAACTCTGGTCTTATCATCAGCCTTAGCCGTAAGGATTGCCTTGGTAACAGTAAGGATACCAGTTATATTTTCAAATGTATAATTCGAATCCATTCCGCCCGATAAGGTGATTGAATATGTCCCTGCAGAACTCGTAGCATCGGCCGATGTTGAGATTATTGGAGCCATATCAATTACAGAAGCTGTTTCATTGTTTTTAAAACCGGTGTAGATAAATGTCAAAGCAGGATTAGCATCACCATATATTCGTGTTATGTTATCCGCCTTAACGGAAAGCGTTGCCTTTGTAACCGTAAGGGTGCCAGGTGTGAATTGAAACGTATAATTAGTATCCATTCCACCCGATACGGTAATCGAATAGGTCCCTGCGGCACTCGTAGGACCAGCCACCGTTGAAATCGTTGGAGCCATATCAATCACCGACGCGGATTCATTGCTTTTAAAACCGCTGTAGGCGGAAGTCAAAGTGGGATTTGCCTCTCCATAGGTCCGTGTTTTAGGGTCCGCAGTTACGGTTAGTGTCGCTTTTTTAATAGTAAGGGTTTGTGTGACGGATTTAGCAGCTGCATAATCATTATTCCCTTCTTGCAAAGCCGTTATGGTCACAGTTCCCGCACCAACAATGGTTAATTTATTTCCGCTAATGGAGGCAATGTTCGAATCAGAACTAAGATAGGTTACTGGCAGATTAGAAGTTGCGGCAGCATTTAAATCAAATGGTTCATCACCATACGAGCGATCAGACAACGCTTGAAAGGTTACAACCTGATCAATTTTGCTGATTGGCGGAGCATTAACATTTGGTGAACTCTTAAGAGGAGCGAAAAATATTTTATTACGGGTAACATCGTTAAAAAAATCAACTGATAATCCATGCAAATAGGACGAATCGGAGATTATGACATTGTTGATTTTCCAAAAATTATCTTTAAGAAATCCAGAAACAATTGGATTCGCATTTTCAGAAGCTAAATAAATTTTCTGTCCATCTTTTAAATTAAAATTTGAATTTTTAACATTTATTTTAATGGAGTTAAATAAATAATTAGTGATTTGTAGTTGATCAAAAGTTGAATTTTCTACCGTATATATTTCATTTAATCCGCCCTTACGTATCAACTCAGGACTAGTTATATTGCTAAGTAAAACATTTTCAAATTTGACAATCGGGTGATTTAAGTATTGAAATTGCTCGTCACAGATGATATTGGTAAACGACGAATTTTTGACAATCAGACTATCGCCTTGATCGGTATAAAAACCGCTTAGGAATTGATTGGTACGTATATCTGAAAAATGACTATCAACTATTTTGATTCGGGGATTCTGAATAAATAAGGGCCCATACCCATTTTTGCTAATCTGAGAAAACGTACAATTGTAAATGGAGACACTGCTGTTCACACGATTCCCTATTAAACTCCAGCCTAATTTAAGGTTGCTAAATTCACAATGATTGAAAACTGATTCATTAACGTGACTGATCAGATCATAGGAATATTGCCTGGGGTCATTAAACTGACCACTTATCAGATTGGTGAATTTACAGTTATCAAAAAGTAATCTTACACTTCCTCTAAAATTACCATTGTACGAATCCCAATAAGAACCAGTCCAATAACCACCAACCAATCCCAATCGATCAAATTTCACATAACTAAAAATGGATCCCGATACAAAGGTTGTATCGTTTTGAGTTACTGAGCCGGAGGAAGAATCTTCGAAAATAAATCTTCCACTGTGCACCTGCTCAGTACTGGTTATTAGGATACTATCCTGTCGAGTACCTCTCGCATAAATACTGCTATTAGATCGGAATCGAATACTGTAATCGGAGTTAAAAATAACCTTGACACCAGGATCTATTGAAAGCTTTGCATTTTCAATGATCAAATTGCCATTGACATAATACGGACTTCCTGCAACGGACCATACTACATCCTGATTAATAATAGAACTAGGTACGTTCGTTTGTGCAATTAAATTGGTGTTAATGATGGTAAGGACAAATAAGGCCGAGAATAGAAAATTATAGTTCATTTATGGAGGACGGTTGGGTTATAGAAGCTCAATTCTGGAAATGGAGTTCTTTGAATTTAAATTTTATGCTTGTTAGGAAGTGTTTTGATTAGAATAGCGGCTAAGTTAATTAAATCTGCATCCGTAGTAAAGAGAACTATGGTTAACGTAATATAAAGCGAATGATACTTGTTTACTTTTTAAATCTGGTAAAAAGCCCTACTTAAGGAAGCTACTTAATTGCACTTCTGCCAATTGACGAAAGATATAGCCAGGATGCCTTGACTCGGTTTGTGTCTATTAAGAAATTTGCAATCGTCAGCTATTCTTGAAACTATTTTAATTACCGAAGAAAACAGAGAATTAAAGAATTATTGAATGAAGTACAATCAAAGAAATATTCTTTTGTATAGTTCATTTTTACTCATTGCACTTGTAGGTATTTTTTATGGTAATGTGATCAAATCGAATCAATCCTTCTTAAGGATTTGGGAATTTCAAAACATTTTAATTCTTGGACTGGGAATTCCATTTTTATTCTTACAATCAAAAGCCTCCTTGCCCAATTTTTTTGAAAATAACATCTCCAATAAAAAGAGATTCGTACATCCGCTTCTCATTGGAATAATATTTGGACTATTGGACATCCTTGTGATTAAAGTAATTCAACATCAGGAGCCGTACACAGAACTACCCCCTTTTCTACAACCCTTTCCCTATTCCCTTTTTCTATACTTTTCGGGGGCTTTAGAAATTGAAGTCTTTTATAGGCTGATACCCATGACGTTGATTTTACTTCTTGGTAAATGGATCGCCGATGGAAAATATTTTACTTATTTTCTTTGGACTGCTGTAGTAGCCACTTCGCTAAGAGAACCCTTAGAACAACTTCCTAATGGTTCGGACTGGTTTATAGCCTATTCCTTATTAACCGGATTTTTAATGAACGGTGCTCAGGCATTGTATTTTAAGCATGCGGGATTTTTAGCTTCACTCACTTTAAGGCTGGGACATTACTTATTCTGGCACATTCTTTTGGGCATTTATGTTGAGTATGTTGAATTGGTCAGGTGAAGAACCGTGAACCTTCTTTATGATGTAGTTCCCCTTACAGACGAAAGATGCAGCTACAATGCGATGATGAAGTATGTAGTTTAAAAGGAAATAGTAAGCTAAAAAAAATTAAACACCTCTTTTTAGTGTAAGTGCTATTTGACCTGAATGATACGAATTGTGATATAGAATGTGGGCAAACAATTTGGCTTTTGACACAGCTCCAAAAAAGGGGGTTTGTATTATTTCTGACCATCCTGAGCTAGGCGTACCTTCTATAATCTCTTCCAGCATTTTAAAGCCTTTTTCAATCAATAGTTTACTTTCTTCAAAATCTTTGCCTTGTCCCTCATCTTGCTTACCCATTGTGGTATTTTGAACCTCACTCGGCTTACCGAAAAAATACCCAAACATTAACATGGTCTCACCGATATGCCTGTATATAAATCCAACTGAAGATGTATTTTCATTTAAGGTTTTAGAAATATTCTCATGATTAACCAATTTCAATGAGAAACTGCAAGAATGAATATTTTGCGCTAAAAGGTCTTTAAATATTTGTGTTTCCATTTTTAAAATCGAGAGTTTAAAGAGTGTATAAATAAAAAGGTTACACTATAAAAGTATAACCTTTTTATCAGTTTCAATCCTCTTATTGGCGAAAGGTCCAGTTATAATTCGAAGATTGTGTAAAGAACTATCAGGAAATTACAGAGATTAACTTCGTATCATATCACAAGAGGATTAATTCCCCTTTTCTTCATTACTTTTTCTTCCAAACTGAATAAAAGTAGTAAATGAAATAGATGACACTTTTCTATCTGTAGATTTAAACATTGAGTTCAATCCCCATTCATATCTTGTTCCTAAACTAATTTTAGAACTTATTTGATGTCTGAAATCAAAGAACAGAGAAGAATAATTTGTTGTTTCAATAATTACGTCTATGGTACCCGTTGTAGTCTTAAGCTCAGAGCTGAATAAGTAGTTTTGCACTCGACCAAAACTTAAATTCGACTTCTTTCCAAGGTCAAACATTGGGCCGATATACATGGCAAGATTGCCGGTCGTAAATTCTCCGCTTAAAGCGGGCGATATTGCTAATTCCCCAAAATTTCTACTTGAGCCGTCAATCTCGGAATAGATAGAGAACCTTTTGGATATTTTTGCGCTAAAATAAAAACCGCCTCCAACATCAACTTTAGTCAGGTCCCCATTGATTCCAAAAATGTTTGTGGAAATAGTGGCGCCTAATTTATTTTTTGGAGACTCGGCATTTTGAGCAACCACGGTGCTTAGAGCAGAGTAAATTATTGCGAAAATTAAAATTGATTTTTTCATAGTCATTTTTGAATTGAGGTAAGTGATTAGTGGAATTATCCTAATTCATAACTTTTTTCAGGTTATCATCCGGGATTCGGTCAATCAGATAATGATTCGGATCCACTCCTGCCTGCCATGGTTTTTCTTTGGTAAAAAAAGTGATGGTTCTCTCTTTTTCACGAACCTTAATACGCTTCAGTTCAATGGGTCTGCCTGTCTTTTTTCCTTCTTCGGGCTTGGTGAAGAGTCCAACTTCAATCCAGTCATCAAGTACGGCAGTGGTTTCGCGGCCGGTGGAATCGGCATAGACCTTGGCGGATTGAATCTTAATGGTGGTTTCAAATCCGTCTTTAACCTTTTTGGTACTTGCTTCCAGCGTCCGGTTGTCAAAAAGGGTGATGCGCTGGAAGAGATCATCTATTACATTGCGAAGGCTGTCTGGCGCCTGAGCCTTAAGACGGCTTACCAGTTCCCGTGAATTGGGATAGGGCGGGCCACGATGACCGAAGGTAGCCACCAGGTCTTTCAATACCAGATTGACTTTTTCTACTCCGAGTAATTCCCGAAGATGAAACATGACCACACTCGCCTTTTTGTAGTGAATGTAACCCTGGTCCTCCACCTCCTGCAACGGTAATTCTTTGTCAGCCTCGCTTCCTCTGGATCTAAGGTAACCATCCATCTCATAGCGAAGGAATTTATGCATCTGCTCTTTGCCATACATTTTTTCCATCACGAGAAGAGCCGAATATTGAGAAAGCGATTCACTAAGCACGGTAGATCCCTGCATTTCCGGACCGACCACCTGATGAGCCCACCACTGGTGCGCCATCTCGTGAGCCACCACGTAAGTAACCATATCAATGTCTTCAGGGTCTTCCAAATTCGCGATGAATCCGATGCTTTCGGAGTATGGCATGGTTCCGGGGAAGGCCTGTGCAAAACTTGCATAGCGCGGGAATTCTATGATCCGTGCCTGTTTGTGACGATATGGCCCAAAGTTTTTGGAATAGTAATCAATTGATCGTTCCATGGAAGTGAGCATCTTATCCACATTATAATCGTGGCGCTGATCATAATAAACTTCCAGACTGATACCCTTATAATCCTTTTTTCTAACCTGGTATCGGCCAGAAAGAAAAGAATAAAAATTCATGGATGGATGGTCCAATTCATACTCGAAATAATTCCGACCGTTCTCCTTCCATTGCCTGCGCAGTGAGCCGGGAGCAATAGCGGTCTGGTCTTCAGAGGTACCAAACACACTGTGAACGCGAACCCAGTCTGAGTTATTATTTAGGTAGGTGTTCATGCGGCTAAGTGAATCGTCGCTAAGCCTGGGCATCCTTCTCCGCATGGGTAGTCCGTATTTCTTACGCTTGTTTTTATCAGCTAACTCCATGCTCGGCTGATAACCGATCTGCGGGAGAATACCCATGTTGTTGAAGAAAGTGCCGTTGTCAACTACCGATGTGTTGGAAACCTCATTTTCAATCCCTGAAGGATGGTATTGCATGGACATTCTGATTAATACAGAATCGCCCGGCAGAATCGCCTTCTCAAGCTTGTAAATAGCGAACTTATTTACCGTATCCATTAGCTGCACGCTTGAACCCGGCAATTGAATGGTTGACTTCCAGGATGCCGGCAAGGTGAAGTAAATGATGTTTATGGGCTTGGCGTCTTTATTCTGAATCCATTGTTTGCACTCCAATTCCAGCCAGCGTTTCTCAGGATACAATTCAATTCGGTAGTCCAGTGAGATAGTTCTGGGGAGTGACTGGAATTCGTATTTCTTATAAAGCTTTTCATAATTCACCTGGGCCTGCTCCATTTCATCGCTGGTCTTGTAGGAATTGCGCACTTGTGTATCGTAGAATAGCCAGCACCCGTATACAAACCAAAGTAAACCAATTGTTATCAGCGCAGGCCGGTAGGATAAAAGCTTCTTCAGCGCCATCCTGGAACGCATACCGAATCCGGCTTCCCGGCCTCGGACCCAGTAGGCCAGTCCTACTGCGAGCATGAGCAGTCCTGCCAGTTGCCAATATAACCTGAATGCAATCTTTCCCTCAAGGAAAGGTCCGAATTGATTAATGTCTGAATAAATGAGGCTTGGTGAGCCATTGAACTTGACCAGGTTGCTCTCTACATCCAATGCCTGCCAGATGAAGGCGTTGATGATTAGCACAATAATAAATAGGAAGTAACCGAGGTATCGGTTATTGGCCAGTGCATGAATGACGATACTCAGGATGATGAGCATGAGAAACAACAGTCCGTCGGAAACCAGCAGTTGTATCACATACACTTCAGGGCGTATATCCGTGAATCCGTAGATGAGCTGGGTAATTACCCCAATGCCAATTCCCATCAAAAGAAGAGACAGGACCACAACAAAGAGTGCGATGGTCTTGGATATTACCGGAATCCAGTCAGGAAAAGGTAATGCGTCGTAGATGTCATTCACTTTGGCTTCTCGTTCCTTCCAGACAATCATCCCTGAATAGAAGGTGATGAATGCGATGATGAACAGGTAAAGGGTTCCCTGGATAATATCCACGAGGTTGTAGGTGACAGGAAGTGCGGTCAGGCCATATCCCTGCGAAGTCGCTAAGCTCATGGAGGTGATGACATTGATTGAGCCAAGCCCAACAATAATGATGAAAGCAATGTTTTTCATTATAGAGATGATCTCTATTCTGATCTGACTGATCAGTTGGCGGAAACTCCAGGCAGTACTCAGGTCAGGCGTAAAAACACGCATGGATTTTTCGGAATGAACAATTGGATCCGATAGAGGTTCTTGTTTTTGTTTACCGGACCTGGACTTTTCATCGAAACTGAAGCGATACCATGTGAATGCGAATACGGAGACACCAACTGCTATCCAGATGATACGGTTGAGTAACAGCAACCCTTCCAGACCCATGGATTTGCTGTTCTGTTCGGCTACAGTCCAGTATTTAGTGGCAACGGAGAAAGTTCTTATGCCGAACGGATCGAGCAGTGCGCCGAGCACCTCATTCTCTATATCCCCGACCAGATTCAGGGACACCAGATAACCGACCAGTAAACCGATACTGCCGATGAATGAAAGCATGGTACTCCTGGTCAACGCCGCTATGCAGAATATAATTGACCCTGCGAACAGCATGTTAGGAAGAATGAAAACCATAAGCCCGTGCCAATGGCCGGACCAGATGGTGGGTCCGATACGCTCAGGCTCAATCCAAGGCATCAAACTGCCGATCAGTACTCCTGCTGACACACCCAGAAATGGAATAATGGCAATCAGGAGGGATCCGGCGAACCGACCAAGCAGAAAATCACGCTTCCGGATCGGTGTGGTGAAGATGATCTGGCTGGTCCGCTCAGTGAAGTCCCTTGCTGCCGCACTGTTCAGGAATGCGGTGATCATGAGTAGGCTGAGCAAAGAGAAGAAACCATAATAATTCTCCACTACATAGGGAGCATTCTTAAAAACATTTCCGACGCCACCGCCAATCGTGATTTCATCCGAGCTGGTAGCTCCGAAAACAAGTAATGCATTAATGAGGAAGAAAATATAAACCATCGGCTGGCGAAGCCAATACCTTAATTCAAATTTGAAAAGATGAAAGAACATATCGCAGGAGGTTAAGCAGGTACGGAATGTTTCAACCCTTTGATATGCGTGAAGAATACGTCTTCAAGATCTGCTTCGGAAAGGACAAATCCTGCTGCCGGTTGCTGTTCGCTGTAAATATGTAGAACAGGTTGTCCTGCCACCATTCTGGTTGAAATCACAGGTAGCGTTCGGGTAAGTTCATCTACACGACTCTTCGGAACGGAACAGCGCCATATCTTACTCCTTACACCTTCCAGTGCATCAAACGGGCTTCCGGCAAATAATACCCTTCCCTTATCAATGATGGCCATCTGGCTGCAAAGCTCTTTGACATCCTCAACGATATGGGTGCTTAGGATGACGATGACTTGTTCCCCGATCTCGGATAGCAGGTTGTAGAACCGGTTACGCTCACCTGGGTCAAGCCCGGCAGTAGGTTCATCCACTATGACGAGCTGGGGATCACCAATTAGGGCCTGCGCGATACCAAAACGTTGCTTCATTCCTCCTGAAAATCCACCCAAAGCCTTTTTTCTAACCTCCCAGAGGTTCACTCTTTTTAATAACTCTTCCACTTGCTCCTTTCGGTGCTGGCGTATGTCTTTGAGGATTGCAATGTGGTCAAGCATGTCATAGGCACTGATCTTTGGATAAACACCAAATTCTTGTGGGAGGTATCCCAGAAGGCGTCGCACTTCTGTTTTTTGGTTCAGAACGTCAAGTTCTCCCAAGAATATGCTGCCATTGTCCGGTTCCTGAAGAGTTGCAATGGAGCGCATCAGTGTAGATTTACCTGCACCATTAGGTCCCAATAGACCGAACATCCCCTTGGGTATGGTGAGTGTAACATTGTGCAATGCCTGTACCCCGTTTGGGTAGGTCTTGGAAAGGTTCTGAATCTTGAGTTCCATATTCTTTGGGGAGTATTTAAGTGGGAAAAAAATTAAAGAGGCCAAATTTTTCTTTAGATCCGACAACTCTTTTAATCCAATTTAAAATTACCTTCTTGAAGATGAATAATTTGCAGAAAAGGTTGCTTGACTATTATAAAAAGTTTTTTGTTTAATCATAAAATTTTTTCTTAGACCTGATTGTAAAAAAATGGAAAAAAGTAAAACCGTAGGGAACAGGAGATAGTACCAGCCATTTGCGGTTTCATTGATTGTTACCCCGATTGCACGTACCAATGCTTGAAAAATTGTAAAACCAAAAAGTAGTGTAGTGAAATAAAGAGGCCAGATTCTTAGTGTTCTTCTCCAATAAAAGTGAGGAATTGAAAATCGTCCATTTTCTTTCTCCTCAGCTAAGAGCAGGTAGGTGATTAAAAAGCCAGAAAGCGTAAAGAAAAAATTGACCCCCAAATCCCCATTTTCCCACAAATGGTGAAATGCCATATAAAGTGAATGTTGTTCATCTTCCTTCGGAATGTTGAAGTAACAGTGATACATAAAGACGAAAAAAAAGGCCAGAAACCTCAGTCCGTCAAGGTTGGGAAAATGAATTTTCTGATTCATTATTATTCGAGAGCCTAAACCAAATAATTTTTTTTGAAAGTTGCCACCACAGAAAAACTGAGTTGCCACCCTATTGCCACCACAAGACGTCGGTTTGAGAATAGCTTAGAAATACAAAAAGCTACCTTTTATGGCAGCTTCTTGTTTGATGCTCCTCCTCTTGGACTTGAACCAAGGACCCTCTGATTAACAGTCAGATGCTCTAACCAGCTGAGCTAAGGAGGAATTACCCTTTCGGGGCTGCAATAATAGGATAGTTTAGGCTTTTTGGAAAGTCTGAAAACCAAAAAATTGACTTAAAAGATGCCTTTTTAGCAGTAATAAGCCTTTTCAGCAGGATCTCAGTCAAGATCTTGATTTTTTGGAGCCCCAACCCGCACACTGCCCGGATGAAAAGTCTCCCAGGAATGCAGAAACTCCTGATAACCCGGTAACTTCTTCAAACGCCTCCCGGCCGCTGAACCGCCAGTAGCCACACCACGGTCGTTCCATCGCGAACCAGTCGCAAAATCCACCAGTCCCTCCTCCTTACGGTCAAACCGAAATACCACACTATCCAAACGCCGGTCAAACACATGAAACGTAGCAGAGTCCGGCTCTAGTGTAATCAGTATCGGAACGCCACCAACTGAATCCTGAACGTAACGCCGCACAACCAACTCATTCCAGTCGTAAGCCCGGGCCTCCGATCCCAATTGAACACCAACCACCCAGGACTTCTCCCTCCAGGATAGCGAATCGCGACGGGTCAATGAACCCTTAGACTTTCCTCGATCATAGACCTTCATACCATCGTACTCTTCTGAAAATTTTTCATCGGGCTGCATCACCAGCGTTTCCGGATACAATTCCATCCAGGCCTTCAGCCGCGACTGCTCCGAAGGAATTTCTTCCAAAAAATAACCCTTCAACGGACCGGCAATGCACTCGCCGTTCGCTTGCCGCCACCAACTTTTTGTAGTCACATCCTCCAGCATCGCATTAAACCGATCCATACCAACCAATCGAAATTCTTCAACCTTTCCGTTCACCACCGGACTAAATACACGACCTGTGCGGCACACTGTACAATACGTAATCATCACAGGTTTCGTATGAATGACATCCCGCACTTGATGGTGGTAACCAATAAACTGAATTGGATAGGCTTTTTGAATTCCGTCAACATCTACCCCAATAACCAGCTTATCCTCTTTCACCTTGTTCTCTGCCCTACCCTTAAAAACAACTTTCGTTGGCTGAAGGAACATCTGATCGGCCTCCATCTCATAATTAAAGGTGTAAAAGGCAGATCCATACACCAAGATTCCAGCTATAACCAAAAGTTTGTCTTTCTTTATACCACTAAAGAAAATCAACGAGCCCGGTAACAGGGTAAAC
>Ga0315901_10008178_pt1 | contig 12194 bp, 10 predicted proteins | sample LakEriMetagenome_10_FD_203761 | JGI IMG/M metagenome (GOLD analysis project Ga0315901, IMG submission 203761) | Freshwater fungal communities from buoy surface, Lake Erie, Ohio, United States - Buoy 2 MA116 | ecosystem: Environmental > Aquatic > Freshwater > Lake | place: USA: Lake Erie, Ohio...
AGCGACATAGAGATTCTGTATACCTGCACGCTCAAAAAGTGTGCTGCAGGGAGGCTGCTTGCCTTGGTGTGAACAGGGCTCCAGTGTGACGAACGCGTCAAGACCCTTCGAGTCGAGACCTGCGGCTCGCAACTGATCGAAGGCAACGCGTTCGGCGTGGCGGCCACCAAAGGATTCTGTGACACCGATTGAAATGACAGTCGCCTGTCCGTGGTGAGTCAAAAGGCAGCCGACGGCGGGATTGGGTGCTGTATGACCCACACCTTGCATAGAAACGGCGAGAGCTTCAAGCATCAGTTTTTCTTGAATGGGCAGAGAACTTTTGTCGGCGGCTGCGGAAAATCCGGAAACGGCAGGTCCGCTGAGCGCTGTTGGGATATGACCGCCAAAACCGAAGCCCGCGGGAAGCTTTGGAGCATGGCAGGCTTTGGAGGGGGCCATCTTCCGACTTGCCTTTCTGTGGATGGGGTGCTAACCCGCCCAGTCGAAGAGGTTTCGACTGGTGAGGTGGACTTGGCTTTGGTCGGCCGTCCCCCGTCTGGTTGCGACCCGTCAATAACAATGCGGAAAATCCGCAGCAAAGCATGACAGGAGCCCTACCATGCAACAGACCGCACAGCAACGCGAAGCGACTATTGGAAAATTTCAGCGCCACCCGACCGACACCGGTTCAACCGAAGTACAGGTCGCACTTCTGACCGAACGCATCAACAGCCTGACAGAGCACTTCAAAGTTCACAAGAAAGACTTTGCAGGTCGTCGTGGACTTCTAAAGCTCGTCAGTCACCGTCGCTGCCTTTTGGATTATCTCCGTGGCAAAGACGAAGCTCGCTACTCTTCGTTGATCAGCGCGCTCAATATTCGTAAGTGATTCCCGCTGCTAGAGCAGCGATTGAATTTCACCCGCCAATACTGATCCAAGCTCTCCTAGCCATTGCTGGGAAAAATCTAGGTGCAGGCCAGTCGCTTCAAATAATTGTGGCAGACTGCGCTGTGCACCTAAACTCATTCCATAAATATAGCTCTCGACAGCTTTTTCATAACGGGTTGTGCTCTTCTTCCAAAGCTCAACAGCTCCCATTTGCGCGATACCATAATCAATAAAGTAGAACGGAGACGAGATGGGATGCGGACGGCTGAGCCATCCGAGTTCCTCAAACTCTTCAATCCCAGTCCAGTCAATGTTGGGTCGATAACGAGCGGAGAGTTCCTTCCACAGTGCACCCCGATCGCTTGGTTCAAGAAGCTCTTCTGAGTAAACAACGTGCTGCCACTCATCGAGCATTGCCATCAACGGCCAAAACTGTAGGGCATTAAAACAATGCAGACCCCATGCCTTTTGCGCATCTCCTGAACGGGGCCAAAATTCATTCAAAAAGGGTTGGGCTAAGAATTCGAGTCCCATCGATGCAACTTCGCAAAACTCCAAGCCAGGATGACGGACAAGGGCGTTTTGAATTTGGAGTGCAGCAGAACCATGAAGAGCATGTCCAAATTCATGCAGCAGTGTGAACGCATCTCGAAAATGTCCTGCAAAATTTCCAAAAACAAAAGGAGTCCCTGTCTCAGGAAGAACGACGCAGAATGCACCTGGCGCTTTCAAGTGTCGCGGGAAAATATCAAGGCAGCCTCGCTCTTTCAATTTTCGGTAGAATTGACCAAATCCAACATGTATTTTGTCAGATATTCTTTCGCCTGCGTTTAAGAGTTCCCGCACATCACCCTGTGCCGGCAGATCATGCGGAGTTAAGCGTGGCCATGTATTAATATCCCACGGCCGCAAGGTCGGAGTCCCAAGGCTTAAGAGTTGACGAAACTGTAGATGACTCACCAAGGGAGTAATCGACTTTTGAATGCTCGCCCTGAAGGTTGCACAATCAGCAGGAGTATAATCAAGTCGTCCCAAATCAGAAAAGCAAAGTTCTACATAATGCTTGGCACCAGCAGCTTTTGCTTGCATTAATCTGTTCTTGAGGAGGTTAGTGAAAAGATTCTCTAACCATTCTCTCGATTCACTGATGCGTCGCCAATGTGACAAAAATGCTTCGCGACGGATTTCGGGACGCGGGTCATTCATCTTTCCAATGACAACACCCAGAGGTGTTTGTCGGCCGAAAAATAGACATGTGGCATTCGCTGAAAATGTCTTGAATTCACGTACAAGCTGATTCTCTTCGATTTGAAGCGGTACAAGCTCAGCATTTGCGTGCCTTCTTCGCAACAGGATTTCACCTTTGATCTTTTCTCGATCGTCGGCATGCATCGATCCGCGCCACGGTGACGATAGATAAATATCCATCAAATCGGCTCTTGAGGCGATCAACAAAGAAAGTATTTTTTGTTCAAAATTTTGCAGACGTTCAATGCTTTCCTGATTATTGGATTCAAGGGAGAACAGCAGCTCAAGTCGTGTCTGGACTTCGTTGGTTGCATCCGAAAGTTCTACAAAGGTACCAAACCATCGCGATGCGCTTTCAAAATCCGATGGAGGGAATTTCTTGAGATCTTGAATGACACGAGTAACATGCGTTTCATTTTCCGCATCAAAGTCCGATGAAAGGAATTTATAATTCATGGTGCGGAGGGGTAGAAAATTCAATGGTGTCCTCAAAATAGACATGGATAAATCTCAGATTCCTTGGCAATTTCGGCAGAATCATTCCGATTGGAGAGAAGCATGAGACTTTTGTCGGATTGAGTCGGTGCCGCCGTGAAGAACAAAACTCTCTTGTAGGACGTTGGGGCAATGATCGCCAACGAAGGTTGAAATTTGACCCCAAGTTGTGTGCCGTCCGCAGCTTTGAGATTGAGACCACGGGTTTGGCGAAAAGCAGGTGTGATGACTTGCGCAAGTAAAGCAACGTCGTTTTCAAGCTTCGCCCACCAGCCCAAAACTGGAATTATTTGATTTTGATTATTGCTTGTAAAGCTGAAGTCTGGGTTATTTGCTTCATATGCAATTTCTGTAGCGAGCAATGGTTCAGCTTCTTTGAGTGGACCTCGATTAAAATAGCGCTCTGGAATGAGCTTGACCGGAAACGAGGTTGTCTGGAGAAATCGTTGTCCTCCCCGTTGCGGCGAAAAGATCCAGGCAAGGTGCATTGAAGATTGAAAGCTTGGGTCTGACAGGGTCAAGCCAGAAATATGACCTTGCCCAGAAAAAATAACCCTCTCTGCAGCTTGTGGATGAAAGAGTCTGCGCAAAGAAATTTTTGAAATGCCATCAATTCTTCGGACTGCAACATCAGCTAAAGCTATTTTGGGCTGCACAATCCCAACAGCGATCGGCTCACCGGTTTTCTCCAAAGAGACAAATCCTGAGGGCTGCAGATCTTCACCTTTTGGTTTGTAAGTTGCAATCAGACGTGCAGATTTCTCGTTCAAGCCAACTTGATACCAGCGAAACATGCTTTGATCATCTTGACTCATCATTGAGTCATCGGACGATGTTGTTCGAACGATAATATTCATAAGACCGGGAGGTGCAGGAAGGCTCGGCCACATCTGCTGGACGGACTCGTTTGCAGGCACTGGGAGGAGTGTCCGACGATTTTGACCCTTGACGATCACTTCGACAAGCCCGCTGTAAAGTTCCGAACGGCCAAGTTTGGTGCGGCTTGTGAACCATCGATTGCGACTGAGGTCTTCAAAACTTTTTAGATCGCTGACTTTGGGTGCTTCACGGAGTCCCATCGCAATACCATCGCCGTTGAAAAGAAAATCCAAGCCAATCGGTTGATAAACGGTCCTTGGTCCTGTCCGCAGAAGAGCCTCGTAGATAAGTGTCCAGTGATTATTTTCCTTAAAGACCTGAGCTTGAGTGACGTCTCCGGGTATACTCCATGCTCGGCTTGCCAATCGGCACTCGATGAGTTTCACAGATTGCAGCAAATTTTGGATTTCTTCTTTTTGCTCGGGAGTTCGCACGGGTGATGCTTTTGTTGTTGCACAGGCTGCGTATAATACAGCGGCAAAAAGCGTCAACGTTAATTTAGAAAAGATCTGTGGACAGGGTATTGAGAGATTTCGAATAGAACATAATTTCCCAGTCGCCGTCATAATTCGTTTCCAGCCCGAAAAAGATTCCCAAGGGTCACTCAGAGTAACTCGGATTCCTCCGATGAAGTCAAAGAGAGGTTCGGAGGGAGAATACCGTGACGAACACTATTATGGCAGTGTTTTCAAACAACTCAACTTGCGCGATCCGTCGAAAACGTGCCACGGAACGAAAATGGTATGAGTGGCAAGGCACTCGCTGGTTGTTTCTTTTGCTCGCTGTCGTGAGTGCGACTGGCTGCATGAGCCTTCCTGAGCGGCGTAAGGATTTCGGCTTTGCCGTGATTTTACCCTTTATGCGGATGGACGGTACTGAATGCTATTACTTGGATGACTTCATGCCAACGCCCGACAACATGGTCGTCGGGAAAAGCTCAGGCCTTCATCTTCGTTACTACACCTATCGCTCTGCCACCTACAAAACTTGGGAATCAGAACGGATCATGCTCGCTTTTTATAGCCGTGATAGTCGATGTTGGTCGTTGTTTGAAGAATACTCCACCGCACGCATCTGACACTCGGATCGTGTTAAGTTGATTTGTGCCCGTGGAAATTCCATTCGGCAATGGGACGACTAATGAATTCATTTCTAAACAGGCTAAAAAAGAATATTAAAATGACTCGTCCGTGGGCTGAACGATATCCCTGCACGGCCTATCGAATTTACGACAGAGACATACCGGAATTTGCTGTGTCAATCGACGTCTATGGGGAAAGTCTTGTTGTCAATCGCTACTTTAACAATCGATTTGCCGAGCGCGATGAACTAAATTTTCATGTTGTTCTTGAGGGCCTTAAAGAGGTCTTTGCGGTAAATGATGATCAAATTTTTGTTAAAGAGCGTGCCCGTCAGAAGGGCTTGTCGCAATACCAGAAGGTCAGTCATTCCGGCGCTCGGACAGTTGTTCAAGAAGGTCCAGTGCGATTGATTGTTAATTTGTCCGATTACCTCGACACCGGCCTATTTTTGGATCACCGTGAGTCGAGGCGTTGGGTCTACAAGAATTCGGAGGGGCTTCGGGTTCTTAATTTGTTTTGCTATACAGGTTCAGTCAGTATTCACGCGATCGCCGGCGGCGCGCGTCAAGTTGTATCAGTGGATATGAGTGCAACTTATCTGCAATGGGCACAAGAAAATCTTGAATTGAATAAGATGAGTAAATCAATGCATCCACTTGTGAGAGCGGATGTTCTTGAGTGGTTGAGGACTCTCAATTGCAAGGAAAAGTTTGATCTTATTTTTCTTGACCCACCCTCTTTTTCTAACTCAAAGAAAATGGCCTCAGATTTTGATGTTCAGCGGGATCACGTCTGGCTTGTGCAAGAATGTATGCAGCACTTGAATGACAACGGTACGCTCTTTTTTTCGAACAACTTGCGCACTTTTAAGCTGGACGCTGCGCTGCAGGAAAAATATAAGACGACAGATATTTCAAAGAAGACGCTGCCACCGGACTTTAACAATGAGTTGATCCACAAGGCTTGGCTGATTCGCCAACGCCCGACAGCATCGCTTCATTCATAAACAGACGAGTTATTAGAGTTTTGTTTGTTCAGCAAACGATGCACTGCCCTCTACGACATCATCTGCTTTTTCAAGCGTTTGAGCCAAGGTTGGGTCACCAATACCATAGATTGAACGAATGCGTTGGATGTCTCCATTGCTTAATCTTCGAGTGATCATTCCCTCTCCAATAAAGAGCGAAGGGTTCATCACACTGAATCGGTCATCGGTTTCCTTTACATGTGTTAAGCCCAATAGATGGCCAAGCTCATGAAGAGCCAAACTTTCCATGTCGACAATCATGCGCGCGCCTTCGCCGAATTTCTCGAGTGAATTTCCGAACACATAGAACTCAGCGTTATAGCGGATGTCTGCCTTTACAATTGAGGATTGTTCTTGTGCTGAGTTTTCCCAAATGGTCGTTGCCAGCACGCTTGCAGATTTACCAGTCGCTTCAAACCACTTGTGATCGAAATAATGTCCATTCTTCGCATCGCTCAGAGGGTCGTACAATTGCCGAAAATCTGCCCCTTTTCTTGTCTCCGTCCCATCGTAGGCGAAGAGAGGCTTACCCACTGCCATTTCCCAGGTCTTCATGGCAGCTTGCAGTTGTTTTACTATCTCAGGCTCAATTTCATGACTTGTTGAAAAATGGATGGGCAGTGACTTTTTCCAGCCTGAACCGCTGTGAACCCCAAAGAGTCCACCTGCGCTCAGATTGGAGCCACTCGAACTTGTGTTGGGACGGTCGATTTTGTCCGGTGAATCGCCATGCACCGAAATTCGATAGGATTGGGCACCGCAAGCCACAAACCCACCCATGAGCATAGAGACTGAAGATGCGCCCATTACATACGCCAATACTAGACTGCGCTGTTTCATGAGCCAACCCTCCCAACCAATGCTTATTGAATCGGAAAAACGGGAGTAATCTATAGGCCTGAAATGATGAAGCTCTCAGATTTTTTTTTTATTCCTACAAATCAATTTGTTGCGACAGTACTTTGTTGCTGGCGGAGTCAACAAAGAACAGGGTCACCCTCTTGATGTCATCCTGTTTGGCAGGGATCACCAGTTCTGTCGGCCTCAGGCGGGCAAACCGTACGAACTCTCCATCGTTGCAACGGTTGTTTGGTAGGTTCGGAGAGCTGACCTTAGAGCCGCTGGGAAAAGCAATAAAACCTTTGTGTGCAGAGCTTTGAAGGGGTTGTGTATTGACGTTCAAGTTGTTTGCAACGTTTTTGGAACCATTGCCGCTGACCTCTGCGATCCCACAAACCCAACCAGACCAAATTTGTGCGCGATTTCTTGATGCGTTGACCAATTGAAAGTGAATTGTGGTCTGTCCGTTCATTTCTGAAGAGTGGCTTTGTTCAATCCTGACTCCCTGAAGCTGAGTCTGTTCATCGACTGTGCTAACGGATTTGATTGAATGGGATGTCGTTGATTCGGATGCAGTGCCGCCAGCCGACGACGGTTCCCCAACCGCAGGGTTCGAGGAGGATGCAGATGAGGGTGAACTTTTGTCTTCGGAGCTTTTTGCCGCAAAAGAATTAGATTTTTTGCTATCCGCACCCTGATTGCGAGCCAAATTTGCACTCACAGTGCTCAAGTTGGATAAGCTTGTTTGCAAATTTTCAAGTGTCTTATCATGCCTCTCTTCTGCCAGTTCTTGATCTGCAACAGTCGGGAATTGAATTTCGCGCGCGACCTTTCGGCTGAGAGCCGTATTGGGATCGTCTTCACTCGCCATTGACCACTGGTCTTTTTCACCCGTGACAGCGATTGAAGTAATAGCTGCCTTCAATTCCTTTACGTACTGGTCCTTTGCAAATAAGTGTTTCTTGTTTTGCTTGTAAAGATAAATAGATGCTCCCGCTGCCGCAAAGAAACTAAAAATAACCACTGAAACGATTCCAAGGTTGCGAAGGCTGACAGACGTCGACTTGGTTTTGGAAGCATCTGTGAAAAAGACGATGTGGAGTCTTTTGTGTCGTGAATTTTTTGGAGCAGTCGTTATCATCTGAGCCGCACCTCCCTCGCGCCGCTTAAATTACAGCTGCTTTGAAGGGGTTTGTGATTTCAAAGCTCTCATCTGAACGTCTGACTTGGGTGACCTGTACCATTTTTCTGCAATGATACGGTAACGGTCACCCTCCCACTGAAGGTACAAAAATTTTCTTCCAAAATCGGAATGCTCTTGTGACTGATAATCCTGCAGAAAGACAACGAGCAGTTGGTCTTCAAAGGCAACAATCTTGGGTTCACTAATCGTGATCTGAATCCCTGAACCGCGCTTATTGCCTAAGCTTGCCTTAAACGTTTCCCATTGATTTTTGTTTTTTCCCAGAGACCGGAAATTCTGAGAGTAATAAGACATATATGAGTCAAAGCTCGACGACTCCCACGCCTTACGCCAGGCCTCAACCATTTCCATTGCTTTTTTCCGCGTTGGCAAAAGTTCTTCTTCCTTCACAGAGGTCATTTCTTTTGTAATAACGACAGGCACCTCAAAGAAATTGATATATTTTTCGAGGTCTGCAACGTCTTCATTGCTCAATACAACGCAGCCTTCGGTGTCAAAGGGCTTTTGTAACCGTTTGGGATCGTCCGTCGCATGAATCCAAATTCCATATCCCGACTTCCGTTGGCGTTTGTCGTAAATATTTGGGTAATCGAGAGTAAACGCCATCCGGCCATACTTGGGTGGAAGGCTGTCATCATTGAGCTTACCAGTAATGAAATAGATTCCTTCTGGCGTGCGAAGATCTCCTCGCGAGACCTTATCGCCAGGATCTCGTCCGCTGATTGCTCGATAGGTTTTGACAACTTCGTATTTTCCAGTGCTATTGAGCCGAAAAACCGAAAGCCTGTGGTGTAATTTTTCAACGACAAAGGCATAGGCGGGGGTATTGCTCCCTAAGTTGACCAGCGCTTTAGGCACTCCTTCAAAAACGCCAGTGGTCGAGAAGCCGTATTGCCCGTTGACGAGAGGTCGGGTTGCTGACGAAGGAGCAGGCGCGGCAGTGAGCTCTCCAATTTTCCCTTCCTGATGCGCATTGGCCATAATCATTTCAATGCGCTTTTGTGCTTCCGGAGTCTTCAGACTGTGGCCAATCGGTTTTTCGGGTCCTGTTGCAACGGGAGTAGCAGATTTTGCCTGCGGTGCTGCCGCAGGTGGCTCAGAACCAGCTGTCGGAGGAGCCGATCGCGAAGCCTCTCTTGCGCGGTTGGCCTCCGTGGGCTGGGCTGCCAGTTCTTCTTTTGGGACCACCCCGATAATCGACTTGCTGCGCGGCTGATGACTGCTGTTTGTAGGGGCTGTTGCGGCTGCGGATGCGGGACCTGCTGAAGATTCTGCCGCGGCAAGTGAAGCGCATATTGGGAATACGATGGACAATGAAAATGCAGGTATGAGGACAATTCGTCTTAAGCCCATCACTCCTCTTGATTGTGACTTAGGATTGGTGTCCGGATTCATCATAAGGAAGCACTCCTCAAAACCACTCTCTTACTCCCTCGGAGAAGTTCGCGTAAATTTTAGAGTAAATTTCTACGCGGGGGTCGACGAGCATCCACTGACCCATTACCCCTTGGAAGTCATGTGATTAGACGATAACAATTCTTGCAGCGGCAGACAAAAGGTCCGAAAAAGTTTTCGTCAATCGAATGCCAATGTAGGCAGAGCGTGGGTAGGAAGATGCGAAGCACGGCTATAGATTGGAAAATGGACATGCTTGTGTCTTTGGCGCGTTTGGCAGAGCATTTTCCTGCAGAAAATGCTCCATACCCGACAAGGCGTTCTCATCGAGTCACACTTTCGAGACAAAGTTTTCCTTGCCAAAAAACTGACGTTGGCCATCGCTGTGAGGGATGGGTCTTGTCGGGACAAGCCGCTTTTGCTGCGCCCAGTGTGGCCAGGTCCTGCCCTTGTGCCTTCGGATGTGACATTCAAGTTGATTATCTCTTTGAAATTGCAAGGGAAGTCTCACGCCAAGAGGTTTCTCTTCTTAAAAGCTCGATGCGTTCGTTGTCGAATTTAACAGCGTATATGCACTATCAGTCGGTAGAAGAGTTATCGAACCTGACCTTGGATTGGATGTGGTTTGCGCATGAAAAGACCTATCGTTCTGTGCTGAGTCATCGGTGGATCCAAGATCTCAATCAATGTCGTTTGTCCACGGAGCAACGCCTTGCACTGAGATGGTGGGAAAGAATTGTGCAGTTATCCATCTTGGCGCACAATGAAAAATTCACATTGTTGTTATCGAGCATGCTGACTTTTTGTCATCAAAATAATCTTTTCAATAGCGTTTACGATTTATTGAATGTTCAGAACTCGTCGGGTCTTCGCTGTGTGATTCTGGCAGTAAACACAAATGAATTGTCTGCAGTCGGATTTCATTCAGAAAAACATGCTTGGTTGGAGAGAATTATTGCGGCTATAGATGAGAGAAATCTCGCTCTTTGCTTAATAATTGCTCAACCGTTGATGGCCAGTGCAACATCAGACCCATTTGAGGGTTCTGGGACTTTTCGTTGGCGGTCGAAGTCCAGACATGAGGGCCAACGAAAGTCATTGCAAGAGGTGCTTAAACGGGGAACTTGGGATCGCCTCGTTGCAGCACTTGCTCGCGGCGATGTTTTTTTGAAAGAGAATCAGAGTGCAGAAGCGAAAGATTATTCATATTAAAACATATATACTGAGAGCTTTTTTCTCATTTATTGAGAAAATGGCCAAATTCGTTCATCGCTTATTCAGAGCTAAGAGGTTTTTGTTTGTTGCGATTCCGGCGCTTGTGTCTGCATTAGCGCTTATGTGTGTTGTTGAAGTTAAATTACTCGAAATTTTGTTCTCTGCTTCAGGACTTTTTTACTCGTTTTCGTTAGTTTTGTTCTTCGTCGCCTTGATGCTACTGATTATGAGTTTTGTCCTTTCGCTGCTTTGTCTCTATTTGACTGAGGCCGCGCAGGCTGCCGGACTCGCTGAAACGGCATTGTTTGCAATGTTTGGCGCAGCATATGCATCAGTGACACGACAGGCCTTATTGCAGCCGGTGAGTCATCTGATTGCGGGAAAAATTTTTGTTACATTGCTGCTGTCCCGTTTCTGGCACGCGCAGTTTCGTGAATACAGGATGAGGTTTAAGGAACCGCCGACGGCTCGTTTCTTTATTGAGAAATCCCCTCGATTTATGAGCTGTGTGTGGATTGTTGTCGGAGGCTGGCTCATAAAGACGCTCGCGTTTTCCCTGGCATTGGTTGAAAATCAGACGACTGTGCAATTGGAGGGCTGGGAGGGATTTCTTTTGTTGGCCACTTTTTTTAGTCTTTTTTGGATTTTTGTGCGAAATCCATACTCCCATTCAGAAACCTGGGATGATGCTTGACTTAGATTCACTTTCCGTTCTAGGACACCAGCTCAACTCCAGGGTGCTTAGCTCAGTTGGTTAGAGCGTCGCCCTTACAAGGCGAGGGTCTGGGGTTCGAGTCCCTAAGCACCCACCATTTTTCTTCCTCAGAGCTTCCCTCACCCTTATTGGTTGTCAGTGACCGATTAAGATTTCTTCGAAGTTGTATTCCGTCGTTCACGTCAACACGACAGCTTATTGCTATCAAAAAAAATCACGCTTGTCGTCGCCCAAGTGAATGAAGCAAAGCCAACGCCTTGTCACGCGGGATCTCTTGGCCCTATGATTTAGACGGCACGTTTCACTCAAATCGGGGACGCAAAACTGTGAGCACTGAACCATTGATCCAAATACAAGGTGGACGCCGACTCAGCGGCGGTCGTGTTGCAATTGCCGGAAGTTCAAATCAAGTGACGAAATGCATCATGGCCGCCATTCTCACAGATGAGCCTGTTCTCATAAAGGGCGCTCCAGAGGTGAATGAAAGGCGAATGGTAGAAGACCTTTTCGCAGCTTTGGGAGGCCAAGTTGAGCATTTAGACGAAAAGACGGTCCGTTTGACTGCACGAACAATTAATACCTCTGAGCTTACGCGGTCATTGTGTGAGCGTAACCGGATTGCAATACTTGCTGCTGGGCCTCTTCTTCATCGCTTTAAAAGCGTCAAGATGGCAGCCACTTTGGGTGGGGATAAAATCGGCAAGCGTCCGGTCGATTTCCATTTGCGAGGCCTACAGGAGATGGGCGCCACGATTCACCTTGAGGACCACCACTATCACATGTCCGTCGGCGAAGAGGGATTGCATGGCGCGCATATTGTGATGCCCTTTCCAAGTGTGATGGCTACTGAAAATCTCATCATTTCTGCCTGTCTAGCACGCGGTCGAACAATTATTGAAAATGCTGCAATCGAACCGGAAATTCTTGAGTTGGTCAAAATGCTGCAAAAGATGGGTGCAGACATCGTCGTTAATGCTAACCGGACCTATATTATACAGGGTGTGACTCGATTAAGAGGCTGCGAATTGAGGGTCATGCCCGATCGCAATCAGGCCGTTTCATTTGCGGTCGCGGCTCTGGCAACGGGGGGAGACGTTTTAATTGAAAAGTTGCCGCATGATCCTGTTTATAGTTTTTTAAATTACATTCAGCGCATGGGGGCGGAGTTTCGTGTCAACTCTGAAGGGGTCTACGTCAGTGCACCGAAGAACGGACGACTGAAA
>Ga0315901_10008179_pt1 | contig 12193 bp, 17 predicted proteins | sample LakEriMetagenome_10_FD_203761 | JGI IMG/M metagenome (GOLD analysis project Ga0315901, IMG submission 203761) | Freshwater fungal communities from buoy surface, Lake Erie, Ohio, United States - Buoy 2 MA116 | ecosystem: Environmental > Aquatic > Freshwater > Lake | place: USA: Lake Erie, Ohio...
TGGCTTGTCTGAATGTCTGGAATGCGAACATCTTCTGTTCCTTCATGCTCAATGCCGGGGGTCTGAACCTTGAGCAGTGCCTCGTCCGATATTATAGGATTATTCCCCGCAATCTTGCGGACTTGCTTCAAGGCCCATTTCAGAGCCTTGATGTCATCCTTAGGAAGATCAACCTCGTTCAACTCTCCAGTTGCAAGAGCCTCACGGAATCGTCCATCTAGCTTGGTTCCTCGTTGCGCTGCTGGTCCTGCTTCGCCTTGCTTGGACTCATAGCAAGGACACTCAGCGAGCTTAGGCAATAGTGAATGTCTTATCATATTTATTAATTGAGTTTAAGTGTGATGTATCCGATTATTGCTACTGGGACTAGAAACTTTGCTGCTTCAAAAGCCGCACAGATAATAAAGAGAGTATGGTCTGGATTCATTTAGTCTGAGTAACGAGTTGATTTCCCATTATAGAGATGTTGACCATCTGGATTCATGGAGTAGTCAAACGAGAATGTCTGACCTCCACATCCGTGAGCATTAACTAGCTCCTTGACTGTATCGTGATCCAACTTCTTGTCGCTAATAATAATGAACTCAAACCATTCGGTGTTGCCAGAGGCGGACATTGAAGTGCGCTCACCTTGGAAGTTTATAGTATTATTGATTTTCATTTTGTGGCTCTTGTGGATTGTCTTGTGGCTCGTCTTGAGGGCGGACGGAATAACGCACGCTTTCCATTATTTAGTTCCTTTCTCTACGGCTTCCACGAACTTTGCCAACTTGCCGACGATGTTCTTACGATATGTGGCATCCTCAATGTCCTTCCAAGTCTGGCCTTCTTGAATCTTACCTTTCTTGATGAGGAACGCATTCACTTCTGGAACATCTGCGAGGGTAGCCGCAACTTCGGGAGTCCACCAATTTGCCTCCCATGAGATTTCACCTTCGACAATCTCCCCTTGGATTTCCGCATTATTAGCTGACTCGACATTATTAGTATTAGGCTCTGGCAAGGATGGCACTTCTTTTGCGCTAGGAGCCTCCTGAACGAGTTCGACAACCTCCTTGGCGGGCCTTGGCTTGGTATCGAAGTCTTGAACTTCCTCGGCCAAATAAACGCCATTCAGACAAGCAGGAAATACCGCACGCACACCTTCAGCGACTACACGAGCGGAAAGCATTTGGTCGGGGTATTGCTTCCAAGTCTGTTTTCCTGTGAGGCCCGCAGCATTTGCGCGATCCATCGTCCAAGTGATTTCCAAGTCACCGCCTTGGGGATGGCTGAACTTAGCCGCGCACTTAGTCGGGCCTCTTGATGTCCACTGAATCTTGCCTCCTGCCGCTTGGAATCGCGCAAGGGCGGCTTGCGATTTAAGAGCGGGCCTTCCTTGGATTATGTCGAACTCGCTGGCAACGCTAGCGGGATGCCTGCCTTCACTTTGCGCCACTAGCATAAGGGCAACGGCTTGATCTGGTGTCTTGATGCCGAAAAGGCCGGATTTGGTGATGGCTTGCGCCATTGCCGTGATGTCTTGAACTGATTGGTTGTGAACTACGATTTGGTTTTGCATATTTATATTATTTATTGGTTTATGTTGTTGGGGAGAAATTTTGTTATTCTAAAATGTTTACTATTTCAGAAAGTTGATCTTCTGGAATAAAGATTCCGGTTGCGCCTTCTGAGTCCTTTTGAATTATTGTTAAGCCTCCTTGCGTCTTGATAAGCGCAATCGGGAAATCGCAATCGTCATTTACTATCTTGATCTTGCACAAGTTTCCAGTGCTAACCTCATCGAAAATTGCTTCCTCAAAGGTTTGGCGTGTTTGCATGGTGTTGATTATTTGGTTTTTCATTTATTTTTTTGGTTTTGGTTTGTTTTGTTTCTGAGGGTAAACTGATGATTTGAACTTAGGTGGCGCGTCATTATTAGCCGCCTTACATATCCGAATGTATGCTTCGGGCGGTAAACAGGTTTGATATTGCTTTTCTGTGGCACTCATATTTTTATGTAACCTCCCTTAAAAAAACACCCATCGAAGGTTCAAGAACTGGTTTTCTGTATGCATCACCCCAAACTTCTTGTTGTAACTTGCGAAGTGCGTTTATTGCTTGGAAGTTATTTGAAAAGCTACCAACCTTCTTTTCATCGTGTTGGCCGTCAATGGAATACAAATCCCATGCCCCATCCTTTGGATTGTAATAAATCGCAGCAAATAGGTAATCCCTTCCATAATGATTATGTGATGCAATCAATCCCTCAAATCCCTCATTTGGAAGTATGTTGATATTGATGCAATCGTTAAATGCCGTTTCAATTAAATTTTGTTCCCTTGGAGTGACTTCGTATTTTATGCCGTTGATTTTCATTTTGTGAAGTAAAAATACAATGTAACGATTATTATATGAGCGAAGAAGATTTTTAAGAGGAAATCCGCTAGGCGTTGCCTGTCTCGTTCCTCCCTTTGCTTTTCCAATATGTCTTGGATGGTTTTTGCGCGTGTCATTTTGCTTTCCCCTTATATGTTTCGCACAACTCATTCCAAAGAATTTCTTGCCTCTTGGAAGCAAATTCCATGTTGCGAACCGCCCCATATATTTCGCCTTGGCGTTCTATCAAAAAATTTAAAACACCAACCTGCTGATATGGCGCAAGCCTTCGCCGTGCTTCACTATGTGCGGACATAAAATCGCCGTCACTGCATATCACAAGTGGAAGGAAATTCATTTTGCTCCCCCTTTCGCCTTAGACAATGCCGCTTTGCATTGGTCAATTAGAAGGCTGTCTTGATCCCCAAATGCGTCACAGATAGCTTGCAAGGCGTCTTGCATTTCTTGGGATGTTTTCTTGAGTTCGGAAAGACGGCTTTTGCGCTTGCGTTGAAATTTTACCCATTCAGGGCCGGGAGTAATGTTCATTTCAGGCCCTCCGCTTTCAAGATTGCGGCCCTTGCCATTTCAATTGGCACGCTCGATCCTGTCATCTTTTCGCCTTCGATTGCGATATAATCCGCAAGAAGGAAACGCAAGGCTTCCAATAAATCAGGAGCGGAAGCAATGAGGCGTGGGATTGTGTCGTTTGTGAGGTTGTTGGTTTCAGCAATCACTCCTCCATATCTGGTGGTGATCTCCCATGCTGATGGTTTTTGATTGGAATACTGGCTGACGATGACGCGCCAAGGTGATTGCAGGTTTGTGGTTTTCATTTTCTGATGATTCTTTGAGTTAAGTATTGAAAAGCGCGAACAATTCTGGAGAAATCAGCGTCTGAGATAGGCGCAAGACCTTCCTGCATAGTGTCGCGGAATTTATTGCGAAGGCGGTTGGAGTTAAATGTTTGCATTGGTTTATTCGTTTGAATCTTTAATCCGGGAAAGAATGCGTTTAAATTCCATCCCCCCATCAATCTCCAGGAAATCTGTGTGCGCGTTTGAATAATCGGGCCTCCCGTCGTTTTCCCGGTAGAGTGTCCAAGTGGAGCCTCCGCCAAGAATCCAACGATTCCCGTCTAAATCGGCGAAAATGTCGCCGTGCGAAAGGCCATCAAAAGGCCCGATTTCTGATTTTCCGATAATTGCGCGAGGTGTTTTCATGTTATTAAATAGAAACAAATTGACCTTGTTCCCCTTGCCAATAAACAGAGGGAAGTTGCAACTTGAAACGAGAGGCTACATTTTCGGCATTCTCTCGCGTTGTAACGGCGCACAATGGCATTCCGTCTTTGATTAATGACCAGCCTTCTGAATTTCGGGAAAGATAAACAGATGGGATTTCTTTTAGAGGTTCGCGTTTCATGGTTTGAAATGGTTTTTGTTTATGGATTAAAAAGATTAGCATGGGTTAGAAATTTTGAATGATCACGCCGCCGTCGAACTCGATCACGCTGGTTCTGTCTTGCAATAGGCGAAGGGCTTCGGACTCGTCCTCTTCTTCATCGCCTGACGATTGGCAAGCGAGGTCGTAGTCTTGCCACGCCGCCACGGCGGAATCATATTCGGAGAAGTCGCAGCGGATGGCGACCCGATCAAACTCGATTTCCTCGCCCGTCGATTCTTCGAGTTCTTCGAGATATTCGACAAGGGCAAACGCTCCCGCACGGCTCCAATTGGCGCAGGTGTCGGAGATTAGAATTTCAGCGGCTTCAGTTGTGGACAATGTTGTTTTCATTTGGATTTGGTTTTTCTATTTGGGTTGGTGTTCTGAGGGGAACGGGGAAGGTTAGGCGTTGCAGGATTCAATATCGGCGGTGACGCACGACTCACAATAACCGCCCTCATTTAATTGGCGGACTGGATAGAGTTCACGGCACTCTGTGCATTTGATTTGGAAACCAGAGATGCGAGTGTCGCAGCACATAGAGGCGATGCCAATCGGTAGCCGCTGAGACTCGTTGATGATGAGGAAGCGATCACCTGTGATTTTGTTTCGGACTGGTCGGATGGTCATTTGATTTGGTTTTTCGTTTGAGTTTTCGGATCGGCGAGGGATTCGCTGATCACGAAAAAGAGACTCGCGCAGACTCTCGCGAACACCAAGAAAAAAAGTTTTCGCACACGCGCATTCTAATATTGACAAGCCCACGGAACCGCACTGGATGCGGCTCTGCGGGCGTTTCAAATTCAAAAAATAATTGAAAAAAACATTTTGAGAGATCAAAAATAAAATCAGATTTTGCAACTTCCCGCCCGTAAGAGGCAGGGGAATGTTGCCAGCAATTTGCCAGATTCATTTTCCATGCCAATTTAATAACTTCGCGAATTAATTATCATGCCAACTTTCAAAGCGAAATCTGATGAGAATCAGATTGAATGCGGATGAATTTTTATGCGTAGTCCGATCCGATTTGAGATGAATATCTCAATTGAGGAGCTTCTGACGAAGCTAGTTTAAGCTTGCAATTTTTAATCAGTCAAGCTCAAAATGTAGAAATGACTGAAAAAACTTTAGGTAGGCCAGAGACCCCATTTGATCAAGATACCGCAAAACATATTTGCGACATGATAGAATCAGGCATGACACTGAACGCAATTTGTCAGCTTCCAGATGTTCCAAGCATTCCGACAGTGTATAAATGGCTGGACAATCATCCAGAGTTCTTTCAAGACTACGCTCGTGCGAGATCAAAGCAGGCCGACACATTCGCTGACATGGTAATGACGGAGGCCTTCAATTCACATGACGCGCAGATTGGCCGTTTACGCATCGACGCACTAAAATGGACGGCATCCAAACTCGCGCCAAAGAAATACGGGGACAAAGTAGAGATCGAGCAAACTGGAAACCAGAATTTCAAGATCAGCTTTTCGGTTCCAGATCGTGACACGCGTGACTCACTGAAAGAACTATCTGCCCCTGTTGCAAGGATTCAAGACTCCGAGCCGATAGAGGCCGAGATTGTGGAATCTGAATAGATAAAGAGATTCAATCTCAGCGCGGGCTTTTGTTTCAATCTGTCATATTTTGACAGGTTCGCGCATTTTCCCGTTAGGTAACAATCTCGCCGAACCTTTCACGGATTAGCCTAGTTTTTCCCGATAGGTAAAAAGCGCGATTCTATGCCATTGCAGAGCGTAGGAAGCCCGTGATTGACTCGCCAAGCTTTTCGGGCATCATCTCCCGCCCATGTCTAAAAAAACAGCTACCGAACTAGAAATCCTTTCGCACGCCTACGAAAAGAATCCTACCGCCGAAAACTCTGCACTATTTATCAAGACGCTACTGGAAGCACTAAGGAGCCGCGAGGAAGCCATTGATGAGTTAGAAAAGGGGATTCGCACGCTAGAGCTTTTCCTCGCCGAAAAAACAGATTGCGGACGGAAAAAACCATGATAAGGGGGAAGGCTATGGAATATCAACAACACCGCGAATTTGTCCGAAAACTTTGCAAGGCTGGATCAGTCATTGCCGAAGAACTCACGCCCGAAGATTGTCACCGCCTACACATGGCAATCGGAATCAGTGGCGAGGCCGGCGAGTTGCTGGATGCAGTGAAGAAGGCCACGATCTACCGCAAGCCGCTAGACATTGCCAACATTGTCGAAGAATGTGGCGACTTGCTTTTTTACATTTCTGGAATACTCGACTCGATCGGCGTAGACATTGAAAGCGCGATTGCCGCGAATACCTCGAAGCTATCCATCAGATACGGGAAAAGCTATTCAGACGCTGCCGCAATTCAACGAGCGGACAAAGATCACGGAAGCGAAGTCAAAACAGAGAAAGAACCTGATGACGATTTCAACGAGATCGTTCCTCGCGCTTGCAATGTGGACGATGAAGAATGCGAATCTTGCCAATGAATAAATCACAAGAATACTGGGAAGGATTCGCAGATGGACAGCGTGACATTGAAGCCCAGTTAGACATCGAGGAGCATTCAATTGATCCGAACGAGTTCATTCAATCTCTAGACCTGTTTGCTGGCTGGCTGATGGGATTGATTCAAAACAACGGGAGCGATGAGATCAACGACGAAGGAGCGCCGATTTATTCAAACTATTCAGACGCGACCATTGCCGGAATCGCCGCAGCATTCACCTATGCTAGACTTTTGCGCGTTGTATCGGCTTGCATTTTTCGACTGAATCAGGGTGACTTCACCGAGGAACATTTCCATCACGAATTGAATCACGCTCTGCATATGCTGGAAACGAACAGCAGTGAGGTGCTGGAATATGAAGACTGAAAAGCAAATCACCGAACTTTCGGAGAAATATCACAAGCTAATAGCAGGAGACCATCACAAGGACAGGGATTGCCACTGGCACATTGAAACCCGTTGGAGCTATGGCAAGCCGCCTGTTTTTATCGTGGAACATAGCGGATATTTACACGAAACGGAGCGTGCTATTTTCGACAGCTACGAGACGGCAATGGCATTCCTCCGCGATGAGTTAAAAGACGCGATAGAAATAGAAGAGTTTCACAAGGCACAAATGGATGGAATTAGATTTCCCGACGACATTCCCAGCGAGTTGAGAGCATTCGAGCTATGAACTGGAACGAATATGCGTTAGAGTTGGCAACGATAGCCGCGAAGAAAAGCAAAGACCCGTGGAAACAAGTTGGAGCTTGTTTGCTTCGCCATGATAACACAGTTGCAGGAATAGGCTATAACGGCTTCCCCGCTGGAATGCGTGAGGATTGGGTGGATCGAGATAAACGAAGGCTCTACATTGTCCATGCCGAGCAGAATGCGCTTCGTTATGTGAAGCCAGATGAATGCGCGACAATTGCCGTGACATTGCTTCCATGCAATGATTGCTTGCGTTCTATTGCATCCTATGGAATCAAGACTGTGATTTATCGTGATATTTACGACAGAGACATCACGAGTATTTCACTAGCGCAAGACTTCGGAATAAAACTTATCAGACTATGAGATTTCACATTCTCGGCCTTCCCCATACAGTAACTTCAAAAGAATACAATGCCTGTGCATATACTCAGAAGGTTGTAAAATTCGGCAAGATGATGGTGGAGCGAGGGCATGAAGTCATTCACTACGGCCACGAGGATTCCGATTTAATATGCACGGAGAATGTTCCAGTAATCACAAATTGTGATTTCAAGAAGTCTTATGGTTCGCATGATTGGAGAAAGACATTCTTTAAGTTCAATATGCAGGATCATGCATATCAGACTTTCTTCAAGAATGCGATTCGTGAGGTAGGGAAAAGGAAATTGAAGCATGATTTCATTCTGCCCTTCTGGGGATCAGGTGTTCGCCCTATCTGTGACGCGCATCAAGACATGATTTGCGTGGAGCCGGGCATTGGGTATGCGGGTGGGCATTGGGCGCGGTGGAAAGTCTGGGAGAGTTACGCGATTTACCATGCTTATTACGGCTTACAGGCTGTTGGAAATTGTCGGCAAGACTGGTATGATGTTGTCATTCCGAATTATTTCGATGTAGAGGATTTCGAGTTTAATCATCACAAGGATGACTATTTTCTGTATCTAGGCAGAGTTTACAGCGGAAAAGGTGTTGATGTAGCGATCCAAGCCACAGAGAGGGCAGGGGTGAAACTAGTTATCGCAGGTCAGAAAGAAGAAGGGTATAAATTGCCCGACCATGTGGAATATGTTGGTTATGCCGATGTGCCAACTAGAAAGAAGCTAATGGCTAATGCAAAAGCTAGTTTCGTTCCTTCGCAATATATTGAGCCATTCGGAGGGGTTCAGGTTGAGAACTTACTTTGTGGAACGCCAACGATCACGACAGACTGGGGATCATTCACGGAAAACAACCTTCATGGCATCACAGGCTTTCGGTGTCGGACGATGGGTGACTTTGTGGATGCGATCAATAATATTGATGACATCAAGCCGATAGATTGTAGGAAGTGGGGCGAGAACTTCACGCTTGGGAAAGTTGCGCCGATGTATGAGAAATATTTTAGCGATGTTTTAGATGTCTATAGGGGCCAAGGCTGGTATGCTGATGGAAATGGATTGTATGCAGGAATGAAGAATTACCCATGAACTATATTGTTTTAGGTGTTGTAATTTATTGTATTATTCTATATTATATTGAACATGAAAGCGATCCTAGAATTTAATTTACCCGAAGAACAAGACGACCATGCTTATGCGTTGTCTGGACTTGACGCATTGTTAGTCATTAGCGACTTGGAGCAAGAGATCAGAAGTAAACTTCGATATGACTCTGGAGAGTTTAAGGAGTTTAATGTTGAAAGTTATGACGATGACGGCAACAAATCTAATCGGCGAGTAAGGGGTTGCTCCGATACGCTTGAACAGGTTTGGAATGTGTTGCTTCGATTTAAGCAAGAAAGGAATCTGCCAGAGTTGACATGATTGGCGGAAGCGTCAATAGAGTTATCAAGTTAGCCGAGGAGATTAGGGAAGAGGCTGACAAGGATGAAGATGTAGGAATTGTATATGCGGCAAAGCATATCATTCTTAACGCAGGTATTGTTAAGGGTAAGATTGAATTGGACATTCCAAAGTCAAAAGAAGTTGTGCAGTCTTATGTCCAGAGCTTGCTGGATGCAGACCAGTTTGAAGCTGCCGCTACTATTCTCTGGGGGCCGCAGGTCTATGATTGGCGACCAATGTCCAGTCAAAACACATGGAGATGCTTGTTCGATCATGATAAGTTGTTAATCCAAGGTGCAGGCGCAATGGGAAAAACATTCGGTGCAGCAGCTTGGTTCTTGTTGGATTGGATGCGTGATCCTCACTATACTTGTATTAAAGTTGTGTCATTGACAGCAGAACACGCACAACGAAATGTATTTGCAGCTATTAAGAAGTTCTATACTACTGCATTAGTTAGACCAGAATTTGAAGGTAGTGAGACACTTGTAAAAAGTATCCAAGCTAATAGTGATAATAAAAATGGCATTCACCTAGTTGCTGTTCCAAGGGGCGATAGTGGAACTGGAACGCTTCGTGGTTTCCACCCTAGCCCAAGAAGTGGTAAGCCGCATCCGAAATGGGGCAGGATGTCTAGGACTCATGTTGTGCTGGACGAAGCGGAAGAAGTCCCTGCTGGTGTCTGGGAAGGCTTGCAGAACATCTTGTCAGCGGCGGATACAGAGGGGGCAAAAGGGCGAATCAAGATATTTGCGGCAAGCAACCCGAAAGATCGGACTAGCGAGTTTGGCAAGCGTTGTGAGCCAACATCAGGCTGGGGGTCTATTGACTGCGAGGATGACTTGGAGTGGAAGAGTCGAGATGGTTGGCATATCTTGCGATTGGATGCCGCTAGGTGCGAGAATGTGATTGAGAAGAAGATTGTATTCCCCGGTCTTCAGACGCACGAAGGCTATCAAGCCTACGAATCCAAGGGCAAGACAGCGGAGTATTATTGTGCCGATACAGAGACGGAAGTTTTATCAAAGCGTGGATGGTTAAGGCACGATCAACTCAATGTTGGAGATACAATTTATACTGTAAATATTGATACTGGTCTTGCAGAATGGCAAGAGGTTAAAGAGGTGTTTGCGAAACACTATGACGGAAATCTTGTGTCTATGGAAAGCCGTCACATTTCTGCCCTTGTAACTGCAAATCATAGGTGGGCGACCACAAATAAGCAGATACTTCAAACAAAGAAAAATCTTCGCCTCAAAATTAAAGAAACATCAAATCTTGCAAAGCACGACATGATTCCGTTGTGCAGAAAGTCTATTGATAGTGAAAAACAATATGATGAAGATTTTGCAGAACTGATTGGATGGATTGTTACGGATGGAAGTTTTAGCGAATATAATCGTGTTTTTATTTATCAATCACAAAAAGCAAACCAACATAAGTGCGATAAAATACGCGAGCTTTTAATTAAATTGGGGCATCCATTTCAAGAATCAGAACATAATGGGATGATTCACTTCACATTTGCCAATAAACTTGGCAAGATGGTTAAAGATGCAATTCCAAACAAAAAACTAACCATTGATTTTATTGAAAAGCTAAACAATGAGGGAAGGCGCAGGCTTTTTGAGTCAATGGTTCTTGGTGATGGTGGGGTTCAAGGCGGAAGCACAAAATACATTTGCACCAAAGATAAAGAACAAGCTGAAGTCTATTCAATTTTGATAAACAGACTTGGAATGGCAAGCCGAATACACGAAAGGTTTGTTAAAGGTAATTTTATAAAACAAACAAATTACCAGTCCAGAGGATGCACAATGTATTATGTTGATGCGTTGGAGACAAAAAATGTTCGTGTTCAATACATGAACATGAAAGAAGTCCAATACTCTGGAATTGTTTGGTGTCCAAGAACAGATAACCAAACATTTTTCGCAAGAAGGGATGGGAAGTGCTATTTTACTGGAAACACCATGGCTAGGGGCTGGTTCCCACAGGAAGGTGTGTCCATGGCGATAATGACGCCAGCAATGATGGATAATGCCATGGGAATTACCCGCTTTGTTGGGCCTGTAGTGCCTCTGTGTGCGTTCGACTTGGCTTTGGAGGGCAATGACCAAGTAATCTGTTCTTTTGGCAGATTTGGGCTTTCTGACGGCTATACGCCAATGAGTGGCAGATTTGTTGATTACAAGAAGCCCAAGGTTGTCTTACAACTTGACTCACAGATTCCATTTCCAAAGGCCGCGACATTGGAGCAAGCGAATAACATTATCAAATTCTGTAAGAATATGCGTATTGCTCCGAACTGGGTATGCGTTGACCGAACAGGCAATGGTGCTGGCATACATGACTCGCTTTGCTCTGTGTGGGGAGATGTGCTTGGGGTCAACTACTCAACAGCGGCTACAGATACTCACATTCTTGGCGACGATTCCTTGCCAGCATCGGAACTTTATTCTGGCGTTGTTACCGAATTGATTTTCGGTCTAGCGAAATATCTTGAGTTTGAGTATCTGAAAATCTCGCCGGGGTTCCGTAGCGAAGAGTTGGTGCGCCAAGCTACTGCGAGACGATACAAGCAGAAAGGCCAAGGATTGGTTCGCGTGGAGAGCAAAGGTGATTACTGCAAGCGCACACGGCAACATTCACCAGACGCATTGGATTCGCTTTCATTACTTGTGTTTCTTTTGAGACAACGAGGAGGCGCAATTGCGACGATGACAGATGCAAAGCCAGAGTTGCCGACTAGAACAAAAGCCTTGCAAGGAATTGAAAAAATGGAATATGTAGATTTTTCAGAATAATATGCCAAAACCGATAGTTGGAATTATACCGCCCGGAGGACATCACTACATGGAGAGTGATGTTAAGATTACTGGCAGTAGTTATAAAAACCTACTCGAAAATGTAACGAATTATCGCGCAGAAAATCATATTCCATTAGGTGATGTTGAAGGAGATGTAACTAATTATATCTGTGGAAATTGGCCTCACTTTTGCCATGGGGTGGACATGGTTGTTGTAACGAGTGTAACGAGTCCTACGAGCAGGAGTGAATTGATGAACGACATCTCGACTTGGGCTAGGAACATATTGCATTCCAATGAAAGAACTCAACTTGTTAGCGATGAATTGGCTGAACAACGAGCTAAGATTTGCAGGCAATGTCCTAATAATGTGAACTGGCGTGGTGGATGTTCTTCTTGCATTGCCGCAACAGATCGCATCTGTGCAAGTATCCGAAATGCTAGGGATACAAAATCATCACAAGTTCTAGGTGGATGTAAGTTATTGCGACACGATAACCGAACTGCGATTTTCTTTGACAAAGACAAGCTATCCGAATCAAATGATTTGCCAG
>Ga0315901_10008183_pt1 | contig 12191 bp, 9 predicted proteins | sample LakEriMetagenome_10_FD_203761 | JGI IMG/M metagenome (GOLD analysis project Ga0315901, IMG submission 203761) | Freshwater fungal communities from buoy surface, Lake Erie, Ohio, United States - Buoy 2 MA116 | ecosystem: Environmental > Aquatic > Freshwater > Lake | place: USA: Lake Erie, Ohio...
TGCATCATTAGGAGGTATGGCAGCGACCCGTGCTTCAGGGACAAATGCAGTACGTTACGGCACCATGCGTGAAAATGTTTTAGGTCTGACTGTGGTGACTGCAGAAGGCAAAGTGATTAAGACCGGCACGCGTGCAAAAAAATCTTCTGCGGGTTATGACCTCACACGTTTGTTTGTAGGTAGTGAAGGCACACTAGGCATCATTACTGAAGTGACGTTAAAGCTTTATCCACAGCCGGAATCAATTTCTGCAGCAGTTTGTTCATTCAATGATATTGCAAGTGCAGTCAATACGGTAATAGTGACCATGCAAATGGGTGTGCCTGTCGCACGGGTGGAATTCTTAGATGAGAATGGCGTTAAAGCAATTAATAATCATGACAAATTAACGCTGCCAGAAAAACCTCTCTTGTTATTTGAATTTCATGGCAGTGAAAATAGTGTGAAAGAACAAGCAGAAATTGTGCAAGAGATCGCACAAGAACATGGTGCGATAGGCTTTGAATGGGCAACGCGCCCAGAAGATAGGTCTCGTTTATGGCAAGCGCGACACAATGCGTACTTCGCACTCTTACAATTGCGTCCAGGTTGTCGTGCAATCTCCACCGATTGCTGTGTGCCGATTTCACACTTAGCAGAAATTTTATTAGCAACCAAAGCCGACTGCGAACAACAGCAGTTAACGCATTCTATTATTGGTCACGTTGGTGATGGCAATTTTCATGTGCAGATGATGGTGGATCCCAATGATCCTGCTGATATTGCACGTGCAGAAGGTGTGAATGCCAGAATGGTAGAACGAGCCATTGCGATGGATGGTACATGCACCGGTGAGCATGGCGTGGGCTTACATAAAATGGATTTCTTAATACAAGAGCATGGCGAAGGTGCGATTGATACCATGCGCTCTATTAAACATGCATTAGATCCAAACAATATTCTTAACCCCGGCAAAATTATCCGGTGGTGATTCTTTTTATAGTTAGTAGCAATTAAGGTAAACATGGCAACCCGTATTCCACCGGTACATGCATTGTCAGCATTTGAAGCGGCAGCGCGTCACGGATCTTTTGCATTAGCTGCTGAAGAACTTTGTATTACACCTTCAGCACTCTCACATCGCATACGCTTACTCGAAGAGTTCGTAGGTGAGCGTTTATTTTTACGTGATGGCCGTAATGTTGGTCTTTCAGAATTTGGTCGTCGTTATCTCGATGTGGTGCGACAAGCTTTACGCACACTTACAGACTTTCCTATGCCGCGTCGTGCTGCTTCTGCACAGCCTCGTGTGAAAGTCACATTGCCGCCTACTTTTGCGCGTTATCTGTTAGTGCCACGTTTAGCGACATTTACACAAAGACATCCTGATGTGGCTGTTGAAATTTATCTCTCAGTGCCACTGTATGATTTATCGACTGCAGAAAGTGATGTGGAGGTAAGATTTGGAGCAGGTAAATATCCAAATTTACAATCCGATATGTTATTTGCAGAGCCAACCTTTGCAGTAGCAAGTCCAGATTATTTAAAACAGGTGGGGGATATTGCGACACCTGCTGATTTAGAAAAAGCAACCTTGATACGTTCTGCTCTCGAGCCTTGGCAGCCTTGGTTTGAAGCGGTTGGTTTGGATTGGCCTGAACCTTCTACCGGTATTCGTGTAGATGATTTAGGTTTATTACTTGAATTAATTAAGTATGGTCATGGCGTAGGCTTAACGCGTGAGCATTTTGCGCGCGACATGATAGAGCGTGGTGAGATTGTACGTTTATTCGACTTACATCAGGCTACACCTCCGCATGCGTATTACGTCGTCTATGAAAAACAAGTAAGAGATAGACCAGAAGTCGAATTGTTTTTAGATTGGATACAAGAAGCTTTTCATGATGAGATGACATGAATTTAAGAGCTCTTTTAACAATTTAGAGTGATAGTTAGGGGCTCAACTAAAAAATTTCATCTTAGCCATCAAGTTTTTCAGCTAAATCACGCTTTAATTTATGCTCGCGGTGAGCTGCTTTCGTTACACTGTCACTCCTGATAAAAAGTTACGTCAAGCATTTGGCAGTGGCTTGCTATGTGTAATGAGTGCAGTCTATGAACGCAAAAACTGAAGCAGCATTTACACTTTCCCGACAACATGAGGTCGTTAACGCATTGCGTGCTGTGCTACCTGCACATAGCATCTTGTTTAACGAGGAAGATACACGTCCTTATGAATGTGATGGTTTGTCAGCGTATCGCCAATTACCTATGGTGGTGGTACTGCCTGAAAATGAAGCACAGATTGTTGATATCTTAAAAATTTGTCTACGCTTATCTGTGCAAGTTGTGCCACGTGGTGCAGGTACAGGCTTATCCGGTGGTGCAATGCCTATCGCCGATGGTGTAGTGCTATCCACTGCACGTTTAAATAAAATTGTGAAGCTCGATCCTCATGCACGTACCGCTGTGGTTCAACCTGGGGTACGTAATCTTGCGATTTCAGAAGCGGCACAAGCACATGGACTTTATTACGCTCCCGATCCTTCTTCACAAATTGCATGCAGCATAGGTGGCAATGTTGCTGAAAATTCTGGCGGTGTGCATTGTCTGAAATATGGACTCACTGTGCACAACGTATTACGAATCAGAGTCGTGACTATCGAAGGCGATATTATTGAATTAGGTAATGAAGCGCTTGATGCATCCGGCTTGGATTTGCTCGCAGTCTTTATAGGTTCCGAAGGTATGTTGGGTGTGGCCACTGAAATCACAGTGAAGTTAGTACCTAAGCCACAACAAGCACGCGTCATCATGGCTTCCTTTGATGATGTGGTTAAAGGTGGCAATGCGGTAGCGAATGTCATTGCAGCAGGCATTATTCCAGCTGGACTAGAGATGATGGATAAAACCAGTTCACGTATGGTTGAGCCATTTGTGAAAGCAGGTTACGACATTGATGCAGAAGCGATTCTGTTATGTGAATCAGATGGTACTGCTGAAGAAGTCGAAGAAGAAATTCAACACATGACAGAAGTGCTGAATGCTTCTGGTGCGACTGCGATTGCTGTTTCTAAAGATGAAGCAGAGCGTATGAAATTTTGGTCTGGTCGTAAAAATGCTTTTCCAGCTGCGGGTCGTATCTCCCCTGATTACTACTGCATGGATGGCACTATTCCACGTAAACATTTAGCAAAAGTTTTGCTCGGTATCGCAGAGATGGAAAAAACCTATGGCTTGCGATGCGCGAATGTGTTTCATGCAGGTGATGGAAATTTACATCCTTTGATTTTATTTGATGCTAACCAGCCAGGTGAATTTGATCGCGCAGAAAAATTTGGTGCAGCCATATTGGAATTGTGTGTAGAAGTAGGTGGCACGATTACAGGCGAGCATGGTGTGGGCATAGAAAAAATTAATTCCATGTGCGTGCAATATTCTGAGCAAGAGCGTGATACATTTTTTGCAGTTAAGCGTGCTTTCGATGTAGCGTTTTTGCTTAACCCTGATAAAGCTATTCCTACTCTGGTGCGTTGTGCAGAGTATGGCAAGATGCATGTCAAACGTGGTGAGTTGAAATTTTCTGATTTGCCGCGTTTCTGACTTTAAGAATCAATATGGAAAACGTTTTACAAACATTTAAAGAGCGCATTGCTTCTGCAACAGCAAGTAAATCTCCATTGCGCATTAAAGGTAATGGCACCAAAGATTGGTACGGCCAAAGCTTGCAAGGTGAAGTTCTCGATACCACTGCTTACAGTGGCATCATTGCTTATGATCCTACCGAGTTAGTGGTTACTGCACGTGCAGGAACCAGCTTGCGTGAAATTGGTAAAGCACTCTCAGAAAAAAATCAGATGTTAGCGTTTGAGCCACCACGCTTTGATGGATTAGCAACCATAGGCGGCATAGTCGCCAGTGGTTTATCTGGCCCGCGTCGTCAGGCTGTCGGATCAGTCAGAGATTTTGTTTTGGGTGCTGTGCTGATGGATGGTAAAGCAGATGTACTGCACTTCGGTGGTCAAGTGATGAAGAATGTGGCTGGCTATGATGTCTCACGTTTACTCACAGGTTCTATGGGCACATTAGGTTTAATACTGGAAGTTTCAATCAAAGTATTACCACGACCTGTTGCGCAACAGTCATTACAGTTTGCGATGACGCAGGAACAAGCACTACATCAACTCAATGTGTGGGGTGGGCAGCCATTACCACTGTCAGCGTCATGTTGGCATAACGGCTTGTTGGCAATTAGATTATCGGGTGCACAAGCTGCTGTGGATGCAGCAATTAAAAAAATGGGTGGTAATGCATTGCCAGAGCCTGAAAAATTTTGGGATAGGCTGCGTGAACAAGAGCACGCATTCTTTGATGGCGTACTGCAGGATAAAGAGCAGGGTTTATGGCGCTTATCTGTGCCATCAGTTGCGCCTGTATTGAATCTGCAAGGTGAACAATGCATAGAATGGGGCGGTGCAGAGCGCTGGTTAAAAACTACGGCGAGCGCTACTGAAATTCGCGCAGCTGCAGAACAAGTCGGTGGGCATGCTACTTTATTTAAAGGTGGCGATAAATCTGTAGGTGTATTTCATCCACTGCAACCTGCAGTAGGGCGTATCCATCGCAATCTTAAAAATGCATTTGATCCAGCGGGTATTTTCAATCCTGGTCGCATGTTTACAAACTTCTGATTATGCAAACCAATCTCGCAGATTTTATTAAGCACACACAAGAAGGTCAGGAGGCTGATGCCATTCTGCGTAAATGTGTGCATTGCGGATTTTGTACCGCAACTTGTCCGACTTATCAATTATTAGGTGATGAGTTAGATGGGCCACGCGGTCGCATTTATTTAATGAAGCAAGTGTTAGAAGGTAAAGAAGCCACGCGCAAAACGCAATTGCATTTAGATCGTTGTCTAACTTGTCGTAATTGCGAGAGCACTTGTCCTTCTGGTGTCCAGTATGGACGCTTAGTCGACATAGGTCGTCACTTGGTAGAAAAACAAGTGCGCCGTCCAGTTTCTGAGCGCGTGCTTAGAACAACCTTAAAAGAATTTTTACCACGTAAGTGGTTGTTTAATCCAGCAATGAAGCTAGGACAAATAGTGCGTCCACTATTGCCTTCCGCATTAAAAAATAAAGTACCAGCTGCGCAGTCAGCTGGTGTGTGGCCTAAGACTGCACATAGCCGCAAAATGTTATTGCTCGATGGTTGTGTACAACCTGCTATGTCACCGAATATTAATGCTGCGACTGCACGTGTGTTAGATGCATTGGGTGTGGAATTAATCGTCGCACCTAAAGTAGGATGTTGTGGCGCGATACGCCATCATTTAAATGATCAATCTGGCGGCTTAGAAGATATGCGTCGCAATATTGATGCATGGTGGCCTTATGTAGAAGCAGGTGCAGAAGCGATTGTGATGACTGCCTCTGGTTGCGGCAGTATGGTGAAAGAGTACGGACATTTATTAGCCCAAGATGCCTTCTATGCTAAACGTGCACAAAAAATATCCGAGCTAACGAAAGATTTATCTGAAATCATGCCGGACTTTGAGCAAGAGCTTACGAATAAAATTGGTAAGATCAATAAACGTGTTGCTTATCATCCGCCTTGCACATTACAGCATGGACAGCAGATACGTGGAAAAATTGAAGGCGTGTTAAAAGCAGTAGGAGTCGATGTCAAACTTTGTGCTGATAGTCATTTATGCTGTGGTTCTGCAGGAACCTACTCGGTTTTACAATCCAACTTATCTACACAGCTCAGAGATAATAAAATAAAAAATCTTGAAGCAACAAATCCAGAGATGATAGTCTCTGCAAATATTGGATGCCTAACGCATTTGCAATCAGGCACCCAAACTGAAGTTAGACATTGGATAGAATTAATTGATGCTTCATTAAAGCACTAATACTATTCTTAATTTCAACTCAATCACATTAATCAAATAAGAAATAACTAGTCAGCATGTTGACTAGTTATCTTGTCCTTAAAGAAGCGCTATACAATCGAATCACTGCTATCTGCGTAACCCATAATCGGAGTTTGCGTTGAGCTATGCCTAGGCGATAATTCTCTAGGCATTTCTGTCGCGGTAGAGCGTGTGTGCGCACTAACCCTTCCTTTTACATCTCCATAGACTAAGCGTACATACCCACTAATTTCTGTACGAAGTAAAAATCCCATGAGCGCTATTGGCGGTGTAAGTGCGCGACCATACATTTGAAACCACGCTTCAGTGCGGTTAGGTGCACGAATTGGAGCATAGGCGCTGACTAAATACGATGTGATTGCGACGGGTAAGAGTGATATAAATTTTCCGGTTATATCAAAAATTGTATCAAGTCGTGTTCCTGGTTGATCGGGATCGCCGGCAATACCTCGTTTCTTTTCTTGCCAAAGTAAACTGACTTCATATAAATACGAACTTAAGAAAGATGATTTTTTTTCTGCTTTATCAAGTTGTAATGATATTTTATGACATTCTTTTTCAAGTAAATTTTTTAACTCAAGATCAGCTTCATTTTCTACTGCGGCCTCGAAATCAGCTTTGCATGATGTGAGATAAATTCTTTCAAGATTCCAAACCGCCCTTGTTTTCGTAACAACTTCAAAAGAATGAAAGTCTTTAATATTTGTTCGTATAGCCTGATTAATAATCATAGTCATTGCTCCAGCTAATGTTCCAGCCAGAGTTTGTAAACCTAAGTCAGCAGCAAATCCTAATGCAGTATGCGTAGAAAAAAATTCTTGTGGATGATAGTCGGGTACGGTGGAGATAGAAGAAAAATCTGGTTGATCTAAAGGCGGACGTAGTATTTCAATTATAAAATTTCGAAGAAGATAGGTGCAAAGGAAGCTATAAAAGGGATTGTCATCCGTGATAACTTTGCTATACCAATTATTGAAGTTAGGATCTTTCTTCAAAATTTCTTCTGCAGTTAAGTGTTCGCAATGCCAAGTAAATTTAATTTTTGATTCCAGTCCTACAGCTTTTCTATGCGTATCACCTTGAGCGCGTGCACGAGCACGCTGATGCATAATTTGCTCTTTGGTAGCTGGATTCACCCAAGTTGTAGAACGTATCATTCCTGAAAGTGGCCCTGCTAACAAAGTATGTAAGGGTGCTGCGAGAATTGGAAGCATGAACGGACCTACTGCTGGAGTCAGTTTGGCTGCAAGATTACCTATGCCAAATGCAGCAAGATAGCCAACAGCCCCTGCTAATGTATTGTAAAAAGTTTTTTCGACAATATTGGCTTTTGCATTTTCCTGATGCACTTTATTGTGCATTTCAAATTTAACTTGATATTGTTTTGTTTCTTCTGAAATCACATGATCATTAATATAATTCGCAAAACTTGTACCTAATTTCTTGTCTTCTATGATCTCAGAAACATCTTCGTCGCTAGAATAAGAAACTTCAATGGAGTCATCAAATTCTGCGCGGCGTATGTCGGGTGATGGATAAGTAGGATTAAGAGTGCCAATAGAATTATTAAAAGAATGCCTTGTAGATTGTGGTGTCTCAGTTAGATTGTTTAAATCTGAAAACTTGCAAATAGAATCTTCAATAAAATCCACAAGTTCTTGTATGCGATCTTCACATAATTGAATACGACCATCAAAATCATCATCGTTACCATCCACTGCATTATTTATGGATACATAGTTTTCATGTTCAGCTCGTAATTTTTCTAATTCTTCAAATGCTTTGTGAAGGCCTTCGGCAGTTTGTTTTAAATGATTGCTCAGATAAGAATGTGCATCTCCAGAATTTTTTAATGATTCTATAAATGATTCGATAGAAGGTTTATCTAATGGAGCAAGGTGGTCAGTATTAACTTTATTTTTATCGCTTTTCTGAAAATCATTGCTCTCCTCAACTATGCTGGACGATTCCGATTGATAGTGGTTGGCATTTAAAGATAAACGATTAGGGGTTGCTGATGGTTTTGCCATTTAACGCTCCCTTTAAGCTGATTGTAAAAGTTGATCTTTAGATAGCAAGGAGCTTTCATAATTTGAAATAAGCTCAGGTAGTTGTGCGCGCAATTGGTTTACATAGCTTGTTAAGTCAACCAATATCATTGCAAATTGAGCGGAAGTTAAATCATCAATAGTCAGAATATTTTTTTTAAGTATTGCAATATTGCGTATGGGGTCTAGTGCACAAAGTCCTAATAGAGTCTGATTATTTAAAAGATTCATTCCCATTAAAATAGCTAAGATAGATTCACGATTTATATTGTTCAGTGAAACAATCTCAACATAGATAACGATTTCACTATTATCAATTTCCTCATCAAAAAAAACAGTCACTGCTGAATTTTGAATGGTAATTTTTCCATACTTACCTAAACCATCAATATCTTCCTGTCCGAGTAAAAAGCTTGTATCTCTGCAAAGCTGACTGAATTGCTCTTCATTCATGATGCGTCTCCATTATTGTTGTTACAGATAGCCGACCAATAGACTCAATTTATTAACTTGATGGTTCTGTTGATCAGTTCGCACGCTGAGTAACGCACTTCTTATCTATGTTCGACTGAATTGATCAAATACTCGATTCGATCAAATCAATATGTGTGGATTGCAATGTATTTGAGAACGATAATTTAGCTACAACATCAATGACTGCTCAGTCAGTAGCGTGTTCTATAAGTAGGGCTGCAAAAATACAATAGGTTGGTAGCGAATTTATTTATTGTGTGCAGGTATATAAGCAAAAAATAGAATCTATTTGAATTTCGCCATTAATTTTTCTCTAATTCATAACTAATGTGATCTGTGGCTTATATGCCACGATATTAATTTCATTTTGTTCAATCAACCTTCATAAGATTTCAGAATTTACTTATTCGGAAACTCAATAAATAGCGCTGACACTGAATCTCGCATTTACTTTTAATGCATGCTTGATTGATTAAATTAATAACAGGAGATGATTGTGAGCGAGGCTTATTTAGAAAAATTATGTAGTGATGTTAGTCGTGCTCTTCATTTAGAAGATATCAATGCTTTAGCTAAGGGAGAGTACGTATCGTTTGATGGCGTCGATTTTTTTCTGGTTTCGACTTTTACCAACGATCAAATGACGCGTCTTGTTTTAGATTTGGGTGAGATTGAACAAGAATATAAAGCTGAAATTTATGAAACTATTTTTGCTATGCAGGGCATGTTGGACGGCAGTTTAGATGCTTTATTTGATTATGACCAAATTCGATCTTGTTTAATGTTTAGAGTCAAATTACCTATTAATTTAAACACGTCAGCAGAGGGTTTGGTCAGCGTTATTAAATCCTTTGTCATGCAAATACAAGAATGGCGCAGCACTTGGTTGCAAAATAAATTACTGGGATCAGATGAGCAAGAAAAAAATCAACACTATTCTTTGGCTTGAGGAGAAATAAAATGAATGAAGCTAGAAATTATCAAGGTCGTGTTCGTGAAACATATCGCATTACGGCAAAGTCAGATCAAAGTATTGAGTCAATAGTGAGTGCTGCTAGTTCATCTTCGAGTAATAGTGATAGAAGCGCAGAGGTCTCACCAGTATCGTCATCCAGAGTCAGCGAAGAGCATGAATTCTATAATTTAGTAAATTCTAAATCATTGTTAACTAATGATGAATTACTCACCATGCTAAGTAAAGATCCGCATTTTATTCAAAACTGTAAAGATAAAAATATATCTGACGATGATCGGAAATTATTAAAAAATAACTTTGATCAATACTTAAAGCAATACACAGAATTAACAGAGGCTGAACTTGATCATATTGCTAAGAAAAAACAACTTATAGTTGATGCAAAGAATAACCCTAAGGATGATAGTCATTTTGCGCAGATTAAAATGACCGGCTTAGCTGGTGCTTCAGCTTATTGGACATCTTTTATGGTGGGGAAGCTAGCTACAAACATTGTAACTACTACTACTGGCTCATCACATGGAGTTTGGCCTTCACTTCTGATTGCAGGTTTATTAAATCCTCTTTTTTCTGAGCCCGTAGCAAACGCCATTCGTTTACAAGGAGCGCATCATGCTTCGCCAGATGGTAAGGCTTATATGGATTTTCATTCGGCGCTTAAAGAGCTGCGTTTGGCTGAAGAAAATAATCAGGCAGAGCGTATCAATGAATGTCATGAGTTCATCTTTAAAATTATTGATGAGTGTATTGGTCGTGAAAAATTAATGGGCTGTTTACAATCAGGTGTGAATGAAATTAGGAATGAAGATATTAATGATCTAAATAATAAATATGGAAATATTCAACAAGTGATTCGATCGGCTCAGCTTCGAGCTTTTATAACCGATGAGCTGCCTTTTTTTTGGTACACGCTTTCATACACAGCGCCAGGTTTTTTTTCACCCATAATCAAACAATCATTCTCACCTTGGATTGCAGTAGGTATTGATTTTGCTATGCATGCTAGTGCCGGTACGATCGCTGGTGGTCTTACTGGTATTTCTCAAAATTATTTGCGTAAGTTGATACAAAAATCATCCTTGCAAAATTTTAATGTAGATATAAAAGGAGCGCAGCTTGCTTTGGCTGCCGCACAGCGTGACCCATGGAGTGAAAAACAGATTAATCTTAATAAATTGTTAGCTGTACTTGAAATGGAAAAAGATAATTTACAAACACAATCCGAGCAGGATAGCGAAGACGACAGATTGGAAGCATTGAATACGTTAATCAAAAAACTTAAAATCAAAAGTAAGGATGCTGAGAGTAAATGGAAGCAAGCAAGAGCAGTACATAGCCAACATGAATCACGTTTTAATAGAATTAAAAATGCTGTTCTTGAATCAGGTAAGTCTTACATGGGGGAAGTGGTAAATAAAGATAAACCAAACCTATTAGAAGGCGTACCTGCTCAAGCTAGTATGTGTGCAAAATTAATTGCCGTGCCTTTATCCTTAGTTGCGAACTGCGCTTATATTTCTTCTATTATTCCAGCACTATTAAGTTCAGGGTATGCAAATTCAACAAATTTTCAAACCATGAATTTGACTGGATTGGGTGACATCGGACTAAATCACTCTAGTTCTTTATTGGATCCGAGTGCAGGGATTAATTCCGGTGCCAATACAGCATATGCTTCCGTGGGCTTGCCGTTAATTGCAGGATTTGTTTTGCGTTATCAGCTATTTCATCCTTTATTGCAATCTTTGATTCGTCCTCTTTTTGGTCCCGTAGGAGCTGAAACAGATTCTGAAAAAAATGTTGAAAACGATACAGTGGTTAATATGCAAAATAAATTTGCAGATTGTGAGGATGAATCAGAAAATGATGAAGATGTAGCGCAAAGTCCTACTACTCGACGTGAAATAAATAAATTAAATGCATTCAATAAGAAAAATTCAACATCTAATAATCGCAACATAGACGGACGAAGTAGTGAAGATTCAGATTCTTTTGAATCTTCACTAACGCAGTCTAGCTTTGTATGAAGAACTTATGCATTGAGTAGTTTTTCTATGTCTTGTTTCATGCTTTCAGGTGTGGTGGTGCTGGCATAGCGATCAAACACATTGCCATCTTTACCTACCAAAAATTTTGTGAAATTCCATTTAATGCCCTCGGTACCCAAAACACCGGGGGCAGTTTTCTTTAAGAAGTTAAATAATGGATGGGCGTTGTCACCATTTACATCTACTTTTTCAAAGAGCTGAAAAGTGACGCCATAATTTTTTTCACAAAAGGCACCAATTTCATCTGCTGATCCTGGCTCTTGTGCTCCAAACTGATTGCAAGGAAAGCCGAGTACAACTAAACCCTGATCTTTATATTGTTCATGCAATGCTTCTAGCCCTTTGTATTGTGGTGTAAAGCCGCATTTACTGGCTGTATTTACAATTAATAAAACCTTGCCACGATACTCTGACAGTGAAGCTGCTGTGCCTGATAGGGTGTTGGCGTCGAAATCATAAACTGAGCTCATAGTGCGATCCTTTATGTGGGGTGAATGCTGACAATGTTAGCAGTGGATGCCGCTTTCTGCTGAATGGCTGAGATGAGAGATAATGCGACATCATGTCTATTTCTAAAAATTTGCAACTCGTGCAACATCGCATAGCCAACAGTGCGCAGGCGGCTGGTCGCGATCCTGCTTCAATTACATTGTTAGCTGTATCAAAAACCTTTGATGTGCAGGCCGTTTTGGCTGCAGCGCAAGCTGGTCAACGCGCTTTTGGTGAAA
>Ga0315901_10008186_pt1 | contig 12190 bp, 11 predicted proteins | sample LakEriMetagenome_10_FD_203761 | JGI IMG/M metagenome (GOLD analysis project Ga0315901, IMG submission 203761) | Freshwater fungal communities from buoy surface, Lake Erie, Ohio, United States - Buoy 2 MA116 | ecosystem: Environmental > Aquatic > Freshwater > Lake | place: USA: Lake Erie, Ohio...
GGCACGCATCGCCACCTGTCCGCTGGTGGAGAACGGTGTCATCCGCATCATGGCCATGCCCAGCTACAGCCGGGGCGGCGGCCTGCCGATGAGCCTGGTGCGCCAACGCCTGCAGCAAGCCTGCGCCAGCTTGGACCACGCGTTCTGGCCTGATGACGTCTCGCTGCGCGACGACTCGCTGGTGGACTTCTCCCGTGTGCAAGGCCACCAGCAGGTCACCGACCTGTACCTGCTGGCGCTGGCCGTGCGCCACGGCGGGCGCCTGGTCACCTTCGACCGCGCCGTGGCGCTGAGCAGCGTGCGCGGCGCAAAGCCTGAACACCTGCTGGTGCTGTGAAGGGAAAGCCGGTCGATCGCTGATCCGTTTTACGCTAGCATGATCGATATGCAGACCGTCACCGTCTCTCCCAAGTTCCAGGTGGTCATCCCCTTGGAAGTGCGCCGCCGCATGAAGATCGAGCCGGGCACCCAACTGATGGTCACTGCCTTCAATGGCAGCTTGCGAATGGTGCCGGTGGTGCCGGCACGCGCGTTGCGGGGCATCGCGCGCGGCGTCTCGCCGGAGATCGAGCGCGAGCCCGACCGACAACTCTGAACATGGCCACCGCCGGCACCCGCAGATCGCCCGGTAACCGGGTGGTGCTCGACTCTTCCTGCTGGCTGGAGTACCTGGCCGACACACCCCGGGCCGACCTCTTCGCGTCTGCGGTGGAAGACCCGGGGGCGCTCGTGGTACCGGTGCTCACGGTCTACGAGGTGGTGAAGAAACTGATGCGGGAGGCCGGCGAGGAAACAGCCACGGCTGCACTGTCCCTGATGCAGCAATCCGAGGTGGTCGACATCGATCTGCCGCTCGCCATGGATGCGGCGCTCAACGGCCTGCCACTGGCCGACAGCCTGATCTACGCCACAGCCCGCCTGCACGGCGCCGAGCTCTGGACCCAGGACGCGCATTTCGAGGGCCTCAGCGGCGTGCGCTACTTCCCGAAGCCCTGATAGAACCAAGGCTCTCTACCGTCCTTCGAGTACCGCCTGCTCACCGTGCCCGCCCGCCTCGCGCTCTACCTCAACCTCATCCGCTGGGACCGCCCGGCCGGCTGGCTGCTGCTGTTGTGGCCCTCGCTGGCCGCGCTGTGGATCGCGGCGGACGGCTTTCCGGGGTGGCACCTGACGCTCGTCTTCGTGCTGGGCACCATCCTGATGCGCAGCGCCGGCTGCTGCGTCAACGACGTGGCCGACCGGGACTTCGACCGCCATGTCAAACGCACGGCCCAGCGCCCGGTGACCTCGGGCGCCGTGTCGGTGAAGGAAGCGCTGGCCGTGGGCGCCGCGCTGGCACTGGCCGCCTTCGGCGTGGTGCTGACCACCAACCCGCCCACCATCATCTTGTCTGTGGCCGCCATGGTGGTCACGCTGGTCTACCCCTACGCGAAGCGCGTGGTCTCCATGCCGCAGGCAGTGTTGGGCGTGGCCTTCAGCTTCGGCATTCCCATGGCCTTCGCGGCAGCGCAAGGGGGCACCGACTGGACCCTGACCGCGGTAAGCGCCGCAGTGCCCTGGCAAGCCTGGGCGCTGCTGGTCTCCAACCTCTTCTGGGTGCTGGCCTACGACACCGAGTACGCGATGGTCGACCGCGACGACGACCTGAAGATCGGCATGAAGACCTCGGCCATCACGCTAGGACGCTGGGACGTCACCGCCGTGATGGGCTTCTACGCCGCCTATCTGCTGAGTTGGGCGCTGCTGGGGCATGCGCTCGGGCTGGGGACGGTGTTCCTGCTGGGCATCGCCGCCGCCGCTGCGCAAGCGGTCTGGCACTTCACCTTGATCCGCGGTCGCAGCCGCGAAGGCTGCTTCAAGGCCTTTCGGCTCAACCATTGGGTGGGGTTTGCAGTGTTTGTCGGGGTGGCGCTGGACCTGAGGCTGCGCTGAGCAGACGGAGGAAGCCTCCGGGTTTCCTTGGCCCCTCGCCTCACCTGGACTGATGCAAGATCACGGGTTATCCCTTCTCTCTCTAGGAGTATTGCCTCATGAAGTTGTCCCGCCGCCTCGTTCTGGCCGCCACCGCCCTGGCCCTCTTGGGCAGCGGCGCGCACGCCCAGCAGTTTTTCCGCATCGGCACCGGCGGCACCGCCGGTACGTACTTCCCCGTGGGCGGCATGATCGCCAACGCGGTCAGCCAGCCCGGCAAGATCGCCTCCACCGCCCAGGCCAGCGCCGGCTCGGTGGCCAACGTCAATGCCGTGGCCGCCGGCCAGCTGGAATCGGGCTTCTCGCAGGCCGACGTGGCCACCTGGGCCCATACCGGCACTGGGGTCTGGGAAGGTCGCCCGCCCGTGGCAGGCCTGCGCCTGATTGCCAACCTGTACCCCGAGAGCGTGCACATCGTGGCCCGCAAGGGCGCCGGCATCAGGACCGTGGCCGACCTGAAGGGCAAGCGCGTTGCCCTGGACGAGCCCGGCTCGGGGACGCTGATCAACGCCCGCAGCATCCTGGCCGCCTACGGTCTGAAGGACTCCGATCTGCGCCCCGAGTACATCAAGCCCAACCAGGCCGGTGACAAGCTCAAGGACGGCGCGCTGGACGCCTTCTTCTTCACTGGCGGCTGGCCCGCGGGTGCCATCTCCGAGCTGGCCTCGGCCGGCGCTGGCATCGAACTGGTGGCCATCGACGGCCCCCAGGCCGACGCCATCCGCAGGAGCTCGAGCTTCTTCGCGCCCGACACCATCCCGGCCGACACCTACAAGGGCGTGGCCGCGGTGAGAACGCTCGCCGTGGGTGCTCAGTGGGTAACCAGCGACCGGGTGGACGCCAACCTCGTCTACGAAATCGTCAAGTCGCTGTACTCGGCCGAGGGCCAGAAGGCGATGGGCGCCGGCCACGCCAAGGGCAAGTTCATCACCAAGGAGAACGCGGTGCAGGGCGCGGGCATCCCCTTCCACCCGGGCGCGGTGCGCTTCTACCGGGAAGCCGGCTTGCTGAAGTGAGCCTTCTACAGGCATGACTCCACGGGCGGTCGCTGGACCGCCCGTTTGCTTTTTCGAGATTCCCATGAGCACCACCGCCCTGCCCGACGACAAGCAACTTCAGGAGCTGGAGCAGAAGTTCGACCCCGAGATGCGCTTTCGGCCGCTGGGCGTGGCAGCCACCACGCTGGTGGGCGGGCTGCTGATCGCGTTGTCGCTGTTCCACTACTACACGGCCGGCTTCGGGCTGCTGCAGGAGATCACCCACCGCGGCGTGCACCTGGCCCTGGTGCTGGGCCTGATCTTCCTGGTATTTCCCCACCGCCAGGCACTGCTGAGCAAGGCCCAGCCTTCGAGCCTCTGGACCCCCGGGGGCCTGCCTTGGTTTGACTGGGTGCTGGCCGTGGCCGTGGCGGCCTCGGTGCTGTACATCCCGTGGATCTTCCACGACCTGATGTTCCGGGTGGGCAACCCTCTGCCCATGGACGTGGTGATGGGCACGGTGCTGATCGTGGCGCTGCTGGAGGCCACGCGGCGCAGCATGGGCTGGCCGCTGCCGATCATCGCCATCGTGTTCATGGCGTATGCGCTGTTCGGGCCCGCCTTTCCCGGCCTGCTCAAGCACGCGGGCTCCAGCTGGAGCCAGCTCATCAGCCACCAGTACCTCACCAGCCAGGGCATCTATGGCGTGGCCGTGGGGGTGGTGGCCACCTACGTATTCCATTTCGTCTTGTTCGGCGTGCTGGCCACGCGCATCGGCCTGGGGCAGCTGTTCTTGGACGTGGCCTCGGCCGTGGCCGGGCGCTATGCCGGCGGGCCGGCCAAGGTCAGCGTGTTCGGCTCGGCCATGTTCGGCATGCTGTCAGGCTCGTCGGTGGCCAATGCGGTGACGGTGGGCTCGCTCACCATCCCCGCCATGATCCGCGTGGGCTACAAGCGCGAGTTTGCCGGCGCGGTGGAAGCCGCCGCGTCCACGGGCGGGCAGATCACGCCGCCGGTGCTGGGGGCCGCAGCCTTCCTGATGATCGAGTTCCTGTCGGTGCCGTACCAGACCATCATCGCGGCAGCGGCCGTGCCGGCCTTCATGCACTTCTTCGGCGTGTTCATGCAGGTGCACTTCGAGGCCAAGCGCTACGGCCTGCGCGGGCTCACGCCCGAGGAGATGCCCAAGTTGCGCGAGTCCTTCGCGCAGCGTTGGCCCACGCTGATCCCGCTGGTGCTGCTGGTCTTCATCCTGGTGTCGGGCCGCACGCCTTATCTGGCAGCCTTCACCGGCATCACCTCCTGCGCCATCGTGGGCCTGACCACGCGCGTCAGCGGCAACACGGCGCGGCACTGGGGTCTGCTGGCGGGGCTGCACGCCCTGCTGCTGTTGATCGTCTTTGGCGGGTTCCAGAGCCAGGAGATCAAGCTCGCGATCTTCGCCGTGGGCGCGGTGGCCACGCCCTTCCTGCTCAAGGCCCTCAAGGTACAGGGCCGCATCGGTCTGCCCGTGCTGGTGGAGAGCCTGGGGACGGGCGCCAAGTACGCGCTGGCCGTCGGGGCGGCTGCGGCCACCGTGGGCATCGTGATCGGCGTGGTCACGCTCACAGGCGTGGGCTTCAAGTTGAGCACCATCATCACGGGCGCGGCGCAGGCGGTGGCCGGCGGGGTGGGCTCGATCATCCCCGCGGCGCTGGCCGACCCCAAGACGCTGACGCTACTCGTGGCCCTGATCATGACCGGGCTGGTGTGCATCCTGTTGGGCGCGGGCATCCCCACCACGGCCAACTACATCATCATGGTGACGGTGGCCGCACCCACCCTCACGCTGTTGGGTGTGGAACCGCTGGTGGCGCACTTCTTCGTCTTCTACTACGGGGTGCTGGCCGATATCACGCCGCCCGTGGCGCTGGCCGCTTATGCCGCGTCCGGCATGGCCGGGAGTGACCCCTTCAAGACCGGGAACACCGCCTTCCGGCTTGGCCTGGCCAAGGTGCTGGTGCCCTTCGTCTTCGTGTTCTCGCCCAGTCTTCTGATCGTGGCCAAGGGCTTCACCCCCTACGACTTCACCGTCACCTTCATGGGGTGCATCCTGGGCATCACGCTGCTGGCCGCCGCGCTGTCGAAGTTCTTCCTGGTGGAGATGACGCGCACCGAGCAGCTGATGTGCGGCGCCGCCGCGCTGTTGATGATCGCCCCAGGTTTGACACCGACACTGATCGGCTGCGCCATGGCGGTGCCGACGGTGTTGCGACATGTGGCGGCGGCCCGAAAGCTGCGCGCCGGGCTGGGGTGACAAACCCCCCCATGGCGGGGAGTGCAGGCCGCCTTGACAGGCCGCCCGGGCTGAGCGCCGACACGCTCGTCATCGCCTGCGGCGTGGTGGCCGCCCTGCATGTGGGCAAGCTGCCGCCGGCCTTGCCTGTGCTGCGTGACGCGCTGGACGTGAGCCTGGTACAGGCGGGCTTTCTGCTGTCGGTGGTGCAGGCCGCGGGCATGGCCTTGGCGCTGGCGCTGGGCCTGGGGGTGGCGCGCCTGGGCTTGAGGCGCTCGCTCATCACGGGCTTGCTCATCCTGTCCGCCGCCAGCATCGCAGGCAGCTTTGCACAGGGCGCGGGGGGCCTGCTGCTGGGGCGGGCGGCCGAGGGGGCGGGCTTTCTGCTGGTGTCCCTGGCCGCACCAGCGCTGATCCGCGCCCTGGTGGCGCCGCAGCGGCTGAACCTGCGCATGGGGCTGTGGGGCACCTACATGCCCACAGGCATGGCGCTGGCCCTGTTGGCAGGCCCGCTGGTGATGGCGCATGCTGGCTGGCATGCGTGGTGGCTGGGACTGGGCCTGTTGGCGGCCGTCATGGCGGCGTGGGCCTGGCGGGTGCTGGGCTGGCACGACCCCGCCACAGGCCCCTCGCAAGCCGCCAGCCCAACCCCGATGGCCTGGACAGCGGTACTGCGCCAGACGCTCGGCCAGCGCGGCCCCTGGCTGGTGGCGCTGGCGTTCGCCGCCTACTCGTCGCAGTGGATCACGGTGATCGGCTTCCTGCCCACCATCTATGCCGACGCCGGCGTGGCACAGGGCACGGCCGGGCTGCTCACGGCGCTGGCCGCTGCCGCCAACATCATCGGCAACGTGATGGCCGGACGCTTGCTCCACCGCGGCCGACCACCAGTGCAACTGCTGCTCATCGGCTTCACCACCATGGGGTTGGCCGCGTTCATCGCCTTCGGCCTGCCCGAGGCCCAGACGGCCACCGGGCGCTACGCCGCCGTCCTGGCTTTCTCGGCCGTGGGCGGCCTGATCCCGGGCACGCTTTTCGCCCTAGCCGTGCGGGTGGCACCGCAGGACCAGGCCGTCCCGGCCGTGGTGGGATGGACGCTGCAGTGCTCAGCCCTCGGCCAGTTCATCGGCCCGCCGGCTGCGGCTTGGTGGACCTCACATCATGGCGGCTGGTCACAGACTTGGGTCACGACCGCGAGCGCGGCGGCGGTGGGGCTGCTGCTGGCGCTGGCGCTGGACCGGGTGCTCAGGCGCTGACTTCACACTTCAGATCCCTGGCGCGCTGCCGGCCACAGCGCTCTGTCTTGAACGTTCGACCCTCATTCGGCGCGCCACTTGCCGCTCGAGTTGGCCAGATTGGCACCCAGCGCGCGGCGGTGGGCTTTCTTGACGATTTGGCCCCCATACCGGCGGGCGTCGCGGAACACAGGGGGCAGTGATCCGGAGACGCTTGCTGCCCCATATGGGCCGAGCAACGAACACTTTTTTACAGCGGCGTGGTCCGGGCCCGCTTCAGGCGCCGCAGCACCTCGGCCTGCCCCGCGTATTTCCTGCTCAGCGCCATTTGGTCCGTATCCAGGGCGCGGCAACCCAGGCTCTGCACCGCCGCGTTGATCTGGGCACGGCGCTCCTCGTCGTAGGGCTCCTCGCCGGCCCAGTGGTTACACACCACGGCACGGCGGATGAAGTCGCTCACGTCAGCGGGCATGCCCTTGCGCAGCGCGGCCAATGGGGGCGGGTCGTCGCTGGCGGCCTGCGGGGCCGAGGCTTGCAGGGCGGGCATTGCGGGCGTCGCAGCACCGGCCAACGCCGCGTTGACCTTCGGTAATGTGGCAGACGTTACGGCCCCTGCAGACGGCTCAGGCACCTGGACACGGAGTGCAGTGTTCAAGGCCGTCGCCCGGCCATCCGCCCCAAACCACACCTGCCCGTCACCCAGCATGGCGCCCTGGTCGCGCACGAACATGTTGCGGGGCAGTCCACGGGCAATCGCCTGACGAAAGCCTGGGGTGAAGATGCGCCCGTAATCCTTCAGCAGTTGCTCGGCGGCCGTGTAGCGGCGAAGTCCCGCCGTGGTGTCCACGCGAATGGGGTAGCGGATCAGGCGTGCGGCCGTGACGCGGTCGTCACGATGCACGGCGCGCCAGAAGGCCTGGGCATTGCGGTGCAGCGCTTCCTGGTCACGCACGCCGATGGCGCCGTAGCGGCTCTTCAGCGACCCGGCAGTGCCACCGTCCATCTCCAGCAGCACGGGCAGTGCCGTGTCGGCGCCGATCTTGCGCCAGGTGCCGCGGATCACTTCGCATTGCAAGGGGCTCGACCCGAACTTGCTCTCGATCGCCATTTCAGGAAACTCGGCCTCAAAGCGCGCCGTCGGCTGACCTGCCGTGTCCAGCTCTTCCAGCTCCACGCGGGTGGCGTCCAGCATGCGGCCGCGCAACGCAATGTCCTTCAATTGCGAAGCATAGAAGTACACGCCCGTGATCTCGCTGGGGCCAAACACCAGCGTCATGCGGACGCGGTGCTGGCCGTCGATGTGGCCCTCGTAGTTCCACAGCCAGCCGGGCTGCACCTTGGTGCAGCCCGCCCAGGACAGGGTGGGCAGCACCCCTGCGCTCAGAGCAAGAAGGGTGGCCAGTTGCACCGCCGTGCGTAACGGGGCCACCCATCGCAAGGCCCATGACCCGACGGCTCGGGCCATTGGTCGCCAGGTCTCTGGTGACATCGCAGCGTCAGACGCTGATCGCGCTGGTGAACGTGAGCCGGTTGCCGAAGGGGTCGGTCACCGTGAAGTCGCGCGTGCCCCAAGGCATGGTCTGCACATCGGCGCGGTTGTGACGCGGGTGACGCGCCATCAGTTCGGCACACAGCGCATCCACATCGTCCACCTCGATGCGCATCGAGGCACCTGGCGTGGCATCCCCATGGTGCTCCGACAGGTGCAGGGCGCAGTCGCCTCGTGCCACGCCCATGTACAGCGGCAGCCCGGGCTCGAAGCGGTGCTCAAACACGACCTGGAAGCCCAGGAAGTCCAGGTAGAACTCGCGCGCCTTGGCCTCGTCGAAGCTGCGCAGGATGGGGGTGGTCTTGCGGAGGGTGGTCATGGGGTGCATCTTCCTTTTGAACTGCGGCGTAGGTGCCTAGCGGCCGCAGACGTCCTTCGGCCTGCCACTGCTGAGCGGTTCTGCGTCGGGCCAGCGCACAGGCAGCCTCGATCTCGGCCACCGCATCTGCGCTCGTGCAGCCTTCGAAGACTTGCACCCATCTGAAGGCGAGTCTCTCGAAGCGTTCGCGCAGGTGATCTGTGCTCTCCAAGGTGGCGGCGCCCGCCGGCGTTGCAGCGGGCTTGTTGTTGCTGGCCAGGAAGGGGCTGTCACAGCAGTCTTGACCCGCGTCGAGAGACTCGTCCGCGTGTCGCCTCAACGTGGCAGTAGCCGCTTCCATGTGACTATAGGCCTCCAGGACCAGAATGATCATCCCAAAGCGCCGCACGCCCCCTCGGCACAAGGCATCTGCGCGATCCAGCCTGCACCGTCCGCGAACTGCACCCTGGCAAAGGCCCCATTGATCAAGGTGAACTGAGGCGGGTGGTGACCGATGTCCACGTCGTAGAGGATGGGGCAGCGCAGGTCGCCCAACGCCGACCGCAGCGCCTCGACGTAGGTCAGGTGCCCGGCATCAGCGGGCTCGGGCGCCGCGCTGCGGCCGAGCAGCAAGCCGGCAATGCCTTCAAACCACCGCTGGCGCCGCAGCGACAGCAGGCAACGCACCAGCGCGGTGGGTGTCATCTCGACGTTCTCCAGGTAAACGATGGCGCCACGCGGGCCCGCGCGGCGGACGAACGCCGGTACATCGCCGTAACGGGTGCCCGCAAGCCATGCAATCGTGTCGAGGCACCCGCCAATCAAATGGCCCTGGATGTCCAGACTGTCCGTGGAACTGTCCAGGCGCTTCCACTGCGCTGGCTCGGTCAACTGGAAGGGCGCGTCCACCTGCACCTCGAAGGGGATCCATTTCTTCTGGAACCGAGGAGATGCGTGCTGAATGGCAGGGCCAGACGCCGCCGAGAAGTCACATCCCAGCACAGCCGGAACGGCGCGGGTCAAGGGGTCGGTCTGGGTGGGGGCCAGATCCATCAGGTTGGGCCCGTGCGCCGTGGCCCAACCGGCACAAAGCGTCAGGGGCAGCTGGATCGTGCTCAGGTCCGAATAGCCCATGAACCACTTGGGTCGCAGGTGCCGCAGGCCTTCGAAGTCGAGGAGGTCCAGCACTTCCGTGGCCAGCTCACCTCCCCAAGGCGGAAAGATGGCCGCGACCTCGGGGTCGGTCAAGAACGCACTGAGCTCGGCGGCGCGCCGGGTCGCGGCAGCGCTGACATGCTTGTCATCACTGCGCAGGCACTGACCCTCCATCACCCGGTAGCCCTGCTCGCGCAGGTGCTGCAGCACCAGGTCGAGCCGGCGAAGTGCCGCCCCGGCGACTCCAGATGAAGGTGCGGTCACCGCGATCAGGTCACCTTGGCGCAAGGGGGCAGGCCAACGAACCATGGGGTCCGAAGTTGTCGTGGCAGTGGGGTTCATCGCTGCGTCCTGTCGGGCGGAAAATGAGGGGTCGTGACGGTGTAATCCAAAGCCCAGTAGTGGGCCCAGGTGGTGACATGCACGTCGGTCGCCAGGCCGGCGACCGCTTCGCGCAGCGCCGCCTCGGTAGGGAAGTTCTTGAGCACGCGGTGGGTACTGCCATCCTCCAGCCGGCGCTGCTGCCAGGTGTTGCCCTGGGCGTCCTCTTCGCTGACAGGCGTGCTGCTGCCAGGCACGAAGCGGTTGTCCAGGAAGACAACGCGGGCCCCCGGCTCCAGGCAGGCATGCAAGCCTTGCAGGAACTCGCGCAGGCGGGCGCGCGGCACGTGGGACCACCAGAAGCCGGCGAAGGCGGCGTCGAAGCGCTGGCTGGGTTCGATGGCCGGCCTCAGGGCGTAGGCATCGCCCAACGAAAACAAGACGCGAGGTTTCAGAGCGTTGGGCTGGGGGTCGGGCTGCAGGCCCTGAGGGCCGGCCGAGTTCTCACCCAAGCGGATGCCCCACTGCACGCGTTGGCGCGCGATGTCCAGGGTCTCGGGCGCTGCGTCCAGCGCCAGCACTTGCTCAGCAACGGGCGCGATCAAGCGCGTCCAGTAGCCGGTGCCGCAGGCGACTTCCAACACACGCCGCCCGGCAAAGTGCGCGGGCAACCAAGCCTCAATCTGACGAAGGTCGGCCTGGCGCTCGGGCTTGAGGTAGATGCGGTCGTACTCCGCAGCACGGGCGGCGTAGTACGCGCGCAAAGGGTCGGGGGCTTCCGTCACGACAGACTCTCAAGACAGACGCTCAACACTGCGCCGGACCAGCCCGAGGTTTCCTGCGCTCTTGGCTGGAGGCAGAGTCGGCCACAACCTCCGCGTGGGGCTCTCGAGGCATTGCAGCCCGGCGCATCCGTCGGGCCTGATGGCCTTACTGCGCAAGAAAGCCCCCGTCCACCGCCAGCGTGTGCCCGGTGACCATGGACGCGGCCGGGCTGGCCAAGAAGAGGATGGCCGCCGCCACTTCCTCGGGCTCAGCCATGCGGCCCAGGGGCGTGACCGCCCGCACCCGCTCACGCACGGCGTCGGTCAACTCGCCGATGAAGCCCGTGCGGGTCCACGTGGGTGCCACGGCGTTGACGCGGATGCCGCGCGCGGCCCATTCCACCGCCTGCGAGCGGGTGAGATTGACCAGCGCGCCCTTGGTAGCGTGGTAGGCCGGGTTGGGGTACGGGCCGGCACCGGACAAGCCCATGATGGAGGCCGTGTTCACCACGGCCCCACCCTGCCCCGGCATGGCCGCCGCCGCGGCCCGGGCACAGAGGAAGCAGCCCGTCAGGTTGATCGCCAGCACCTGGTTCCACTCGTCCAGCGAGAGCTCCAGGCTGGACTTGCGGATGGAGACCCCGGCGTTGTTCACCAGGATGTCGATGCGGCCAAATCGCTGCGCGATCTCTCCGAACACACGCTCGATGGCCGACGCATCTCCCACGTCCAGCGCCAGGGCCTGGCTGCCCGGCAGCGCTTCTGAAGCCTGCTGCGCCGCCGCCAGATCACGGTCCAGCAGGACCACGGTCGCTCCCGCCTCGTGCAGCGCCTGCGCCGCCGCCAGGCCGATGCCCTGGGCGCCACCGGTGACCACCGCCACGCGGCCGTCCACCCGAAAGCGCGCGAGGGTGTTGAGGAAGGAGGGGGACAGGCTCGTCGTGTCCATGGGAAGCATCTCCTGGGCGGTGCTTGGTAAATGTTGGTAGCTGATTGGGCGGTGGCGGGACGGTGGCTGGGGAGCCAAAAGCCAGCTTGCATTCTGCGATGTGACCGGGGTGGCCTGTTCGATCCACCGGGCCGCTGCGCCAGAGCCCACCCTGGCGTGTGCCAGGCAGCGCCAGCATCAGCCTGCGCGAGGGGCTATCCTGCCCGCAATGCACCACGGCCCCGAACTGCGCCAACTCCTCGCCCGGCATCTGGCCGGTTTTGACCCCCAGAGCCTGCCGGCCGACGGCCGCAAGCGCGCCGCCGTGGTCTTGGGGGTGACGCAAGAGGGGCACGGCGCCGGCGTAGAGGGCCTGCCGCACCACACCGAGTGGAGCTCCGCGCCCGCCCTGCTGTTGACGCGCCGCGCCAGCGGTCTGCGCAGCCATGCCGGCCAATGGGCCCTGCCGGGCGGCCGCATGGACGAAGGCGAGACGCCCGAGCAAGCCGCTCTGCGCGAATTGCGGGAGGAAATCGGCCTGAGGCCAGACCCCAGCGCCGTGCTCGGCCGGCTGGACGACTACGCCACCCGCTCGGGCTACCTGATCACGCCCGTGGTGGTATGGCTGGATGCCGCCCGCGAGTTGCTGCTCAACCCGCAGGAGGTGCACAGCGTGCACCGCATTCCGGTCAGCGAATTGACCCGCGAAGACGCCCC
>Ga0315901_10008190_pt1 | contig 12185 bp, 5 predicted proteins | sample LakEriMetagenome_10_FD_203761 | JGI IMG/M metagenome (GOLD analysis project Ga0315901, IMG submission 203761) | Freshwater fungal communities from buoy surface, Lake Erie, Ohio, United States - Buoy 2 MA116 | ecosystem: Environmental > Aquatic > Freshwater > Lake | place: USA: Lake Erie, Ohio...
TCCGTTTCATCTATTGATTTATTTGATCATTTTTAGATTTTAGTTAAAGGCAGTGCGATGATTCAACTCAGCAATTTGACCATGCGATTTGGTGCAAAGATCCTATTCGAGAATATCAACGCAAGATTCAACATGGGTTCTACCTATGGGATCATCGGAGCAAACGGTGCTGGTAAATCAACCTTGCTGAAGATTATTGCTGGTCTGCTTGAACCTGATACAGGCGATGTCACATTGGGCAAAGATTTGCGTCTTGGTTTCCTAAAGCAAGACCATTTTGAATACGACGAACAGACAATTCTCAACACCGTGATCATGGGCAATCAATTGCTTTGGCAAGCGATGGTCGAAAAAGATGAGATCTACGCCCGAGGAACTTTCAACGATGCCGAAAATGATCGTCTAGGCGAGCTAGAAATGATCGTTGCAGAGAATGACGGCTATGAAGCTGATACCCTCGCAGCCCAACTTTTGGAAGGACTAGGGATACCTGCGTCGGTTCACAATGACAAAATGAAATCTCTTGCCGGCGGTTACAAAGTCCGCGTTCTGCTGGCTCAGTGCCTTTTTCCGAAACCCGATATTCTGCTTCTCGACGAACCGACCAATAACTTAGACGTTCACAGCATTCGCTGGCTCGAAAATACCATCAAGCAGCGCCAGGGAATCACTCTCATTGTTTCACACGACAGGCATTTTCTTAATGCAACCTGCTCCCACATGGCCGACATCGATCGCAACACGATTCAATTCTATACCGGAGACTATGAATATTTTATGGCTGCAAGCCAACTTGCGCTTGAGCAAACCGAGTTATCTAACATGAAACTCGAAAAGAGAAAGGCGGAGCTCGAATCCTTTGTTGCGCGTTTTAGCGCGAATGCAAGCAAGAGCAGCCAAGCTTCGAGCCGTCGCAAGCTCCTTGAAAAGCTCGAAACACAACTCGAGGAAATTGTACCGAGCAAAAGACTGTATCCAAAGTTTATGTTCAAACCCAGCAAGCAACTCGGCAAGCAGCTGCTGCAAGTTGAAGGGCTCAGCAAAATCTTTCCACCCTCAGAAACTGAGAATTGCGAGAAGATTCTATACTCCGATCTGCACATCTATCTAAATCCAGGAGACCGTCTTGCAGTCATTGGACCCAACGGAGTGGGCAAAACAACGTTGCTCAAAATGCTCGTTGGTCATCTAAATCCATCTCAGGGAAAGATAACTTGGGGAGTCAGTGCTCAACTCGGGTATTTCCCGCAGGATCACAAAGAAGCTCTGCCCAGCGGAACAACTCCCTTTGAATGGCTGACAAGTTTTGCACCGCAAGAGCCTCATGAATATGTCCGTGGATTTTTGGGACGCATGCTCTTTCGCGGCAGTGAGCAGGACAAAAAGACAGAAGCATTGAGCGGCGGTGAACGAGCACGTGTTCTGTTTTCAAAGCTGATGATGGATGGTGCAAATGTGATGATTCTAGATGAACCAACCAACCATTTAGACCTAGAGAGCATCACGGCACTCAATGATGCCCTCAAAGAATTTCAAGGCTCATTGATCTTTGTGAGCCATGACATCGACTTCATTTCATCGCTCGCTAATCGAGTTCTTGAAATCGATGGACAAGGGAAGCACAGATTTATGGACATCTCAGAATTTGAACCCTGATAAAAATTCTAACTCTCCGGAAGACCCAACTCTACAACTTCGTTGAGACCTCTTGCCTGACTCGTAGTGGCAGGGGCTGATAGTGGTACAGAGAGCGCAGTATTCTTTAAGAACTCTTTGATTTGCTCCAGTTCCTTTTCAAGTTTGAGCGTTTTTTCTTTCAGTTCACCGAGTTCGACCAACTGCTCTGCCAGACCATTGCCATTGACTGACACTTTTTTGAAAAATCTCTCCTGACTGCGTCGCGCACGCGGAATGAGCATTGACAACAGACCATAATTTTTTCGGTGAATATAGCTGTCAAAGGCACCCGCTAATCCAGAGTCTTGTGACTCAACCCAGATGTCGGGCAACGCCGCAACAACACGCACTGGCTGCAAATTCTCCGCAAACTGCTGGAGGATAGGACGCGTCTCGGCACGGTTCTCGGGAAAGCGCGCCGAGGCGGTGGCAACAGCCCTGAGTGCAGCATTGCGAATTTTGAATGGCAGAGTCTCCTGCGCTACAAGCTCCTGCAAACGAACGATGTCGGCAGGCTGAACAATTTCTCCAATGAGTTGCAAAGCCGCAGCTTCGACAATTCCTAAATGTGTGGTCCCCATGGTCAATGACCAAGCCCATGCAGATAATCCCCGACGAACGTCGGGCAAACGGAACGCCGGAGTTTTTTGAAGAAGGGTCACAATGCCGTTCAACGCTGATTCACGAACGCTCAATGCTTCGGCGGGGTTCGACGCAATTTCCTTCAACTGCTCGAGCCATTCGTCCTTATTATGGAGCGCACTCTGACTGACCGCAGACAGCCATGCAGAGCGCGCCATCGGATGGCGCTCGACAGACGATGTGAGCATTTTTGAGGCTGCTTCAGCATTAGTCTCAGCCATCATCTTGTATGCCGAGAATCTTGCAGACCAGAGTTGTTCGCCCTTCAACCACATAAGAATTGTTTGTTGCACGTCCTCTGACACATAGCCTTCGAGCAGCGACCGGGCAGCGACGAATTTGAAATAACTCAATGGCCCGATACATTTCGTCGTTTTAAGAACTAAAAGCGCCCAATCCTTTGACATTTTCTGGCGCACAGAGCCCACGAGCGAAGCATTCGGGTCTACAATCACAAAACTCACCGAACGAGACGCATCAACAATAATTTTTTCTTCCCATTGCGTGATCTTTAAAAGGCGCTCTTCTCCGCTGCCATTCTGATACTGAATAAAAATTTTGAGCTGAAATTCAAACGGAAGGTTTTCCTCAGACGCTTGCTGCTTTTGTTTTTGTTTTATCGAAACTTCTAATCCATGGGACGACAGATCACTTGTCCTGACTTCAGATTCAAGTTCGATATGACCAGCCCTGAAAACAAAGGTATCGATAAACTTTCTGGCATTAAATCCTGTAGACTCCTCGATCGCGCGAACCAGATCATGAGTGGTCACGGCAGCAAATTGATGTTTCGTCAGATAGTAGCCAACAGCTCTGCGGAAAGAATCTTCGCCAATCACATCCCTGAGATAATTGAGGACAAGTGCACCTTTTTCATACAAATGAGAATCAAAAATTTCCGAAACAAATTCGAATTGATTAAACACAATCGGACGCTGATAGGTTTTTGATTCTGCCAAGTATCCCTTCTGAAAATGTTCTATGAGATAAAAAATACCCGATGCTTTACCATTGCAGTGTTCCTCCCAGAGAACCTCTGAATGCGTGGCGAATCCCTCATTTAACCATCCCTCGGACCATGTTTCACAGGTGACGGTATCCCCAAACCACTGATGCGCCAGCTCATGCATCACTAAAAATTCACCACTTGATACTCCAGCAAGATATTCCTGAGGACCAAGCACTCGATCGGTATTGATTGTCGCTGTTGTATTTTCCATTCCGCCATAGATAAAGTCGGCGACAAATGCTTGCCCGTACTTGCTCCACGGATATTCATATCCCCAATAATTGGAATAGAAATCCAACATTTTTGCAGTATCCTGAGCAAGGCGCAGAGCGTAATCTTGAAATTTATACGGCACCAGAACGCTCACATCACGACCACGCCAGGTTAGTTTCTGCTCAAAGAGTTCTCCACATGCGAATGCAACAAGATAGGGGGCATTCGGATGACGCAAAAACCATTCCTGCGTTCGCCATTCACCCTCAACCACGTCACTCAAACATTGACCGTTTCCAAGCCCTTTCCACGAAGCGGGAAAGCTCATTCGCTGCAAGACGGACATCTTTAAGCGAGGATCATCTTGACATGGAAACCAGTAGGGAGAGTCTGTGTCCTGCCCTTGTGTCCACACGCAGTCATAATGTGCGTCAGTGTTTCTTTTTTTATGGACGAAATATAATCCAGCATTTGGCTTTATCACAGAATAATGAACTTTGATTACAACATACTGGGAATGCCGGAGTGGTTCGTCAAAACAGATCTTGAGAACAGCATCATCGTAAAGTGTCTCAACCCTCTTAAACTGAAGGTGTTCAATGGCATAAGGGTTATTGAGATCAAAACCAGAAATCTTTGCGCAGCCAACCTCATGGATGCGCAATTCCCGTGCATCCATGTGCATGTGCGCAACGGCTTCGCCTTGTGATTTGGCAACAAGATAAGCACAAGCCTCAAATTGATCATTCTCAAAATCCAATCGTCCGGCCAGCGTCAGGTGGATTTGTCGGCAATACCGATGGGGTTCATAGTAGGACTTTGCATTTTTGAGGGCCGGAAAGTTCTTGGCAACGGATTGCACATTGCCCCCCCGCTGACTTCTTGCGCCGGATTTTGTGCATTGTCCCTCTACTCTTTTTTCCAGACTGGAACCTACAATCATCCCTGTCCCCTCTCCATTGTCTCCTGAGCTTGCCGTCACAGAACATCTATCATACATCGGCCAGCGCTGATCTCTCACCTTTTGCCGGTTTCCTCAAACTGTGTTAGCAACCTGCGGTTCGGACGGTTGATTTTTAGGGGGCTTCTTATGCGTGTTTTGCTCGCAAATAGGTATGTTGGTCTGCTTGCAGTCACTCTTGTGAGCTTTGTAGTCGCGACGGACATTCATTCATCCGCCCGCGCCGACTTTCGTGCAGACACATTTAAAGCGATGGATAGCGACAGCGCAGACCATTCTTGCCAAGTTGTGCTTCGAAGCGCTTCGCTCAAGCGCGATCCCGCGTCCGGCCATCCTGTGATCGAAACAGATTCAACAGGGCAAAACTGGTATTCCTTCGAATCAACTGTCGACGCAGCGACGGCGCCATTATCTTCAGGAACCGCGGTTTACCTTTTGTATCGTGCATCTGGCGATGAACGCTGGCACACAGCCCCCGGAGTGACTGTCGAAGGAGCTCCGCAAGGCATGCGACGCCTGGCTTTTCGACTCTCTCATTCCACCTTGATGGCCCCCAGCCAGACAACAAGCCTGCCAGATGACAAAACTGCGCTAAAGATTATCCCGTATCTGCAAACATCAGATGGACGAAGAATTTTTGACCACAATTCCACTTCTGACGATTCGGAGAGTCAGGAGCTCAGCAGCGCAAATGAATGGCGATATGACGGCGACTCACAACTGTGTCCGTCTGCAGGACGAGGTACCGCGACGCTCCGCTTTTTGAGCAATTGGAACATTGAACAGCGAGGGCTTCTCCATCCAGGTCAATCTCTTTTCGTTGAGTATGATTTGACACGATTACCTCAGTGCCAAGCCAGCAGCTACAATGGTTTACCATCCTGGCAAACTGAAGCCATGATCCGATTTTATCCAAGCGGCGAAGAGATTTCTGCAACTCTTAATTCCCTTCAGAATGGTAAAATGATGCCAACCCCTGCGCGCTTTGAAATCCCGAATACCGCAACGCACGCTCACTTGTGGTTCAAAACACGAGGACGCAATTGCGAACAATCATGGGACAGCAATTACGGACGCAATTATGAATTCAATTTGGAGCCTAATGTTGCATCGTCTCCATCATGGGCAGGAGAGTGGAAGGCTGTTTCAAGCAACTCATCGTGCTTGGTTGCAGCGCGCATCAATCCCCTTCCGGAAGCAGCAACGGTCAGCGAATCCGAATTGCGTGGGTGCCGCTCCATTGAAGCCGAAGTCTTAATTCCAGGTCTGACAACATCCGTGGACGCTGCACCACATGCTGTTCAAGCGCAAGTGCAATGGTCGCTTGATGGAATTTCTCAACAAACAACATGGCTTAGTTATGTGGGGCGAAGTGGCCAGAACTACCGCTATCAATGGAGTCTTCCGATTGAATTTTTAAAGCAACGCCCTTGGCGTCGTCTCGATTACAGTTTTCATTTTTCGACCGACGGCTTGTATTGGCTGAGCGCTGGTAGAGCCTCAAGTCACAAAAATGGAATCGTTGAGCCAAGGACGTTGGAGTACCGCGCTCACCGCTGATATTCATCCACACGAGGAGCACTGGGTATGAAGCTCACGTTAATCAGGCCTGCTGCTTTTATGATGGGATTCTTAATCCTTCTCTCTTTAAGCCCTTCATTTGATGCTGCCGCAGACACGTCTGGAAGCATGACATCCCCTGCCTCCCGCGCGCTCGCAGATTCCAACACCGCGGGAGATATTTTAACAGCCGGCGATAATAAAGTTCTTGTGATGCAAGGTTCAGCTCTCGCCGCGCGTGTCTTTTCAAAACGTTTTGCGAGTGAACCATCGATTGTGAGCGGTGGAATGCTCAACAGAAATCGCTCCCAATCATCGACAACTGTTGCTCGGGTTTGTTCCCAGACTCAGACAATTGCAATTTCTTTATCGCAGGATGGACGAGTCAGTTTTGATGAAAGAGATTTGGAACAAGACCTCGCGCTCAAAGGCCCACGCGAACTGCGCTGCGCTGTTGATCCACAGTCTGGCCGATGGATTGCGGTCAATCTGACGAGCGGTAAAGGTTTGTTGTTCTCTGCAGCAACTGACGCTAAAAAATTTATTTCAAGATTCACCCTGCCAAAAATATCTGCCAACTGGTCGCACGTGATTGCGCTGGCAGACGTGTTTGTCGCCCTATCGACAAACGGACAAGCCACTATGATCAGCTTCGAAGGTTCGCATCAACCGATCCGCGCGCCATGGTCGGAGCTAGATCCGCATGACACCCTTGCAGCACGTCAGTCTGTTGTTCTTCGCACGGGCCGGGGACAAACTTCTTTTATTCGCTTTCAAAAAGAATCACCCACACTCTGGATGAATGAAACAAAGTTAAATATCGCCCCTTGCTCTGAGGTTGGGGGATGCGGAGCTTGGATTTCTGAGGATCAACAATGGATTGTCTCGGGAATCTGGGGAACATATATTGGCCGCGAAAGTGATGTTTTTCGCTTGAAAGTGCCATCCGTGTTTTCTGAGTCAACCACGCCCGGTGTCGCTCTCATACCTGCTCTGCAAAAGTTCATCCTGATCGGTGACATAGATTCAGAACTGGCATCTTTACCGTCGCGCCTCAAAGCCCCATCAAATTCAGATTCCAGCGCAGGAATCTCCTCTGAATCGCAGCGACGGCGCCCTCACCGTTTTGCTGTCTGGCTGAAGGGAACCGTCTCAGATCTTGAAGCTCAATTCCCAAGCAGTGACCTCAAGCCACGCCCGCTGATGTCCTACAAACCCTCAACCTCTAAAGATGCACCGGTGGGTGAAATTATCATTATCGAGGGTCGGATTCCTGAGAGGCTTCCGAGTCATTGGGCGGCCGTTGAGCCCGAAATTGAATTTGATCCTCTCGTCGTCGCAAATGAATGGATTCCCTCCCGCTCAATGGGTCTGGCAAAAGTTGTTGATTCACAAACCCCTGCGTGGTGGCCCGAAGCTATAGGATTTAAACAGGCTCTTGCTGAACTACGAGAGGCTGCCGTTCAACCAAAGCAGATTCAAGTGGCTGTCATCGACAGTGGTGTTGACCTCGCGCACCCCGCCCTAAAAAATGTTTTTTTTCGCAATGAAAAAGAAATACCGAACAATGGCATCGATGATGATCAAAATGGACTTATTGACGATGATGTCGGTTATAACTTTGTGGATGAGAACTCATCTCCCGACGATGCTTTTGGGCATGGGACTCACGTTGCCGGATTACTGAATAACATGTGGTCTCAGCAGGGAACGTTAGGCGGAGCTTTCAATGCGCGTCTGCGTATTCTCAAAGCTCTCGATGCCAAAGGGCGCAGCAACAGTATTGACCTTGCGCGCGCCATTGCAGCCGCCATTCAAGGTCAAGCCGACATTATGAATTGTTCTTGGGGTGGGGGACCGGAAACACAAATACTTCGCGATGCCTTTGCGGCTGCAAGGGAAAATAATATTTTAATTTTTTCCTCTGCAGGAAATGATGGACTGAATTCTGATCAGTTTCCTCAGATCCCTAAAAAATTTCCAGGCGTCTCGGTGATCGGTGCTGCAACAGCCGCGAAGAAGCGCGCACGTTTTAGCAATTGGGGAAAGTCTTCTGTGACTCTGTTTGCACCGGGCGCTGATATTTATAGCACACTACCCAAGGGTCAATTTGGAGAAAAATCTGGGACAAGCATGGCATCACCCATTGCTGCCTCGATCGCAAGCTTAGTCCTAGGCACTGTGCGCAGTTTGCAGCCTGACTGGTCTCCAAGTCAGCAGGCTCGCGAGGTCTTGGAGATTCTGTGCGAGAGTGCCGACAAAGACCTTCTAGCTGCCCCGCACTCGAAGTGCGGCTTCCTGAACGGGGCGAGCTCAGTTCGCACAACTTTAGGCAAAGGGTCCTGAGTTGCTTGCGAAAAAGCGACCAGTCAAGTACCAAATTGTGACGCGTTCATTTTAACAAACAACAGGATTTCGGAGTCATCATGGCCAAGCTGGTCATCAAGGAACTCAACAAAGTTTACGACAACAAAGTTGAGGTCTTGAAAAACGTAAATATCGAAGCAGCGCATGGCGAATTTCTTGTGCTTGTCGGTCCTTCAGGATGCGGGAAGTCAACGCTGCTGCGCATGATTGCCGGACTTGAAGACGTGACCTCGGGCTCCATTGAAATTGGTGACCGTGTTGTCAATGATTTAGCTCCTGCGGAACGTGATATAGCGATGGTTTTTCAGGACTATGCGCTTTATCCTCATATGACAGTCAAAGAGAACCTCAGCTTTGGTCTCAGAATCAAAAAACGCCCTCAACAGGAAATTGACGAGCGGGTTCAATATGCGGGCAAAATGCTCAACATCGATCATCTGCTCGATCGAAAACCGAGCCAGCTCTCGGGAGGTCAGCGGCAGCGTGTCGCTATTGGACGAGCTATTGTGCGCAAACCGGCTTTATTTCTTTTTGATGAGCCGCTCTCCAATCTTGATGCTCAGCTCCGCAGTCAAACGCGCATCGAGCTCGCAGCGCTTCATCAGACGGTTGGAGCAACGGTCGTCTACGTCACACATGATCAAGTGGAAGCGATGACGCTCGCCGATCGGATCGCAGTGCTCAACAAAGGACGAGTTCAACAGCTTGGCTCACCGCTCGAGCTCTATAATCAACCGGTCAACACTTTTGTCGCTTCCTTTATCGGCAATCCAAGTATGAACTTCTTTAAGGGTCGACTAGAGATCTCTGGCGCAAAAAAGATATTTTTGTTCAACGGTCTGAGTATTGATTTTTCTGATGCACAGACACCGAAAAAATCGGGTGACTATACTTTGGGATTACGTCCCGAATCATTAAAAGTCCTTGCTAAAGATGGCCGCGAGTCACAGGGAAGTGTAGATTGCCTTCCGAAAGTCATGTTGGTCGAGCCACATGGCCACGAAACTCATCTGGTAGCCACAATGGCAGGACAGCAAGTCATCATCCGCTCTGCAAACCCCAAGCGGCTTCAAGTGATGGAATCCGCCTTACGCGGCTCTGAACTCGCGACAACAATTGACAGAAAAGCACTGCATTGGTTCGACTCCACGGAAGAAGGCGGACGCGTGAATGAATTGGCATAAAACAAAAATCACTCAGTTTTTCAGGGTTCAATCAACTTTTATTCTTGGACTCTGTGCTCTCATGAGCGGTGCTTGCCGCTCGTCGGCCAACCGTGCGCTTTCAGCACAGAGCGCGCTTTTGTTCAAAGAAGAGCCGAAATTTATTTGGGGACGTAGCCACCCTGCGGATGCTTCATCGGCGCAGGTCGTTTCTAATCCTCTCGACCGTTCCCATCTTCAGCGCATTGCAGAACTCCCCGTTCTGGATATTCAGACCCAACTCAATGCCGAGACGGGCGAACAAGAATTGAGCCTGAAGGCCAGTCAGGACGCGCGGATCTTCTACACGCTTGATGGCTCCGTTCCTGTCGTCAATGGACTTCGACCGCTAGGCTCGACAAAACCCTTCTTAGCCCAAGAAAAAATTGCACAACCCACCATTGTTCGTGCCATTGCAGTCAATGCCCGCGGGCTTTCTTCTATTTTACGCTCCGCACTTGTCGTTCCGCGGCGGGCAGATTTTCGGCTGAATAAACTCCCCCAACAACCCAAACAGGTCAAAGCAGTCTACGTCACAGGTCCATTCAGAGGCTGGTCAACCGCTTTTGATGATGCTTTTAAACTCACTCCGCAAACGGACGGCTCTTTCCAGAGAACGGTCCTTTTGGATCGCAGCGAAAATGTGCTCTACAAATTCGTTGTCCGTTTTGAAGATGAAACGTTTGAGTGGCTGGCAGATGGATCACAGCCTCAAAGCGGCATGGCTCCATACAACAACAATATTCTATACTCGTCACGTGTCCTATTGTCGAAACTTTTCATCGGCAAGCGCGATGGGATCATCGATGAAGCAGCCATTGATTTTGATATGCAGTCTGTGGCAGCCCTCGATGCCGGTGAAAGACTTGTCCGCTTTAAGCTCAAGATGTTTGAAGGTGATGCGGAGACTGTGGCTGTGCGCTTTTCAGACGGCCAACAGATGACCCTCGCGTCACAGTCAACCTACTCAGTCGATACCTTGCGATATACAGTTTACTCAGGCTTGCTGACGCTCCCTGAGCGTTCACTCCAATCAAACTATGTGATTGTCGCCAAAGATTCCAACAGCTCTTTCTATCTTGGCAAAAATGGAATTCTTACAAGTGATCCGTTTTCAGATACGCAGCGCGGCAACACATTTGAATTCAACTATGATGCACGTAACCAACAGATTAACGGCGCAGATCTTTACCAAGTTCCTTTGTGGGCGGTAGACACATCTTGGTATCAAATTTTTCCGGAACGCTTCCGCAATGGAGATCCGTCGAACGACGTCGTTGGTATTTTGCCGACGGAGTGGGAAAAGAGCAGTGGTGCGCTCTCGCGCCTGAACAGAACGATGTCACCTTGGACAACCAGCTGGTTTTCATTCACGCCCGTTGAGCGCGAAATTGAACGAATTGTGAGGCAAACCCAGCCTGAGCTTGATCCTCGTGAAGTCCAGCGGCAAATTATTTTTACACGTCGCTACGGAGGAGATCTGCGCGGTGTGCGGCAAATGATTCCTTATCTGAAGTCGTTGGGAATCTCGGGTGTCTATTTTAATCCGGTCTTTGATTCGGATTCTCTTCATCGGTATGACACGAAGGATTACCGGCATGTGGATCCAAAACTTGGGCCAATGACAATCGGCCCCGACGGAAAACCTGACCTCTACGAAGATGACAAACGACTGCTCGCCAATGAAAAACTGGGCGACCCCTCCACTTGGAAATTCACCCGAGCGGACAAAGAATTTTTTATTCTTGTCAACGAGCTTCAAGCCAATGGAATTCGAGTTGTTATTGACGGTGTTTTCAATCATTCAGCTTCGAATGGTCCACTTGTGGAAGACATCGCCCGGCACGGCCGTGCCTCCCCCTACTACGAATGGTTTGCAACATCCTATGAGGGTGAAGCCAATTATTATGCACGGTCTTGTCAATTGTCTGAGTTTTATCCGGACTCTCAAAAATATCCGTTCGCAAGCAAGATTCGCTTTGACTCATGGGCTGGTTTTTGTCCGTTGATCAATCATCGCCAAGGGTATGCCAACGGTTCACTTCACCCCGAACTTCAAAAGTATTTCTTTGCAGCGATGGACCGCTGGCTAGAACCAAAAACAGTGGATGGCATTGCATTTAAGGGAGTCGACGGAATTCGTCTCGACGTTTATGCCGACATTCCTGCGCCCTTCTGGAGACTCTTCAGACAGCACGTCAAAGGCATCAATCGCGATGCATTGATTATTGCAGAAGACTGGTACGACGGCTTCGATATTCTCCGTGGCGATCAGGCCGACGGAATCATGAATTATCGTGCTCGTACGCTGGCAGAGAGTTGGTTTATCAACCCCGACCTCAGGAATAAATTTACACCCAGCTCAGCACGGAATTTTATGGAAGGTCGCTTAAATGGGTATCGTGAACACACCAAACACGCACTGTGGACCATGCTGGACAGCCATGACACGGATCGTTTTCTGAGCAAAACGATCTGGCAAAATCGCTGGCTGTCCAATCGTCCTCAAGATGGGAACAGCTGGGATAACGACACAGTCAATAAGCCTGACCGA
>Ga0315901_10008196_pt1 | contig 12180 bp, 14 predicted proteins | sample LakEriMetagenome_10_FD_203761 | JGI IMG/M metagenome (GOLD analysis project Ga0315901, IMG submission 203761) | Freshwater fungal communities from buoy surface, Lake Erie, Ohio, United States - Buoy 2 MA116 | ecosystem: Environmental > Aquatic > Freshwater > Lake | place: USA: Lake Erie, Ohio...
CTGGGCATGCAAGACTTGAACTTGTTCACTCGTGCGTGGAATAAATTGCGGCAGGGTCGTGAGCATCAGCTCACACGTCAAGAGATGGCTGAACTCAGCATTGCATTTATGAAATTGGTGCTGGCTGATCCCAATGACACAACCAAAGCCATGAGTTTGCTCCGCCGGATCAGCGCCAAAAATCCAGAGTAATTATCTCCTGATCAAACTTGTAAGCTCTTTGAGCTTGGCAAGATTGTTTGCTGGAGCAAGATTGGTTTCTGGTTGGGCAGGAGGAGGTGGAGGTGTAGCTGCACTTGTTGAACTTGTGTTTTTTCTACGCAAGTCAGCCATCATGTCAGCTGCCGTTTTCACTGGAACTTCGCTTTCACTTTCTTCCAAGTCATAAATGCGCAGTGTTTCAATGTCATAGCCCATGATCACCTTGCTGCCCACACCTGAGCTGCTTCTTGTTTTCAAAAACTGATATTGATATTGCCCTCGCTCTCTCATTGCTGGAGTAGCCAAAATTGACACCACATTGTCTGCTGTTTGGATCTTGCTGATACCACCTGCAATGTGACTGTGATCATGCTCCATCTCGTTTACGCTTGACCTTCCAAGCTGTGAGGCAGTTTGCATGATGATGTTACGCTCCACTGCCAAACCTCGAAGTTCCTCAGTTACAAACTTGTCCTTGATGAAGAGATTGCTGACATCAATTCTCTTGTTGTTGGGAAACATGAGGTCCAAATAGTCCACCATCAACACATCGCATTTTTTGCCAGTTTCAATCTCATAGTTTTTCAAAAATGCTCTGAGATCGTTTGTGGTTGTGCCCTGCGGTAACTGCTTCACATAAAGTGTGCCTGCACGTTTGCCTGCCTGAGCCACCTTGATCTCCACCTCGTCAATACGCTTGAAAATCTCAGTGCTGGGAATGTGCGCCACCATCGAGTCCAAGCGCATTGAAATCATCTCTTCACTCAGCTCGAGACTGATGTAAATCACGTTCAGCCCCATCTTCACCATGTTCACTGCCATGTTTTGAAGTGTTAAGCTTTTGCCACCACCTGAGCCTGCACACCAAATGGTGATTTCTTTTCTGTTCACTCCGCCATACAGCTTTTGGTCCACTGTTTTCCAACCAGTGCTCATCTGTCCATTGGAATTTTTGATCTTCATCAAGCGTTCTCTAGGATTGGCAAAGTAGTTGGTGCCAATGTCACTTGTAAGGCCAACCAAGATGGCCTCTTTCACACGCTTTTCCACCTCAGCATAGTTGCCCTTTTGAATCAGTTCTGGGGCACTTAAAACTGCATCTGCAATGGCTCTGTTTTTACAAAACTCTTCAATTTGATCCAAAAACGCCTGTTGCAGTTGTGGATTGATACCATCAATACGCTCAAAGTCAATGCCAAATTGCGCACTCAATTGTGCTGGCTTAGGCAATGCTCGATATTGGTTTGCAAAATCAATCACAAAACGCATTACAGGCCTCAGCTTGTTCACAAAATATTTGGGCTGCAATATGTTTTGGCAACGTGCGTAAATCTCTTCGTCACTCAAGAGCACGCTTACAAGCATTTTTTGCACGTCTTCGTTGTAATCTTTCACGTCAGCCAAGGCTATCCCCTAAACAATTGTCTTTTGATGCCAATCTCAACATCGTTTTTTGTGCGGCTTTGTATCACACTTGCAATGGTGTAGAGCTGCCCGTAACGTTTGCAAGCCTCAGCAGCATCTTTTACATCGTCATCCCATTCTGGGAAGCTCACATACCAGCCAAAAGTCAATGCAGTGTCAATCAAATCCTGATTTTTTCGTTGTCTATCTGGCAACACTATGGTTTCCTTCTCTCGCCCCACCAGTTGCCAAATCTGTTGTTCACTTAGAGTACTACCCAGCGCAGCCACACCCTGCACAGCAATGGCATCAAATGATCCTTCAACCAAAATGGCAAACTTACGACCTGGAATGTCCAAAACATCATTGTTGAACAAATATCCATCTGGAATAGTGCTGTTGAAGTATCTTGGCACACCTGGCGGTGCTGTGCCTGCATATCTAGCAGTCCATCCCACAATTTGGTTGTGTGAATAAAATGGTATCAAAACCCTATTGCTTAACTGATGTTTTTTACTGGGACTCCAATAATAATCATAACCAGACGCTATGTCTTCCCCCCGAGACTCAATATACTCAACAACTTTGAGCAAGCTTGGATCAACTGTGTCATCATTTAGGTAACTGAGAATGGGCTGAGCATCCTCAGGCAATTCCACTGTGGGAAATTTTTGGAAACTGGCTTTGGCTGCTTCTGTATTCTCAAAGCCGCCATCCAGTTGCTTTTGTAAGATTTCCATTTTCAAACTTTGAACACTGGATCGGGGAACGCCCAACCAGTCCAAGTATTGTTCAAAACTGCTGCTTAGTCGTGAGCCATTGAATCTCGTTTTAAACCCGCAGTTGAAACAATGCACACCCAGTTGACCATCTTCAGAAATCCTGAGATTGCCACGCATTCGAGTGTCAGGTTTGTGTCCTCTGTGACTGCAACACACAGCGTTGTGCAGTATCCAGCCTTTGGGAGTAACTCTGCGCTGAATAGGCAGATGTTGCATGATCAAGCTGTGTATCAAACTCATGCAATAGTATAGCTGGCTTTCAGCTTATTTTGTAGAGTATTTTATCTATTGTTCCTTGATTTACTGGATCAGGAATACAAATAAATCGTATCCATCGACAATTTACACTAAATGTGTAACTTCGTAGACTGTTGTTGAGGCCATCAAAATAGTCTTGGTCAAAACCAGGTTTGAGATCCACATAAAACCAACTGCGTTCAGTTGGTGCTAGGTTTTCCAAACTAGCTTGTATCTTGAACGTACCCATCCATTGTGTTTGATACAGTGCCACAGAAAACAACCCTGTATTGTTGCCCACACTGTTTTCTGCTCTTATAGCTCCACTAAGGAGCCATTCTTTCATTTCATCCCAGTCCACTGTAATAGGGGTGAGTTCAGACCCTTTGAGCACAACGCTGGGTATAAATGTGCCACCAACGCTGTCAAATAAGTCAAAATCTCCTATTGTGGAATTATTGATGTCAGTGTAGAGCATTTCTTGATTCTGATACGGGCGGGTGATCTTCACTTGATAACGATATCCTCCCAAACTCCAATTGGCAGTATCGCTACTGGTTAAAGCTACTTGTGCTCGGCCTTTTATCTCATCGGTTATGATGCAAGCTTTTTCCAAAACGATGGTTTGTGTGGCTGCATGTTCAATAACAATGCTGAGTTGGCAGTCCACCAATTTCACAGGTCTACGGTCATTGTTGCGCACTACAAAATCAATAATGTTGTAGTTGTTTTTGTATATTTTTGTGTTGTAATTTATCATGGGCCTATTGTAATTTGGGGCGCGATGATCAGTCATGCTCAATTGAACTGGTAGTCGGTAACTGTAGAGATATATCAAGCTCATTTGGCCAACATCATCAACAAAAGATTTGCATGTATTTAGAGAGTTCTTAAATAGTTCCTGATGGAAAACACGCCCCAACAAAGATGGCCATTTTTAACTGAAATCCGCTATCTCAACAAAGATTATACTGGCATCGTTCAAAATGCTGACAATGCAATGATACACATGTATGTTATTGATCAAACCATGAGCATTCAGCAGAAGAAAGAAATCATTCAATGCGGAGAGCTATACTGGTGGGGCAGCAATAGGCTGATTCCCATCAATGTTTTTTTGCGCGACCGATTCAAACCGTTCAAAAGCTGTTTGAAAACATTTATACGGAAAGAGGTCACTGTATTGAGTGGCCCTATGCCCAGCCTCGATACCTTGCTGAACAAACGCGGTAAAAAACGCACAGTTCAGTTGGTGAAATCACCCACTTGAACTGTGCTGTAGGTTCAAAAAATATAGCTTGCGCTCAAACACAATAGCTATTTTGATCTGGCCATCCGGCTGTGTGTTTGAGGGAACTAGATTGTCAATACCCTGCAACTTCAACCAAGTTTTTACCATGCTTCGCGTTTCAAGATCCCAAGGCTCGCCTGCAATCATTTGGTTCAAAGAGTTCTGAATTTCCTCTAGAGAGAGATCAATCTCCAAGAGAGGTGACCTGAACCTTAACTGTTACCTTGCCATTTTTACCAACCTTGACTTTGGCTGGCTTCCTGATCTTGAGCTCTTTTTCTTCAGCCTTGCTCCATTTCATCCAAGTGCCTGTCAGTGTCCAAGCCAATGTAGCAGCATCAGTTTCATCACTGAGATAGAGGCTGGCATTCAGCTTGTCAGAAGTATCACCAAAAACTTCCAAGAAATAAGTGTTGTCTAGTTCAGACAGAAAACTCAGTGTAGTGCCTAGTTCGCTTAGGCTAACCGATGGCGCCCTAAACCAAAAACTTTTCCTTGACTTTTTTTGATTTTCAAGCCAGTTGGATTCCAGATTTTCTCGCACCAATACACTGTTTTCACCAATAGTGAGGTGATATGTGTGGCCAAACATGTTTTCAGAGTGTTGCCACTCAAGCGACTTGCTCATTGATTTTGCTCCTTATGCAGGCACACTATAACTGCCATTTGCAATTATTTCAACCAGAAGGTTCAGTTGCACTTGAATAGCCACAGCCAAACTGATAGCATGTGATTTTTTGAAGCTGTAGTTTTGATTGGGATCAGGTAGCCAGATTTCTGGCTCTAGGCTATGCCATCCTTGTTTTTGGCATTTGTTAACTAAATGTCTCTTGCCTGGACGAATCAAAGCCAAAATCATTGCCAATTCAACTGTGCGTTGTGGTTTCAAACGCCGAACCAAATCAAAGTGATTGTTGATATGAGCCAACTGCTTCACTACTTCTTCGTGTTCCAGTAGTTCCCACATTGGCGTGGTGTTGACAAGAGTTTGTAAATGTGCCTCACTTTGAACGCCTTGATAGATGCTGTTGTTGAGTATGTCAATTTTGTAACAATTTTTTTCTTCGGCCGCGTCATAAGGAATGCTGCAACATTCCAAAAATGGATGCACAGGCACATTATGAAAATATACACCACTGTTGTGGGGAGAATATTTGCTGTTCTTGACAATGCTGGCAGGAATGTGATGTACGGCATTGAGCAACTTGCGGCGATCACCGGTGTCAATGTCAATATCACCAAGAAATTGGATGGCGCTAGCTGTCACCTGTGATCCTATCCAGTTGCTTTGACAAAATGTCTACTTTTTGTGTTAACTTGGCCAAATTGCTGTTTGCGCGAATCAAACGATTGTGTAGATCAACACAAGTTTGTGTGGTTTGCTGCACCTTTCGTTCAAGCTCTTCAATCCATTGTGGATCAGCAATCAAAACTCGGTTGCCATCAACTTCCATGCTTTGCATTTTTCCAAAGCTGGTTAAGCTAACACGGTTTTTGCTGATCAACACAGGTTGCGGAACTGCTTCAGTTTCTTCGTTGCCATACATATCCAAGTTCACTCTTTCACTCATGTATTTCTCCTACATACCAGCTTCTGTCAATACACTTTTGATCAACTCAGCTTGTTGTTTGTGGCGCAGTAGCCTTACTTTCCATTTTTTCACTGGCGCAACTGTTTGTATAATACCCAGTTGTTCAGAATTGCACCTTTCCAAAAATTCCACTGCGCTGTTGCAATTATATAGCATCCAAGGACTTATTTTGCCTTGTGATATCCATTGTGTAGCTAAATTTGTGCTTACCAGTTTCCAAAAATCTTGTAAGCTTTGATTCTGCTCTTCAGTCCATTTTTGAACAGTCTTCAAACTTCTCTGCAAGCCTATCTCAGGAGTTTCATCATGCAATAGTTCGCTCAAAAAACTTTTGTATGCATTTACATCACTCCATTTTTTGAAGTCTACTTTTTCTTTCAAGAGCCAACGAACATATGTTTCAATCTCTTGCACCTGTTGCTCAATTAGCCAGCTGCCAAATCTCACAAATTCACCATAATGCCTACTGGCACAAAACTCTTGGTAACTTTTGTGCTGGCGTAATGTGTTTTTGGGAGTAGTGAATTCGTTAAACAACAAATAAGAGGCATACCCCAACTTAACATCCGGGTTGTGTTGGGCGTCGTTTCTGCGCCGTGGCTCACAACTGTGCGACACCAATGTGGTTTCTTTGGCAAACTGTTTTTGGCACCAAGTGCAAAAATGGGGGCGATTTAAATCAATCGCCTTTGGAAGCTTTTTTGAGTTCGTCTTTGAGCTCTTTGATACCACGGTCGTCCATTCCACTGTATTTGGCAATTTCCATCAACTCTTGTTCACTGTGGTTGTTTTTCAAAATCAGCATTTCTGTTTCATTTATGTCACCATACAGTTGAGTCAGCAATGCTTCTGTTTTTGGTGTTTTAGATCCAGTAGATTTGGTGCTGATCCATTGATGATATTGCTTTTTCCCCACACCAGCAACACACATGAGCAAGTATTGTAGCTCTGGATGTTTGCCCAAGTTCCACATGCCATTGTTGACAAGATCATTAGCTGCCAAAACAAAGTATTCTTTTAGAGGATTGGAGTCAGGCACTGCTGAAAGCCAACGCACTACCACTTTGGGAACAAATCCCTTCCGCTCTTCTTCAGTTAAGTTTGCATAAAATCCACGATCTTTTTTGTCAATGGCTTCCAGTAGAACCATAAGATCAAGCTTGTAACTTCTTTTTGCTGTTGTTGCCTTTGCCATAACTGTTCCTTATCTTGTGTGATTGTACGCGGTAATTGCTGTTGTTTCAAGCAGCTATATAAATATCAGCAACTGCAACAGGTGCAGTTTTATGGGGTTACCCCGCCCCGTATGGCCTAGAACGCCACGTAGGAGACCAAGAGCAATGGGACGACCACTTAACAAAAAATATTTTGGCAGCTTGGCTGCATCTAACATTGGGGGCGAAAGTGTTGCCTCTGTAACAATCACCGGACAAGGAAATTATGCAAGCCTACCAACAGTAAGCTTCAGTCCTCCTGCATTACCAGGCGGCGTTTCAGCTGTGGGCAGTGTGGTTATGGAACTGCGAGATGTTACCATCAACAATGCTGGTGGAGGCTACGCAATAGGTGACGTGCTGGTGATTGGTGGCGGCGGTGTGGTGGGCGACACCACAGCTGGCACATACACAGTGCAGGCTCAAATCGCAGTTGCCTCAGTTGCAGGACCGGGAGACCCAACTCCTGGGGCCATTCTTACATTCACAGCACTCAGCGTGAGAGGTGCCTACACAGCACTACCAGCTAAAGTAGCAGGGGGCAGCAATACAACCAACCTCAGCCTCGATGGAGGAACTGGTAACAACGCTCGTGTTGATGTCACATGGCGAGTGCTTGAGGTAAGTGTTACAACAGCTGGTTCCGGTTACATCAGTGTAGCAGACGCTCTACCCACCTTCAGTGCTGGTACAGCCACAGCAACTGGTGCAGCAGTTCTCACCAGCACAACTGAACCAGCCATCACCCCATATGCTGTTACCATTGACGGTGGCACTGTTTTGCCAGCCGACATCATCAAGCAAACTGGCGATAACAACTACATCATGGAAACCACTGAGGGCCAAACTCTGTGCACATTGGGAACAACTGACACACCAGTGTTTGGCGGAGCATACCTCTTGGCAACTGATGCCAATGGGAGCACCTATTACGTGACCAAGCTCACCGCACATCTTGCTGTATTGGTGCAAAAAGCCATGGTAGGCAGTTATGTATATCAAGACGGAGACAATGCTCCTTGGAGCCTTGAGGCTGCTGATAACCTTATTGTGCAAGTCAACAACACCTAACCAATTTTCCCTGCCTTGGTAAAGCAGTGGACTCTGGAAACCCTCTCAAGCAAGCCCGAGCGAACTTGAGAGGGTTTCTTTTTGGCTACCAAACTTTGTAATTTTCTGCGATGCTGTTGAACAGGTTGCTTTTGTCAACTGCTACCATTTGGTCAGGCATATAGCTGCTGGGCCCTTGCTGCATACGCACTGTGTCGATATACATACTGAACTTGCCCTCTTCGGACGTTTTCAGCACCCGGGGAATGTCCAGTTCCTCAAGGATCGGATCAAACTGCTGAACAAAGGCTGTGTCAACACCCAGCATGCTGAAGCGAGTGTTGTAGTGTGCTCGATCCTTTTGCTGTCGCAGCTTCAAGACCACGTCCAGTCCTGTGAGATCATGTGGAGTGACATTGGCCCCAAAGCCCACGTTTTTGTAGCCCAGCAAGAGCACATTCACCCCTTCCTCCCAGCAACGTTCCAGGAGATCAGCAGTTTCAGACAGGTCCACACTGCCCACTACATGCTGTGCCATGATGCTCGGCAAGCCCCAATACTCGGCGCCGCTGTTTTTCATTGCTTGGTCCAGATTTTCTCTGATCTTGTGGATTTTGTTGAGATCTTTGGCTTGGTGAACAGAAACGCCAATAGCACCTGCATGTTCCACCACCGCCAATGCTGTTGTTTCATCCAAACTCCACTTCACACCAAAGGTGGTGAAGTTGGGTATAATGTTTTTGCTGGCAGTGTAGCGTAGGATCTCAGCAAAATCTGGATGCTCAGTGGTCTCGCCACCACCATATGCAATCTCAAACACGCCCATCTTGCTGAAAACATCCACGAGGCTTTTGATGTCCCGGATGTCACCGTGCTTGCCCTGTTTGGTGCTGCCTTGGTAACACCATTCACAGCGGTAGGCGCAATAGTCGGTCAGCTTAATGTCGACCAGCTCAGGGTAAGTGCTCTTCACATAAGCTGGCGCATCATCATGCATGCTGAGCCGAACCTTGTGACCAGTGCTGGGACTGAACAGGGCCCAATAGACACCGTCTTGTCGAATCCGTTTTTCACCCGAGTTCTGGATAGCATCAGTTACTTCGTTGATGAAGCTGCCTGTTGGAGGAGTTTGCCCTTCGCTGTTGTCATTCCCGCCCAGGATCACCACATCGTCTCGCATCACATACTGATAGAGGCTGCAGGCAAATTCGCCATTTACAGGATCAGGTCCAGAGAAGATTCCCCAAATGCTTTGATGGTCAACACCATAGCTGTGAAAACTATCTGAACTGTAGTTTGTCCCCAGCCAAGTGTTCATAAGCTGAACTGCTGTATCGCCAGTTACCCCTTCTCGATCCAGGGCATGGTAGAGCTGAGTAGCAAAGTAAGCAGATTTGCTGTCTTGGTCAGCAAGCGTGAACTGTTCCCAGCCATACTCAAAGCGGTTATACTCATCTGTGCTAACCCGCATCCCTGCAGGAATCATCACAATGCTGTGGCTACTGCTGCTGTTGGTGGCAAAGCCAGCTCGAACGTTGAAAACCTTCACGACTACCTCTCTGTTTGTGTGCCTATTGTATAGCACCCAAGGAGCGTGTCAACCTAAACCAGTTGTCGAATATCCAATTGATCTGGCAGTTTGCCCAACTCTTTGACAAAAAACACACAAGGTGGGTTGCTGCCTTGTGTGAGCGGAAATGCCAGAATGTGACCATTTTTTAATCTGGGAAAATACCACTTGACATCACTAAAAACATTCAAGATTTCAATATTGCAGAAATCTGGCATGTAACCTTTTATAGGATTGATGCAAAATGCGTCAAAATCCTTGTCATTTAGGTCAACTAGCTTCATGATCTCTAGATCACCAGCGTGTTTGTCTCCCACCACAATGCTCCAATCCAAGGGCATTTGGATGTTGTAGGGACCAATCTTGATATCTGCACAAGGGCTATGAAAAATATCCAAGAATATCAATGGATACCAATAGTAGTCAATATTGTGGCTGTCACTGTAGTCCAGCACACAATATCTCAAATCGTCAACTTTTTCAGGAAGTTGATTCAAGTCGTACGCCTGATTGTTTGTGGTCAAAATTCTCAAAGGAAGTTCCTAATGTGATATCAAATATTTAAAGTGATAATCACATTAGTAACGTATTTTTTTCACCTCAAACGGATACTCGCTTTTTTTATAAAATTGTTTTCTTTTGTTGAGGTGGCTGTTGCTGAATTTCATCTTGCTGCTGATATCATAAATTTGTACCCGATCTTTATCATCAGCCATCCTTAGGCCCCTACCAATGCTTTGAATAGTTCGCACAAAGCTTTTGCCTGCTTCCACAAGCACTAGATTGAAAATCCTGTTGATGCTGATGCCAGTAGATGTTGTGCCATAGGTTGCTACCATGATTTTGTTATCGCTGAAGTTGATTTCTTTGTAATGCTCTCTGCGATCCTTGGCTTTCATTTCTCCAGAAATGAACACTGCACCACTGAGCTGATTATAGAGTTTTTGTCCAGTTTCAATACGGTCCACAAGTACAAGTGTGTTGCCACTCTCAGCAATGGTTTCAATGGTTTTTGCCATCCATGCTAACCGTTCATCATTTGTAACCAAAAACTTCAACTCTTCCTGATAGTTTCCATACTGAAAAGTTTCTTGTGTTTGTAAACACGTGACATCACACTGTGCAAGAACACCTTTGTCTTGGAGCTCTTTGGCAGTTAAGCTACCAATTTGTGGTCCTATGGCTGTGAACAACCCCACTTGTTTGTATTCTTCCTCAGGAATAGTGCCTGTGAGTCCCCAGCGAATGGGAATGTTTTTGAACACACTAGTGAGCAGCTGATGTAACACATTCAAATCCTTTACACCGTGGCATTCGTCACAGATAACACATACCAAATCTTTCATGAATACTTCCAACTGGTCTCCATCGAGACAGTCTTTGTTCTTTTTGTCCAAGACATTCAAGCTTTGCCATGTGCAGATAGTGTGAGCGTGCTCATATTCTTTTCTGTCTCCAAACAACACACCCACATCCAAACCAATATTGCGATAGTCTTCTTCTGTTTGTTGCACAAGATTTTTGTTGGGCACAATTACAATGCTTCTTCCTTTGGATTCCACAATTTTACTGAGTGAGGCTGTGATGATGGTCTTGCCCGCTGAAGTGGGAAGCACATTTACTCCCTGTGGGTTTTGTAGGCAGTTATTGATAGCCTCTACCTGATAGTCCCGTAGTTGTATGCGATGCCCTGCAAATCTATGCCCTACAGGCCAGTGTAACTCGCTGAGAAAATTTTCATCAATAGGAGAAAATTCTGTGTTATGGGCTGCTCGCTGGTCATCAATTTCAAATTCATATCCATGATCTTGCAGCACAGGCAGCAGCCTGTCCAAAATATTAAGATAGGTTTTGCCTCCAAGAGTACAAAAGCTCGTGGTACCGTCCCATCTTCCCATTTTGAAGGCAGGGCTATACCGAGCTGACGGCAAGAAATATTTGACACAATTTACCAATGCTCTTTTAACAGGTAAATCAATACCTGTGATTTGAATGTTGACCTCGTCTTGAATAGTTATTGTTGCAGTCTTGTTCATGTTTCCATCTCAGCTTCAATTTCTGATTGTAGGAGGAGGATCTCATTTAGCCAAGGCCCCTTAGATAAATACTCCTATGAATTTAGCTGAATTAGAAATCACCAAACAATTGAAAAAACGTGGGCCGGTGTATTGGCAACAAGTTGTAAAATCGCACGGTTGGACTTTGGTGGGCAGAGGAACAGAGGCTGTGGTTGTGAAACATCCACAAAAGCCGTATGTGCTAAGAATATTCAGCACTGATACATCGTATGTGGATTTTGTAAAACTTGTGCAACAAAATCAACAAAACCCACATTTTCCCAAATTCAGCCGTTATGTAAGGCCTATTCCGGGCACTGAAATGAGTTATGTGCGAATGGAAATATTGGCTCCAGTGACTCAAATTCAGTTAATGCAACACCATCTTCCAGAGTTGGCCTACTTGTATATTGAAAGCACTAAACTGGGTTTGGAATTTCATGAGATGTTTGCGCCCACCGTAGGGGTGTATTTGCGGCAGTTGTCTAGGGGCAGCATATTTGACCACACAATTCAAAATGAATTATGGGACAAAATTGGTCAACCCAGCACCACCTGGAAACAGGCGGTTGACCTATTGCTGGAGTTGTACAACCAAGGCACACATTGGCCCAGCAAGTTGGATTTACATTCTGACAACTTTATGCAAAGGGCGCAAACTCTAGTAATTGCAGACCCACTAGTGTCAAGATAACCAATGAAATTACATGAAATCTCCATCTCACAAGATGTCAAACAAAGCAATGCCAATTGGCAGGAAATTGCTGCCAAATATGGTTGGA
>Ga0315901_10008198_pt1 | contig 12178 bp, 1 predicted proteins | sample LakEriMetagenome_10_FD_203761 | JGI IMG/M metagenome (GOLD analysis project Ga0315901, IMG submission 203761) | Freshwater fungal communities from buoy surface, Lake Erie, Ohio, United States - Buoy 2 MA116 | ecosystem: Environmental > Aquatic > Freshwater > Lake | place: USA: Lake Erie, Ohio...
ACTCAACTTCAGTATATATAAGTTAGGTTCCTCTGTAGATTACCTCTGGTCCACCGGCGCCACCACAGCATCCATCAACGTCACCCCTACCCAAACCACCACCTACTATGTAACGGTAATTAACGGTATCAGTTCATGCACCGACAGTGTGACCATTACCGTAAATCCACCCGATACGACGGTGGTGAGTACCATTGAGTGTGAGTCGATCACCTGGAACGGACAGACCTATACGCAAAGCGGGACCTACACCTACGTAACTTCCAATGCAGCAGGTTGCGATTCGGTAGTCGTGCTTGACCTGACGATTTCGCCACTCCTGGTAACGGCCACTTCCACTTCCTGCAGCGCTTATGGCTCCTACGATGGAACTGCTACGGCAGCAGCATCCGGTGGTAATGCACCTTACACTTACGTCTGGAACACGGTCCAGCCGCAAAACACGGCCACGGCTACGGGATTACCCACCGGGGAATATAACGTGACGGTCACCGACAACAAAGGATGCATCGCAACGGCTACCGTAACCGTCAATCAACCCGGATACCTATGCGGCCCCTTCCGCACCTACGGCAAGGGCGGCTGGGGTGCCGTTAACAACGGATTCAATCCGGGCACGTATTTGGTCAACAACTTCGCTGCAGCTTATCCCAACGGCTTGCAAATTGGCTCTTGCAACCGGTTCATTCAGCTCACCAGCGCCGCGGCCGTAACAGCATTCCTTCCCACCTCGGGAACACCTGCACGTCTGCCCAATACCACACTTGTGAACCCAACAGCAAGCAGTTATTCCAACACCCTGGCCGGACACCTCGTGGCGCTCAATCTGAATCTCACCTTCGACAGTCTGAATCCGGGCTTTGCGGGTGCTACGGTCATGTTCAAGAATGCCATCATCGCCACCGGACCTTATGCAGGTTATACCGTACAGCAACTGTACGACGAAGCCAACCAGGCCATCGGTTGCAGTAACAACAAAAGCTATCTGAGCAGCCTGAACAATGCTCTTGACAACACCAATGCCAGCTGGAGAAACGGCATCCAACGCAATGGGTACGTGATCTGCCCCGGCAATGCCTTGGCACGTGAAAACCAACCCGATTTCAGCCAACTGGAAGAAGAATCATCCGGAATAAATGCCTATCCTAATCCAACCGGTGGACTCTTATATCTGAAAACAGTTGGTGATGTCCCACAACGCATGTTGATCTTCACCCTGCTTGGTGATTTACTCATAGACGTACCGTGGCGCAGCGAATTGGATTTGAGTGGCTTGCCGAACGGCTTATATATACTGCGAGCAAACTACGCGGACGGCAGTAGCGAGCACAAGCGAATTGAACTAACCAAATAGTAAACTCACCACAGGTCTTAATAGGAACTGTGGTGATTATTTAACCTATTCAAATTCAATCCTACAGATTTCCAATACAAGGCAATACCATGAACTTTCTAATATTTCGAATCCTAGCAACAGCTTTTTTAATAATCATTTGCAACCTATTTACCCAAGCCCAAAGCGTACCAAGTTACGTCCCAACCAATGGGCTTGTTGGATGGTGGCCTTTCAATGGTAATGCGAATGATGAGAGCGGGAATGGGAATCATGGGGTGGTGAATGGGGCCAATCCAGCTCCAGACAGATTTGGTAATGCAAATACCGCCTATAGTTTCAACACAAATCCCAATTTCATTTCACTTCCGGAAATAGATAGTACAATTGGGATTCCGAACACATCATCCTCATACAGTATCTGGTTTAAAGGGTCTCCAAGCTCAAGTATTCCTTCCGTCGGAGTTCTATTATCGGCTACAAACTTTCCCTATGATTTTCAAATAAGATTTGAAGTTCAAAGACCCGCTTCAGGTTTAGGTATGAAAGTATATTACAGATGTCCGGGCGAAAATAACGAACCAGGATTCATTAACAATTATGATGAGAATATTTGGCATAATATTACCGCTACGATAGATGGGAGCAATGGAGAATACAAATACTACTTCGATGGAAACTTTTTAACATCAATGAGTTTTAATTTTAATCCGAGCAACAACTATCTATCAGCTAATCGATCATGGAAAATAGGCACAATAAATCCACAACCAGGACAGACTTCACATCAGTTTTACGGGTTGATTGATGACATAGGCATTTGGAAACGAGCTTTAACGCAGATTGAAATTAGCAGTATTTATCAAAGCGGACAGCCAACAATTTTATCGAATACTACATTTAATCAACTACCCTACTCACCAGCGATAAGCATGGAACAACTCAATAATGGAAATCTAATTGTTGGGTCAGGAGATGGAAAGGTTCTGCAATTCGATTCGTCAGGAATATTTCAAAATTTATTTTATTCCTATAACCAAAACTCCAATCACTTTGTAAATGCAATACATAAAGGTTTAAATGATGAATTGACATTGACCTACAATGGATCGGGGTATACTAGCAGGGCTATTAGACTAACACAAAGTGGCCAGCAAATTCAAAATATCGATGTAACACAAGGTCAAACAGGCGTACATGACATACGCCAAAATGGCGATGGAACCTTCATACTTGCCGGGCATTTAAACTGTGGTGGTTTAGGAGGTGGTTGGGATACTCGTATAACCAAATACGACACTTCCATGGCCTCTGTTTGGAATTCCACACAATGTCTGATATGTGGTTGCCCGGGCTCGTTTTGTTCATTTGGAGATGAGATACCATATCAGGTTATTGAAAATAATGGCGACTACTATTTGGCAGGCTACAGAAGAATAGGTGGAACAGGTTGTTATAGTCCATCAGACGCATGGACAATTAAGGTAAATTCAAATGGGCAACAAGTTTGGAACAGAATTTTCGGAGGATCAGGCGAAGACATTTTTTACAATATCAAATCAATGCCTAATGGAAATACAATCTCATGTGGAGTACTTGAAACCAATGGAAACAAAGACATCTATTTGGTTTGTCTTGATCCTCAAGGCAACACGATTTGGACTTCTACATTCGGTACACATTTAAATGAGAAAGGACACGATGTGATTGTTACAAGTGATGGAAACTTATTGGTAGCAGGTATTAAAATAGACGCAAACAACCAACCGGTTTTGATTGCCTTAAAAATAGATTTTAACGGAAATCTAATTTGGCAAAATGACATTTTAACATCCTCAACACAAGCACCAATTACAGATGATTGGTATTGGGCTGGACAATGCCTTTTGGAAACTTCAACCGGAAAATACGCTCTTGCATACTCAACAGGACAATGGTATTCAAGCACTATGGGATGCGGTATCATTCGCTTCGCAGAACCGAATTTACCATGTAACATCACAAATAATTTTTTCAGCACCGACACCCTCAGTGGTTGCGGAAACCTCATCACCCTCAACGCTGGAAACACCGGAGCCACCTACAATTGGAATACGGGAACTACAACGCAAAGCATCAATGTTACGAGTAATGGATGGTATAGCTGTACTGTGAGCCACGGAAGTACTTGTTCGGTGACAGATAGTGTGTACGTTTCTTTGCCCAATGCCTTGCCGGGCAACCTACAAACCGGACTGGTAGGTTACTGGCCCTTCTGCGGAAATGCGAATGATGAGAGTGGGAATGGGAATAATGGTACTCCGCTAAATGGAGTAGCTTTAACAAATGATAGACTGGGGTCGTCAAATAGTGCTTTCAGCTTTGATGGTATTGATGATTATATTCAGAATTTAAATCCCGGACCCTCCGGTACAGGAATAACACTCTCATATTGGTTTAAAACTGACAGATACGTTGCAGCCGGCAATTATGTGTCAGATATTTTTAGCTACGGAGGTCAAGGTTGGGGAACTTTATTTGAAGCCAATCTTAACCATTGGTCAGCACAAACCATTGGACCATGCTATGGACCTGCACTTACGGCTGCAGGCACGTTAATCAGCAGAGGATCTACTCAAATTCCTGACACAACGCAATGGCATCAAGCTGTTATTATCTTACCCTCCGCTGCAACCAGTTTAAATTCAACACGAATCTTTCTCGATGGAGTTGAATTAATTGGGACTTGTTCATTTGCAAATTATGGAGCTCCAACAATCAACATCGGCACATACAATTCCATTCGAATCGGGAAGGGTTACCAAAATAACGGTTTAAATTACAAGGGCAATCTTGATGACATCGCCATCTGGAATCGCGCCCTTTCCTCCATTGAAATCCAGCAGCTTTACCAAAACCAAAACCCCTGCACCTTAACGAGTAACTTCTTCAGCACCGATACCCTCAGCGGTTGCGGCAACCTCATCAACCTGAATGCAGGAAACACCGGAGCAAGCTATAATTGGAATACAGGTGACACCACGCAAAGTATAGATGTGACCAATAGTGGATGGTATCGATGTGAATTACAAAAAAATGATTGCATCGTTAAGGATAGCATATATATCATTTTAGCAAACATCAGCATACAGCAAAATGACACTATTATCTGTTCAGGTGATTCGCTGTTACTGATATTTACTAATTCAGGGACTCAAATTAATACAATTCAACCAAGAGGATGCAGTTCAATAATTTCATCAAACCAAACCCGCATCGTACCCACCCAATATTCAAGTATTCAATCTGCAATCAATGCGTCGGCGTCGGGTGATACTATAGTTGTTGAGAATGGAATTTATTATGAAAACAATATTTCAATGCAAGGTAAGGAGATTGTTTTAATTAGTAGGAATGGTTATTGCTCAACGATAATTGACGGAAACAACCTTGGAGGTATTTTTGATTGTATAAGTGGAGAAACATTTAACACAATAATTGATGGATTTACAATCAGAAATGGCCGTGACAACCAAGGTTCTGCAATTCATATTTTGAACAATTCATATCTAACAATAAAAAACAGCCTTATTAAAAACAATACTGCCCCTGGAATTTGGACACGTGCAGCAATTACCATAGGTCAACCTTACAACATGGGTCCCTATTCAGCGGCGGGCATTCATGCATTCGACTGTATTTTTGAAGATAATAGTGGATATTATGGTGGTGCTATATTTAACGAGCAGAACGGCAATGTTCCATCTGTTTTTGAAAGATGTATTTTCAGACGAAATACAGGTATAGCAGGGGCTGCAATATTTGGCAACGGGTCTTCTTCGATCAGAAAAACATTTGTAAAGGATTGTTTATTTTATTCTAATACTAGCTCAGGAGGCACTAGCATTATTAACAATGAAGGGGGAAGTATCCAGATATCTAACTCTACTTTTACAAATAATCAGGGATTTGTTTTATGCAGAAATAGCATTACTGATACTACACGGTTTGTAAATTGTATAATGTACAATAACACAGGAACATTATGTGAGGTCACCAACTCTAATACCATTTCAATAAAATATAGTAATGATCAGAGTGGCAACACTGGAATAGGAAACATAAGTGCTAATCCTCAGTTCGTTGATCCAATAAATGAGAACTACCGTTTATCAACAGGATCACCCTGTATTGACACGGGAGATCCAAGCACTACTTATATTGATCCGGATGGAAGTATGAGCGACATGGGATTTCGTTCCTATTTCGGAAGTGGCTCATCCACAACCCAACAAACATCTTGGTCTACTGGTGCCACAACAGCATCTATTACCGTCACCCCTACCCAAACCACCACGTACTACGTCACCGTGAGTAACGGCATCAGCAGCTGTATGGATAGTGTGACCATCACCGTGTTGCCTAATACGGTTTACTATTCCGATACCGATGGAGATAGCTATGGCAATGCTCTCGATTCGGTGAGCAGCTGCACCGGTGCTCCAACGGGATACGTGAACAATCCCTCCGATTGCATTGACCAAAATGCCAATGCCTATCCCGGAGCAACTGAAATATGCAACAGCATCGACGACAATTGTGACGGACAAGTGGACGAAGGTCTTGCTCCAGTCATCGGCCCCATCAGTGGTCCGGCTGTGCAATGCATTCCGCTGGCGCCCGGCTCGGCCAGCTTCTCCATCGCTCCCGTGCCCGGCGCCAACAATTACTTCTGGACGGCTCCTGCCGGTGCTACCATCACCTCGGGCAATACCGGAACCTCCGTCACCATCGCCTGGACCAACGCCGGTGCGCACTCGGGCATCAGCGGTCCTTTGTCGGTGACCGTTACCGGTGCCTGCGGATCGCTCAGTTCCACCCAAAGCGTTGATCTTTCCCTGCAGATCTCGGTGCCCGTAACACCATCATCCATATCGGGTCCCTCGAAGCTCTGCCCCGGCGACACGGGCATCTACACCGTTTCGCCCGTTAAGCGGGCTCAGGGTTATTCCTGGAACTTGCCAACCGGACTGAGCGTGGTGAGTGGTACCGGCACCAACATCATCCGAGTAACAGCCGATAATACGTTTACAGGCGGTCCACTCAGCGTGCGGGCGACCAATGCCTGCGGCAACGGGCAAGAGCGGATCAAGAACCTTTCGCTCAACCTGCCTCCCTCTCCAACTTCTATCAACGGACCCGCCACAGGCTTGTGTCTGCAACAGGGAGTCAGCTACAGCGTTTCGCCGATGTCCGGCATGACGGGCTACAACTGGACACTGCCCTCCGGAGCAAGTCTGGTGAGCGGAGCAGGAACTAGTTCCGTTGTGGTGAATTTCGATGCCACATTCACCAGCGGCAATTTGAGTGTGACCGCACAAAACGCTTGCGGTAGTTCCGCAGCTCGCACTTTGGCGCTCACCGCAGCACCGGGAAGACCTGGACTTATCAGCGGACCAGTGAACTTGTGTCCGGGAGCCACAGGCGTGCCCTATTCAGTGTCCACAGTTAGTGGAACAACCAACTACAACTGGAGTGTCTTCACCGGCGGAATCATCGCAACCGGCGCCGGTACCAAGAACATCACTGTAGATGTACCATTGGCTTCATCCACAGGAAACAATGTGGTCGTCAGCGCCTCCAACGCCTGCGGAACCGGTCCTACGCGGGCGCTGAATGGTATCAGTATCGACAATGCTTTCTGTGCAAGGCTCAGCAACGCAACCGCAAACGGGAATTCCATCAGTATCTACCCCAACCCAAGCGATGGGATAATTAATCTGCGGGCTGAGGGTGAGACTCCAATAAGAATCGAGATTTACAATGTGTTGGGAGAAATGCTTCTGAGCAGTGCATGGAGAAATGAATTGGATTTGAAGGCGCTAACGAATGGCATGTATTTCCTACAGATTCGGTATGCGGATGGCGACTTGGAGCACTCGCGGGTGGAATTGTGGAGATGATTATAAATTCATTGAAGAAAGAATCAAGCGGGCGGGAACCATTAATAAAGTCAGTGTAATGCCTGATCTGATCCTTATAACCACTAATCAATCCTTCCAAAATAAGTGAAAATCAATTCATAAAGAAGATTGCAAACCGGCTCAGACTGTTTTATAAAAAATTTCGCACCAACGGTTACCTCGAAAGGAATGAGATTGATTAAGTGCATGACAATAAAACCATAAAGCCTATCGCAGTTCAACCTAGTTTAATCCATAACAAGCTTTGTTCATTTTAAAATGATAATAGGATTTAAAATGGAATTTGAAATTTGATACTAGCCCTACCAATATTTAAAATCATTACTATTTCTGAAGGCCATACCAATACCAGCCTACAACAAAACCCAAGCAACCATGAACTTTCGAATTTTCATTGCAGCCAGCCTGATCATCTTATTCTGCAACCATATAGTACACGCGCAAAGTCTCCCTAGCTATATTCCCACCAACGGACTAGTGGGTTGGTGGCCCTTCAATGGGAATGCGAACGATGAGAGTGGGAATGGGAAAAATGGAACTGTGAATGGAGCAACACCAACTACTGATAGGTTCGGGAATAATAATGCAGCATTTAGTTTTGATGGCGTAAACGATTATATACAAGTAACAAATACATTATTGAATGGAGGTTATCAGAGTTATTCCATAAGTTATTGGTTCAGTAAACCATCTATTACTGCTGCAACGCAGGCTGTTATAAATGATAGAAGTAGTTTGACTTCAGGGTACAAATACTATTCAAATTTTGTTTCGTATGTACCGGGAAGTGGTGCACAAGCATGTGGCGCCAGTCAAAACATCTCCAATCTTTCATGTGTCTATTCAACTTCAAACAACCAATGCAACGGAACTTGGCAGAACATTATAATCACCCTTGATGCCAATACGAATCAAGCCAAAATTTATCTAAACGGTGTATTGGAAGGTAATACCACTTTTAATCCCAACGCATGGCCAACTAATACAAGTTCGACATACTTTGGAGCATCTCCACTTGCTTCCGGTGATCAACAATGGCTGTTGGGTAAACTGGATGATATTGGATTCTGGAATCGCGCCCTATCCCCTTCCGAAGTCCTGCAGCTCTACCAAAACCAAAGCCCATGCACTTTAACGAGCAATTTCTTTCCCACCGATACACTCAGTGGCTGCGGCAACCTTATCACCCTGAATGCCGGAAATTCCGGAGCTACCTATAATTGGAACACAGGTGCTACAACGCAAAGCATCAACGTGAACAATAGTGGATTGTACCGCTGCACAGTAAGCCAGGGAAGCACCTGTACTGTGACTGATAGTGTTTATGTATTGCTACCAAACGCTCTTCCAACCAACCTCCAAACCGGGCTGGTGGGTTACTGGCCTTTTTGTGGGAACGCGAATGATGAGAGCGGGAATGGGAATAATGGGTTCATAAATGGGGCTACAATCGATACTGACAGATTCGGTAAGCCGCAAAGTTCATATGACTTTGATGGACTAAATGATTATATATTTCTATCAAACAGTACTACATTATCTTCACCTATCACAAATATTACTTTATCAGCTTGGGTGAAAATCGATGCTTTTGACACTAATTTTCCACCATTTGGTTATGCCAGTATATTAAGCAAAAGCACTAATTCAAGCACATGTAATTATAGACTGTCTGTCACATCAACAGATATTTCCTTTATTTATAATGGTACAAATTGGAGATGGACATATGCTCCTAATAGCATACAATTTAATCGATGGATACATCTTGCCGTTACATTTGGCCAAAACGGTGTTACTTTTTACCTTGATGGGGCTTCGTATGGAGCAAGTAGTCAAGCAGTATATCCACAAGGGCTTAGTATGGATCTAGAATTTGGCAGGGACCAACCAGGAGGAACAGACTATTTTAATGGTAAACTTGATGACATTGGAATTTGGAACCGTTCTCTTTCAACCGCGGAAGTCCAGCAGCTCTACCAAAACCAAAGCCCTTGCACACTTACCTTAAACTTCTTCAGTACCGACACCCTAAGCGGCTGCGGTAATCTCATCACCTTGAATGCCGGCAATGCCGTAGCCACCTATAACTGGAACACAGGCGCCACCTCGCAAAGCATCAATACAAACAGCAGCGGATGGTACCGTTGCACGGTAAGTCAGGGAACGACCTGCTCTGTGACCGATAGTGTTTATGTATTGTTACCAAACGCTCTTCCAGGCAACCTACAAACCGGGCTAATTGGATACTGGCCTTTTTGTGGGAACGCGAATGATGAGAGTGGGAATGGTTACAATGGTGTTGTAAATGGTGCCACACTAAGCACAGATCGATTCGGAAATAGTAACCAGGCATTCCTTTTCGATGGAATAAACGACTATATAAACTGTGGCACATCAACGGCACTGAACGGGTTGACTCAATTTAGCTCATCGGCATGGATATCATATTCTTCGATTATCAATTCATCAAGAATAATTGGCAGAGAATTCTCGAATAATAGCACAAATGGTGTAGCCTTTGCATTGGACAATTTCAATGGAAACAACAATGCATTAAAAGGCGTGGTCCGTAATGGATCGAACAGCTTGGTAAACACAAGTCAGATTTTTCAATCCAATCAATTATACCATGTTGCAATGGTATTCAATGGTAACGAACCATTGAATACGAACCGAATAAAACTCTACGTAAACGGACAGCTACAAAACAATGTAATAACGGGCACCATTCCCAATACATTGCCAATAAATAGTTTCGAAACGTGGATTGGCGGATGTTCGCCTACGCCTTCAGATGCACCATTTAATGGCAAACTCGACGATATTGCCATATGGAACCGCGCCCTGACCCCGACCGAAGTCCAACAACTCTACCAAAACCAAAGTCCCTGCACCCTGACGAGCAATTTCTTCAGCACCGACACCCTCAGCGGCTGCGGCAATCTCATCACCCTCAATGCCGGCAATTCCGGAGCAACCTACAATTGGAACACAGGAGCCACCACGCAGACCATCAATGTAAACACCAGCGGCTGGTACCAATGCACAGTGAGCCAGGGCACAATTTGCTCCATCTCAGACAGTCTCTTTGTCAGTTTAATTAATGCTCAAATAGTTCAGGGAGACACTACAATTTGTGCGGGTCAAAGTGTTTCATTAAGTAGTAACGTGAGTGAAAGCACATCTTCCTCACTACCACAAACTCTGCAAAACGGACTTGTCGGCTGGTGGCCATTTAATGGGAATGCGCATGATGAAAGTGGAAATGGAAGGAATGGAACAGTGAATGGAGCAATATTATCTAACGATCGCTTTGGAAATAACAGCTCCTCATATCAATTCAACGGGACATCAAGTTATATTCAAATCCCCTACACGCCTTCACTTACTCCAACAAGTGGCTCTGTAGCTGCATGGATAAAGGTAAATGGCACTTTTAACAACTTACAGCAAATACTATTCGGCCAATCGTTTGGCCGACCACAACTTTACGCTAACAGCAGTTATCGGTGTGGTTATTTATCAAGTGCTGCAACATCTTGGAGAAGCACTTCTAGCACTGGACTAAATGATTTTGCAACCGTATGTGGTTCCAGCGCCCTTGATGATTCCGAATGGCATCTGGTGGTTGGGACATATACTTCTACCGGACTTTCTATTTATATTGATGGAAACTTAGAAGGATCAATTAATACAAACCTGGTCCAAAACCAAACGATCACCCAGCCATTCTATATCGGCGGCTTTGGCCCGCAAGCCGGCAACTACCAGTACTTCAATGGAAAAATAGATGATGTTGCAGTCTGGAATCGTGTTTTAAGCAGTTCAGAAATTAGTTGTCTATTAACTAACAACACATACCTCTGGTCCACCGGAGCCACCGACGCTTCAATTACCGTCACCCCTACTCAAACCACCACGTACTACGTCACCGTGAGTAACGGCATCAGCAGCTGTATGGATAGTGTGACCATCACCGTGTTGCCTAATACGGTTTACTATTCCGATACCGATGGAGATAGCTATGGCAATGCTCTCGATTCGGTGAGCAGCTGCACCGGTGCTCCAACGGGATACGTGAACAATCCCTCCGATTGCATTGACCAAAATGCCAATGCCTATCCCGGAGCAACTGAAATATGCAACAGCATCGACGACAATTGTGACGGACAAGTGGACGAAGGTCTTGCTCCAGTCATCGGCCCCATCAGTGGTCCGGCTGTGCAATGCATTCCGCTGGCGCCCGGCTCGGCCAGCTTCTCCATCGCTCCCGTGCCCGGCGCCAACAATTACTTCTGGACGGCTCCTGCCGGTGCTACCATCACCTCGGGCAATACCGGAACCTCCGTCACCATCGCCTGGACCAACGCCGGTGCGCACTCGGGCATCAGCGGTCCTTTGTCGGTGACCGTTACCGGTGCCTGCGGATCGCTCAGTTCCACCCAAAGCGTTGATCTTTCCCTGCAGATCTCGGTGCCCGTAACACCATCATCCATATCGGGTCCCTCGAAGCTCTGCCCCGGCGACACGGGCATCTACACCGTTTCGCCCGTTAAGCGGGCTCAGGGTTATTCCTGGAACTTGCCAACCGGACTGAGCGTGGTGAGTGGTACCGGCACCAACATCATCCGAGTAACAGCCGATAATACGTTTACAGGCGGTCCACTCAGCGTGCGGGCGACCAATGCCTGCGGCAACGGGCAAGAGCGGATCAAGAACCTTTCGCTCAACCTGCCTCCCTCTCCAACTTCTATCAACGGACCCGCCACAGGCTTGTGTCTGCAACAGGGAGTCAGCTACAGCGTTTCGCCGATGTCCGGCATGACGGGCTACAACTGGACACTGCCCTCGGGAGCAAGTCTGGTGAGCGGAGCAGGAA